>WNGA01006267.1_pt1 | contig 18650 bp, 18 predicted proteins | sample 5400061 | NCBI WGS metagenome assembly WNGA01 (sample SAMN13153366, study PRJNA577476) | soil metagenome | isolation source: 100 cm soil or saprolite under grassland replicate 2 | place: USA:California | collected 2016-06-15 | reverse complement strand
CGTGGCGCCACAGCCCCAGCGCGGCCTCCAGGTCGCGGAGCGCCTCGGCGTAGCGGCTGGCGGCCCCCTCGGTCAGGTGGGTCTGCGACAGCCCCGTCTTGGCATCCGCGGTGACCTCCAGGTCGACCTCGCGGGCCAGCGCGGCGAAGCGCCGGTTGTGCCAGCGGCCCTGCCGGCTGGTGTCCTTGACGTTGCGGGCGTGCGCCAGGCCGTGGGCGGCCTCGTGCAGCAGGGTGTTGAGCACCTCGGGGGGACCGCGGCGCAGCCCCTCGCCGGCGACCAGCACCTCGTGGCGGTTGGCCTTGGCGGTGGGGAGGTGCCAGCGGCCGGCGGCGAAGTGGCCCAGCTCGACCAGGCCCCGCCGCTCTTGCGAGCCGGGGCCGAGGATGACCACCGCCTCGGGCAGCTCGGGGTGGTGGGCGCGGATGGCGGCCCAGGTGCGCTCCAGCGCCGCGACGACCGCGCTGGCCGCCACCTCCCGCCTCGCCTGGTTGTCGGGCTCGGGCGCCGGCCCGTTGCCGGTGCCCTGGGGGGTGGGGGCGTCGGCCGCGATAGCGGGCCCCGCCGCGTCGGTGGTGATGGCAGGCCCTTGGGCGTCGGTGTTGATAGTGATGGTGGTGCCACCCCGATCGGCGAGCCAGCGGTCGAGCCAGGCCAGCCCGTCGTTGTCCAGCACCTGGCGGGCGCGGGTGACCGCCACGTAGGCCAGCATCGCCTCCGACCGGGGGACGCTGGCCTGCTCGCCCTTGGGCTCGCGGAAGTCGGCGGCGATGCGCACGGTCGGCCACTCGCGGCCCTTGGCCTTGTGGGCGGTGGACACCACCAGGTCCGCGCCCTGCTCGGGGACCAGCCGGTCCATCGTCTCGACCACCAGCTCGGGGCCGTGGCGGTCGATCAGCCCCACCATGACCTTGAGGTCGGAGCCGCCCGTGTCCTGGGCGGCGTAGTCCTGGACCTCGCCCCAGGACTTGAAGGCGAACAGCTCGGGATGGTCGGTGCCCTGTCCGGCGCGCAGGCTGACCGCGGCCTCGGCCAGCCGGCGGATGTCCCCTCCGCCGCCGACCAGCGCCGCTTGGCGGCCCTCATCAGCGGCGGCCATCAGCTGGGTGACCGCCTCGGCGTTGGTGCGGCACAGCACCGCCCCCGGGCGGGCAAGCGGCGCCACCCGCGAGGCGACCTGGTCGAAGCCGCTCAGCCGCAGCGGCGCGCCCAGCAGGTCGAGCCACTTGTTGGCCTCGGCGGCGATCGCCGGGCCGAAGCGGAACGACTGCGACAGCGCCAGGCGCGCATCGGCGTCGAAGCTGGCCATGGCGTCGACGGCGCCACGCCAGCCGTAGATCGCCTGGCAGCGGTCACCGACCAGGATGCGCTGGGCGTGGTGCTGGCGTTCGACCACGTCGGCGATGACGGGGTTGGCGTCCTGGGCCTCGTCCAGCAGCACGAACTCGCACGGCAGCCGCGGCCCGGAGAGCTGCCACAGCTTGAGGTAGTGGTCGTGGGCGAACCGCAGCCGCCCGTCCGGGCGCGACAGGTCGACCCAGGCTTGCCGCGCCAGCGGCACCACCACCTCCCGGAGCGCGGCGGTGACCTTGGGCTCGTCCAGCCCCGGGACCGTGGGGACGTGCCGGGCGCCGAGCTCGGCGGCGGCGGAGTGGCAGAACCGCGCGACGGTGTCCATCGCGATGCGGGCGGCCTGCGCCGGGGCCAGGACCTGGCCGCGGTCCAGCGGGATCGGCTTGGTGATGGCGAGCTGGCGGGCGACCTCGCGGGCGGGCATGCGGGGGGCGCGCAGGCGGTGGGCGAACGCCCGGCCGACCGCGCGGAACGCCAGGGAGTGCGCGGTGGCGCAGGTGACGTTGGGCGGGAAGGAGCGCTTGGCGTCGTCGGCGATGGCGCGGTTGTAGGCCACGTAGACCCCGCGCCGGTCGGGTGCGGCGCTGGCGAGCAGGCGCAGGGTGGAGGTCTTGCCGGTGCCCGCCCCCGCCTCGATCACGAGGTTTTGCCCGGCGCGGTAGGCCTCGGTGATCGCCCGCTGCTCGTCGGTCGGCGTCACGGCGCCACCCCCCGGTCGCCCGGGTCGGGCTGGGCCTGGCGCTGCTGGCGCAGGAACGCCGCGGCGGTCGAGCGGCCACACCCGGCCGCCGCGGCGAGCGTCCGGGCCGACCAGGCGCCGCCGTCCGGCCGTCCGCTGGCGTAGGCAGCCGTCAGGCGGTCACGGACACCACCGGCCCGAGGCGCAGACGGCGCGTCCGGCTGGACACCCTGGGTGTCCACGGGCCCGTCCGCCGCCTGGGCACCGGGGGTGTCCGTCGCAGCGGCGGGCGTGGACGGGCCGGGGTCGGTCTCGGCCGCCGGGTCCACGCGATCCACGGGCGGGGTGTCCACCCTGGACGGCGCCGCATCGGCGGTTGTGGGGGTGCCGGCCGGGCCGGCGGCTTGGCCGCTGGCCGGGTGGGGCCTGGCTGGCGCAGGTGGTCTGCCCGCCTGCTGGCCAGGGCTGTCGGGGGCTGGCTCGCGCGTGCCAACCTGGGTGTCCACGGCGGACGCGCGGACGGGCGAGCTGTCCGGGGCGGACGGGTGGGCGGGTGGGGTGTCCGGGGCGGCCAGCGCCCGGACCCGCTCGGTGTCCACCGCCGGTGCTTGGGTGTCCGGGCCGGGCGGGGCGTCCAGCCGCGCCACGGTGGTGTCCGCCAGGGCGTCCGAGGCCGACGGGCAGGCGTCCGGCGCGGCCGGACGGTGGCGGTGGGTGACCCGTTGGAGGAACAGGTGCCAGGCGAACACCGCCGCCAGCGGCGGCAGGCCGTAGACCACCGAGCGCAGCCATTCGGGCGGCGGGTCCAGGGGGATGGCGGGGTGGAACCAGTTCAGCAGCAGCGACGCGCCGGCGGTCAGGCCGGTCAGGGTCCACGGGTACCACGGCACCCGCCGCCACCACTGGTCGAGGTGGCGGCGGTGGCGCTGCTCGGCCAGGGCGTTGAGCGCGGCCGAGGCCATGAACGACTCAAACCCCAGCGGCCACACCCTGGCCGCCCACGGCGGCAGCCCGACGGCGGTGGCGATGCCGTACAGCACCGAGTACGACAGGGCGTAGCCGTAGGCGAACATCCCCACCGCGGTCGTGCCGCTGGCCCACTCGATCGCCGTGTCGAGCCAGTTGGCGGCGGCCGGGGCCGGCTGCTCGACCGCCGCCGCGCTGCGCACGGGCGGGTCAGCGCTCACGGCCCACCTCCGGCTCGGTGGCCTCGCGCTGGTGGATGACGCGGGTGGTCTGGCGGACCTGCTCGGCGAGCCGGCGGGCGTGTTCGGCCGCGCGGGTGATGTGGTCGAGGTTGGCGGGGTCCTCGACGCGGTCGGCGCTGCGGCCCAGCGTGCGCAGGACCTCGGCCAGCTCGTGACGGTCCCGCTGGGCCAGGCGCCCGAGCACCTGGTTGGCGTGGGTGCGGTACCACTGGTCGGTGGCGGCGTCGTAGCCGCTGTCGGTCGGAGGGTGGCTGCTGGTGGCGTGCCAGCCGCAGGCGCACGCGGCCACGTACCCGGTGAACTGTCGGGTCTGGGCGGTCCAAGTGCTGGTAAGGGTGCCGTCAGGCAGGCGCCGGGCGGCGTAGCCCTCGTGGTCGTACATGCCGTCCAGCTCGATGACGATGCCCATCTACGTGACCTCCTGGTGGGTGGTGGTGGGCGGGTGGTCAGCGCTCATGGGCGTCCTCCTTGCGCGCGCGGCGGGCTGGCTGCTCGCCGGCGTGGTGTTCGCGGGCGGTGGCGAGGCGCTGGTGGGTGCGGCCGGCCACCTGTCGGGTGCGTTGCTGCTCGGCGTGGTCGGCCGCCCGGTGCTGGCGGGCCTGGACGCGGGCCTGGACGCCACGGCGGATGACCGCGTAGGCGCGGTGCTGGGAGGGCTGCTGGTTCTCCTCAAACCACCCGGCGGTCACCCTGGGGCTGAGCAGCTCGATCTGCTCGCGGCCACGGACCCGGCCCCACTGCTTGGCCGGCGAGGCGCCCACGGGCCGGGCGAATGCCTCGTTGAGCTCGAGGAACGCACGAGCCTGCTCCGGGGTGGTCCCTCTGGTCGGCACCGCCGAGGCCCGCTGGTCTGCTGCGCGGTCGTGCCGGCGGCCGGGAGTTGCGTGCTGGTCGAGGCAGATGGGCAGCGGCGGCTGGCGCCGCCCTGCTGCTTGAGCTGCCGCTCGCGGGCGCGGGTGACGCCCGGCCAGGTGCGGGCCAGGTGGAAGCTGATCCCGGCCTGGGTGATGACCTCGACCAGGCGGGCGCCGCGGCCGGCGGCGTGCTCGCCCAGGCGCTTCAGCAATCCTGAACCCTCGGCGAACCCGGTGTAGTGGCCGGCATGCTCGTAGCGCTGGTCGAAGTGCAGCAGGTACACCGTCCCCAGCGGATGCCGACCCGTGGAGGGCAGGGGCGCAGCGCTCACCGCTCGCCACCCCCCTGGCTGCGCTTGTGGCCGCGTTCGGGGTCGGGGCGGGTGGGCAGGCGGCCTGCCTGCCAGGCGACCGCCCGGTCCAGGACCGCGCGCAGCAGCAGCACGTTCGCCCACGCGCCGCGCTCGGGATGGCGCTGGTAGTCGTGCTCGTAGCAGGCGATCCGGTCCCGCAGCGTGAACGGGTCCAAGGCGGCGACCACGACCGGGGGCAGCCGGCTGGCCTCGGTGCGGGCCCACGCCCAGGCCTCCGGGTCGCCGCCGGCGCGGGCGGGCAGGAACTGGTCGGGGAACCGGTTCATGCCGCCACCCCCTGGTCCCCCTCGCCGGGGGTGGGCAGCGCGACCGGGGAGAGGGGCTCCTCGAGCGGGCCAGTGCCGCTGGTGACCAGCCGCCCAGGCGCCGAGGCGTTGGCGAGCTTGGACAGCCGGGGGGAGTGGAACCACGGGCGCAGGCGGATCCGGACCGGCGGCAGGTGGCCGTAGATCAGCACCGCCCGCTTGGGCTTGAGCTGGCGCACCGCCTCCACCGGGACCAGCCGGCGCCAGCCGACCGAGACGGTCTCGGAGTTGCGCCCGTCGCCGGTGGTCTGGGAGGTCTGGGTGACGGCCTGGTCGCCGACCAGCTTGGAGGCCAGCTCCAAGCTCGCCGGGTCGGCCTGGCCCGAGAGGAAGAGTTTGGCGCGGTGGCCGTTGAGGACGGTGGCGGCGCGGCGGCCGTAGCGGTAGGCGAGCTGGGCCTCGTCGTGCCAGACGGTCAACAGGAGGATGCCTTGGCCGCGACCGGTGGTGGCGAGCTGTGGCAGCTTCTTGATCGCCGCACAATTGCCGGCCTCGTCCAGGCAGACGAACAGCCTGGGATTCAGCATGCCGTCGGGCTGGGCGGCGGCCAGCTCCTCCGCGCGGCTGATGACCACCGAGACGAGCAGCTCGAACAACGGGCGCAGGCGATCCTGCTCGCTGGCCGGGGCGTACAGGTACAGGGTGTGGTTGGGGCTGGTCAGCAGCGCGTCGACGTCGAGGTCGCAGCCCTCGGCCGACTCGGCGACGACCGGGTCGCCGAAGACGTCCAGGAGGGTCTCGGCGGTGCCGAACACCGAGCCGCGGGTGTTGTCGGGCCGGCTGATGCAGGCGGCCCAGGCGTCCAGGGCCTGCTGGTCGCCGAGCTCGCCTAGGCAGGTGGCGACCTCGTCGAAGTCCTGGACGTCGACCCAGCGGGCGACCTCGGCCATGGTCCGGCCGGTCCCGGCAGCGGCGTACAGCACGCACGCCAGGAGCTTGGCGCCCAGGAGCTGCCAGTAGCTGGCGTCGTCGGGCTTGTGGCCCTGGACATCCGCCGCATCGGCGAGCATGCGGCCGATCCGCTTGGCCTTCGTGTAGGTCTGGCAGTAGGCCAGCGGGGTCCACTGCGACCCGGGCACCCCACTCAATCCGAGGGGGTCGTAGACCCAGACCTCGCCCAGGCTCGCGCGGTGGGCGAGGGTGGCGCGCAGAACGTCGGGTTTGATCGAGGTGGCGACCAGCGGCCCCGACCACTCCAGGATGGCGGGGATGACCAGCGCGTGGGTCTTGTAGGAGCCGGGCGGGCCGAAGCACAGCACCGAATGGCACTGCTCGACCGCCAGCAGAATCTTGGCCAGGAGAAGGTCGCGCCAGCGGTCGCGCCTTCCGAGGATGATCCGCCCCACCCTGGGGCCTGGGACCAGCAGGCGGCGGAGCTGCCACAGGCTCGCCCACCGCGCCCCGAGCGCTTTGCGCTCCGCCCGGCGGTGCGGGTGGAAGCGGCGCACCAGCAGGCCGATGGCCAGCACCGGTCCCCAGACGACCAGGATCAGGGCGGCGTACATGCCCACCGGCCCCGGCAGCATGCCGCGCACGCTCCGCGGCCACGCCTGGGCCGGGTCGTCCAAGTGGCCCGGCAGCCGCCAAAGGACGCCGGCCATCTCCTCGGCGGGCATCGGCAGGGGGTGGTGGGCGCCGAACAGGACCGCGGCGACCTGGCCGACCGCCCAGACCAGCAGCCCGGCAGCGAGCAGGACCGCGCCGAGGGTCAGCCAGGCCGCGTCGGTGGCGGGGTGCTCGGCGAACGGCTCACGACGGCTACGCCGCATCCGATCCACCTCCTTGGGCCTCGCGGAGGCAGGTGCGGCAGCGGCGCTGCCCGTCGGGGGCGTAGTAGGTGTTGGCGGCGTCGAAGGGGTGGCCGTGCTTGCAATGGGTCTTGCTGGCGTTGGGATGGCCGGCGGACAGTTGCCGGTCGCGAGTTCGGCCGCGGCGGTCCTGGGCGATCAGGGGGCGTAGCTCCTGGGGGGTCTTGCCGCCCCAGATGCCCCAGAGCTGGCCGGTGCGCACCGCGAACGCCAGGCACGGGTCAGGGACCGTGCAGATAGCGCAGATGGCCTTCGCCTCGCGGTCGCCGTCTTCGGTGCCGGCGAAGAACGGGTCGTACTCAGCGGTCACCAGGCCCTTGCAGGCGGCCAGGTCGCGCCAGAAGGTGTCGAAGGTCATGCCGCCTCACCGCCCCGGGAGCGCTGGGCGCGGCGGGACCTGCGGGCCTTGACCGCGGCCAGGGACAGGCGGGTGAAGTAGGCCGAGCGGGCCTGGGCAGCGCGGCGCTGGCGGTCGGCGGGGTCGAGCGTGCCGTCGGGGTCAACCTCGCGTTCGAACCGAGCTAGGAAGGCGGCCCGGCCCGGCGCCGAGGTCTGCCGGGAATCGTGCCGGGCGTGCATCGCGTAGGCCGCGAGGCGCGCACTCAGGCTCCGCGCAGCGAGGTCCAACTGAGAGACGGGCAGCGCGGAAGCGCTACGCTTATCGCGCATCAGAGAGGGGTCCTTTCTTCTCTTCGGTGCACGGCCCGGGGCGGGGCAATCGCCCCGGGCCACACCCGTGCTACAGCGGCGGTCTTCTAGCTCTCATCACCTCCTGGACCCGCATGAGCTAGCCCATAGTGTAAAGGCTAGTCTTTTAACTGTATAGGGTAATCCTTGGCGGCAAGGCTGCCTCGACAGCCGACTAGGAGTCGGGCATCCTGCACGGCGACCAATCGCGGTACGAGGAAGGAACCCGAGTGACGACGGCCCAGCAGCGGGAGGCGTTCCGGCGCGCGTTGCGGCAGGCCCGCACCGAGATGGGGCTCTCGCAGCGGGCGGTCGCCCGAGCTGTTGGTCGTACGGCCAGTGCCGTGTGGCAGTGGGAGGAGGGTCTCGGAGCACCGAATCCGCCGACCGTTGCCGAGCTGGAACGGCTTCTCGAGGTCGAACCGGATGCCCTGGCGCGGCTCCTTGGCTACGTGCCGGTCTCGGAGGCCAGCGACGGAGCCACGAGCGTCGTGGACGCGGTGAACGCGGATCCGCGCTTGGACGAAGGTGGACGCGAGCTGCTCACCAGCGTCTACCGGTGGCTGGTCCGCAACCGATCTGCCATGCGGTAGAGGACCAGCCGCAGGGATCACGAGGTCCTGTCCTGCCTGCTCAGACAAGGCGACTAGCCGCACCACTGGCACCACCCGCCACAACCGCGACCGTGGCAGTGCGAGCAGTAGCAGGGGTGCGACACTGCGGCAGTCGAGCACGCCAGCACGCAGATCAGGACCAGGAGCAGAAGCAGAAGCATCTCGTCACCCCTTCGACGTGCAGCCGGCCCTGCGCTGATGCGCTCGGCCTCGTCGTTGTCTTGGTGTAAGCACACGACACGAAGGGGGTGCTTGAGAGCGCCATAACTCACCAAATGGTGTGAAACAGCGCGGTACCATGCCTGCAAGGCCGTCACAGTGATGAGGTCAGCCGATGACGTCGCCTGGTGAGTGGATCGAGCGGGAACGCCGCCGTCGTGGTTGGACCAAGATCCGGCTGTGCGACGAGATCCAGCGCTGGGAGTACCAGCACGGGAACGGTGATCACCTCGGCCTCAACCCGAACTATGTCCTTCAGTGGGAGACCGGGAACCGCTCGGTCAGCGACTACTACGCCCCGAAGCTGTCCGCCGTCCTGGGCATTCCGGTCGAGGCGTTCGTCGATCGTCGTACCCGCCAAGGCAGAGCCGCCGGGGCCAGGTCCAAGGAAGAGAGTGCACCGTCCCCCGGAGTCGAGGCGATCACCGTCGAGTCATCGGCAGTCTCGCTTGGAACGCGAGATCGACTGCTCATGCAGTGGGGGGACTTGGCTTTGCTGGGGCACGTGGGGCAGCGGCTTCTGGCGAAGATCCTCGAACCCCAAAGGAGCCTGATCGTGGATAGGCGGGCAATGCTCAAGCTGCTCGGCGCGACCTCCGCCGCAGCGTCGCTGGAGCTGCTGAAAGGCAACCCTGCGGTTGTCTCGCCGCCTCTCCGCCTGGAACCAACAACGCTCAACGTGCTGGAGTCACTGGCGTTGCGGTACCAGCAGATGTACCACTCGACGCCGCCAGCGGAGCTGATGATCCCGGTCACCGCCCACCTCGAGGTGGCCGACGAACTCGCCAAGGGTGTCCGCGGCAGCGAGCAGGGAAGACTTCTCCGCAACCTCAGCCAGGTCGCGCTGCTGGCCGGTCGGCTGTCCTTCTTCGACCTCCACGACTCGATGGCCGCTCGCGGCTACTACGGGATAGCGATGGACTCTTCCCGCGAGGCGAGCGACCCGCAGCTCTCGGCAGCGACGCTAGGCCATATGAGCTTCATCCCTGCCGCCAATGGTGGGTTCAGCGCGGCGATCGATCTGCTTGAGGGAGCGGGCAAGCATGCTGCCAAGACGACGGTCCTGCCATCTTGGCTTGGCGCGGTCGAGTCAGAGATCCGCGCCAAGGCGGGCGATACCCACGCGTCGCTGCTCGCCATCGACCGAGCCGAGCGTGCGCTCGTGGCCGCGCGTGAGGTCCCCACCTGGATGGACTACTACGACACGAACCGGCTCAAGGGGTTCAAGGGATTCGCCTACTTGGCTGCCGGGAAACCGGAGGAAGCCCGGAACGTCTTGAACGACGCCCTGTCGATGCTGGATGGCGTGGCCGTGAAGCAGCGGGCCGTGTTCCTCGCCGACCTTGCGACCACCTACGTCCACGATGGCGAGGTCGACAAGGGTTGCGAGGTGGCGGGCGAGGCCGCAGTCACGCTAAGCAAGGCGGGGTATGCGACCAGCGCGGAGCGCTTGCGCGACTTCCGTGAGCTGGTGCGACCGTGGCAGGATCGGGCGTCAGTCAAGGAGCTGGATGAGCGCCTCGCGCACCTCTGAGCCAGGAGGAGCCTTCCTGCCAGCACAACCAGCAGCTTTGAGCGTTCGCGCCGTCGTGTTCGATGTCGGCGAGACGCTGATCGACGAGACCACCGAGTACGGCACCTGGGCCGACTGGCTCGGGGTCCCCCGGCACACGTTCTCTGCGATGTTCGGCGCGGTCATCGCCCGAGGCGAGGATTACCGCCAGACCTTCCAGCACTTCCGTCCGGGCTTCGACCTCGCGGTCGAGCGGCTCCGACGCGAGCAAGCATCGTTCGCCGAGCACTTCGACGAGCGTGACCTGTACCCAGACGCGCGCCCCTGCATGGAGAAGCTGAAGCAGCTCGGCTTCTTGGTTGGGGTCGCGGGCAACCAGACCGCGCGGGCGGAGGCGTTGCTCCGCGAGCTGAACCTTCCCGTCGACTTTATCGGCACCTCAGAAGGATGGGGGGCTGAGAAGCCCTCCTCCGGGTTCTTCGCCAGGATCGTGACCGAGTCCGGCTGTGCGCCGAATGAGATCGCATATGTGGGCGACCGCCTGGACAACGATATTCGTCCCGCGCTTGCGGCAGGGATGATCGCCGTGCTCGTGCGGCGAGGTCCGTGGGGCTACATCCACGCGGCACACCCTGATGCGGCGCTGGCTCACCTGCGCATCGAGTCGCTCAATGAGCTGCCAGAGTGTCTGACGATCAAACCCAGCTTCTAGGAACTACGAGCCTCCGTGCGACAACGTTGGTGCTCGGGTCGCTCGGACGGCAGGATAGACTACATCCGTGTAGTTTCGAGACCCAGACAGGAGGGCGTGATGGCGGAGGATCCGCCCCAGCAGCCGGTTGAGCAGCGCGATGACCCCACCCGACTCAGTGAAGGCCGCAGGGGCCTCGACTCCATGATGGTGGCGCCGCCCGTCCCAGCCTCCCAGCTTCCCGACGCTGCCCCGCCGCAGGCCAGCGTCGGCGGCGACGGGGCGAGCCCGCAGGACAGCGGCAGCGCCCAGGACGCTGCGCCGGTGGACTACGACGGCTAACGAATGGTCCCCGCCAGCTGGCTCTCGGTCCTCCTGTTCTTCCTGCTTGTCGCACCGGGGTTGCTCTTTGATCTGCTGAGCGAGCGGCGGAGGGCTGGCTTCTCAGAGTCGGCGTTCCGCGAGGTCTCGCGGGTCGTGCTGGGCAGCCTGGCCTTCTCGGGCCTCGCCTTTGCCGTGCTCGCCATCGTGCGGACCGTCCATCCGGCGTGGATGCCTGACCCGAGACGGCTTTTGGACCCCCAGGACTCCTACGGCAGGGACCAGTACCGGCTCATCTGGCGGACTCTCGTGCTGCAAGGGTCGCTCGCCCTGGCCGCGGCGTCGGCTTGGCACGTCTTCCTTGCCTGGAGGCAGGGCGGAGCTACCATCCGTCAGGTCAGCGCTTGGACGCAGGTCTTCAAGCGGGACTGCCCGAAGGGCCACGACGCCTACGCACGGGTCCGCCTTGAGGGTGGGGTTATCTACTCCGGGCTCGTCGCCAACTTCAGCTCTGACCTTGAGGTGGACGGGCGGGAGCTCGTCCTGGCCCGGCCGATGGCGTCGAGGACCGGCCAGAACCCAATGACAGCGGTGCCTGGCGAGTACCAGCGCGTAGTAATCCGGGGCAGCGCCATCGAGGTCATGAGCGTCGAGTATCGCCCCAAGCGCCAGCGTAACGCCTCAGTTCAGCCAGTGCTTGGGCGCATGACCAGAAACTCTGTCCGCAACCCAGGGTGACCAGAAAGAATCGGTAAGGATCTCTCCGTGTAGCCACGCGGACGCCTCAGCGCCCCCGGCCCCAGGCTGAGGTCACCGGCCGTGATTGAGTGACCGCGCGGGGCGGCCCGAGGCGCATCGGCTCAGTCGTTGCCACCCACGGCAGAACTGCGCTCGGAAAGTAACTGGTCAACCAGTAGGTCAATCTCTCGGCCGGTGGGCGAGTCGGCGAGGCGCTCGCGGATCTGGCGGCGTAGGGCTGGGAAGTGTTTCCCCTCGTCAATGTCAAGCGCTGCGATCTCGTCCTCTGCGTGCCGGCCAAGCTCGGCGAGTCGTCGGTGCTGCTCGTCGCTGGGGTCGTAGAGGGGGATGGGCAGCCGCCAGACAGCCATGTCGATGTGGCGCTCGTCCTTCCCGTAGGACATCAAGGGCCGCACCAGGGCGGTGACCTTGGGGCTGTTGAGAATGGCGCACAGGTACAGTGCCTCGGCTTCGCTGCCTGCCGCACCCCAGTAGAGCGTGTGGTCGATCACCGCGGCGGGATCGGTAACCCGGGCGGCGGCGAGGTGCATCCCTGCCTTGGAGTACACCACGCGCTGGGCTTGCGCGGGGAACTGGTCGCGGAACTTGCGGCGGAAGTCGAGCTGCGCCAGCAGGGTGAGCCGCTCGCTGCTTCGGTGCGTAAGCCACACCCGCTCGGCCTTGCGCCACCACGCCGCCAGGCGCGGGTAAAGGTCAAGGCGTGCGCTCCCGCCGTCCATAAGCTGCGTCCCGTCCCACGGCACCACGCATCGCTCCGGTTCGAGCAACCGGAACGGCAGCACGTTCTCGCCGAGGTAGACGGGCCTGACAAAGTCGGCTTCGACGACGCCCTCCATTGGGTCCAGGTCCCGCCACGGCCGCTTCTCGTATGGGCTCCGGTTGGAGCGGACCGCACGGCCGCCAGCGGCCAGCCCGAGCGGGCTGGCTGACTGGTCCTCAACCAGGAACAGCACCCGTGGAACGACCGTGGCGCCCTGGGCAAAGCGGGCCTGATACGGCGACCTGGCGTCGTCAGTACCCAGTTCGAGGGGCGCAGCCGTCCGCGTGATGCCGTCACGGACCTCGTCCCACGAGCCGTTGACCCGAGCGAGCCGTCCTGTCCACCGTTCTGCCTCGGTGGGCATTCCCGTGGCGGGGTCGTCCAGGTTCCGGCGGCCGAACACGACAGAGGCAGCGCGGGGAAAGAAGTGGGGTCGGAGGCGTCGGAGGTCCCACGGCAGGCTGAACGCAACGCTCGTGGGCTCGACAGGATCAGGGTAGGTGCCGGTGCGGAAGCCGGCGAACTGGCGTCGGTCCAAGGCGGCGTTGGGCATCACGAAGGCGAACCGGCCGTGCAGGCGCAGGTAGAGCTGAACGGCTCGGGCCACGAACAGGCCGGACAGGTCCTGGTTCGTTGCGACCGACGCGCCCTGCCACAAGCCCCGGCTGGCGCACATCTGGCGAAATGCGCGCTGCATGTCGGCGGTCATGTGCCGGTAGGCCAGCCAGGGCGGGTTGCCGATCAGCACGTCGACGCGGTTCTCCTGGCGTGACAGCCACAACGGCCGGGCGAGGTTGCGGACGTAGTAGCCCCAGATGTGGTCGCGGCCCTCGTCGTGCAGCCGGCACAGCACCTCGAAGGTGTCGGTGACCGTGGGCTGGTCGTCGGGGTGGACCGCCAGGCGGCGGAAGACCGGTGCCAGCTTCGGCGCGGCGCCGCCCTTGGGGCGGTTGGACGCCAGGTCGGCCAGCTCCATCACCAACCCATCAAACCTGCCGGCGTCGGCGAGGAGATGGTCGGGAAAGCGCAGCTCGGAAGCGAACAGCTCTACCTGATCGTCGGCGGGGATGACCAGGTGCTCGGCGGTCAGCAGGTCGAGGCGTTGCTGCCACTGGATGCTGTCGCCAAGGTATACGGGCACGTCGATCGGGCCGCGGGCCGGATCGGTCAGCCGCGGGCGGCCGATCGCGAGCAGGTAGGTCACGCGGGCGAAGGCGACCGCGACCGGGTGCAGGTCGACGCCGAGCACGTGGTCGGTCAGGTGGTCGAGCGCTTTGGCCAGCGGCATGCCTGCCTCGTCGGCCGCGGCAAGGAAGCTCCGCACCGAGTGGAACAGGAACGTGCCGGACCCACAGGCGGGGTCGAGCATCCGCTGGCGCAGCGGGTCGGTCACCACCGCGGCGACCATCTGCTCGGCCAGCCACTCCGGGGTGTAGTACTCGCCCAGCTTCTTGCGGGTCTCGGTGCTGATCACCGACTCGTACAGCACCTTGAGCACGTCGTGCTCGACGTTGCCCCAGTCGAACCGGCCAAGGCGCCGGGCGATCGTGCGGACGAAGCTCTCACCACCAGGGACCTCTAGGACCCAGTCGAAAAAGTCTGCCTCTACCACCCCAGCGATCCCGGCGAGTTCGAACTGGCGGCCGCTTAGCAGCGACGCGGGCGACAGCGTGGCCACGTCCAGGCCGACCACGGCGTGGGCGATGATCTCGGCGCTGTTGACCAGCAGAGTGTGCTCGAGGAACAGTTCGTCGGAGTCCTCGAACTGGGCACCCAGCGCGCTGGTCAATAGCCGCGCCCATAGCAGGCGTTTGAGCTGCACCGACGGGAGCCGGCCATGGGCGGCGTACAGGCCGATGAGCGTCTCGCGGTCCAGCGCGTGGGAGGTGCTGGTCGCGCCGAGGCGCCGGGCGATCTCGCCGGGCGTCGGGCGTAACCCCTGGGCGGTGGCCAGCACGCCCTCCAGCCACACCAGCAGCTCGTCGACGTCAGGCTGCGAGGGGGACACCACAAGCGCGGCCACTTCGACCAGGACGCCGTCACGCAGGTGGTAGGCGCGCCACTCCGCGCCGTCGGTCAGCACGCCCACGTAGCGCTGCCCCAGCTCTAGGGTGCGCGCCTGGACGTAGCCAGCCAACTGAACCTCTGCGTCAGGACGAACCCGGCCGAGCCGCAGGTCCTTCTTGACCTCGATGACGGTGTAGCCGACCTCGACGTCGATGCGCCGCCGTCCCTCGACGGGTGCCTCCAAGGCCACGATCTGGTCTTCGTCCAGGCCAAGCGGTGCTTCGAGGAGGAGTTGACGGACCTCGGCCTGCACCATCGCCTCGGTTCGGGGCGTGGCACGGCTGGCGAGTGAGGTAACAAGAGGTCGGAGGTCAGGCATGATGGGTCGGTATTCTTCCTGACATACCTGCCGGCTTGCCAGATCAGGGCCTCTGGGTGCTGTGGCTTCATCGAGACGAAGCACTCAGGTTGCCTCACAGCCGGGTCTCCTGGCGAGACCAATGGACGTCGCCGGGCGCGTTCGTCGCCAGCTGAGGTGCCATGCGCCCGAGCATGTCGCGGGCCGCGCCCTGCACGACAGATAGCGCGGCCTGCGTAGCTTGCCCCTTTCGCCCGGCTCAGGTTAGCGTCTGTCGCACCCGATCGTCATACTGTCCACAGGCCTGTGGACACCGGCCTGACCACAGCGAGGGGGGGAGCTGGCGGTGGCGATTATGGTCCGTGACGGGGATCAATCCGACGTCGAGATTGCAACCCGCGAGGACGTGGACCGCTCGGTCGCCGAAGCGCTCGCCTCCCTCGACCTGTCGTTCGACGAGCTTGAGCGCCAAGCGGCGCGTGGGCAGTTCTCGAGCGAGCGTGCCCGGCTGGTGTGGATGGCCATCCACACCGTTGCCCGCACGCCCTGACCTGCGAGCTCAGGCCGCCGAGTTCGCTGCGCGGACCGCTGACTTGCTCAATCGGACGGTCACGCACGGCATCCGCATGGGCGTGGTGCTGCGTGAAGACGGCCAGGTCGGCTGGGCCGGCTACGGGATCAGTGGGCGTGACCCGTTCCCTGGACGTGGCATCCCGCTTACGTTCACCACCGCGCGGCCACGCTGCTACCTGCATGTGATGCACACTCTCGTCCAGCGCTACGACGTGCTCATCACTGACCAGTCCAGCTTCGGGCTCTATCTAGACGAGCATCTCGACCGCAACGTGTTCCACTACGACTACGCTCGCCATCCGGGCAACCCCTACCCGGTCGCACACCTGCAGGTGAACGCAACCTCAGCCGTGTTCGACGACCTGTGCGGGCGGCTGGGCCGGCCAAGTGAGCTGGGGCGTGTGCACTTCCCAGTCGGCGGCAAGCGGTTCCGCCCATGCCTTGAGGATGTCGTCGAACTGCTCATCGTGGAGGAGCTCGCCACCGGCCGTGAAGGCTGGCAGGAGGCGGTTGAGGAACACCGTGCCTGGTTCCATCGGATCCAGCTCAAGGCGGCGGTCCGCGACGATCCCGAAGCGGTCCGCGAAGAGTTGCAGCGGCTCGCGGAAATCGAGCGCCAGGAAGGCCGGGGGGGACGCTAGCCGCCAGCCGCCCGGTAGGCACGGTCCACGGGCATCGAGGTGCTCAGGCACGCCTGCTCTCGCTGCGGAGCTGTGCGGCGACGGCGGGGAGCGCGCTACGCACGCCGCACCTTGTCTACTCGTTCTTGCGGGTACGCCGGACCCTATCTGCAATGGCTCCGCGATGGTGCAGGAGCTACAGCCGATCCATCGGTGACAGGCGGCGGTGGGCCTGGCGGGCGCGGGCGTCGGCGGCGCTGGCCCCGTAGCGGCCAAGCATGTCGCGGGACTTCCAGCCGGCCAACCGCATCAGGTCCGTCTCGCTGCCACCCTGCGCCAGCCACTCGTGGCAGAAGGTGTGGCGGAGTTGGTGCGGGTGGATGCTGGGGATCCCAGCCTGCACGGCGCGGCGCTCAAGCATCTGGCCGACGCCCCAGCGGGTGAGCTGGCCGCGCTGCCCCAGCCACAGCCAGGGCGAGTCCGCGTCGCGGTGCCGCTCGCGGACGCGCAGGTAGCGGTCCAGCGCCACGGCGGTCCTGCGCCCGAACGGCAGGGCACGCTCGCGGCGGCCCTTGCCGAGCACCCCGACGACCTCAAGGTCGAAGTCCACGTCGGCCACGCGCATGCCGACCAGCTCGCTCACCCGCGGGCCGGCGTCGACCAGCAGCATGACGATGGCAAGGTCGCGGCGGGCGTCGAAGTCCTTGCCGGCGCAGGCGGCAAGGAGCCGGCGCAGGCCGTCCTCGGGGACCACGGGGACCGGCTGCTCGGGCACGATGGGCGCGCGGATGCGCGCCATCGGGTTGCGGGTGACCTCGTCTTCTTCGGCAAGCCAGCGGTACAGGATGCGCAGGCCCTTGTGGCGGGTGGCGGCGGTCGAGGCGGAGCGGCGGGCGAGCAGGTCGGCCAGGAAGTCTTCGAGGTCGGCGCGGGTGGCGCTGCGCAGGTCCCGGCCGCGGGCCGCCAGGAACGCCTCGGCTTGGCGGGCGCTCTCTACGTAGCCGGCCACGGTGTTGACCGAGCGGTTGGCGGCTCGCAGGTGCCGCTCGAACGAGCGCACGAGCGGGCTTGGACTGGTCGGATCCATGCGCACAGCATGGCCGAGTTATGGGGTGTCCATCCGTTATGCGGTCAGTCGAGGCGGCCCCGAACGCGGTGATGACCAGCGTTTGTGCTGGTCAGCGTGGTGGTGGAGCCCCCCGGCGGAATCGAACCGCCGACCCCATCCTTATTGAGAGCCTGTCTGCAAGCCTCCTGTGCGTCAAGTGGTCTTCTCTGAGCCCTCCTCGTCAGGAACCCACCAGGACCGCGGTCACGAATCATCGGGCGGCCGTGACGCGGGGGGCATGGTACATGGCTCGGATCGTGGCTGCCCCGCCGTCCGTGCGGCACCGTCGGCGTCACCTGGTTGTCGAATAGGCAGCCGACCGCGTGCACGGGTAGCGTCCGGTCTGGTGGCGACGTCTGTCGTGAGGTAGGGGCTCGGCGTATGGGCGGCGGGGTCACGGCCGACCTGGTGGTGCGAAACGCGCGCGTGTACACGGCGGAGGGTCTTCTCAAGTGGTGCTAGAGCCTGTGGCCGTTCGCGTCCAGGTAGACCACGCCGCCGCGCGGCGGCACCTCGAAGCCGGACGGGGTGACCAGGACCCAGTAGCGGGCCTGCAGGCCCGGCCGTTCGATCGTCCTGGCCGCCAGCGTCCTGGTGACCGGCCGTGGGCCGGCCGGGTGGTAGATGTCGAAGGTCGTGGTCGTCCGCGGGTAGCGCGCGACGGTCCGGTAGCCGTGCCGGCTTGAACTCTTCGCGACGAGCATCTCGATGCCGCAACGGCCCCGCGGCGATGGCCACGGCTGCGGTAACGGTTTGGGACCGCCGCCCTCAGCGGACGTCGCAGCCGGCGACCGGAGCGGCCACTCGATGTGCCTCCCGGGGTCTATGCTCCCAGGATGGCGTTCCGTGGATGGCCGGACGAGGCGGTGGAGTTCTTCGAGGGGCTCCAGGCCGACAACACCAAGACGTACTGGACGGCGCACAAGCCGGTCTACGAGGCGAGCGTGTACGCGCCCATGGCCGGGCTGCTCGCCGAGCTGGCCGACGAGTTCGGCCCCGGCCGCATCGCCCGGCCGTACCGGGACGTGCGCTTCAGCGCGGACAAGTCGCCCTACAAGACCGGCATCTACGCGATCCTCGAGGACGGCGGCTACGTCAACTTCAGCGCCAACGGGCTGACCGCCGCGATCGGCTACTACATGATGGCGCCGGACCAGCTCGACCGGTACCGGAGCGCGGTCGCCGCCGAGAAGACCGGCAGCGACCTGGTCGCCATGTGGCTGGGCACGGCGGCGGCCAAGCGGCGGGTGGTGGAGTTCCTCCGCGCCGCGGCGCCGCTGCACGCCTGGCTGGACGAGCAGGTCGGGCCGAGCACGGTAGCGCCCGAAGGCCGCTGAGCCGGCCGCGCGCCGAGGTGGGCCGAGCCATTCCCGTGACCGGGTAGAGCCGGAAGCCTCATGCGCCTCGCAGGAGGCTGAGCGCCTTGGTGGCGCGGCCGAGCGCGTTGCCGATCCCCCACCTGGCGCCCAGCTCGGCAAGCCTGGCGCCGTCTGGTGCGGTGTGCGGCAGGGCGGTGCTGACGGCGGGAAGGGCGAGCGTCCGAGCCGTGCGGACGACCTCGGGCGCTCGCGCGAGGTAGTCAAGGGCCGCGTTGAGCTTGCCCGCGACCCCGGTCAGGCGGGGATCGCCCGCCGCGGCCGCGTCCAGCAGCGCGTCGAGCGTGCCGAACCTGCGCAGCAGGCTGGCGGCGGTCTTCTCCCCGATCCCCGGCACCCCGGGTAGACCGTCGCTCGGGTCGCCCCGGAGGGTGGCGAAGTCGGCGTACTGCGCCGGGGCGATGCCGTACCGCGCCACCAGCGCGGCGGCGTCCATGACCTGGATGTTGGCGACGCCACGGCC
>WNGA01011540.1_pt1 | contig 18656 bp, 16 predicted proteins | sample 5400061 | NCBI WGS metagenome assembly WNGA01 (sample SAMN13153366, study PRJNA577476) | soil metagenome | isolation source: 100 cm soil or saprolite under grassland replicate 2 | place: USA:California | collected 2016-06-15 | reverse complement strand
ACACCCACGATCCCGAGCGGCCCTCCCAGGTCCGCGAGATCCTCGACAAAGCCTCCGGGCCCGGCTGGCTGGCTCTGGTCCGCTACGGCGTCGCCACCACGACCAGCCACGACCCCCGCGGGCGGACCCGCAGCCGCGCCCACGGCATCGCCGCAGCCTTCGCCGTCTACACCGCCCGCAACCGGCTCACGTGGCACTGGCTGTGGCGGCCAGCATGGCGGCTGCGGGCGCGGCCGCTTGGCCGAGCGGACCTGCTCAGCACCCCAGAGCTGGCCGCGCTCGCCCACCTGCCCTGGGACCTTGGCGTGCCCGGCCTGGCCCGCGCGGGCGCCAAGGCCGTCCCACCCGCCCCGGCCGTGCCCCGCTCCGGCAAGGTCCTCGGGGACGCCGACGCGGGCACCCCGCGCCCGGTCGCCCTGGCCCCCTCCGACGCGCGCCACCACCTGCACGTGCTCGGCGCCACCGGATCGGGCAAGTCGACCCTGCTCGCCCAGCTCATCCTCCAGGACGCCCACGCCGGCCGCGGCGCCATCGTCATCGACCCCCGCGGCGACCTGGCCCGCGACGTGCTGGACCGCCTCCCCACCCGCGCGGTCGGCCGCACCGTGCTGCTGGACCCCGACGAGCCGCACGCCCCGCCGGCCCTGAACATGCTCGAAGGCGCCGACCCCGACCTCGCGGTTGACCATGTCGTGGAGATCTTCCACCGCATCTTCGCGCGCGCCTGGGGACCCCGCACCGACGACATCCTCCGCTCCGCCTGCCTCACCCTGCTGCGCCACGGCCCCGCCAGCCTGGCCGACGTGCCCCGCCTGCTGTCAGACCAAGGGTTCCGCCGCCGCGTTACCCGGGGGCTGGACGACCCCGCCGGGCTCGGCGGGTTCTGGGCCTGGTACGACAGCTTGACTCCCGCTGGGCAGGCCCAGGCCATCGGCCCGGCGCTCAGCCGCCTGCGGGCGTTCCTGCTAAGAGGCTTCGCCCGCCACGTCGTCGGCCAGACCACCTCCAGCTTCAGCCTCGCCAAGGTCCTGGACGGCGGCATCCTGCTCGCGCGGCTCCCCAAGGGCACGCTTGGCGACGACGCCGCCCGGCTGCTCGGCTCGTTTGTGGTCGCCAAGACCTGGCAGGCAGCGCTGGAACGCGCTCGCGCCGGCGAGGCGGCCCGCGTGGACGCCACCCTGTACATCGACGAAGCCCACAACTTCCTGCACCTGCCCTACCGCTACGAGGAAATGCTCGCCGAAGCCCGCGGCTACCGGCTCGGGCTGGTCCTAGCCCACCAGCACCTGGCCCAGCTCCCCCCAGAGCTCCGCGAGGCGGCCGCCGCCAACGCCCGCTCCAAGGTGTACTTCACCACCAGCCCCGAAGACGCCCGCCACCTGGAACCCCACGTCACCCCCGAGCTGTCAGCCCACGACCTTGCCCATCTCGGCGCGTTCCAGGCCGCTTGCCGGCTGCTGGCAGGCGGGCAGGGGCTGCCCGCCTGCACCCTGACCACCCGGCCGCTCCCCGAGCCGATCCCCGGCCGCGCCGAGCGGGTCCGCGCCGCCGCCCGCCGCCGCTACGGCCGCACCCAAGCCCAGCACCGCCGCGCCAGGCTGGAACGCGACCTGGGCCACGACGACGCCCGCCTGCCACATGGCTCCGCCCCCGCCGCCCGCCACCCGGACCGGCCCTGGCGATGACCTCGTCCCGACCCGGCGCTGGCCGCGCTGTCCCGGGATGGCTGGGGGCGGCCAGCCTGCCAGCCAATGTGCCGGCCAGTCTGCCGGCCGGTCTGCCGGCCGGCTATGGCTGGCTGGCCCCACCCGGCACCAACCCGCAGACGGCAGGCGCTGCCGGCACCCGCCGCGACGACGCGACTCCCTGCTGGGTTACGGCATACCCGCACGAGACGGGCCATGCCGCAACCCAGACCGGTCCCGCGCCGCGCGCCCGCGGCGGCGCTCCCGCGGGCACCCGCACGGTCCCAGGGCGATCCGGGGCGCCGCATCGGCCGCCGCAGCCTCCATCCGGTGCTCGCGCCAGCCTGCAAACCAGGCTGGAGGCTGAGCGCGACCGGATTGCCGCCCGGTGACGGGCGGCCGGGACAGCAGCAGCCCCCGCCGGCTCCGCGGGGCCAGCGTCGGCGCGGGCCGCTCCCGCGCCGGGGCGGTGCCGGATCTGGCGGAGCTGGCGGGCCGGCTCACCGGGCGGGACCGGGAGCTGTGCGGGTTGGTCTGGGAACACCGGGTGCTCACCAGCCTGCACTGCGCGCAGCTCGTGTTCGCCTCCGAGGTCACCGCCAGGCACCGCCTGGTCATCCTCACCGGCCTGCGGGTGCTGGACCGGTTCCGCCCCACCTGGCAGCTCGGCCAGGGCTCACCGCCCTGGCACTACGTGCTCGGCCCCTCCGGGGCCGCGGTGCTGGCCGCCGAGCAGGCCATCACCGTCGCCCAGCTTGGCTGGCGCCGCGACCGGGCGCTGGCGATCGCGCACTCCCCGCAGCTCGCCCATCAGGTCGGCGTGAACGGGTTCTTCTCCGCGCTGGCCGCCCATGCGCGCCGCCGCCGGGACGCGGCGCTGGCCGCCTGGTGGCCGGAGCGGCGCTGCGCCGAGCGGTGGGGCCAGCTCGTGCGCCCCGACGGGTACGGCCGCTGGCAGCAGGCCGGCGGCGAGGTGGACTTCTTCCTGGAGTACGACCGCGGCACCGAGGACCTCGGCCGGCTGCTGGCCAAGCTGGAGGCTTACGCCGAGCTTGCCGCCGTCTCCCGCATCGCCACCCCCGTCCTGTTCTGGCTGCCCACTGCAACGCGGGAGGCCAGCTTCCGCGCGGCCGCCGCTCGTCCTGGCGTTCCGGTCGCCACCGCCAGCGGGCCGGCTGGCGCCAGTCCGGCCGGGCCGGTCTGGCTGCCGCTGCCCGCCGAGCCCCAAGCGCCACGCCTGCCGCTGGCCGCTCTCGCCACCCTGTAGCACCCCGCAACGCAGGGGCGCCCCGCGGCGTGGCGCGGCAGCGAGGCCTAGCGACGCGCCTGGGGCGCTGCTGGCGCCGCGCAGGCGTGCTGGCCGCTGCCTGGCAGGGGCGTGGCCGTCGGCGTCGCTCCTGGCGCTCCCTGGGCGCCGCCACGGCCGCCTGACACGCGAGCTACGGACGCTCGTGGAGGAAAAAGAGGGGCTGACCTGGGGAAACGGCCTTGGCGTGGGGCTGCCAGCCTGCTAGTACCAATGGTGTAAAGCAGCCGCTCCACAGAAAGGGGAGCAAGATGACGATCTTCGCTAGCGTGAGTGACGGGCTCGCGCTGCTCGTCTCCGCCGCGGCGATGGGCACCGCGGCCCGCGCGCTCTGGCTCGCCAGCCCGCGCCGCACCCGGCCTGCCACAGCCAGCCTCGCTGCGGCAGCCGGCCACCCGACCGCCACGACGCCCGCGCCAGGCTCGCCGACCGCCGCGCGTACAGGCCACCGCGCCACCAGCGGCAACGGCGGTGGCGGGCAGGGCCGCGGCAACCAGACCCGCGAGCAGGTCCGCGCGTTCCTGGCCGAGCATGCCGGGCAGGACTGGTCGCTGGTCCAGGTCTCCCAAGGCGTCGGCCGCTCCAGCGCGACCATCAGCTACACCCTGGACAAGCTCGTCCAGGCCGGCGAGGTCGAGCTGACCAGCCCCAAGCCGCGCCGTTACGCCATCACCACCAGCGGCGCCACCGCCCACCAGCACCAGGCCCAGCCCCAAGAGCAGCAGGCCGTACCCGCAGCGACCGAGAGTACCTCGCCCACGGCTGGCCGGCAGCCTCACGCCCGATCTGATGCCAGCAAGCCCACAGCCGCCAGCGGCAACGGCCCCAGCGGCTCGCAGGCGCGCGGCGACGCGCTCCGCGAGCAGATCCGCGGCTGGCTCGCCGACCGTGCCGGGCAGAGCCTGTCGCTGGTCGAGATCTCCAGCGGCGTCGGCCGGCGCAGCGCCACCGTCAGCTACGCGCTCGACAAGCTCATCAGCGCCGGCCATGTCGAGCTGACCAATCCCAAACCGCGCCGCTACGCGATCACCCCCCAGGGCGCCAGCGCCGCCCACAGCCAGCCGGCCCTCGTGCCGGACCCTGAGCCCACGCCCGCCGTGGCCGCCGAGCCGCCGGGTACGCCCGAGCCGGCGAGCACGGCCGCCGAGCCGGACGGCCCGGGGGACGGCGACCTGGGGGAGGAGATCCGTGACTACCTGGTCAGCCAGCCCGGCGAGCACCTGTCGCTGATCGACGTCGCCCACGGTGTCGGCCGCCCCAGCGCCACGGTCAGCTACCAGCTCCAGCGGCTCGTCGAGGACGGGCAGGTCACCCTCGCCAGCGACAAGCCCCGTCGCTACACCGCCCCGGCCCCGGCCGACAACGCGCCGCACTCGCAGGCGGCCGGCGACGAGCCCGATGCCGCCACCGCCGACCCCGCCAGCACCGCGACACGGCCGGGCCGCCGCACGCCACGGGCCGCCAAGCGGGCCACCACCGCCGCGCGCAAGCCCGCCAGCGGGCACCGCAGCAGGACGGCCGGTTCCGCCAAGGGCAAGGTCGCATCAGCCGGCAAATAGCCCCCAACCATCGAGCCGAGACGATCGCTTCCGGGGGCGGGCCAACGCCCCCGGAAGCCGCATCAAGGAAAGCAGAGGTTTCCCGATGCCCGACAAGTCTACCCAGCGCCGCCAGCTCGGCCGCCGGGTCGCCGACCTCGCGTGGGAGCTGGCGGTCAGCATCGCCCACGCCATCGAACTCCACGAGGAGCCGCCCGGCGCGGTGATCATGGCCGAACGGGACGTGTGGCGCTGGGCCGAACGGCTCCGCCGCGCCACCCCCCACGCCAGCCAGAACGGAACCGGCACCCGGCAGGTCGCGGTCGTGGTGCTGGTCGAGATCACCGGCAACCGCGACCCCGGCTGGGTCGGCCAGGACCTGGTCCGCGCCACCGGCCACCACGGCGACTGCTGGCAGATCCTTCACCACACCGTCCACCCCGACCCGGCCGCCATCTACCGGCGCCGCCCCCGCGGCACCAGCGGGGAGGCCGCCCGATGATCGACATACCGGAGGCGTTCGTTGCCACCCCGCTGGGCGTGCTGCGGGTGTGGGCGACCAGCGAGCACATCGTCCGCGCCGCCACCCTGCCCGGCTGGGTGAAGACCCGGCCAGCCTACCGCGACGACCCCCAAGCCAAGCGCTGCGCCGAACACGTCACCATCGACCAGACCCGCTACACCCTGCGGCTGTGGCTGCATTCCACCGACTGGTCCGGCGGGAGGGGCGCCTGGGCGACCCACCGCGCGTGGGTGCTGCCACGCGGCGCCGTCGAACTGGCCCGACACAGCGGACTGGCCCCGGTGCCGGCGGCCCGCAGCCGCGCCGGCACCCTGGTGCTGCCGGCCGTGGCCGAGTGGGCCGACAGCCCCGCCGGCCGGCGGCTTCGCCTGCGCGCCGGCCGGCAGGCCATCCATCGAGACCTTGCCGCGGTCGGCCGCGAGATCGCCGCGCTGCAAGCCCTGCGCGCACGGCTCCGCCAACACGACCAGCAACTCCTCCGCCGCCTCGGCGACCACCCCTCCCAGAGCAAGGGAGGCGGGTTGTGATGGCGCACATGCACGACCGGGAGTTCGCCGAGCTGGCCCGAGCGGTCACCTCCCACCTGGACGGGTTCACCGCCCACGCAGTCGACGACTTCGGCTACACGCTGCGGCTGGACCACCCCGATGGGCGAGGACTGTACCTGCACCGCCAGCACAACAACGACAGCCGCGTGGAGATCGTCGGCGCCTACCCGCACAGCGACTACCACTTCCGCGACGGCGAGCACGTCAGCATCACCGTGGCGATCACGCGCGGCCCGGCAGTGATCTCCCGGGAGATCACCCGGCGGCTCCTGCCCGTCTACACCCAGGTGCTCGGCAAGATCCACGCCCACATCGCCAAGCAAACCACCGACCACGCCAACCGCACGCGGGCCGCCAGGCGACTCGCCGCGCTGATCCCCGGCGCCAGCATCCACGACGACGGCCGCCACACCACGACCATCCGGTGGTACACAGCCGAGGAGCCGATCGGCTACGGCCACATCGAACTCAGCGCCGCCGGGACCAGCGGCACCTTCCAGGCCCACAGTCTACCCATCGCCGCCGTCGAGCAGCTCGCGACCGCCCTTGCGGACTGCGCGGGGCGGCGGCCAGACCGGCTCGCGGTCGAGGAGGTGATGTGACCAGGCTGTCGACCATCCATCTGACATCCAGCGGTAAGCGGCCGGGCGGACGTCCCAGCGTCCCCCGGCCCGGCACCGAAAGGACTGCTTTCGATGCGACGCAAGTCTCGGACTACGGCCGAGCCCGTGTCCACCCATTCCAGCCTGCACCTGCTGGTCGGCCCGCAGCGACTGCCGGCCGTCCGCGTCAACCAGGCCATGCTGGCCGACGCGGCCAGCGAGCCGACGGTCTACCTGCACGTGGAGGCCGAGCACCGCACGACGCGCTTCGACCATAGCGCCACGTTCACCGTCTCCGGCCCCGAGGCGGCGATCCGCCAGCTCCTGGACGACTGCCAGGCGGCGCTTGACCAGCTCGCGCCGCATGAAGGCGAGACTGGGGAGGCGGCCGGATGCGGATCGTGATCAGGACTTCCAACCGCTGCCCGCAAGGGATCCTGTGGGCACCACACTTCCGCGCCGACGGCGCGTGCCGCTGCGAGCGCCAGCGCGACGAAGAAGCGCTCACCTGCGAACTCGGACCCATCGACCCGGGAGGCCGGACGGCCGCTCGGCAACCGCAGGCACTGCTGCGACGGCTCAGCGAGCGCTGAACACGGCGAGAGGGAGGCGCCGCCTCAACCGAGGCGGCGCCTCCTCTTCATGAAGCTCACGCCGGGACGATGAGCCCTTCATCGCGGCGCCTTCATTGGTGAATTCCGAGATCGAGAATCCGGTGCCATCGGCTTGGACCATCAGGTTCTCTCCCAGCAGAAGCCGGGCGAGCCGTGCGCCCAGCACCTGCAGCGCCCGAGGAGGTGCTCCGTCTTGGGCGTGGTGGCGCCGCGCTCCCCCTGCGAGATCGACGATTGGCGGACGTTCAGCTCGGCGGCCAGCTCTTCCTGGGACAGGCCTGCGCTTTTCTCGCCTCCCGGATCGACTCACCAAGCTCCACACGCCAGACCGGGACCGTCATCGCATCGGTTCCATCCAGCCGAAGCCGCTACGCATCCCGGCCTACCTGCCTGGTACGTGTCAGATACTCAGTGGCGGCGGTGTGGGCGGCCGTGAAGAAGTCGACGTTGGTCCGGGCCCGGTACCGCTCCAACGGGTCGTCGCTCATGGCGGCTAGGTCGCGGTGCTCCCTGGCCGCCCGGTCCAAGAGCGTGGCCAGGCTTGCGTAGTCGAGCTCGTGGTCTTCGATCATGGTCGTTCCTCGTCTGGTACGGCATGGTTCGCGGATCTGCCTCTCTTCCAGCCCTCCGCATGGATAGGGCCGAACCATCACCCAGGCAGTCATCCAATGACGAGCGGCCGGACCGAGCGACTCGGCGGCTCGCCCCACCGCAGCGCCGCGCGGGACAGACGCTGCTGATGGCATCCGAGCCGGCCCGAGCCGCTCCTCCCGACCGGGGTCCTACTTGGCGTCGTGAGTCTGGGCGGTTAGGCTCGCTGCTCACTAGATGGGACTTCGCGTGGCTTGATGAGGTTTGGGGAGACATGCCTGGAGCAGGAGCGGACAGGGTAGGACCGTGGGATCGGGCCGGACGCATGCTGCAACGGCTACGGGAGAGCCGCGGGTGGAGCGCGGCACGCCTGGCCGCCGAACTGGAAGCGCAGGGCACGACCATCAGCCGGTCCATGCCGACCCGCGACAGCATCATTCGCATGCTCTACGACTGGGAGGCGGGCACCCATCGGCCGCGCGACTACTACGTCTTGTTCGTCTTGGTCTACGCGACCAGCGAGGAACTGGTGGCGCGTACCATCGAGCGAGGTTCCGACCTGGACCGTCTGATGACGGCTCTTGCTGCGATGAGGGTTCCAGTGAACCGGCGCAAGTTCTTCCTCAATTCCGCCGCCTTGGCCGCGGGAGCGGTTGTGGGGTCGGCGGTTCCGGCCAACGTCACTTGCGGCGACCGGCTTGAATGGGTGCTCAGGCATCCCCGCAGTGTCGACGCCGTCACCGTGGCCGAGCTACAGGTCACCACGCGTAGCCTTCTGCGGCGCAAGGAAACAGAGCCCTCGACGGTCCTGCTGCCCGACGCCAGCCGGCACCTTGGGCACGTCGCCCTGTTGCGCGAGCACGCGCCTGCGGGGGCTCTCCAGCAGGGGCTGTACATCACCCAAGCTCACGCCGCGACGCTCATGGGCCGGCTCGTCTGGGACGTGTCCGGCCAGCACGATCACGAGACAGCCGAGGAGTACGTTCGCCAATCCGTGGCGGCCGCCAGCCACACCAAGAACGGCGCCGCCAAGGCCTCGCCGCGCCTGCTCCAGGCCTACCTGGCAGGCTACGGCCGACGGAACCTCCACCGCGGCGCGGCTCTGGCCGACCAGGCCACGCGACTCGCTGGCGACGGAACCAGCCACCTCATCGCCGCTTGGGCATCCGGTGTGGCGGCCGAGTTCCGCGCGCTGCTGCGGGAAGAGCGACCCTTCAAGCTCGCCTTGGATCGGGCCGGCGCGCACTTCGAGCGCGTCACCCCGGACGACCCGGTGCTGGGTGTCTACCGCGGGGAGCAGCTCGGCGGGTTCGAGGGCGTGTGCAACCTCTACATCGGAGACTTTGCTGGCGCCCGCCAGGCGCTGGAGCGGACGGCCGAGAGACTGGGCGTGGGCAAGGAGAAGAATAAGTCGGTGGTGCTAGGCGATCTGGCCACAGCCCTTATTCGCCAAGGCGAGCCTGAGCAAGCCTGCGGCATTCTCCACCAAGCCATCGACCTGGTGGAGATGACCCGAGACGGCGGCGGCACGCGACGCGCGTTCCGTGCCGGCTTGCAGCTTCGCCACTGGCGCAACGAACCGTTCGCGCAGAAGGTCCAGGATCGCCTGCTGGCACTGGGAAGCTGACCGCTGACATAGCCGGTTCACCTGCCGATGGGTCACCCTGCGTCCTGACAGCGGTCTGCCTTCCTCCCGCGCCGCCAGACCGGCGGCCAGGTCTCGGCGTCGCTGCCGGCCGGCTGCCTCGCGCAGTTCGTTCAGCCGGTACGGGGTGGCTTGAACAGCTCCGCGACTAACGCCTCCGTGGTCGGATCAGGATCGACGTCAATGTCCGCAAGCCGCCGCTCCAGCTCCTTGAAGGTCCGGCGGACATCATCGATGCGCCCCAGCCGGGCCTGGAGCCGCATCGTGCGGCGGTACAGCTCCTCGGCGAAGGGGTCGGCCGCGATTCCCTCGCCGAGCGCGGCAACTGCCGCGTCGTCGTCGCCTTCCGCCTCGCGCAGCTCGGCCAGCCGAGCCAACGCGTTGACCGCACGGCGCCGCAGGTCCTCGCGAGGAACCGTTATCCAGGAGTCCGGGCTGCCCTCCAGCAACTCCCCGCCGTACGCCTGGGCTGCGCCGGCGAGGGCCCTGGTTTCGGCGTCCGCGTCCTGAGCGTCCGCTGCCTGCTTGGCCTCCGCCAGACAGGCTTCGAACCGCCACAGGTCCACATCGAAGGCATCCGGGTCGGGTCGGTAGCGGTCGCCGTCGCGTCGGATCGCATCCAGCTTGCGGTTGCCCGTCGCATAGCGCGCGACCGTGCGGAGGTTGCCGAGCGCGTTCCAGAACCACTGCGCTTCCCTGCCGAGCGGGACCTCTGGCCAGAGCGACGCAACCGCCTGTTCCTGGGTGGCGCCATTCGGGTTCAGAAGGTAGAAGCCCAGCAGCTCCAAAGCCTTGCGCCGCACCCCAGCGCGAAGTTCCTCCCCGCCAGTGGTCTCGACTCGGAACCGGCCCAGCACCCGGACCCGCAGTGGTGGTTGCCTGCTGGTGACGGGTGGGTCAAACGGCTCTGGTGGAGGCTGTGGTCGCTCCGGCGCGGTGGGCAAGTCGGCGCGGGAGCGGGCCAGCGTGCCGAGCAGGTCGGCCGCCTCAGCCGCGCTGAGGGAGAACATCCGCGCTCCCAGGAGCTTCTCTTCCAGGCCGGGCGGTGTGGCACTCGCGCACCGGCCAGCGGTGTCCAGCTTGATCCTGGCCCCGTGTTCGAGGCCGCCGCCGATGACCAGTGCCCCGATCCCAAGCCGCTGGCCCTGGGCCACGAGCGCCTCCAGGCGGCCAGCCTCCCGGACTGGAACCCGAGCGGCGAGCAGGACGAGCGCCGGCAGCGGGTCATCAGGGTGGCCTCGACGATAGGCTGCGAAGTCGTCGAGTTCCTCGTCCTCCAGGAGGCGTCGGCGATGGATGACCTCGGCCTCCAGCAAGGTGAGCGCCGCAGAGAGGTCGGGAGGGCAGCGCAAGCCCGGGAACTCCGGCACCCCGGGCAGCAGGTCGCCCACCACCAGCAGCTCGGCAGCCAAGGGGCCGCGCTGCGCGAGCATCGTCACCACAGCGGCCCGCGCCACCCGGACCGCATCCGGCCCTTCGAGCGCAAGCGCGCCGACCCCGGCGAGGTTCAGGTCGACCGTCTCGCCGTCGCGTTCTCCGATCGGCACAAGCGCAGGGTTCTCGCTGGTCAAGTCCGCCAGTGGCGGCATCGACAGCTGCCCCTGGTCCGCAAGGTGGGATGCCTCGGGACGGCTGCTGTCCGCCGCCTCGGGGTCTTCGGTCCGTGTCGCCGCTCGTGCCCCAGCCGCAAGCTGCTCGGCGACACTTGCCCGTTCCGATTGGTAGCGGCAGATGCCAGGCTCGGGAGGAGACGGCATCCGGGAGCGGCGCTTGCGCAGCAGGGTAACCAGCAGCGCCGTGGACATCGCCAGCCACAACGAGAACGCAACGACCGACCCCGACGGCAGCTCCACAGACACCACCGGATGCTTGACCCTCTGCGGCGAGGTCGTCGGCGGGACCGGGAGATTGGGCATCGATGAGGGTGGAGCGGTGGACGGCGCTGCTCCCTCAGGCGTCGAGGTGGGCGGGGCGCCGACGAGATCACTGGGGGGCAGCACCAGGACCCAGCCCGCCCGCAGGTCATCCGGCCACTCCAGCCGCTGGCCGTCCGGCATCAGCCGTCCCTCGTTCAGCTCGAACAACCATGCCCAGAGGTCCGCGTCTCCCAACTCACGCTCGGCAATCAGCGCCAACGTGTCACCGGGCTGCACGACGTACAGGCGCTCCTGGTTTTCATCGGTGGTGGGCACGGAGCCAGCCGAACCGTCGAGGCCAAGCAGCTCGGCGACTTGCTCGGCGAGGCTGGGCTGTTGCGCAGGCGCGGCAGCCGGCATGGGCGCTGAGGGACTGGCGCCGCGACCATCCCGATCCCGATGGTGACGTCCACCAGACGGCGGACCCACCCGCCACCGAGAAACCGATTCGTGAGCACCAGGAGCCGGGCAGACCCAGCGATCCGAGCGCGAGTACCCAGCAAGGCAGCCGCGCGCAACGCCGCCACCAGCACGAGGTACACCCAGACTGATAGGACGGCGAACCCGATCAGCGCGCCGACCGGGCTGGTCGTGCCGCAGAGGCCCTCGGTGCCCGAGCCGGTGATGCTGGCGAGGATGGCCGCGACTTGCCGTGGGACGGTGCAGCTCGCGGCAAGCAGCGGCGGCGGCGCGACGACAATGAATGTCAGGACCGTCAGCGCGGACAGCCGACGGACCATCGCTCGGACCATCATGACGCCATCACCGGCGCCAGAAGTCGCTCCGGTGCCGCGGAGCGACAGGCTGGGAGAGCGGGGAGCAGGCCATGCAAACCTCCACGCCGCGAGCCCGCAGGCTTGCGGCATCGACGAGCCCCCGCTCGCCGTGACCTGGCCGAGCCTCGCCGGCCTGGCGCGATCTATCCCATCGGACGATGCTTCGACCTGGGAGGACGGAAGACCGACCCCCGGCCTACTGAGGCGGCTATGCCAATCGGGAAGACCAGGCTGTTATACGGAGATAGCCCTGCTCTGTCCAATCGGCCTGATCTACGTGGCCCGAGGATGTCGGCGAACTCCTGGCTCCGGTTCGTGAGGTCAAGCGCGTTGGGCCAAGTCCCAAGTAGTCCGGCCAAGGGGTCACTTCACTCGCCAAAGGACCGGACAAGCGGTCATCGCCAAGTCGAAGGCGGATCTCGCCGCGGACATCAGGTGGGCTTCTTGCTCTGATCGCTCTTGCGCCGTACAACTGACGGATCGCCCAGCTGGGATGATCTCGGACGCGGAGAGAGGGTTGGTCGAACGCAAGGTGGGTTGGCAGAGGGACCGGGATAGCATGGCTGGCAGCGCCTCTGGGCTGGACGAGCCATTCATTGATCGCGAACGCGAGCTCGGTCAACTTCGCCGGCATCTGTCCCAGGTGCGACGGGGCTTGGGTCAGGGCGTGCTATTGGTTGGCGAGTCTGGTGTCGGCAAGAGCCGGCTCGCAGCCGAGTTGGCCAAGGAAGCTCGTCAGCAAGATATCCGGGTATTGCGAATCCAGTGCCTCGGCCGGGGTGCTGAGCCACTGCTGCCAGTGAAGGACGCACTCGCGGAGTATCTGGGGCACAGCCCCGACCGCGTGCGGCGCGCTCTGGTGACTGCAACGCCGCACCTCTTGGATGCAGTGCCGTTTGTGGGCGCGTTTCTCGGGCGGGTTGGGGAGGCGGTGCTCGAAGGCCCGCCACTTGGCGGCGCAAGCGTGGAAGGGGTCTATGAGGCCCTCGTCAGGGTGCTGCTCGGCATCGCCGCGACTGAGGGCCTATTCCTTGTGGTCGAGGACCTGCACGCCGCCGACGAGGGCACGCTGTATTTCCTTGGCTATTTTCTGCGGAAGGTGCAGGCTGACCGTGCGATGGTGGTCTTCACCCTCCAGGAAGAGCGGCAAGCGGATGCGCCATTGGGCGAGTTGATCGCCCAGTGGCGGCGGCAGGGGCATCTGCTGCTGCCGATCGCCCCCCTGGGGCGGCAGGACGTCGGCAACTATGTCTGCGCCTTCAGCGGAGTCCAACGTGCTGATGAGGACTTGGTTGACAGGCTGGTGGCGCTCACGGGCGGCAACCCGTTCTTTCTCAAGGAGACGCTAACTCCGGACGCTGGGGAGCCGCCGCCGTCCGACGCCGAGCAAGCGCTTTGGGAGCGCGCTCGCGTGGCCCCGAGGGTCGGCGCGTTGCTGCAGTCCCGTCTTGTCCGCGCCGACGACGACACTCGTCAGCTCTTGGAAGCAGCCGCGGTTGCGCTGGAAACCGACCGGGACCTTGAGCTGATCGCGCACGTGCTCGACTGGGACGAGTACCGGTCCGTCAAGGTACTGGCCGATGCGGTCCGGTTGCGGTTCATGCGAGAAGAGCCGGACGGCGGTGTGCGCTTCGTCCACGATCTCATGCGCCGGGTGGTCTACCGCCAGATCGGTGCCAACCAGCGGCGCTACCTACACAGGAAGACCGCGGAGTGGCTGGAACGGGCTGGTCGGATGTCGTCGTCGGCGCACCATTATGAGCGTGCGGGCCAGACCGTCGATATGGTCCGTGCGGCGCTCCAGGCGGCCAAGCTCGCCGAGCACACCGGCATGTTCCACTCCGCGCTGGCGCTCTACGAAAAGGTCCAACCGCATCTCGCCATGACACAGATCGGCCCGCGGCTGGTCAAGGCGTTCATCGTTCTGGGCCGGTGGGACGACGCTGAGACGCTGCTGGCGCGGCTTGGCGCCGACGAGGAGATCCAGCTGCTCCGCTCGCAGCTTCGGTTTGTCCAGGGGGATTTCCAGAGCGCGGCTGAGGACGTTCGCGCCGCCCTCCAGGGCCAGCCGTCCAATCGAATCGAGGCGCTGATCTGGCTGGCGGACATCCACCTCTACCTGGGGGACTTGGAGCTCGCGGTCAAGCAGGGGCAGGCCGCCTTGGAGGAGGCCAACCGCTCCGGGTCGCTGACCGAGCGGGCGCGATGCCTTGGTCTGATCGGGGCGGCGCGCTTCTTCAGCGGCGCAGTCGACGAGGGGGAGGCGCGCTTCCTGGAGGAGCTGCGGTTGCTCGAGTCCGTCGGCAAGGAGGAGCGGGATCAGACCGTGTACGCGGTCGTGCTCGGCAACCTCGGCGTTGTCGATGAGGTACGCGGTGCTTGGGCCGCCGCCAGGGCCCGGCACGAGGAGGCGCTGCGGCTGCGGCGGGCACTCGCCGATGCTCGTGGCAGCCTGCATTCCGTCCACGCGGTAGGGCGCTCACTGGTCGGCAGCGGAGACGTCGAGGGCGGCAGCGCGCGCTTCGACGAGGCATACCAACTTGCCGTCGATCTCGGGGAGGTGCTCGAGCGCGCGAAGATCACACAGTCACGCGCCGGTCTGGCACTGGGGGAGGGCGACTGCGTATCGGCGGGGCGGCTGATGCAGGAGGCGCTGGCAGGGTTCCACAAGTGCGGCACCGCCTATGACGTCGCCCACGCCAACGTCGTGCTGAGCCAGATTCTGCGCGCGTGCGACAAGGAACGGGAGGCGATCGCGGCCGGCGCCACCGGTCGGGCGATCATGACATGTAATGGGTATCGGCTGCTTCAGATCATGTACCCAGACGACGCGTTCTCAACGGCCGAGCGTATCGAAGCCGCGCTCACTGCTTACGCCTGCGGGGATGCATTCGGGCTGCCGTGGGAAAACGTCCCGGTGGACCGCATCGACGAGGAGGCCGCCGAGCAACTGCCCACCCGGTCGGGATGGGCGCGCGGTGCGACCTCCGACGACACCGCGCTCACCTTGCTTGTCACCGAGTACCTGACGGAGGAGATGCCAGTCGCGGCGCGAGCGTTCCTGCGCCAGCTCAGCGAGCGTGCTGACAGCATCCCGGGGCTTGGACCCTCCACCAGCGACGCGATCAAGCGCTTCAGGGCCACCGGGGACCTGCCGTCGGACGGCAACACCAATGGCTCAGTGATGCGCGCGCTGCCAGTCGGCTGGGCAGTCCCGGTAGATCAGGCGCTGCGCCGACGCCAATGGACGATCGAGCTATCCCGGGCCACTCATGGCGGCAGGGAGGCACAGGCCGGCGCGTGCGTGGCAGCGGCCTGTGCGGGATGGGCGCTCGAGGGGGCGTCCTGGGCGACGATCATCGAGGTGGCGATCGAGGAGGCCAACGCCGCATGCAACGTCACAGGCGCCGACCCGAGTATCCAGGCCATGCTCCGCGCACTCGCGGACGGGGAATGGACACCACCTGCTGGCATCAGCCCCGACCCGTACGAGACCATAATGTCGGTGCTGTACTGTGCCAGCAGGACGACGTCGCTGCGCGAGGCGCTGATGGCCGCGGTCCAGCTTCGCGGAGACACCGACACTGTCGCGGCGCTCACGGCTGGTCTTGTGGGCTCCCAGCTCACGACCGAGGCAGTCCTCGCTCAGCTCAGCTGGAGTGAGCATCTCCGCCTGCCCGATCGCCGGGGCGTGGAGACGCTCGCTCGACGGATCGCCGCCCGCAGAGCGCTCGCGGCTGGTGAGTCCGGCGGTGCTAGCGGCGACGGCGTTCCTGGGCGGGCGGATGGCTGAGGTCTTCGTCTTCGGGACGCTGGCTGCCGACGTCATCGTCCGGGTCCGGTCGATGCCGACCGGTGGAAGTCATGTCAACGGCGAGTATCTCGGATGGCGGCCGGGCGGCAGCTCCGCCAATATCGCCTGCGCCCTGAGCAGTGCTGGTCACACGGTCCAGCTCGTCGGACCGGTCGGCGAGGACGCGCTCGGCGAGGCGCTGGTCAAGGCGGCGCAGGCCCATGGCGTCAGGACCGAGCACACCATTCCAGTGCCCAAGGCACCGCGAACGTTGATCTTTCTAGACGACTCGGGCGAGCGCACGATCCTCGCGTTGGCTGGGCCGGGCCGGCTCAACCGCTATAGCTTGCCAGACCTACCTCGGTTGCCCGAGGCGGACGCCGTCTGGGTCGAGTCCTATGCGACCTTCCCGCGAGAGATCGCCGTTGCCGCCAGCGGCGCCACGCTCGCCGTCCCGCCACCGGATGATCCGGCGCTGAGCGGCCCGGCGGACCTCCTCGTCGGCTCGAAGTCGCAGCTCCCGGCCGCATGGCGGCAAGCACCGCTGCAAGCCGCCCGTGCGGCCATGGGCGACCGGTTGCGCTTGGTGGTGGTCACCGACGGCTCCCACGGAGCCGTCGCCCACGGCGACGCCGCCCCTTGCGCTGTACCCGCGCAGCCTGCGCGACAGGTCGACGCCACTGGAGCTGGCGATGCCTTCGCCGCCGGGCTGCTCCACGGTCTGCTGGAAGGCTGGGAGCTCCTGGCCGCGATGGAGCTGGCTACGGCATGGGCTGCTGCGGCGGTCGAGAAGCTAGAGTCGATACCACCAGACATCGAAGCGGTGCTCGGCGGCGGAGCATAGGTGACCGCCAACTAGCCGACAGCCCCATGGTCGCCGTGCTGAGAGTAAAGCGCGAGCCGACACGACACAGTCATCCGGCTCGATTTTTGTGTCAGCGTTGGGGCATCTGTGGTGGCAGCGTGGTTGATGGGAGCCATCATCCGGTCCTCGGACTGACAGGGACAATTTTAAGAGCGCTAGTCAGGGACCGGGACACTGAAGAGCGGCCGGATCCTGTTCGGTTTTTCTCTACGCCGATGTTCACCGCCTACATCGGCTGGCGCCTGTGAGCGTCGAGTCGGGAGCGGATGGTTTGGCCTGGTAGAGTTCCGCTCCTATGCGGAGCTTCGAGACTGAAACTGGCATCGCGCCACGCCCGCTGTTGGAGCAGCGTGGCTGGCTTCCGGAACGCCATGAGCACTCGTTTCGACCGGCAGGCCGACCTCTAGTGCGGGCGGCTGCCACTTGGACCTGCAGGAGTGTGCCCACCGACGTTGACCCCTCTGCCGAGGGTGACCATCCTCTTGGCGTGCCGACTGGACCGTCTGGCCTAGGCGAACTAACGTTCGATACGTCGGCAAGTCCCAGGAGATTGGAGGGAGCCGTCGTGACGGAGCGAGGGATGAGGAACGCCGGCACGCTGAGGCCAGAGGTGACCGGGAAGCAGCGATGCTGCTGACCCTCCAGCGAACCGGTGCGTCGTTTCGTCGCTTCCAGCCGCTCCTCACCTTGGGCTATCAGCAGGACTTACATGCGTTCACGGCCGATCTACGGAGCTGGCCCGAGGATATCCAGCGTGTGAGGTTCGATGCGGCCATCGCTGGGGTGGAAACCCGAGGCATTGAACTGCGAGCGATGGGTGTTCCCCGCATTGAGTTGCTGCCGACCCTGGCATACGCCACAGCGCTTCGCATCCTGCGCGACCTGCTCGCGCAGGGGTGGGAGCTTGGCACTGACGATGAGGGTATCCACCTGCTTCCTCCGACAATGTCGCTGGGACCGCAGGATGATCCGGCAGCCGCCAAAGCCGCGCTCCGCCAGTCCTTCGCGTTCGCCCGGCACGCGCAGCTTGCCGATGCTCCCACGGCCGCGTTCGTGCAGGAGATGGAGCGGCGAGGCGTTGCGGCGGTCTTTGCTGACGGGGCTGAACTGCGCGACAGGGTGATGGCAGCCGTGCGGGCGGGTGTAAGTGATCTTGGCATCCGCCCTGAGCTTGAGATCGTCTCCTTTGAGGGACGAGATGCGACCACCGGGTTGCGTCTGCAGGACATCTGGAGGTATGCGCGGCACTTCTGGTCGATCCCTTACCAGAACACACCTGGGCGCAACATGTTCTATCTGGTTCGGGACGCCGCCGGCCCGGGACGACCCGTGATTGGGATCGCAGCTCTTGGCAACCCGATTCTTGGCCTTGCGCAACGCGATGATGCCATGGGGTGGAGTGTGGCTTCCCTTCGCCGGCGGTTCGAGACGGCTGAGGCCGCGGAGCGCGTCAGGCTAGCGGACCATCTGCTTGGTGTTGTTGACGAGGGAATCAGCAGCGTCTCGCACGACGGGCTACTCGACGACGAAGCCTATTCGCCCCAGTCGATACGTCGTCTGGAGGAGATCGAACGAAGGGCCGTCCGCGATCGCCGCGATGCGATGACCGCGGCGGGTGACGCACGCACCACGGACTATCGGATTGTCCGAGCCGCCCATGATGCCGTCCGGGACGGCATACCTGACGAGGTGGACTGGCATGCAGTGGCGGAGACGTCACTGTACCGACGCAAGCGGGCCCGTACTTTGGCGGACCTTATTCGTGCCAGGTTGACACTTGAGGAATGCCGGGTTAAGCAGAACCCCGACGAACTGCTTAGGATGCTCGACAGCGAGCGAGGACGACGGGCTGTGGAGATCACCCTCCGGCGAATCAAGCAGCGTGCTATCGCCGAGAACGTGATGGAGATCATCACCTGCGGTGCCGTTCCCCCCTATGGGGATCTGCTTGGCGGCAAGTTGGTGGCGATGCTGCTGGTCAGTCCGCGGGTCGTCGCCGACTTCGCCGAGCGCTATCAGGGCCGCGTCAGCTTGATCGCCTCGGGACTGAAGGGCGAGCCGGTCCACAGGCATCCTAACCTTGCCCTGCTTTCCACCTCCAGCCTTTACGCCATCGCAGGGCCTCGGCTTGATCGTGTTTGGGGTGTTCGCGGGAGCTCATGGAAGGCCGAGGAACGCCAGCGCGCGGGCAGGATCACGACCGATGTGGCGTAACCCGGCAGCGATCCGGGTCTGTCCAGCCTGCCGTAGCAGC
>WNGA01005589.1_pt1 | contig 18664 bp, 17 predicted proteins | sample 5400061 | NCBI WGS metagenome assembly WNGA01 (sample SAMN13153366, study PRJNA577476) | soil metagenome | isolation source: 100 cm soil or saprolite under grassland replicate 2 | place: USA:California | collected 2016-06-15 | reverse complement strand
GACGCACGTCAGAGCGGGCACGGGCCATCGAGCACTGGCCCGGAGCTACGCCACCGACCAACGGCCGGACCTCCAATCTGCGAGCTCACTCGCCACGTGCGACCTCGTGTCGCAACTTCTTCTTGGTGTCCACGCTGATGACCGGCTGGCTGTCGGCCAGATGCGCTCGGGCTTGCTCGTTGAGGTAGCCAAACTGGCCGTCGCGGTCGGGATGCTGGGCGCCCTCGACCTGCTTGGAGGTGGCCTGCAGCGAGTAGCCCATCCCCACCAGCAGCTCCGCCACGGTCCTTGCGCTGACCCGATGCCCCTGCGCGGTCAACTCCTCGGCGAGGTTGTGGGTCGACTTGCACGTCCACCGCAACGGCGACTCGGGGTCGCCCGACCGGTCGGCTCCACCAGCCCGTCCAAGGCCGCAAGCAGCCCAGGGTCGTGTGCGGCCGCCTTGGGACGTCTGCGCCTGGGCGGCGGGCCCGCCGGGTCAACTCGGGGCCTTGGTCGACCTCGCTGGTCCCAATGCGGACCGTGGAACGGGCCATGCCCGGCCCGACGCGCGAGCGACCATCGCGATCCCGCCGCGGCCCAGCGCCCGTGCCTGCGCGCCGGCCAGCAGGCGCCGCCGCCGCTCATCCAAGTGCGGCGACAGCACCGCGAACATCGCCGCAAGCGCCTCCTCGGTCACCTCCACACCCGGAGACTACACGGATGAGTAATTCACCGCTGAGCCCTAACGCCATGCAGCCCCCGGCACCCGGTCTGCCGTGCCACGGCGAGCGACCGGGGTTAGCAACGCTTCCGCCACGCTTCGGGACGTCACCGAATTTGCGGGATCAACCCTCTTTGCGGGATGGATACGGAGAAGTACCCAGCCCACGTGTCCGCTCGGTCACGCGCGGGTAGACGACGGCCCCAAGCACGATCAGCGACAGAGGTACGAGGAGGTGCGAGATGACCGCAGCCACGCTCGACCTACCTGTCCGCGCCGATGGCCAGCTCGGCAGCGACCAGGCCCCCCTGCAGCAGCTCGCCGACGAGGTGGCGGCGCTGTGGTCGGCAGGAACCGGCCTGGAGCTGCAACCGGCGGCTGCGGCGTTGGAGGACGCCCACGCCAGGGTCGTCCTGGCAGAGCCGTGGCGGCCCGGTGAGCTGGAGGAGGCACCGGAGGAGGCCGCACTCAGCCGCTTGGACCGGCCGTTTGGTCGGCGTGCCGGCGACCTCGCGCCGGTACTGGAGGCGCCGACCCGCCAGCTGCTTGGCCGTTCCCTTACCCAGGTGCGCGCCCGCGACCACCGCGATCAGGGGCGGATTGTCGTCGACCTGTCGCTGGCACAGGCCTGAAGGCTGCCTGCCTGGCCGAACAGCGAGCCCCGTCACAGCGGCGCGCGGCTGCGCCAAGCCCACCCGAGGCTGTCGAAGTGGGTCGGCTGCGCATGGGGCGGGGCTCGCCAGGGCGGCGATGAGGTCCAGCGTGGCCGTCGCCGCATGGAACCCTCGAGTCAACCGCACCACCGGCCGCTTCGGCCAGTTCGTGACCGACCCGAGCTGCTACTTCGACCCTGACACGGAGCGGTGGTTCCACGTCGTGCTGACCCTCGAGGTGAACCCGGTCACCGGCGCCTTCCTCGGCCCGAACCACCTCGACCTCGCCGTCAGCAACACCTCCAACCCGACCGGGTCGTACACGATCTACCGCATCCCGGCCCAGGACGACGGCACCCAGGGCACGCCCAACCATGACTGCGCCGGCGGCCCGTGCCTGGGCGACTTCCCGCACATCGGCGCCGACCGCAACGGCTTCTACATCACCACCAACGAGTACCCGTTCTTCGCGGACGGGTTCCACGCCGCTCAGGTCTACGCCTTGTCCAAGAGCGCGCTGGCGTCCGGCGCCGCGACCGTCTCGGTCACCCAGATCGACACGATCGGGGCTGTCGGCGCCAACCCAGGCTTCACCGTGTGGCCCGCGACAACCCCCGCTGGCGGGTACGCCGATGACCTCGGCGGCACCGAGTGCTTCCTCAGCTCCATGGCGGCCGAGGACGCCAACGGCACCGGCACCGACAACCGCATCGCGCTGTGGGCGCTCTCCAACACCGCCTCACTAAACAGCGCAAGCCCCGCGATCAGCCTGCGCAACGCCATTGTCCCTGTGACGACCTACAGCCAGCCGCCCAAGGCCGACCAGAAGGTCGGCGACATCCCGCTCGGCGAGTGCATCAACGACACCACCACCCCAACTCCGGCCGGCATCGGCTGCTGGCGGCTGCTGTTCACCGCCGAGCCAGCACACAACGAGGTTGAGTCGCGCCTTGACACCAGCGACACCCGTATGCAGCAGGTGGTATTCGCCAATGGCAGGGTCTGGGGCGCGCTCGGCACCGCCGTCAGCGTCGGCGGGGCGACCAAGGCGGGCGTCGCGTTCTACGCGGTGGCTCCCCGGATCTCCGCGACCAGCCTTGCCGGCAGCATCGTCAAGCAGGGCCAGTTCGGCGTGGCAGGCAACCACTTGAGCTACCCGAATGTCGGCGTGACCGCCAACGGCCGGGGCGTCGCCCAGACCTGCACGCTCACCCAATGGCTGACCGCCCCGATCGGAAGCTGCAACAACACCCGCACGTCGCTGGCCAACTGGGCCACCCGAATCAGCCTGATCAAGCCATAGGGGCATGCCACCGGGGCCGCCTCCAGTAGGCGGGAGGCGGCCCCGTATGCCGTGTCGGCGCCGATGTCAGCGGGTCAGCGCCGCCGTCTCCTCTTCGAGCTCGCCGAGGGCGACGTCGGGTTTGCGGAACAGGCTGCTCGGCCACCACATCCAGCGGCCGACGTCGAGCGTCAGGGCGGTGACCAGCACCGAGCGGACCACGAAGGTGTCGAGCAGCACGCCGAACGCCACCGCGAAGCCGATCTCGGTGATGAACACCAGCGGCAGCGTGCCAAGGGCGGCGAACGTCCCCGCCAGCACCACGCCCGCGGAGGTGATCACCCCGCCGGTGGCGGCCAGGCCGATCAAGGCGCCCCGCCGGGTGCCGTGGCGCTTGGACTCCTCGTGGACCCTGGTCATGAGGAAGATGTTGTAGTCGACGCCCAGGGCGGCCAGGAACACGAACGTCCACAGCGGGAACGCCGGGTCGGCCCCGGCGAAGTGGAAGAGGTGGTTGAAGGCCAGCGAGCTCACGCCCAGCGCCGCCCCGAACGACAGCACCACCGTGGCGACCAGCAGCAGCGGAGCCACCAGCGAGCGCAGCACCAGGGCGAGGATGACCAGCACCACGACCAGCACCAGCGGCACCACCAGGTCCCGGTCGTGCCGGGAGGCCCGCAAAATGTCGAGGTTGACCGCGCTGCCGCCACCGACCTTGGCGTCGGCCCCCGGGATCGCATGCACCCTGGAGCGCAGCCGGTCGACGGTGTCATAGGCGGCCTGGCTGTCGGCGCTGCTGGCCAGCGTCCCCTCGACGTAGGCGTAGCCGTCCTTGACGACCGGACGCGTAACGGCCGTCACCCCGGGGGTGGCGGACAGGGCCGACTGCAGCTGCCCCGCGGCGTCGGCCCTGCCGACGACCTGCACCGGGCTGCCGGCACCGGCCGGGAAGTGGCGGGCGAGCACCTGCTCTCCGGTCACCGCCTCGGGCTTGGTGCGGAAGGAGTCCTTGCCCTGCAGGCCGCTGGCCTTGAGCCCGGTCACGCCCAGCGCCAGCGATCCCAGCACGACGGCGGTCACCACCCAGACGATCCGGGGCCGGCGGGCGATGCGGGCTCCGATCCGCGCCCACAGACCCCGCTCGGTGGGCTCTGGGGAACCGAGCGTGGGCCGCAGCGGCCAGAACATCCACCGCCCGAAGATGACCAGCAGCGCCGGCAGCAGGGTGAGCATGGCGCACAGGCCAACCGCCACACCGATCGCCATCACCGGGCCCAGGCTCTTGGTGGAGTTCAGCTCGGCGACCAGCAGGCACAACAGGCTCAGGATCACGGTGGACCCGCTGGCGATGATCGCGGGCCCGGCGCGGCCCAGTGCCACGGCCATCGCCTCGTGGCGGTCGGCGCGGCGGCGCAGCTCCTCGCGGTAGCGGGCGGTCAGCAGCAGGGCGTAGTCGGTGCCGGCGCCGAAGACCAGCACGGTCAGGATGAACGCGCTCTGGCCGTTGACGGTCAGGCCCGCGTGCCTGGCGAGCAGGTAGATCACCGCCTGCGCGGCGGTCAGGGCGACGAACACGCAGCTCAGGGGGAGCAGCCACAGTACCGGGCTGCGGTAGGTGAGCAGCAGGATGACGATGACGATGACCGCTGTGATGTACAGCAGCGTCGAGTCAAAGCCGGAGAACACGTGGGCGAAGTCGGCGAAGTACCCGGCCGGCCCGGTCACGTACACCCCAAGCCCTCCGGCGTCGGCCCGCGCGATGGACCGCAGCTCGTTGACCCTCGGGCTGAGCTCCTCCCAACCGTTGCCCTCCTCGGCAACCTTGATCGGCACGACCACCTGCAACGCCCGGCCGTCCTTGGCCGGGATCGGGCCCAGGACCTTGCCGCTGACGTCCTTGACGGCGGCGAAGCGCCTGACGTCGGCGGCTGCCTTGGCCCGGTCGGCCGCGGTGACGGCGCCGTCGGCACGTTCGTACACCACCAGGGCCGGGAAGACGTCGCTGGGCGTGAACCGCTTGGCCAGCTCGACGACCTGGGTGGACTCGGCGCTGTTCGGCAGCCAGGCGGACGCGTCGTTCTGCTGCGCGCTGTTGAGCTTGCCGGCAAGCGGGCCCGCGACCACGAACACCGCGATCCAAAAGACCAGCACCGCCCACTTGCTCCAGCGCCCACACGGAAAGCTTGCGATCCTTCGCGCTCCGCCCATGACACCCCTCAGCTGTCACATCCCACACCGTCGATTACGATCCACCGTGATACCGGAGCCGGGTCACCCCACATCTATAGTTGTATCTCGGCCCCCCGACAGCCGCTAGCCCTGGCCTGGCCATAGTTTATCGCTGGCGACGGCCGGCGGCCGTCGCCACTCCGGCCCGCTCCTGCGATCGCTCCGCCGTTCGAGGTACTTGTCGACCTGGCGCCGCTCCCAGGATCAGCAGCACTCCCTTCGCGTCTCCAGCAACCGCTCTCCAAAGCGAAGACGTTCAAGGCGTGTGAACAATCGTTCGGTCGCCGGTCTCGGCTCGGAGACGTCGCCGACCGCACGTGAACGGTAGACCGGTGACGCCGGAGATCCACTCTCGTCGTGTCGAGCGCAATTCCGGCTGGGTTGCATTTATGCCGACCCAGGCCATGCTAGAGCCGCGCCTTCGGCCCGTCCGGTGACCAGGCCACGAAGAGGACCGGCTCGGTGTGACCGCGCAAGATGCCGCGAATGCGAGATGCCTGCCGCGGCGCTCGTGCGCTGCGCTGCGTCGATCGCTCGACTTGGCAGTGTGATCCGAGCGCAGCCGGGCCCTGATCGAGGGTATGGCTCGCTCTGGAACTCCTCGGAATGGCAGGGGCGAGTGGACGCCGCGGCGGCCGCGCTGCGCTCCGCGCTCGCATCCCACACGAGTGGCTACGCGACGTCGCACTACCCATCACCGCGCTGGTCGACGCCCAGCCGCCCCAAGTCCAGGATCGCGTGTGGGCCAAGGTCACCCAGGCGTGGGCGCCGTACACTACGCCGACGGCCGCGTCCGCCTGGAGAACCAAGCTGTCTGGGTGACCGGAACGAAGTAAGACATTGTTCCCTTTTGTTGGCTGGTCAGACCGGCTTGAAGCACACGCGGGCCAAGTCGGCTGGGATCTTCAACGTGATCGCACTCATTCCAGCGACTGTCGAGGGGGGCCGACGTCGCCGAAACCGGCTGCCTGCGCGCCGACGGGTCGCGTCGCCGCGGCCCTCGGAGGCCCACACCACCGCCGAGCCCGCTGTGACCGCGGCGACGCGCATGGACGCACCCCTCTCGCCCGGTGCAGCAGCCCGACGCAGACGGGGCCTCAGCGCCGCCCGCGCCGGGCCAGCGGGCCGCGGCCAAAGCCGCCGATCCACTCCGAGCCCCGCCGCAGCCGCCCGGTCCACGGTGACGCCGGCTGCCGCAGCTCGGTGCGTCGCGCGATCTCCTCGAGCGCCCAGGCCACGATCGGGATCGCCACAGTGATGATCGCCAGCCTTCGGAGCCCTCGCCGTGTCCTGCCTGCCATCGCCTCTCCCTCTGACCGACCAAACCTCACTTTAGCTGCGACTACCCGCCGCAGTCCCGCAGGACACCCCAAGGTCGAGAGGTCCTTCGGGCTACCGAGGCCGCCGGATGGTGGGTATGGGTAAGGCCGAAGACCTCGTCCAAGGCATGGTCGCTGGCACAGCTGGCCCAGGTGGGCCGTCGTAACCGCACAGGTGTCCCGCGCAGCGCTCTGGAGGTCGCCGTGGCCGCTCGCCCCCCTGGCTGGTCACCAGGGCGCGGCTCAGCCCCGATCCGCTCCTGGCAGAACTGACGCGTCTGGCCAGTCGATAACAGCGCGCCACGATCGGGACGTCCCCAAGGTCCAGTCTCGCCACCGACGCCAACGGCTCTATTGCCAACGAGGCCATCACCGCCCTGGAGGGACGCCGTCCCGCCGGCACCGGGAAGGTCGCGTCAGAAGCGGAGCGGTCGGTCGTGTCAGGTGGGCTGCTGGCTGCTGAGCATGGAGAACAACTCCGGCAGCCTACCGGTCGCCTCGGCCGGGGCGATCGGATTGTAGTAGTCGCGGTAGGACACGATCTGGCCACCCTGCACTCGAATCACCGCGATCGAACGAAGGCGCACCGGCCGGCCGGTCCCGATCACTGTCCCGTGCAACTCCAGCTCGGCGACGATCACCTCGGGGTCGTGGGTCTGGTGAACCGAGTCGGCTCGGTAGCCTTGGAACTTCAGCAGGGTGGCGTTCTGCCGTGCCGCGAGGTGGTCGGGGCCGGCGGCGAGGAGCTCGTTGGCCTCGTTCTGGATCCAGTCGGTGACGTCGGTGTCGGCTGGGCCGCCGTTGGGCGGGTTGTACTTGAAGCCGCCGTCCTCGGGAGGGTTGTGGGACGGGGTCACAACGATCCCGTCGGCCATGTGGTCGCTGTGACCGCGGTTCCAGGTGAGGATCGCGTGGGAGATCACCGGGGTGGGCGTGTACCCGTCGGCGCGGTCCACCACGATCTCGACGTCGTTGGCCGCGAGTACCTCGACGGCGCTGTGGAAGGCCGGCTCGGACAGCGCATGGGTGTCTCGGCCCACGAAGACCGGCCCGTCGATGCCGTGCTGCCGGCGGTAGAGGCAGATCGCCTCGGTGGTGGCGAGGATGTGGGCCTCGTTGAATGCGGTCTTGAAGGCCGAGCCGCGGTGACCGGAAGTGCCGAAGGCGACCCGCGCGGCCGTCCGGCGAACCCGCTCACGGTCATTGCAGCCCCTCTCGTCGCGGTCGCGGACGTGTCCACTGACTTGTCATCGTAGAGGGACTCCAGCGGCACTGTTGCAGCTAGATTCGCGCGATCGGGCTCTGCTTGTGCGGGTCAGCGGCTGGGTGGGGGGCGGAGCCCGTCGAAGACAACGCCCAGGGCGCGGGCTCGGAGGCCCGCGTCCCGGCCGGCGTGCTCGACCGACCGGGAAGTGCCGATCATCAGGACGATCAGCTCGGCGAGGTGGACGTCGTCGCGGACGGCGCCGGCCCGCTGGGCGCGGGTGAGCAGCGTCTCGACGGCCCGGTGCAGCTCGTGCAGGACCTGCTGGTGGGCGCTCTGCACGGCCTCGACGTCGACGCCTGCGCCGGCCAGCGCGTCGGCGAGCGCGTGCTTGGTCGCCGACAGCTCGACCCATTGCGTGAAGAACGCGAAGAACGCGGCGCCGGGGTCGTCGGCGGCCGACAGCGATCGTGCCTGGTGGGTCAGCCCGTGCAGACGCTCGACGATGACCGCCTCGAGCAGCGCCTCTTTGGTCGGGAAGTGCCGGAAGACGGTGCCGATGGCGACCCCGGCCCGGCGCGCGACCTCTTCGGTCGAGGCCGATGGGCCGTCGGCGGAGAATACAGCGTCGGCCGCTTGGAGGATCCGCGCCCGGTTGCGTCGGGCGTCGGCGCGCAGCGGCTTGGCGGCCTCGGGGCCGTCCCTGTCGGTTGCGTGAGGCGTCACCGTGGTCGCCCTTCCCTGCTCCGTTGACAAGTCGAGTCGTCACTCATAATGTGTAGTCGAGCCGCGACTCATCTTATCGCCAACGACAGTGGAGTGGAGCGATTTGCCATGGATCTTGGACTCGAAGAACGCGTCGCGCTGGTCACCGGCAGCTCCCAGGGAATCGGCGCGGCGGCGGCGGTCCTGTTCGGCAGGGAAGGCGCGCGAGTCGCCGTCACCTATCACCAGCATCGCGCCAAGGCCGAGGACGTCGTCAAGGAGATCGAGCATGCGGGCGGGGAGGCCCTGGCGGTCCCGCTCGACCTCGCCGCGGCCGAATCCATCCACGCCGCCGCCCGGACGGTGCTCGACACCTGGGGCCATATCGACGTCCTGGTGAACAACGCCGTGCAGTGGGGGAGCCGGCTTCCATGGGAGGCGCCTCAGTTCGAGGAGCTCCCGCCCGCGGAGTGGCGTGCCTCGCTGCGGGCCAATACCGAGGGCCCCTACGCCGCGATCCAGGCGGTGCTGCCCTCGATGCGCGAGCGGCGATGGGGTCGGATCGTCAACGTCTCGTCCGGTGTCGCCGTGGACGGTGTCCCTGGCACCGGCCCGTACGGCGCCGCCAAGGCCGCGCTGCACGGTCTGACGCGGACCCTCTCCAAGGAGCTGGGACCAGCCGGGATCCTCGTCAACGTCGTGATGCCGGGCGTGACGCTGACCGAGCAGATGGCGGCCGCGCTGCCCGCCGCCATTCGCGAGCAGCGAGCGCAGGCCTCTCCGATCCGGCGGCTCCTGCCGCCAGAGGAGGTCGTGCCCACGATCGTCTTTCTCTGCTCGGCAGCGAACACGGCGGTCACGGGTGAGATCATCCGCGCCAGCGGCGGGATCACCTGAGCCGGTCGACCCTGACCTGCCTCAGCCGCGGGCGAGGTGCTGACTCCGTACCATCCGCTTCTGTCAGCCAGAGCCGGCGGGCTGGTGCCGACTACGGGCTGACGCTTTGGCGGGACGGCGCGCCTCGGAGCCATCTACTTGTTCGGACTCGGGCTGAACAGCTAGAGCCGAGTCAGGCTCCGCTGAGTCCGCCGGCGTGGCCAACTCTGGTCCAGCGTTCGCTGGAGCCTCCAATCCGTCGGCGACGTCGCCGGCGGCAGCATTCAGCATCGACGGCACGTCCGGCTCATCCTCGGGGGTTCCGGCAAACAGCGAGTTGAGCTCAGTCCGCACAGTGTTAAGGTACTCCGTCGTCCGGTCGCGGAGCTTCTGCAGCCACGCGGTCTCCGCCTGCATGGCGGTGCACTCATCCCGGACCTGCTGCCACATGCGCTGGCTGGCCGACTGCGCTTCCTCCAGCGTGGCCCGGGCGTCGTCTTCGGCGAGCGTCCGGATCTGCTTGCCCCCCTCACTGGCGTCAGCCAGGATCCGGTCGCGCTCGTCCGCAGCCTCTCTGAGTGTGCCACGGGCCGCTGCGTGCAGCCGGTCCGCCTGCTGCCTGGCCTCCTCGAGCAGGTCGGCTGCCTGGCCTTCCGCCTCCTCGACGATGGTCTCGCCGCGGCCCTTGGCCTGTGCGACCAGCACTTCCGCTGACCGGCTCGCCAACTCGAGGACCTTCATCGCCTCGGTGCCCAGATGCTCGAACGTGGGCGGCTGGTCCTTGGCGGCCGCCGCCTGTTCGGCCTGGGCTGTCCGGTCACGCTCGGCTGCGAGTCGGGAGACGATGGTCTCGAGGTAGGCATTGACTCGCTGGCGATCGTAACCCCGCACCACTACCGGGAAGTCTGGTGGGTCGATTTCGCCCGCGGCGGGCCCAGCCATTCTTTGCGGCTCGAACACGCTCATAGAGTCTCCTTGGAGAACGGCCCGCCCTGGCGACAGGTCTGGTATCACCGCACTGAGCACCCGGCGAGTCGGCGGCGAACAGCCGGGCGCATCTCGTCTTAAGAGAGCGTCATCGCCCCATGCCGCGTTACGTCCCCGATATCTGCTGTTGAACCGCCTGCTCCGGCCCGAGCCCGAAGGCAAACGCTGCCCCGAAGCGCTCGCGTGCTGCAGCGGTTGCGGCCAGGTGGAAGTCGGGGCGGGTGAGGCGGCGTTGACCCGGGGGTGCTGTGAGCAGGCCGTGCCATGCCTCGGCGGTGGTGTCGATGAGGACGTCGGCCGGTTCTGCGTGCTCGCGGGACAGCTGCCACGCCGTGCCGGTGTAGCGCAGGGTATAGGCGCCGTCGCCGCGGAACCGCCATACCCAGGCCACCGGCTGGGTGACTGTCATGTCCCACCCGACGAGCAGGGCTTTGGCGCCGTGCATGAGGGGTTCCGGAAGCACGGGTTCTCCCGGCCGGCGCGCCAGCGGCTGGTGCTTGATCCCCCAGACCACGAGTGACTCGACGACCGGCCCGAGGTCGCGCCCAGACTCGGTGAGCCGGTACCACACCTGCCGGCCCTTACCAGATTCCCGTTGCACCAGACCGACGGCTTCCAGGTGACGCAGCCGGTTGGTAAGCCGTTTCGGCGTAATCCCCGTGAGGGTTCGCGCGAGATCAGTGAACCGTCGCGGCCCGAGCAACAGATCACGCACGACGAGGAGCGTCCATCGCTCGCCGACGGCCTCCAAGGCGCGGGCCGCCGCGCAGAAGTGCCCGTAGCTACGACCGGCCTCCACATCTCGCCTTTCGCGTCGGCAAGATACTATCGATACGATAGTATCCTTTTAAGAGTACCCAAACGGAGTAAAACTCACTCCTGGGGGTGGGGTCATGACCGGACCGACCTCGCGGACCGCGCTGGTGACCGGCTGTTCCTCCGGCATCGGGCGGGCGACCGCGCTGCATCTGCACCGCGCCGGCCTGATCGTGTACGCCACCGCGCGACAACCCGACACGATCGCCGACCTGGCCGACGCCGGGATCCACACGCTGGCGCTGGACGTCACCGACGAGGCGTCGATGGTCGCCGCGGTCAAGCGGATCGCCACCGACGACGGTCAGGTCGACGTGCTGGTCAACAACGCCGGCTTCGAGCTGGTGGGTGCCGCCGAGGAGATCCCGGTAAGCGAGGTACGCCGCCAGTTCGACACCAACGTGTTCGGGCTGGCCCGCCTGACTCAGCTCGTCCTGCCCGGGATGCGCGCCCAGCGGTCTGGCCGGATCGTCAATGTCTCGTCGATCTTCGGCCGGTTCGCGGTACCCGGCTGGGCGTACTACGCCGCGACCAAACACGCCGTGGAGGCCTTCAGCGAAGCCCTGCGGCTGGAGTTGGCCGGCTTCGGTATCCAGGTGGTACAGGTCGAGCCGTTCGCGGCCCGCACCCGGCTGGACACCAACGCGGTGGGGGCGGACGACCGCGCCGACGGCCCGTACGCCAAGTTCCACCAGGAGATGGCCCGCTACCGTGCGAAGACCTGGGCCGGACCGCCATACAACCTGGCCGGGCGGCTCGCGGTTTCCGCCGACGACGTGGCCAGGGTTATCACCCGAGCCGCCACCAGCGGCCGACCCCGCGCCCGCTATCCCGTCGGGGTTCTCGCCCGCGGGTTGTTCCTGCTACGGCGCTGGCTGCCCGCAAGGGGATTCGACGCGTTCGTGCGCCGCCAGTTCCCGGTGCCCTGACCCCGACCGACCCGCCTCGCGGCGCTCCCTGCTCGGCCGGCCTGGCCGCGGCACGGGTGAGCAGCAGGATCTCGAGCGCGTCGCCGACATCCGTGCGACGATAGAGGCCGGCGTGGGCCAAGAGAAGGGACCAAGCCATGACGTACCGTCGCAGCGGCTCCTTGTGGAGCCTTCTCCGTGCCCTGTTCACCGCCCGCGCCGCGAGCCGCGGTCGCCGCCCGGACAACCGTCACGGGGCGCGCGGGACGGCACGCCGGGCGCTGCACCGCTGGCTCCGCCAGTAGACCATCGCCCATGGGAGCCACCCACCGCGAGGCACTGCCCCCACTACCCACACGCCCTTGTGGCTAGCGTTGCCTACCGTGCTACTGGAGGGCGAAGTCGGTGAGCGCCGCGCGTCTCACGATTCGGCCGTATTGCCCGCTCAAGGGGTCTACGGCGGATTTGATGAGAGATCGGAGAAGATATATCCTCCGCCGGCCAAGTCCGCCTCGAGCCGAATTGGCTGTCCCCGGGCAATCCCTCCTAGGTGGTCCCGAATGTCGAACATTCGCCGGCGCATGACCTGGATCGGGTCGGCGGTCGCGCTCACCATCGCCGTCCAGCTCCTCTACGGCTCACCGCCCGCCAACGCGACCCCACCGAGCACCGCGGCCACGACCTCCGGTCCCACCTCAAGCTCCAACGGCCGGACAGCACCCTCCCCCGCCGCCCCGGACTGCAACGACGTGCTGGATGGGGGCGAGAAGGGCTCGCTCAGCAAGACCGTCGTCGGGGGGACCAGCAGGTAGGCTTCGAGGTGTTCAGGATTCAGACCAACCGGCCCGCCGCGGTCTACCACGTGGTGGACTGCATCAGGACGAGGGGCATCATCACCACGGTGAACCTCGGCGACGTCCAGGTCTCCGGCACGGCGACGTTCCGCGTCAACATCCCCCAAAGCGCTCTGCCCGGTGAAGATGTCTGTGACCGCTTCGTGGTGGTCGGTCTTGTGGAGGGTGAGCCGTTCACCGACGTCAGCAACGAGGTGTGCGAGATCTTCTCGTCCTGCCTGTTCTTTGGTCCAGGGACCTGCCCGCCGGGCCCACCTACGACCGCGGGCGTGGCGCCCACCACACCGCGTCGCGGCACGCTGCCGTTCACCGGCAGCACCACATGGCCGCTGCTGATCACCGCTGTTGCCCTGCTGGGCCTGGGCTTTGCGAGCTTCATGGTCGCCCGCTGGCGTCGCGACCGACCGACGCTCTGACCTCGTGGATCGGGGTCGTCCAGGAGTATCACGCGGCCCTTCGTGACGCCCGCAGCCGTCAGGCAGGGCTCCGCTCGGACTCCCGTGCGGGCACTGAGGGTTCGTCCGGCTCCAGCTGGACCCCCGGCAACCAGCGGTCCAGCGCCCTCGGCAGCCACCAGTTCCAGGCACCCATGAGCTTCATGACGGCCGGCACGAGGACGATCCGGACGATGGTGGCGTCGATGAGCACCGCCGCGGCCAGGCCGAAGCCGATCTCCTTGAACGAGACGAGCCGACCAGCCGCGAACGCCCCGAACACCGTCACCATGACCAGCGCGGCCGCAGTGATGGTGCGAGCGGTCGCCTCCAGGCCGCGAGCGACGCCCAGCTCGTTGGACCCACTGCGCAGATACTCCTCCCGCATCCGGCTGAGGAGGAACACCTCGTAGTCCATGGACAGGCCGAAGAGCACACAAAACAGAAACAGCGGGGTGAGCTGCCCCAGGTGCTGCTCGCTGGTGAACCCGAGCAGCCGCTCCCCCCAGCCCCACTGGAACAGGGCCACGAGAACGCCGAGCGCGGCGCCTACCGACAGCAGGTTCATGGCGACCGCCTTGAGCGGCAGCAACAGCGAGCGGAACGCGCACGCCAGCAGCAGGAACGACAGCGCCAGCACGGCTACGACGATCAGGGGTAGGCGACGGAACAGCTGCGCGGTGATGTCGAGGTCGAGCGCGGTCGTGCCGCCGACCCGCGCGTGTCCGGCCAGCCCGGCAGCAGGTAGGTAACGGTCGCGCACGCGGCCGACCAGGTCCTCGGCCGTGCGCGACTCGGGGCGATCGCGGCTGATCACGGTGACGCGGGCCAGATCGGCACCACGATCCCAGTTGGCCAGGCCGGCCATCATAGGCCGCAGGGCGGGGTCCAGACGGGCCATCCCGTCGGCGAGGGCGTTGGGCGGGATCGAGCCGAGGCTGGTGACCTGGGCCACGGCCGTATCAGCGCGGAGCAGCTCCGTCAGCCTGCGAATGCGGCCCAGGTTGGCAGACGCGGTCGCGCCGCCCGGCGTGTCGACGATGATCTCGATGGGGCCGACCACCCCGGCACCGAACGAGGCGGCAAGCCGCTCGAGCGCAACGCGTGGCTCCTCCCCGCGGGGCATCGAGCCTGCCCCGGTCTGGCCGAGCCGCATCGCCGCCACCGGTGCGCTCAGGACGACCAGGATGACCAGGCTCGCGAGCAGGAACGCCCACGGCCGACGCATGACCGCCATCGCCCACCAGTGCCAGAACCCCTCCCGGCGGGGTCGCATCGTGCGGAGCCACGGCAGGCGCAGGTGGTCCACTCGCGGCCCGATCACGGCGAGGACGGCGGGGAGCAGGGTGAGGGCGGCGAGCACGACCAGCGCCACGGCGAGCATCGCCCCGACCGCCATCGACCGCATCGCCTGGATGTCGACCAGGAACATGCCAGCAAGGGCGACGATCACCGTCGCCCCGGACAGGGCGATGGCCCGCCCCGCTGACGCCATCGTGCGCGGCACTGCCTCAGCACTCGGATGGCCGCGGCGCAGTTCCTCCCGGAAGCGCGTCACAATGAACAGCGCGTAGTCGATGCCGACACCGATGCCGATGATCGAGGCCGTGTTGGTGGCGAAGATGTTCAGGTCGGTCACGCCTGCCAGGAAGTACAGGCCACCCATCCCGACGACCAGGGCGGCGAGGGCGAGCATGATCGGCAGCCCGGCCGCGATCAGGCCGCCGAAGGCGAGCAGCAGCGCCAGCAGCGAGATCGGCAGGCTGACGCGCTCCGCCCGCTCGAGATCGACCTTGCCGATCTTGTCGAATCGCTCCCACATGGCGGCCGCGCCGCCGGTGGCGACCTCGAAGCCGGGCGTCACCGCCGAGCTTGCCGCGACGACCACCTTGGGCGCGGTGGTCATCGACTCGTTCTGGCCGCCGGTCAGCCCGGCGACGAGGTAGGTGGTGTGCCGGTCAGGCGAGACGAACGACGGCGACCTGGTCATGCGCCAGGACACCACGGCGGCGACCCCCGGCACCGCCCGCAGCCGGGCGGCGATCCCGTCCACCTCGGCGGCGAACGCCGGCTTCTCCACGGTCAAGCGGGGATGACGGACGACGATCACCGCGCTCTCCGGCACCTGTCTGGGGAAGCGCTCTGCGAGGTCTCGCTCGACCGCCGCCGACTGTGATCCCGGCACTTCGAACCCGCCGAACGCAAGCCGCGACGGCAGCTGTGCGGCGAAGATCCCGGCCACGGGTAGCAGGAGCGTCCAGGCCGCGATGATCCTCCACCTTCGACGGACCACCAGGCGGCCGAGCCGCGCGAACCAGCTTCGGGTCTGCATCGATCTCACCTCGGTGCTGCGATCGGTTATGCACCCGAATCTTCCAAGACAAGCGTCCCGTGCCCGTTACGGCAGCCGTTATGGCGCGGCGTTCGTAACTTCCCCGAACCTGGTGGCCGTGGCGCTGTTGCCTTGAAGGAGCCGTGCCGCAGGTCCAGGCTGCGCCGCAGCGACCAGCGCCTGAGCGTGCTCGTGGAGGCGGCGCTGCTGGCCGTCGATGACGGCAAAGCCGCCGCTGAGGACCAGGCGACGAGGCAAACGGGCTGGTGGCGTTCCCATGCGCTCGGCGTGCCGGGAGCCCCGCCATCATCAGGGCATCCAGTGGTCCCGGCTCAGGGTGTTCCTCGGCCCCGAGCAGCAGCCCCGTCAGACAGGCCACCCGAGCCTGGGTCGAGCGACGCGCCCGGGGGACATTCTTACCTCCTTCTCGAACGGCTCCTGAGGCGGCCTTACCTGGCGCTGCGACCGTCGTTCCTGCCAGAGCGTACCGGGCCTCAAAGAGAGCGCCACAGGGTGTCGAGCAGAGCGATGACGAAGGGGGCAGAACAGCATGATCGATCCAGGGTCAACGGCTGATTGGGTGCAGGCGTCATTCATGACCGGCCTGGTCGCGTGTCTCGCCGCCGCGGGCATGTGGACGCTCACCCGGGAGCAACAGGAGCGCTCGATGGCACCCAGCCCGAACACCCAAGCCGTGGCCATGACCAGAAGGCAGTAACCCGGCTCGACAAGAGCCGACAACAAGAGGAGGTAGCACATGCCCCATCCCAACGAGCGCCACGGCTGGCGGCGCTGGGGCGGCAAGGCGACCCTGGTCGCCGGCGGGCTCCTCGTGGGCGGTGTGCTCGCAGGGACACTGACAGCGAACGCAGCCAACACCACAACGAGCGCCGCGGGCTCGTACGCCGCGGCCGCACCCGGGGCGCCGCAGGCGGGCCGGACCGTGGATGAGTCCAAGAGCCAGCGGCCAGACGAGCACCTGCTCACTGGGGACACCGCCAGCAAGGTCCGGGCGGCAGCCCTCGCGAAGTATCCCGGTGCGACGGTGCTGCGGGTCGAGACAGACTCCGACGGCGTCTACGAGGCCCATCTCACTACCGCCAGCGGGCAGCGTGTCACCGTCGAGGTCGGCAAGGACTTCAAGGTGACTGGCCTGGAGTCCACACCCCGCCACCGATAGGAGCGCAGACAAGCGGCGCCGCATCACTGAGCGCCTGACACCAACCAGCCGGGGGTCGGTCCTCGGACCGACCCCCGGCTTGTTGGCGCGGAGCAAACCGGCGTCGGCCAGCTCCACCCAGGCGTCCACCTGCTCAGGCGTGGGACCCTCCGGCAGCCCCGGTGCCGTTCGCAGATGCGCCCGCAGGCCCGGCTCCGGCCTCCAGGCCCACTGAAGACCTCGTCCACTGTACCGGGGTCTGGGATGTCTTCCGGGCCGCCGGGGCGCTGGTCTGCCTGAGCCGCCGGCTCTACCGCGTACCCACGTGACCCCCTCTCTTGTGACCAGCCGCAGCCATCGTGGCCCGGTCCGGGAACGGTCCAAGCCACCGGCAGCCTACAGCGAACCAACAGGTCAGGCGATCCTGCCAGCCACACCGCGACGCCGACCAGGATGCGGCCCCCGCGCACCTCCCGGCGGCAGGCGACCGGGTCCGACTTCCACGATCGGCTCCCGATATCGCCATGACCGCATCGGTGTCGGTCACCGCGCTGCCTCTGCTCTCCCGAGGTGTCATCGTCCGGAAGCGGGAGGATCACCGCCACGACTCGACGCTAAAGCTTCGCGGGCCGGAGGGGTGCATAGATCCGGACAGCAGGAAGATCTTGCGGGCGAGTGGTTGCTATGGCTCGGCCGGCTCAAACTCCTCGGCCTCGAACGGGCGACGGCAGCCCGGTCCAGCGTGCAATGCTGTAGGGGAGCGTGCACGCACCAGATCACTGTGAGCTGAGCAGGCAGGGCCGATGGCGACGAGGATGCGCTCTGGACTGGGCGGGTCCCGTGCGGCCAGCGCCCGGTGGGGAGGGTTGCGCGCGCTCCGGGGCAGGGACCCGGGCGGGACGTCGCTGCGGCGTGCGCTGCGCGTGGCCATCGTGGTGCCGCCCATGGCCGCCTTCGCCGGGACCATCGTCGGGGATCCCGCCGCGGCCCCGTTCGCCGTGTTCGGCGCCTTCGCGCTGCTGGGCCTGGCTGACTTCGGTGGGCCGACGATCCCGAGGGCTCGTGCGTACGCCGGCGCCACCGCGGTGGGGGCTGGGCTGGTCCTGCTCGGGACGCTCGCGTCGGCGACTGCCTGGTCGGCGGTGGCCGGCACCATGCTGGCGGTGTTCGTCGTGCAGATCCTGGGCGTGTTCGGTGGCTACGTGACCGCCGCGCAGACCGCGGTGCTGCTCGCGTTCGTGGTCGCCGTGTCGATCCCCGCCCCCGCCGGCCAGGCCTGGGCTCGGGTCGCGGGCTGGACGCTGGCCGGCGGCATCTCCCTGGCCGCCAGCGTGCTGCTGTGGCCCCGGCACGCGCGCACGCAGGTGCGCCAGCGTGCCGGAGACGCCTGCCGGGGGCTGGCCGCGCTGCTGGCCGATCCGGAAGCCCCTGCGGTTGGGGAGCAGGCCCGGGAGCGGGTCGAGGCGACCCGCCGGGCCTACGACCAGGCGCCGCTGCGCCCCGCCGGCCCCGCGAGACGAGACCGCGCCCTGATCGACCTGGTCGTCCAGCTCGACCGGGCACACGAGTTCGCCGGCCGCGTCGCCGGCGCGGGCCGCCACCCAGGGACCATTCCCGAGGAACGAGCCCTGCGCCGGACGACCGGCCAGGTCCTGGAGACGAGCGCGGACGTCCTGGACGGCGAGACGGCCCGTCCGGACCTGGTCGCCCTCGATGAGGATCGAGTGGCCCACCGGGAGGCGCTCGACCGCTGGGCCGCCGAGCGCCTGCGGGCGGGAGAGCCGGCGGAGTCGGTGCTCGACGGGTTGAGCGGCGGCATCGCGCCGCGCCTGCTCGCCCACACCGCGCTGGCCATCGCGGTGGACGCCACCGTGGTGGCGGGCCTGGACGTCGATCACGCGCCATTGCCCCTGCCACACTGGAGCGCGCCGCGGGCGGGGCCGGCGCCATGGCTCCAGCGCGTGATGGGCACCCTCAGGACGCACCTGCGCCCGACCAGCATCTGGTTCCGCAACAGCCTGCGGGCCGCGCTCGCGCTGGGGCTGGCGGTCCTGCTCACCAGGATCACCCGCGTGGACCACAGCTTCTGGGTGGTGTTGGGCACGCTGTCGGTGTTGCGCTCCAACGCGCTGGGTACCGGCAGGACGGCCCTGCTCGCCATCGAGGGAACGGCCGTGGGATTCGCGATCGCGGCCGTCCTCAC
>WNGA01005288.1_pt1 | contig 18666 bp, 16 predicted proteins | sample 5400061 | NCBI WGS metagenome assembly WNGA01 (sample SAMN13153366, study PRJNA577476) | soil metagenome | isolation source: 100 cm soil or saprolite under grassland replicate 2 | place: USA:California | collected 2016-06-15 | reverse complement strand
CGACCTCCTGGCCGATGACATCTTCTGCCTCGACGACGGACCGCGGGTCCTCGACTGCTTGGAGTTCGACGATCACCTCCGCTACGGCGACGCCCTGCTCGACATCGCGTTCCTGGCCATGGATCTCGAGCGCCTCGGCCGGCGGGATCTGTCCGAACGCTTCCTCGCCGGGTACCGGGAGCTCTCGGCGGACGCCTGGCCGCCTTCGTTGGCCGACCACTACGTCGCGTACCGGGCGGCGGTGCGCGCCAAGGTCGCCGCGATCCGGCACGGTCAGGGCGACGACCGGTCACTCGAACAGGCGCGGCTCCTTCTCGCCATGGCCCATGACCATTTGGACCGAGGTCGCGTACGACTCGTGCTCGTGGGCGGCCTCCCCGGGACCGGCAAGTCCACGCTCGCGGCCACGATCGGTGACCGTCTCGGGGCCACGGTTCTCCGCAGCGATGAGGTGCGCAAGGAGATCGTCGGGTTGTCCACCGGGCAGCCGGCTCCGGCCGCCTTCGAAGAGGGCATCTACCGGCCTGAGACGACTCTGGCGACGTACCGGACGCTTCTCGACCGGGCGTCCACGGCCGTCGAGCTCGGCGAGACGGTCGTTCTCGACGCTTCCTGGCAGGCCGATGAGTGGCGCGTGATGGCCCGCCGGGTCGCCCAACAGACCGAGACGGAGCTCGTCGAGATCCGCTGCGTCTGCCCGCGTGCGCTGGCCACGACCCGGTTGGAGGACCGTGGCGCGCGGGGCGATGACCCCTCTGATGCCACGCCCGCCATCGCCGACGCCATGCGACCCCGGACCGACCCGTGGCCCAGCGCCCGCGTCATCGAGACCGAAGGTTCGGTTTCGGAGACGGTCGACCGTGCCCTCGATGCGCTGGCGTAGGCCCCGGGCCGCATCGCCAAGTCGGTCACTACGACGCGGCGCGCCAAGCCCTTCCTTCGACCCCGGCGCCGTGAGACGCTCGTCGAGGCCTGCTGATCAGGAGGTCTCGCGCCGCCCGGAACGCCTCGCTCAGCGATGCCCCGTTGGTGTACGCCTCCAAGGCAGTGCGGACGGCAGCGTCCAGCGCGGGCTTGTCGCCGGGAGCGACCAACTCTGCGTCTCGCCGCACGCTTGTCACAAGCATGATCTCAGCCAACATGCGCCCACCTCCTTCGCGCCGAGCGTAGGGAACGTCCGGGCTCCCGGACAGGGCCGAAGGTCCCGTCGTCACGCGCGGCGGGCATGCGGTGGGGCGGTGTGGTTTGCATGATGTGGCCGTCGGGCCGGCAACGCCCGATCCCATCGTGGCGGTTCCGGCGACCGGGCCGAGTCGGTGCCCCGGTGTGGGTCCCGCGCGAGGATGGTGATCCGCGTGCGCCTCGGTGTCCGTGCTGCGTTGCTCGACGGAGATCTCGTGCTCGGTGACGTCGTCGTCGAGGACGGACGCATCGTGGCGGTCGGTGTCGAGCCGGCCGGCGGTGCCGGGATCGCCGTTCCCGGGTTCGTCGATCTCCAAGTCAACGGGTTCGGCGGGGTCGACTTCCTGGCGGCGGGGGTGGAGGACTTCCGGCGGGCCCGGCGGGTGCTGGCCCGTTTCGGGGTGACGTCGTTCCAGCCGACGTTGGTGTCGTCGCCGGTGGCGGTGATCGAGGGGGCCCTGGAGGTGATCGCCAACGGCTCCGACGGCGCCGGGGCTCGGGTGCTGGGGGTGCACCTGGAGGGGCCGTTCCTGTCGGTGGCGTTCAAGGGCGCCCACGACGAGCGGCATCTGGTGCCCCCCGATCTCGCCCTGGCCGGCCGGCTGTGCGCCGCCGGCCCGGTCACCTACATGACCGTCGCCCCCGAGCTGGCGGGCGGGCTCGACCTGGTGGGCTGGTTGGTGGCCCGGGGCATCACGGTGGCGCTCGGGCACACCGACGCGGATGCCGCGACCGCCCATGCCGCCTACAACCTGGGGGCCCGCACCGTCACCCACCTGTACAACGCGCAGCGGCGGTTCACGGCCCGCGACCCGGGCGTCACCGGGGTGGCGTTGACCCGGGCCGACGTCACCGTGCAGGTGATCGCCGACTTCGTGCACCTGGCGCCGGAGACGGTGCTGGGCGCCTACCTCGCGGCCCGGGGCCGGTTCCTGGTGGTCACCGACGCCATCGCCGCGGCCGCGAGCACCGCCGGGGACTACGGGCTGGGCGACCGGACCATCCACGTCGACGGCACCGCGGCCCGCCTCCACGACGGCACGCTGGCCGGCAGCATCCTCACCATGGACCAGGCCCTGCGCAACCTGGTGCGCCTGGGGGTGCCGTTGGCCGCCGCCGTCGAGGCCCTCGCCACCGTGCCCGCCACCCTCGTGGGGCGCCCCGAGCTCGGCACCCTACGGCCGGGAACACCCGCCGACATCGCCGTGCTCGACGACACCAACCACGTCATGCGGACCCTGGTACACGGCCAAGAAGCCTTCGCCCGCGGCTGAACCCCGCGAAGTGTCGACCAAAGGCCCTAGCGGACGGGGCGGTAGAAGGGTCACCTTGGGGCAAGGAGAGGAGGCGCCATGGACGACTTCCGAAACGGCAAGGTGCTTCTCGATGTCCCGGCCGGCGGCGGCGCGTTCGACCGGTCCCTGCTCGAGCGGTTCGGCCATCCGGTCCACGTGTGTGGTGGGCCGGAACCAGGGGAGCGCTGTCCGCTCCTCGGCCGCGAGGGCTGTGAGCCGTTCCGTCAAGCGCACGGGATCATCTTCGAGCTCGATCTCGACGAGCCGCAGCACGTGGCGATACTCCTCCGGTATCACGAGTTGGCACCGGATGTACCGATCCGGGTCGTTTGCCGCCCCGATCAGGCCGAGACGTACCGCGAGTTGCTGGCACCGTTCGAGACGTGGACCCACTACCTGACGGCGGCCGATCTGGACGGTTTCGCCGCTGAGGTCGAGGCGGCCGACCGGTTCATCTGAGGCTCAGCCGTCGGCCCGCTGGCCGGGCCGCATGAGCACCTTCGTGTGCAGACGCCGACACGAAGAACGTCACGGTGGTCGGCGACGTCGTGTTCCGAGAGCACGTCGAGCTCACACTGCGTTCGGTCCAGCCGCAGACCTGAACCACCCGCCTTCGACCGCTCTCACACGTGGGACGAGACGTCAAGGTTTGCTACGACCGATGCCACGGCACCACCACGATGGGCGCCCGGGTGTGGTGCGCGCAGTAGCGGCTCACTGAGCCCACGAGGAGACCGGCGAACCCGCCCTGGCCTCGGGCGCCGACGACGAGCACGTCGGCGTCGTGGGCACTGTGGACGAGCGCGGGTCCCGCGGCGTCCTGCACGGCGAACTTCTCGACGGCCACGGGCCGGCCGTCGAGTTGCTCCACCACGCCGTCGGTCATCTCGTCGAGCATCCCGCGGGCGGCCTCGGCGAACTCCTGCTCGTCACGGTCGCCCAGGACGATGCCATCGAGCGCCGCGGCGGCGGGCAGGGTCCACGCGTGGACGACGGTGAGCGTCGCCTTCCTGTTCACGGCCTCCGCGGCGGCCCACCGCAACGCAGCCCACGAACCGTCGGATCCGTCCACGCCGACGACGACCCGGCCACGGGTGTCGGTCAGCTCTGCCTCGCCGCGGACCACCGCGATCGGGCAGGGCGCATGGTGCAGGCACTGCTGGCTGACCGATCCGAGCAGGAAGTCGGCGACGCTGCTGTGCCCACGACAGCCGACGACGAGGAGGTCGGCCTTGCTCGCGACGCTCAGCAGGACGGGGACGCGACTCCCCCGCACGGCGTGGCCCTCTGTCGACACCCCGGGGTGACCGGAGAGGGCGACGTCCATGGCGTCGGCGACGAGTCGCTTGGCGTCGGTCTCGAAGACGCTGGGGTCCCAAGTAGGGGTGAAGCCGAAGGGTGACACGGGAGCGGCGATTGTCCACGCGTGCACCACATCGAGGTGAGCGGACCAACGCTCGGCCTCGTCGACGGCCCACCGCAGCGCGACGACGGCCGCATCAGACCCGTCGATGCCGACGACGATCCTTCGAGGTACGCGCGTCTCCACGGGGGCAGCATTGCTCGGCGCGTCGGGGCGCGACAGAGGCGATCTTGCTTTCTTGCTCGGGACCTTCGACCCTCCGCGGCATTGGATCAGCCGTGCGTACGCGCTCGTCTTCCCATCGCGGTGATCGCCAAGCTCGTCGTGGTTCAGAGGCTTGGCTGACCATCCTGCTCCAGGCCGTGCAGAGTGCGCTGGCCAACGAGGACGCCGGCGACGGCGACGGCCGTCACGAGCCAGGTTGGCGCGCCCAGATCGAGCGCGGTGACGATGACGAAGCCATCGAAGAGGGCGATGAGCGTGAAGCCGATGTGATCGATGAACTTCTTGGGGTTGTCGTGGTCGCGACCGGGCATCGACGTGCGTGCCAGCCCAGCACGCGTTGCCATGACGACCGCGAGGGCGATGAGCGCGACGAACGCGGCGCGGGCTCCTGATGAGAGGTCAGTCCAGTCCATGGCGACAGCCACGAGGCTTGTGATCGCGAGCACTGCGATCCCCGTGAGGTACGTCGCGTAGAGCCGTCGGCTCGTGCCGCCTAATCGCCGCGCCACCAGCACCGCACCGCTGGCGAAGGCGACCGTGCCGGCGACGGCATGCACGACGATGACGGCGGTCCGCATGCCGATCAGCGCCCGCCGCGTCCCACACGCAGATACACAACGTGCGTGCTACCCGGCTCGGCGACGCATGACTCGGCGGTCACCGCGCCCCGGGTCGTGCCAACCGAGCCGATAGCCCGCGACGCCTGTGGGTACCAATCGACATACCCGGCCCGAGGAGCCGTCCCTGTTCTCGGGGCTGACGACAGTTCGGAGGAGACCCACATGAGCGATGGGGCATGGATGATGGTCGTAGCGATAGCTGTCGCCCTGGGCGCGTTGCTGTTCGTGATCGGGTCGATGATTCGAAGCATCGCCAACGAGCGGTCCGGTGAGCGCAGCGTGTGGCGCGAGTTCGGCCTCGGGCTCTCGTTGATGATCCTGTTCTTCACGACCTGGGCCTCGCAGGGCATAGCCCAGTGGCAGACCTACACAGACGAGCAACGCGCGCACGGCCAGTCCACCCACGTGGGTGACTTCGTCTCCGACTTCGGCCACTCGACATTGGAGAACTGGCAGTCGGAGTTCCTCCAGCTCTTCGCCTTCGTGGTGCTCGCCGCCCTCTACATCCACAAGGGCAGCTCCGAGTCCAAGGACAGCGACGAGAGGACAGAGGCCGCGCTGCGCCGTATCGAGGAGAGGCTCGGCACCCTCCCCGACGACGCGCCGACGAAGGCAGCGAGCGGTCCGCAGCCCCTTTGACCGACCCACAGAAGTCCGGTCGCCGATCCGTTGGGCTCCATCATTCACAGGAAGCTCTCAGCGGGGACACAGCCGCCTCGAAGGCGCCGGTCGCAGGGTCGGGGGACCGTCTTCTCTCGACCTCACCGGAGTCACGACCGATGCCTGACCGCCACGACCACGACGATCGCCACGACCGGGGCCTGCTGTACGACCTCGCAACCCTGCGGGAACGGGTTGCAATGCCCGCCGCGTTCGAGCGGCGCCGGGCGCTGCTCCTGATGGGTGGTGCCGGTCTCGGCCTCGTGCTCGCCGCGTGCGGCTCCAACAAGCCCGACACCTCCGCCACGACGAGCTCGACGGCGACGACGGGCGCCACGTCGACGACCTCCGATGTGACCACGACGACCGCCGGCAGCGGAGGCGAGAACGCGGTCACCGACGCCATCCCCGAAGAGACCGCCGGCCCATACCCGGGCGACGGTTCCAACGGGCCCAACGTGCTCACGGAGAGCGGCATCGTCCGCAGCGACATCCGCTCCAGCTTCGGGCAGTACTCGGGCACCGCCGACGGCGTCCCCCTGTCGATCGCGCTCGCGATCGTCAGCGCGGGAAGCGGCGAACCGCTCCCCGGCGCGGCCGTGTACGTGTGGCACTGCGACATGGAGGGCGGCTACTCGCTCTACTCGCAGGGCGTCACCCAGCAGAACTACCTGCGGGGCGTTCAGGCCGCCGACGACAACGGCAGACTCGGGTTCACGAGCATCTATCCCGGGGCGTACTCGGGTCGCTGGCCCCACATCCACTTCGAGGTCTTCCCCAGCCTGGCCGAAGCGACCAGCGCGGGCAGCAGGCTCGTGACGTCCCAGATCGCCCTCATCGAGGACGTTTCCTCGGCGGTCTACGCCAGCCAGAGCGGCTACAACCAGAGTGTCGGCAACCTCGCCCGGACGTCACTCGAGTCCGACAACGTCTTCCGCGATGGCTACGCGCTCCAGCTGCCCACCATGTCCGGTGACGTCAGCTCGGGGGTGGCGTTGTCACTCACCGTCGCCGTGTAGACGACGCCTGTCCTCGTCACGTCGGCGGCGGTCCCACTGCGGCGCTGATGCAGCCAAGGCCGATGATGAGGAGCGGCATGCCCAGGAACGCCAAGACCCCGAAGGACAGCGTCAGGCCCAAACCGCTCGCGGCGACCGGCAGTCCGATGGCCAACAAGACAAAACGGTCGAACATTGCCCATCCTCCCGCGTTCGCGCGTGGCAGGCAGGAGTTCTACCGTTGCCGTCGGATGCGCGCGTCGGCTTTGTCAGAACGGACGAGCGGCGGGCGTGCCTTGGGTGACAGCCGGGCCGAGGTATCCGAGCCCGCCGGGGCCCGTGCCATCGTCGGCGATGGGTCGTTCGCGGATCGAGATCGGTGTCAAAGAGAGGAACACACCATGACCACGCTCGACCAGACAGACCTGCATCATCCTGTCGTAGTGGCGCACAAGGCCTCCCGCGCCGCCGACACACAGCTGCGCGTGGCCGATGCCATCACGGCGTTCGCGGGCTCGATGCCGTTCGTCTACCTCCACGCCGTCGCATTCGCCGCTTGGATGCTGTTCGTCGAGGGCGACCCGTGGCCCAAGCTGACGCTGGTCGTGTCGCTCGAGGCGATCTTCCTGTCGACGTTCGTGATGATCGGCCAGAACCGCCAAGCCGCGTTCCAACAGGCGAAGGCCGATCACGACTTCGTGGAGCAAGAACAGGAACTGAAAGCCAACACCGAGCTGACCCGAGCGATCCACGCGCTCACGACTGAGATACACCGCCACATCGTGACCGGATAGCCCCCGTGGTACTGAGAGCTCGAGCGGAAAGGCGGAGCCTTTCCGCTCGGTCCGGCGGTGTCGACCTTCGGTCGACTCGAACCGCTCGCCGCCGGTCGACCGGCGAAGCCGGCTCGACCAGCAGGTGGGGGGCTCCGGCGGGAGCCTCCGCCCCCCACGCCCCCCGCACGGCTGGCGCCCCGCCATGACGACTCAGGGCGTTTCCGCTCGAGCTCTGAGCCCTACCCGCTGGAGGCGGCCCGGATCGCCTGCCACACCCGCTGCGGGGTGCACGGCATGTCCAGGTGGGTGACGCCGAGGTGGGACAGGGCGTCGACGACCGCGTTGTGGATGGCCGGGGTCGACCCGATCGTCCCCGACTCACCGATGCCCTTGGCGCCCAGCGGGTTGCGCGGGCTGTCGGTCTCGGTGTTGGTCGCCTCGTAGCTGGGCAGCTCGGCCGCGGAGGGGATGGCGTAGTCCGTGAGGTTCGACGTCAGCGGGTTGCCGTCCGCGTCGTACTGCACCCACTCGTACAGCGCCTGGGCGGCTCCCTGGGCGATGCCGCCGTGCTGTTGGCCCCGCACGAGGAGGGGGTTGAGGATCCGGCCGCAGTCGTCCACCGCGATGTGACGCTTCAGCGTCACGTTGCCGGTGTCGGTGTCGACCTCGACGACCGCCACGTGGGCACCGAACGGGAACGTCGAGTTGGTGCCGTCGAAGTTGCCCTCGTGGCGCAGCGGCTCCGGGACCATGCCGTCGGGCAGCCGGGCGGGATCTTTGGATGCAGTCGCCAGCTCGGCCCAATCCAGCGGCCGCGCCGGGACCCCCGCCACGGCCAGCCCACCTTGGCCCACCACGATGTCGTCGGTGTTCGCCTCGAGGAGATGAGCGGCGATCTGCTTGGCCCGGGCCAGCACCTCGGTGGCCGACGCGTGCACCGCATTGCCGGCGGTCTGCAGCGACCGGGAGCCCATCGTGCCGGCGCCGGTGGGCACCGCGGCGGTGTCGGAGTTCACGAGCGTGATCTGGTCGAGGGGGATACCAAGGACGTCGTTGACGATCATGGCGAACGCCGTGTGGTGCCCCTGGCCGTGCGCGCTGGTGCCGACCGCCATCGAGGCCGACCCGTCGTCGTGGACCTCGACGGCGCCGTACTCGACATGGAGGCCGAGCGGCGCGGTCACTTCGACATACGTCGACACACCGATGCCGAGTGCGATCGGGTCACCCGCGGCGCGTCGCCGTTCCTGCTCGGCTCGAAGCTCGGTGTAGCCGGCGGCCGCGACGGCGGCGTCGAGGGCGCCGGCGTAGTCGCCCGAGTCGTATTCGCCGCCGGTGGTGGTGGTGAGAGGGAAGGAGGCCGGGTCGAGGAAGTTGCGCCGGCGGATCTCGACGGGATCGATGCCGAGCTGGTCGGCGGCGACGTCGAGAACCCGTTCGATCAGTTGGGTCGCCTCGGGCCGGCCTGCGCCGCGGTACGCGCCCACTGGGGTCGTGTTGGTGGCGACGGAGGTACCTCGGAACCGGACCTTCGGGATGTCGTACACGCCCACCGACATCAGCTGCGTCAACAGCGGGAGCACCGCGCCGATGGCCGGGTAGGCACCGGCGGAGGCGAGGACCGTGGCGTCGAGGCCGGCGATCTTGCCGTCCCGGTCGAGGCCGAGCTTGGCCGTCATCGCGTAGTCGCGACCGTGGACGAGCGACAGCATGTCTTCGGATCGGGTGGGGGTCCATTTGACCGGGCGACCCAACTCGAGTGCAGCCTTCGCGGCGACGAGGTACTCGACGTACGCAGCCGCCTTGGGCCCGAATCCACCGCCGACCCACGGGCAAACGACCCGCACGGCCGAAGGGTCGAGTCCGATGGCACCCGCCAGCGCGGGCTGCAGCGAGTGGGGTGCCTGGTGTGACACCCACGCGGTCAGCGATCCGCCGGCCGGATCGGTCGGGACCATCAGACAACCGTTCGTCTCCATCGGCACGCCCGCGAGGCGCTGGCTCACCATGTCGACCTCGGCGACGACCTCCGCGCCCTCGAGCGGGTCCGTGTCCTCGCCAAAGCTCGTGGCGAAGCACACGTTGCTGCCCGCGGCGGGAAACAACATCGGCGCGCCGTCGGCCACCGCGTCGGCCGAGTCGATGACAGGGGGCAGCGTGTCGATCTCGACGACGACGGCCTCGACCGCGTCGACCGCTTGCGCTCGGGTCTCGGCGACGACCGCCGCAACGATGTCGCCGACGAAGCGGACGGTCTCGCCCGCGAAGACGGGACGGTTGAAGCTGTCGGCGATCATCGGGAAGCCCTGGAAGGGGCCGAGACCGAGGTCGTTGCCAGCGTGGTAGACGCCGACGACGCCAGGCATGGCCTCCGCCTCGGCCACGTCCACCGAGCGCACCGTGCCGTGCGCGACCGGCGAACGCACGAACATGACGTGGGCCGCCCCGTCGATCGCCAGGTCGTCGACGTACTTCGCGGACCCGGTGAGCAGCGCGGGGTCTTCGAGTCGCTGTACCGGGTTCCCCAGGATCGAGCCAGCTGCCTCGGCCAAGGTGCTCCCCTCCTCACGTCGGTGCTGTCGAACTCGGGTGCCGACCCTATCCGCGGCGGCGACGCCACCGCCGAAGCAGGTTCAAAGCCTCTGCGGCCCGGTGGGTCGGGAGGGCGTATCGTCATCCACCAGTGAGCGAGGTGACCGCCGCGGTTTCGATGGAGGAGCTCCAGCTGGCGACGCGGAACCACGGGATGCCGCTCGAGGCGCTGCGGTTCCCGATCACGCCCGTCGGCTTGCACTACCTGTTGATCCACTACGACATCCCCACGATCGACCCGTCGACGTGGACGCTTCGGGTCGGCGGCTGCGTGGACCAGCCGTTGGAGCTGTCGCTGCCCGACCTTCAGGCGATGCCGGTGGCCACCCGGGTGCTGACCATGGAGTGCGCCGGCAACGGGCGCGCTCTCCTCGACCCGCGTCCCGCCAGCCAGCCGTGGCTGGTGGAAGCCGTCGGGACGGGGGAGTGGACCGGCGTCGAACTGGACCATGTCCTCGCCCAGGCGGGCGTCAGAACGGACGCGGTCGAGGTGCTGCTCACGGGCGCCGACCGCGGCGTGGAGGGCGGTGTCGAACAGGCCTACCAGCGAAGCCTCACGGTCGAAGTGGCGACATCCGCCGGGGTCCTGTTGGCCTACGAGCTGAATGGCGCACCGCTGCCGCCGCAGCACGGGTTCCCGCTGCGGGCGGTCGTACCCGGGTGGTACGGCATGACCAACGTGAAGTGGTTGACCGCCGTCACCGTCCTCGACGGGCCGTTCGATGGCTATCAGCACACGGCGGCCTACCGGTTTCGCCGCGACGACGACGACCCCGGCGAGCCGTTGTCGCGGATGGTGCCCCGCTCGTTGATGGTGCCCCCAGGCATCCCCGACTTCTTCACCCGTGCTCGGACGGCACGCGCCGGCCGGTGCGAGCTCACGGGCCGAGCGTGGTCGGGCAGTGCCCCGATCGTGTCGGTCGAAGTGAGCACCGACGGCGGCGAGACGTGGCACCCGGCCGAGCTCGACGCGGTCGCTGGCGGCGTGGGGCGATGGCAGGCGTGGCGCTACCAGTGGGACGCCGAGCCCGGCGATCATCAGCTGTGCTGTCGCGCCACCGACGGCGCGGGCAATCGCCAGCCGCTCGAGCCCGAGTGGAACCGTGGCGGCTACACGAACAACTCGGTGCATCGAGTGCCCGTGAGGGTGGTCGAGTAGACGGGTGTAACGCCCCAACACGCCGTCGGCCGGCCAACGTCACTCGACGCCGGAAACGGGGGTGCTGGCCACACGTCCGCTGGCAGGCTGCCGCCCTTCATCGCTGCGACCACACGGCGTAGGGTCCGAGCGATGGCCGATGGTGGGAGCGCGGCGGCCCGGCTGTGGGCCCTTACGGACTTGCGCCAGCGGTGGAAGGCGTTGGTCGTGCTCGGCGTGCTCGCCGGCGTCACGGGCGGCTTCGCGATGGCCGCTCTGGCCGGCGCGCGGCGGGCCGACACCGCCTTGCCGCGGTTCCGCGAGGGGACCGACGCCGCTGACGCCATCGTGTTCGCCAGTCAGGCCGGGGTGCCGCACCCCGACTGGGACAAGCTGAGGGCCCGGCCCGAGGTCGCCGACGTCGCCGTGTGGAATCTCATGTTCGGCGCGATGGAACAGGGCGTTGACGACCTGCTGTTCGTCGCCGACGACGATGGGTTCGCCGGTCGGGTCAGCCGCCCCGTCGTGGTGGAGGGCCGGATGTGGAACCCCGACGCGACGGACGAAGTGGTGGTGAGTGAGGGTGGTCGCAAGAACGTGCCGCTCGGATCGACGATCGACTTCCAGCCGTTCGGAGCCGACCAAGGCGACAGCGCCGACGCTCCGAGCGGTCCGAAGGTCCGGTTCCACGTCGTCGGCGTCGTGCGCACGCTCAACCAGTTCTTGTTCACTGACCAGATCCTCGTCGGACCGGGCTTCAAGGCCCGTTACGGGAGCGAGGTGCAGTTGGCGGAGAACGCCGACGTGCGGCTGCGCCACGGATCGGCCGACATTCCGGCGCTGCAGCGCGACGTGAACGAGGTGGTGGCGCCGGGGACGCCGGTGCTCGATCTGCACGCCGTGTCGCGCCGCGTGAGCACGACGGTGAGTGTCGAGCACGCGGCCCTCCTGATGCTGGCGATCGCCGTTGCCGTCGCCGGCGGGCTGCTGGTGGCCCAAGCCCACGGACGGTCGGCGAGCGTCATCGCCGACGACGTTCGCGTGTTGCGGGCCATCGGCATGAAGCGCGCCGACATGGCCGTGGCCAGCACGCTCAGCCATGGCGCGACAGCCATCGTGGCCGTGGTGGTCGCGCTGGCCACCGCCGTTGCCGCGTCGCCGCTCTTCCCCATCGGGATGAGCCGGAGGATCGAGCCCGACGTCGGCATGCACGCCGACTGGGCGGTGCTGCTCCCGGGGCTCGCGCTGGTCTCGGTGTTGCTCGTCGGCAGGACCGCGCTTCTCGCCGGGCGCGCCGCGCGTGATGTCGCCCCCGCGCTGGCGAGCCCGTCGGCGATCGTCAGCGCGGTGCGGGGCCGGGCGCCCCTGACGGTGGGGCTCGGCACCACGATGGCGCTCGAGACGGGCGCCGGCCGCAATCGCGTCGCCGTCCGCCCGGCCCTCGTCGGTGCCATCGTCGGCGTACTCGGAGTGGTGGGAGCGCTCACCATCGAGCACGCGGTCAACGACGCACTGACGCACCCGGAGCGGGCCGGCGTGGAATGGGACGCACAAGTCGTGCCGCTCCCCTCCGACCTGCGCTCCAACGGCATCGACTCCGCGATCGTCGAGTCGGTCCAGGCCGCTCTCCCGCCGGGCTCGGCGGTGGCCGCGGCGGCCCGGTTCATCGTCGAGGTCAACGGTGTCGGCGTGCCGAGCTTCTCGCTCGACGCCCTGTCGAGTGAGCAGACCCCGCCGATCGCGTTCGCGCTCACCGCCGGACGCGCGCCGCGCACCGACGACGAGGTGGCGCTCGGACCCAAGACGGCCCGCGACGTGGACGCCGAGATCGGGGACACCGTGGCGATCGGCGACGGGGCGACGCCCGTTCGCGTGGTCGGTCTCGCCCTCTTCCCTCCCGACGTGCATGCGGAGTTCGACGAGGGCATGTGGGTGCCGCGGCACCGGTTCGAGTCGCTCGTCCCGCACGTGAGCGCGGAGGACCTGTTCCAGGGCGCTGACCGGGCCTTGTTCGTGCGGTTCCCGAGCGGAACCGACGTCGACCAGACGCTCGCCGGGCTCGGTGAGGAGCTCGGCGACCGGACCGAGGGCGTGTTCCCGGCCGACGTGCCCGCCGAGCTCACCAACCTGCGCAACGTGCGCACGATGCCGCTGCTGCTCGCGGCCTTTCTCGGTCTGCTTGCCATCGCCGCGGTGAGCCACGTGCTCGTGACCACCGCCCGGCGCCGGTACCGCGACTTCGCCGTGCTCCGCACGATCGGGCTGAACCGTCGTGGAACGCGGCTCATCCTCGCGGCGCAGAGCACCGCCATCGGGATCGTCGGCCTTCTGTTCGGTGTGCCGCTCGGGGTGGCAGTGGGCCGCGCCATTTGGCGGTGGGTGGCCGATTTGGTGCCGCTCGAGGAGGTTCCGCCGTTCGCGCTGCTGGCGGTGGTCGTGATCGTGCCGGCGACGGTCGCGCTGGTGAACGCCCTTGCGGTGTGGCCCGGCCGCCACGTGTCCCGCGTGCGCCCCGCGGAGGTCCTCCGGGCCGAGTGATCGCCGCCCGTTGCCCGTTCTGTGGGCAATTTCGTGCGCTATGGCGGGGAAATTGCCCACAGAACGGTGAGGGCGGGTCGGTCAGGCGCCTCGTGATCGGGCGAGGGCGTCGCGGCGGTCCTGGAGCAGTCGGCGCTCGGCGGTGTTGGTCGTGCGCGCCAGCGCCGCGTCGAAGGCGGTGAGGGCCTCGTCGTCGCGGCCGAGGCGTTCGAGGAGGTCGGCTCGCGTGGCGTGGAAGAGGTAGTAGGCGTCGAGTCCGAGTTGATCGACGATGGCGAGCGCGGGTGCGGGCCCGTCGACCTCGGCGAGGGCGATGGCGCGGTTGAGGGCAACGACGGCCGTGGGCATCAGCGCGAGGAGCTGGTCGTAGAGGGCGACGATCTGCGACCAGTCGGTATCGGCCGCGGCGCGGGCGTCGCTGTGGACGGCATTGATGGCGGCCTGGATCTGGTACGGCCCGGGCTGGTTGCGGCGCAGGCAGGCACGTACCAGCCCCTGGCCTTCGGCGATGAGGTCGCGATCCCAGAGCGAGCGGTCCTGGTCGGGCAAGCGGATCATCGACCCGTCCGGCCCCGTGCGGGCGGGCCGTCGCGACTCGGTCAGGAGGAGCAGGGCGAGCAGTCCGAGCACCTCGGCCTCGTCCGGCATCAGCTCGGCGAGGAGCCGGGCGAGGCGGATCGCCTCGGCGCACAGCTCGGCCCGGATCAGGTCGTCACCCGCGGTCGCGACGTATCCCTCGTTGAACACGAGGTAGATGACGGCCAGCACCGACCGGAGCCGGTTGGGAAGCTCGGCGTCACGGGGAACGCGGTAAGGGATGTTGGCAGCCCGGATCTTGTTCTTCGCCCGCACCAGTCGCTGGGCCATCGTCGACTCCGACACGAGGAACGATCGGGCGATCTCAGGCGTCTGGAGGCCGGCGATCAGCCGGAGGGTCAACGCCACCTGTGCGCTGGTGGCGAGAGCCGGGTGACAGCACGTGAACATCAGGCGAAGGCGGTCGTCTTCCAAGGGTCCGACCTCTGCGGGTTCGTTGCGCGTGTGCAAGAGCGCGGCTTGGGCGTGACGGTCGTCGCGCGAGGACTCACGGCGAAGCCGGTCGATCGCCCGGTTGCGGGCCGTGGTGATGATCCAGCCGGCCGGGCTCGGCGGCCGGCCGGTCGTCGGCCACCGCTGCAACGCGACGACGAACGCCTCCTGGACCGCCTCTTCGGCGATGTCGATATCACCGAAGAGGCGGACCAGCGTGGCGACGGCCTTGCCCGATTCGTGCCGGAACACCCGCTCGATCTCAGCCCGGTCCGACATCGACTCGGGGCTCAAGCCCCGCTGTCGTCTTGGAAGGGCCTGACCTCCACGGGGGCCTGGCACGCCACGGTGGCCTTCGCGGCCCACTCGAGCGCGGCATCGAGGTCGGCCGCCTCGATCACCCAGAATCCACCGAGCTGCTCCTTGGCCTCCGCGAACGGACCGTCGGTGGTGAGGACGTCATCGTCCTGCACCCGCACGACCGTGGCGGTGCTGGCCGGGTGGAGCCCGCCCGCGAACACCCAGGCGCCTTCAGCCTTGATCGTCTCGTTGAGGGCGTCGACGTCGCGGAATGCCTTCTCCATCGCCTCCGGCGCCGGCGGCTCCTGGCCTTCGACCGACCACACGGACAACAGGTACTGAGTCATGGCGCTCTCCTCTGTCGGGCCGGCACCGTGCCGGCTTCTCGCTACCTACACGAACGGCCGACGGCCAGATCGACACACGCGAGCGAAATTCTCGTCGCCGAGTCGATTTCTTGCGCCGGAACGACTCGGGGTCCTCGACCGGCCTCGATCCGAGAGAATGGCCGAATGACTGCCGCGATCGCTGTCGCCGGGTTGGTGAAGACGTTCGGGTCGACGCGCGCCCTCGACGGGCTCGACCTCGTCGTCGAGACCGGCGAGGTGCATGGGTTCCTCGGACCGAACGGTGCCGGCAAGACCACGACCATCCGCGTCCTGCTCGGCCTGCTGCGCGCGGATGCCGGCGACGTCTCGTTGCTGGGCGGCGACCCGTGGCGTGACGCCGTCGCGTTGCATCGGCGGCTGGCGTACGTGCCCGGCGATGTCAGCTTGTGGCCGAAGCTGAGCGGGGGCGAGGTGATCGATCTCTTCGGGCGGCTCCGAGGCGACCTCGATCGGGGGCGCCGCGACGACTTGCTCGAGCGCTTTGAGCTCGACCCGACGAAGAAGGCTCGCACCTATTCGAAAGGCAACCGGCAGAAGGTGGGTTTGGTCGCGGCGCTGGCGTCCAAGGCCGAGTTGTTGATCCTCGACGAGCCGACGTCCGGTCTCGACCCGTTGATGGAGACCGTCTTTCAGGACTGCATCCGGGAGCTCAAGGCCGAAGGGCGCACGGTCCTGCTCTCGAGCCACATCCTTGCCGAGGTCGAGGCCCTGTGCGATCGCGTGAGCATCATCCGGGCGGGCCGGACGCAACAGAGCGGCACACTCAGCCAGCTGCGGCACCTCACCCGCACATCGATCAGCGCGGACACCACCCGTCCGGCCGCGACGTTGGCGGATCTCGACGGTGTTCACGGCCTCGAGATCGACGGCACGCACGTCCGTTTCGATGTCGACACCGATCATCTCGACGCCGCGGTTCGCCGCCTCACCGATCTCGGGATCCGCAGCCTGGTCAGCCATCCGCCCACGCTCGAGGAGCTGTTCCTGCGCCATTACGGCGACGAGTTGGCGCGGGAGCAGGCGCTCGTGGACCGCGATCGCGGAGCCCGTCGCTGACGGCGATGACCGCGCTCACCAGCACCGTCGCCCTGACCCGCTTCATCGTGCGCCGCGACCGGGTGCGGATCCTCGTGTGGGTCGCCGCCGTCGTCCTGCTCGTCGTCTCCACCGCCGCCAGCGTCAAGGGTTTGTACCCGACCCAGGCTGACCTCGACGAGGCCGCGGCTGCGGCTCAGGACAATGCTGCCGCGATCGCCTTCAACGGCCCGGCGCAGGGTCTCGACACCGTCGGTGGCGAGGTCGCGTTCCAAGGCGGCGCCACCGGCCTCGTGGTCGTGGCGCTGATGAGCCTGCTGATGATGGGTCGGCTGACCCGCGGCGAGGAGGAAGCCGGTCGGCTCGAACTGGTGCGCGCGTTACCCGTCGGCCACCAGGCGCCGACGGCAGCGGCCTCCCTCGTCGTGGCGGGCATGAGCGTGGTGGTGGGCGCGCTGGTAACGCTTGCCCTTCTGGGTCAGGACCTTCCTGTCGCGGGCTCGATCGCGTTCGGGGTCTCGTTCACACTCGTCGGGTTCTTCTTCGGTGTAGTCGCCATGCTCGCGGCTCAGGTCACCGAGAACACTCGGGTCGTGTACGGCATGGCGGGCGCGATGCTCGCGGGGGCGTTCGTTGTGCGAGCGGTGGGCGATATCGGCGACGGCACTGCGTCGTGGTTCTCCCCGATCGGCTGGGCGCAGAAGACCCGGCCGTTCGCAGGAGAGCGGTGGTGGCCGTTTCTCGTGCTCCTGGCGGCGACCGCGGGCCTCATCGCCGCTGCGGGCACGCTCGCGACCCGGCGTGATCTGAGCGGCGGTCTCGTGCCGCCCCGGCCCGGCCGTGTCACGGCCAGCGCCGCCCTCGGGAATCCACTTGGTCTGGCCGTCCGTCTCCAGCGGGGGAGCCTGGTGGGTTGGAGCCTCGGTGTGCTCGTCACCGCGGTGGCTTACGGCTCGATCGCCGACAGCATCGACGACTTCGTCGGGGACAACAAGGCGATGGCCGACATCATCGCCCGGGCCGGGGGCGCCAGCCTCACGGACTCCTACCTCGCGACGTCCTTCGGAATCTTGGCCCTCGCCGGCACCGGCTTCGCCATTCAGGCCGCGCTTCGTGTGCGGACCGAAGAGGCAGGGCTGCGTGCCGAACCGGTGCTGGCCGCGCCGGTCTCCCGTCGGCGATGGGCGGCGAGCCATCTGACGATGGCGTTCGGCGGGAGCCTGATCGTGCTCCTTATCGCCGGGCTGGCGACAGGACTGAGTTACGGCATCGTGGGCGGCGATCTCACGGTCGTGCCCGGCCTGGTGGGCGCCGCGCTCGCGTACGCGCCGGCCATGTGGCTCGTCGTCGGGTTGGCCTTCGTCCTGGTCGGATGGGCGCCGCGCGCCACCGTCGCGAGTTGGGCCGTGCTCGCCGCCTGCTTCGTCATCGGGCTTCTCGGCGACCTCCTCGACCTTCCGGCGTGGGTCACGAGACTGTCGCCGTTCGAGCACGTGCCCAAGGCCCCGGCCGCCGACGTGACCGTCCTGCCCCTCGTAGTGCTGGCCGCGATCGCGGCAGCCCTCACGCGACTCGGCTTGACCGGCCTGCAACGCCGCGACATCGGGTAACTCGGCACCCTCGTCGTTCTTGCGTAGATATCCGACGCGTGGCGTCACATTGCTACGCCAGAACGCGGGGTTCGTCGTACGGTTGCCGCCATGGCGACTACTGAGACTTCCGCCAGCGAGGCGTACCAGGACGACCGCGCCTACGTCTTCCACTCGTGGTCGGCGCAGAGCACGCTGGCGCCAGTTGTTGTTGCGGGCGGCAAAGGCGCCTGGTTCTGGGACGAGGACGGCAACCGTTGGCTCGACTTCTCGTCGCAGCTCGTCAACCTCAACATCGGTCACCAGCACCCCCGCGTCGTCGCCGCGATCAAGGAACAGGCCGACCGCCTCTGCACCGTCGGTCCGACGTTCGCCAACGACGCGCGCGGCCGCGCCGCCCGGCTCATCGTCGAGCGGGCGCCGGGGGACATGGCCAAGGTGTTCTTCACGAACGGCGGCGCGGAGGCGGTCGAGAACGCGGTGCGGTTGGCGCGAGGTGCGACGGGGCGGCACAAGGTGCTGGCCGCCTACCGGAGCTATCACGGCGCCACCGGAACCGCGATCACCCTCACCGGTGACCCCCGCCGCTGGGCCAACGAGCCGGGCAACCCCGGCGTCGTGCGCTACTTCGGCCCGTACCCGTATCGGTCGTCGTTCCACTCGACCTCGGACGCCGAGGAGGGCGAGCGGGCGCTGGACCACCTCGAGGAGGTCGTGACCTTCGAGGGCCCGCACACGGTCGCGGCGATCTTGCTCGAGACGGTCGTCGGCACCAACGGCATCCTCGTCCCGCCCGACGGATACCTGGCGGGTGTGCGGGCGCTCTGCGACCGCCACGGCATCGCCATGGTGTGCGACGAAGTCATGGCCGGGTTCGGCCGCTGTGGCGAGTGGTTCGCCGTCGACCACTGGAGTGTCGTTCCCGATCTCATCGCCT
>WNGA01006178.1_pt1 | contig 18667 bp, 9 predicted proteins | sample 5400061 | NCBI WGS metagenome assembly WNGA01 (sample SAMN13153366, study PRJNA577476) | soil metagenome | isolation source: 100 cm soil or saprolite under grassland replicate 2 | place: USA:California | collected 2016-06-15 | reverse complement strand
ACGACCACCGGACGCCGGCCGGAGGATTTGGTCTGCTTCACCAGGATGCCCGGCACGCGCTGCTCCGCATCCGCCGCAAAGGTGAAATGCGTTTGCGCCAAGCCGTCAGTGGAGCCCAATTCTTGCGCCTCCGGCGCAAGCGGCGCGCGCGGGCGATCAATTAGCTTCAGAAACTCAGCGCGGTTTTGAATGTTCTCTCGTTGCAGCCTGACGACGACATAGGGCGTCTCCTTCTCCAGGTCGGGATAGATTTTCCCGTTACCCCGGTTGTCAATCACTTCGATGAAGTACATCAAATCCCACTTCGGGATGACGTGCTCGGCGGGGATGACGGCCTGGTACTGATCTTTCTTCCCAGTCGGCGCCATCTCCAGAGTGCGGTAATCCTGATACTGATTGACGCTGCGATAACGCAGGCGGACAGACTTGATCCCGGAGGGGTCTCGCGCCTCGGCGATGATGGTCAGTGGCTTTTCCGCCGGGGCGCTCGTCACCGGCTGGCTCGTGAGGGTTGGCGGCTCGTCGTCATCGCCAGATGCAGGCTTGCGGGTCAGGAAGCGCGCAATCAAAGAATTATTTTGCGCGGCGGCAGGGAGGAAACTCTCCCGCTCCTGTTGCAACGCTTTCAATCCCTTCTTCAGTTCGACCAACTCATCCTTCCAATGACCGGCCAAACCCGAGCTGGGCAGTCCCATCATCAGGTTGTCGTTGTAGACATCTCCGGCCGCTTCGACGAGTTTCTCCCAGGCTTGAATTGCCAGGCCCTCGCGCGTGATAGCGTCGTCTAAGGCCGAGGCGTCCTGCGCCTGCTTGAACAGGGCATAACTCAGCCCGGCATGGATTCTGCGAGAGTGATACAAGGCCAGGTTGGCCAGGATTTTCAAATCGACCATAGTCGAATTGAACTCCTTGTTGCGATCCTTGCCTACACGCTTCTCCGCCTCCCCCACCAACCTCAGCACTTCCGCCGACGCCTGGGCGAACCACTGACTGGTCTTGAGAGGATTTCGCTTTGCCGAGTCTTTCCCTTCCAGCAGATTCCGCGCCGCTTCTTCCATGCTCAGGAACTGCTCGGTGTCGCTAGGCTCGGCTTTGGCGTATACCGGCAAGTCCTCGCGGCGCTGTTTTTCCACCCAGCCTCTGGTCGTTGGGAGCCATCGGCAAGACCCAACTGGCGCGGTGAAGCGCCTGTTCCACGAACGGCGCAGCCGCTTTGCCGAAGCGCCGCTCAAACTCTTTGCGCCAGACTTCGGGCGGTGTGTCAGGGTTGTAGCCCAAGCGGCCGAAGACCTGGAAAAAATGCCAGTACCGCTCGAACTCCCAATCGTAATATCGGTACTGCGGCCGGAGCAGGTCGAATGGCTTCATATCATGCGGATGCGACGCCATCTTCGTCGCGAGCATCTCATTCACTTCGAAGCCGCTGCCCTCATAGATGTGAGTGCTCTCGGCAAAGCGCCGCGCGTACTCCGGGTCGCCCCAGAGCAGGACGCGCGTAGTGCCGCCGGCCCAAAGCTGCCACTGGAAATTGTACCGCTGCGGGTAACGCAGCAGATCGGCGTAACCGTGTCGCCGGTCGTTCTGATTCTGTTTGTTGATGTGCGTGGGATGGAACGGCAGGCCCATCTGTTCGGCCCAGTATTTGGTGTTGAGCCTGATCTTGACTCCCATCTCCAGGGCGAGATCAATCAGAGAATCGGGGAAGTCCTTGACCCGCGCGTCGAACAGAACGTTCGGGCCGTGCTCTTTCATAACCTGATAGATGCCTTTCCAGAACTCGGGCATTTCCTCCTTCTTCAGGCCCGATTCGCCATGCATACGGAACTGGACGGCGTGCAGATTGGGCGTCAGCTTCAGAAACTTCGCCAAGGCCGCTTTGTGGTAGGCCATGAGATCCTTTTCCGTCAGCCCAATCACGATCCCCGGCCTGGGCTTCCCCGGCTCCGCCTCTTTGACGCCACCCGATTGTACGCCGCCGCGATAGATGTGATCCCAGAGGCCGGCGGTGAAATCCAGCCCTCGAGCGCGCGCCATCTCGATCAGCCGATTGAGCATCTTGAGGTTGCGCTGCTGCCGCTCTTTCGTCAGGCCAACGACGTGGACATCGGGAAAGCCTTCAATGTCAAAAAAGTAAGGATAGGCCGGGGCGAAATACCCTGCGTTCTCGTAGCCGAAGATCAGGACGAAGGTGTTGAACCGGTCACGGGCCAGCATGTCGAAGTATCTGGCCCAGTAGTCTTCATTGAAGAAGCGAGCCTCGAAATCGGCCTGCTGCATGGTGTAGATAGAAACGCCGCGCTCGGACACGTACGGCTTCTCCGACGCGTCGCGGACTTCGCCGAGAGGGTTGTTCGGATCGGCAGCCCAACCGACGCGATCAGCCACATCCAGCAGCGCGTACATCAGGCCACGGTCATCGGCCCCGCTCACGAGCCATGCCGTCTTCCCAATCCACTTGACCCGGCGGATCAGCAGCGATTCGGCGCCTTCCGGCGGCTCTACACCCAAGGATTTATGCAACGCCGCCGCCGCCCCTGAAGCAGTGGCTCGACCAGCCACGATCAGAGTTTCTCCACGAGCCTCCTCCAAGCTATGGGCCTGCGTGACGGCGACGCCCCTGGCTTTAAGGGCGGCGACGAGTTTATCCAACCCGTGCCTGGCGGCGAGGCCGGGGGAATCGTCGGACACTATAGTGACCGTCACTTGAGGAGAGGCGTTTGGGCCGCTCCACGGCGCCGCTGCCAGAGGCAGAAGTATCATCACGCAGAAGGTAAATGCAGCCCTTGAAAAATAAGCCTTTTTCATGTCGTCCTCTTCATTGCTCTGCTAACTAAATTTTTCGATTTTTTTATTACCTTCGAAGGAGAGGGTTCCGCAGTACCGGCTAAAGCCCAATGAGGTTAAGTTAGGCATCTGGCGCAATTAGTGGCGCGGACTTTAGTCCGCGCGCCAGCCATCAGCGCGGACTAAAGTCCGCGCCACTAATCGCTAACTTAACCTCATTGGGCTTTAGCCGGCCTGGCTTGGATCCCCCAGCACTGCCGGCTGAAGCCGGTACTCTGAACGCTCTCTCGTGAGCGTTTGTGGTTAAACCGAATGGCTCTTATGCCGTTTGTTTCGATACGGGAAAAAGCTAAACAACATAAGGTAACAGAGTATTCATCACTGCTTCAGTTTATAAAGAAAGATCCCGTAGCCGACGCCCGCCGGATCTTGGCTGCGAGCCGACTGGAAGGCGAACCACTTGCCGTCGGGGCTGACCACCGGGTTCGACGCCTTGTAGCCTTCATATTCTCCCCAATGTGTCATGCGGACGTAGTCCGCGCTGTTCGGCTCCAATTTCAACCGCCAGATGTCTATATATCTTGAATTCTGCCGCTCCGGCCCGCCCTGCTCACGGCTCGATTCGACGAGTGTGTATTTGCCATCGGGGAAGATGCCTTCGACTTCGTTGTACTCGTCGGGGATTTTGCGGTAGACCGTGACCTTCCGGGTGTTGAGGTCAATGCCAAATACGTCGGCGTAAGGCGAGCGGTAGCAGACATAGACCAGTTCCGTATCATTGTTGCGGAAGTCCTGGGCTTCGAGCGTGCATTCGGGCGCTTTGGCGCGGATGATTTCTTGCTTGTTCTCCAGCGCGGGCGCGCCGTCCTTGTAGACAATGTCCGCCGTGTAGATGACCGATTCGCCTTCGGCCAATTGATCGGGGTATTGCCCGCGCGTGTTGGACCAGGCGATCTTCATCTGCTTGCGCGAAATGGCCACGCCTTCGGAGATTTTGTGATTGAGCGGTACGGGCGGCCCTTTGGCGTCAGCCTTCAACGCCCACATCTCCTGATCGCGCGACCGTGTCGCGCGGATGTCCTCGAAAGTCCGCGCGCCGATCAGGAAGAAGTCGCCGTTGGGCAGGTATTGCACGCGAAGGAATCCTTTGTGGAGGAAATGACCGGTTAGCAGGCGGATCATCTTGCTCTCGAGATCAATCTCGAACGCGTCGCCGAAGCTTTTGCTCATAAAAGCGATGCGCTTGCCGTCCGGAGACCATGACGCGCGCTCGCCGAAGCCGGTCAATTGAATGATGTTGGAAGGCAGATTCTTTTCCGGGCTGCCGATCTTTTGGGCCTGTCCAAGCCCGAGCGCTGAGAGGCCGGACAATGTGACGGCCAGAAAACAGGCCCATCCGACGAAAAGGGACGACTTCTTCATACACTCCACCCACTTTGTGCTATGTCAATGCGATCACTTCGTAGTCCACTACCGATGGGACCTCGAAGCGTACTGTCCGGTCGCTCTGCTTGAATGGCAGCGCACGCCCGTCGCGAAGCGCCCGCACGCCGCTGATCTTCTTCCCGGCGGCGACATCGAATTCGACCTGCTGCGGGCCGATGGCGTAAAAGCGGCGGACGAATCCGCGCGTCATATTCGGGTTGTTGTAATTCAAGACGTGTAACGCATAGCCCGGCTCGGTCTCCCACGCGAAGACCTCAGCCATGCCCTCGCCGGCGATTGACACAGGCTGACGCGCGTCGCCCAATACCCAACGGACTGAGTTCTGGATCAGCTGGCTGAGGTCAGTGTTCCCCGAACGCCAGAACGTGCGATCAATGTCGCCGGCGAAAAAGGCTACGCGAGAATTCCCTTGCTGTCGCAGGACGGCCGCAGGCTCATCCGTGCGCGGCGCTCGTGGGAAGACCATCTCCGGCGGGAAGGCCGGATAGTAGGGCACGACGCTCAGCACGGGCGGCGCCGGCTCCGATGCCCGAATCGTCACGCGGTTTTCGGCCCCGGGCAACAGCGCCGTCCCCTCAAAATCCTTGAGGATCGCGTGCCGCTGCTCAATCCGCATGTAGCTGTTGCCGAAGGGGCCGATTGTTTGACCGGCGACGCTCGCCCCGAAGAGGTCGGCCAGGGCGAAGTCGCGCCGTGGGTCACCCCACTCGTTGTATCGCGAAGTCTCGAACGTCGCCCACACGGAGCCGCCTGACGCCGCGTACCGCATGATCTGCTCACACTGCCCGTCGCTGAGGTAGGCCGCATTTGGGAGCAGCAGCGCGCGATATTTCTTCAGCGTCTCCGGCGTGAGGTCTTCCTGGTGCACGAAGTCAAAGAAGAAGCGGCCTTCGAGCAGCGCGTAGTAGAGCCCTTGCAGGTAATCGCTCGTCTGAAATTGATCGCCTCCCCGCGGCCCTCCTGACCTTTCGCCGGTCTTGTAGAACGCGATGGAGCTTTGCGGGTAGAGTACAGCCAGGTCGGCTACCGAGCGCCGGTTACGGAAATGCGGCTCGTTGGCCGCCAGCCAATTGAAGAATGAACGCCCCACCTCGCGCCAACGGTTGTCTTCGGGCGCGCCGCCGAGCCAGTGGAACCACGGTACCATACCGCTGGCTGTCGTTTGCGCCATCCACAGCGTCGCCTCGGCGGGCGACTTCGTGACGTGGCGCCAGGTCGGACGGCTGTTGCTATAGGAGCCGGTGACGTTGGTGATCGTGCGGCCCTTCATCACCGATTGCGCGACGCGGCCCTGCTGGGCGCAGTCCCAGATCACAGTGTCGCCGGAGCGCCCCTGGTGATCGGCGTTGAACCAGCCGGCGACTTCGCCCAGCCGCTTGACGTTCTTCACCGTGCGGATGCCGCCGCCGAGGTTTCCGACATAAACCGAGTCGGCCTTCTTCTCCTTAGCGACCTGATCCCACAGCTTCCAGACCTCAAGCACACGATCCATGTAAACGTCGTAGTATTTGCGGTAAAGCCGGCTCGTCGCGTCGGTCTGTTCCGGCGGCGACCCTCCCACTTTCTCCCGATAAACTTTTTGGCAGCTCTCACAGTAACAAACCGTCAGCGCGCCCGTGCTCGGCCAGCCGTTGGTGAAGAAGCCGTCCACCGCGTAACGCCCGTTGATCTCGCGGTAGATTGCCGGCATCTGCTCAATGAAGTAGGGCGAAAACATACAGGTCTTGTAGAGCCAGGTGGACTCATTATGTTTACGCGGCGATCCGTCGCGGTTGCGTTCGAACCACTCGGGGCGCGCCTTGAGCGCCTCTTCATAGGCGTAGTTGCAGTCCATCCGCGCCACCACGCGCAGGCCGCGCCGCTTCGAGGCCGCGGTCATCTCGCCGAACAGATCGCGCGAGCCGAGGAACTCGCTGCGGTGGTGATAGGATACCTGGGTGGGATAAAAGGCCACGATGCCGCCGCCGTTCAAGAGCACGGCGTCAACTTTGAGCGAGGCCCAGTAATCTGCCCAGGCGTTTACGTCCATCGTGAGCGGATCGCGCTCGTTGAAGTTGATCTGGCCGCAGCGGCGCATTACTGCGTACCACGGCTTCCCATTCTCCTGCGCCTGCAGATCGGCCGCCGAAGCGACGATTACAGAGGCGGCGGAAACAGCCAGGAACTCCCGGCGTGAAAGAGTGATCGATTCAGTCATAAGAGACTACTCCAGTCATAACCTCACACGGCGCAATGATCAGGTTCAGTACATCGCTTCGGCGCGGAGCGTATGGAGTGCGGCGAGTCCTGATACTGCTGGCAAACTCCTCCAGCGCCGGAGGCGCGCGGGATATTAGCCGGTGGCGTAGCGAAGCGCAGCCACCGGAAACGCAACGACAGGACCACGCGCCCTGAAAGGGCGCCGGAACGGGATTGGTCCTGTCGAGAATTCTGGTCCGGCGTCCCTGCCGGGACGCGAACGATCTTCTTCGACCTGTACCGGTGGTTGCGCTCGGGCTCCACCACCGGCTAATTTCCGTCGCCCCTCCGGGGCCCGAAATAGCTTCGCGGAGTTTGCCAGCACTACTTGTTTGCCGCGCAAAAGTTTTGTGTCAAGCGAATTTTCCTGATCCTGTTTGCGTAACATCAGTTAAGTAAGACTGCGCGACTCCTCAAGGAAGCGCTCTTGTTGGTTAAGCGACCCTCAATCGATGTGTTCGTAAGCAACAAGCGTCATAAATTCGGGAAACTCAGGGCCGGTAGTGATCTGATCGAACAGTCTGGTCGCCAGCTCGAACCTGCCTGATTCAAACTTGGCCGCGCCACGAAGCTTCTCCAACTCTTCAGCGATGGCCTTCCTGACCAGTTCCGGCGTGACGGCCCGGCCGTTATTCATCCGCGCCCCATGCCTGACCCACTGCCAGACCTGTGAGCGACAGATTTCAGCCGTCGCGGCGTCTTCCATCAGGTTGTAGATCGGGACGCACCCCACACCACGCAGCCAGGATTCCAGATACTGAATGCCGACATCAATATTGAGGCGCAGTCCCTCTTCTGTAATCTCACCTGTCGGAACCTTCAGCAGGTCTCGGGCCGTCACTTTCACGTCCTCTCTGAGCACATGCAATTGGTTGGGTCCCTTCATCCGCTCGTCGAAGATCTCTTTCGCCACCGCCACCAGGCCCGGATGCGCTACCCAGGTTCCGTCGTGGCCGGCGGCGACTTCGCGCAGTTTGTCCTGCCTGACCTTGGAGAGCGCCCGCTCATTGGCAGCCGCGTCGTTCTTGATCGGAATCTGCGCCGCCATCCCGCCCATGGCGTGAATCCCGCGCCGGTGACAGGTCTTGATCAGGAGCCGCACGTAGGCGTCGAGAAAATCCCGATCCATCGTGACCTGTGCGCGGTCGGGGAGTACGAAATCAGGCCGGTCCCGAAATTTTTTGATGAAGCTGAAAATGTAATCCCACCGGCCGCAGTTCAGCCCCGCTGAATGCTCTCGCAACTCATACAGAATTTCGTCCATCTCGAAGGAGGCGAGGATGGTCTCGATCAGGACGGTCGCGCGGATGGTCCCTCTCGGCAGCCCCAATTCATCCTGCGCGTAGTTGAAGACATCGTTCCACAGACGAGCTTCCAGGTGGCTCTCCATCTTCGGCAAGTAAAAATACGGCCCGCTACCTTGCGCTACGAGCTTTTTGGCGTTGTGGAAGAAGAACAGGCCTAAGTCAAACAGTGAGCCGGAGATCGGATCCCCATCCACGAGGAGTCCCTTCTCCACCAGATGCCAGCCCCTGGGTCTGACAAACAGGGCGCCGGTTCTTTCATCGAGCTGATACTTCTTTCCTTCCGCGCTGGTAAATGAAATAGTTCGTGTGACTGCATCCCGCAGATTGATCTGGCCCTGAAGGTTGTTCTCCCAGGTGGGCGTGTTTGAATCCTCGAAATCAGCCATGAATACATTGGCCCCGGAGTTGAGCGCGTTGATGACCATCTTCCGCTCGACCGGCCCGGTGATCTCTACCCTGCGGTCTTGCAGATCGTTCGGGATTGGCGCGACTGTCCAATCGCCCTCGCGAATCTCTTTTGTCTCAGGAAGAAAGTCCGGGAGACGACCTTTGGCAATCTCCTGTTGTCGAGCCACTCTTTGTTCCAACAACTCCCGTCGGCGATCCTCGAACTTCCGGGCGAGTTCGGCGAGAAACTCTATCGCATCTCGCGTCAGAATCTCTGTGTGCTCCCCGATGACGGGACCTTTGATTTCAACTCCTGCCGGCGCCAGGGCCGTATTCATTGTCTCTCTCCTTGTTTTCTATCTGTCACTTTGTATCAAACTCTCGGTAGCGAGCCGGTCATTTCCAGCCCGCTACCGAATTGTCGGGACAGCCCGGGGGCGATTGCAACCCAGTTAGAACTGGAATCGCAGGCCCATCTGCATCGACCGCATGCCACCCGCGCCAGTGATCCGGCCGAACTGCGCGCCGCTGATGGAGCCGTTCGGACCTCCAAGGTTGACGTGGTTCAGCGCATTAAACATATCGGCCCGGAACTGGAGCTTTTTCTTCTCCGTGATCATGAAGTTCTTCGCCAGGGAAAGCTCGACGTTCCAGGCGCCGGGGGCGCGGACCAGGCTCTTGCCGGCAGTCCCAGGGCGGACAGCCACGCCTTGATTCGCCGGGACAAGAGCAAACGCCGCTGTGTTGATATATTGGACATCGCAGCGGCCTCCGGCGCGGCAAGTGCCAGTCTCAAACCTCTCCTTCAGGACAGTGTTCCCCCCAACATAGTCGGGGCGGCAATGATAAGAGTTCAAGCAACTCTGGGTGATGAAGACAGGGCCGCCGCTGCGCGCCGTGAAGATCCCCGAGACCTGCCAGCCTCCGATCGCGTGCCGCAGCGGGGCAAAACCCCAATTCTTTAGCTCAGGCGCCTGGTAGATTGTATCGCCGATAAAGCGGTGAGTGACGTCCCCAGTTGAAGGGCCGCGATCAGTCGCCAGGTTGAAGAAATCCTGGATCACGTTCTCATTCACGTCCGTCCCGTAGTAAACCCCCACATCTCCGCCTGAGAAGGAGAGCGCCTTTCCATAGGTGTAGTGAGCGTCGAAGGAGAGGCTGCGGGTTAAGCGTTTCCGCAGCGATGTCTGTAAGGAGTGGTAGACCGTGCTCTCCGAATTATCCACGAAGAAGCCGCCAGGGATGAGCGACGGGTTCGGGCGCTCACCCGTGATGCGGTCGGGCAGGTTGAACCGGCGGTGCAGCGGGAACTTCACGCCGCGCACGCCGACGTAGCCGACTTCGAGCATCAGGTCTGGCGTGAGCGAGCGCTGCACGTTGAGCTGGAAATTCATCGTGTAGGGATTCTGCAGCTTGGGATCGATCGCGGAGAAGATCAGCCTTCTACCGCTGGCGACTACATCCCGCTCCGCAACCGGCAGCACGTCTTCGGAGTAGAACGGGTAGCGGATTCCCAACCGCTGGGCTTCAGCCTTGCTGTAGATAATCCGGAAGGGCACCACCGGATGCCCCACGCTCTGCCTGTAGAGCGCCGGCACCTGCGCGGCGAACAGGACGCCGAATCCGCCGCGCACGACCGTCTTTCCTTTCCCGTCGAAGTCGTAAGCGAAGCCGAGTCGAGGCCCCAGGTTGGTCCAGCCGTCGTGCTCGACCGGATTGTCGAGCGGGCGCGCGGGCCCGAAGTTGAATGTGCGCAGATCTGTCGCGGGGGCCGGATTCACAATGCCGACCGGCACGTCGCCCGTCGGCTTGACCACGTTGTTGGAGTAGAAGTCGTATCGCAGCCCCAGGTTTAAGACCAGCCTCGAACTGACTCGGAAGTCATCCTGGCCGAAGAAGCCGAACTCGAACATGCGCGAACTGTGCGGGCCGTGAGAGCCGAACGTGATATTGACCGTGCCGGGGATGTTGGCCGCCAGGTCCGCCAGGCTATTGAAGGTATAGGAGGGATTCTCAGGGTTGGTCCGGCTGCCGACGGTGCGCACATAGCGGCCTCCGAACTTGAAGAGATGACGGCCCAGGTGGCGGCTGAGCTTCTGATCGAAGCTGTAGGTCGTGCCTTCCATATCCCAGACCTCGGCGGCCCCCCAGGTGTCCAGGGTCTGGATGGAGAGTCGCGGCACGCGGCGCTGCCACTCGACTTTTTCGGTCGTCTTCGGGTCCTTGAAGGTGAAGAATTGATCGAGCCGCAACATATCCTGGTGGTTGTAACCGAAGCGGGTCTCCGCCACCCACGGCCCGAAGTTCAAGACGTACTGGGAGGTGAGTCGTGGCTGGTAGTAGTCATAGGTGCGATCGTTCGACCCGTTGAGGTTGTATCTGGGCTCCGAACCATAAGGCGAACTCCTCGTGTAGGTCACCGTCAGATTGCTGCTTTTAGTCACCAGCAGGTCCCCTTTTATGACAAAGTGGTTCTCCCAGCTCTCGCGCAGGCCGGCGCCCTCGAAGGTTCCGATGTCCGCATCAGGCACGCCGCCCGCCCTGATGATCGGCAAGGTCGGCGCCGGCAAAGTGTCGAGCAGGATCTTCGATTCTTGAAACGGCAGGGCTTGCAAAATGTCGCTTCTCAACTTCGCGGTCGGGACTGTGCCGTTCACGCGCTGGAAAGTGGATTCGCGATAGCCCTCGTAAGTGAAGAAGAAGAAAGCCCGGTCACGCAGGACGGGGCCACCCAGGGACCCGCCGAACTGGTTGAAGACCTCGCGGTTCTTCGGGGTCATCGAGCCGTCGCTTCTGCGGTTGACAGAAAACGGGTTGCGCGCGTTGAAGAGGTGCGAGCGGTAATTCTCGAACAGCGAGCCGTGCCATTCGTTGCCGCCGGACTTGCTGATCAGGTTAACCTGCCCGCTGATCACGCCGCCGTACTCGGCCGGCATGACGCCGCGCATCACCTGGACTTCTTGCACCGCCTCGATGCTCATCACATCAATGTAGTTGCGGTCTCCGTACTGTGCAATCGCCCGGCCTTCCGACGGGTTGGAGTTGGCGTCCGTGCCGTCGACGGTGACTCCGGCGCCGCTCTTCCCCTGGCCGTTGATCCGAATGCCGCCGTTGCCGGTGTCCACCCCCGAGGAGAGCCTGAGGATGTTGGTGACGTTGCGGCGCGAAAGGGGCAGCTCCCGAACCTTCAGTGAATCCAGGCTCTCCCGCTGTTCGACGGAAACAGTGTTCACGAGCGGGGTCGCGGACTGGACAGTAACTTCCTGGGCCAACTCTCCCACATCCAGAGTGTGCGTCTGGCGAACGTTTTGAGAGGCGGCCAGCTCGATCCCTTTGCGGAGGTAGGCCCTGAAACCCTGCTTCTCGATCTTGAGAGTATAGGCGCCGACGGGCAAAGCAGTGAAGACGAACTCGCCCGTCTCATCGGTTGTGGTTTGCCTCACTGCCGCTGTAGCGTCGTGAGTGAGTGTGATCTGCGCTCCGGCGACTACGGAACCGCTCTGATCCTGAACGATGCCGTAGAGCGTGGCCGTAGTCACTTGAGCCATGGCCAGCTCGGCCAGACCGAGCATCAACACTATTGCCAATAATGCGACTGTCAAGCGTATCTTCATAGTACCCTCCCGTGGGTTCGTCCGAGTTCGGTTTGAAAGCGACACCGAAGAACTAAGCAGGGTCGAGAAGTATCTTGTCTTCAAGCTGCCGCTTAGTTCTCGATGAATCGCCTCGTGTTCAAAAATCTGGTTGATCTCATAAGTGGTTGATAAGAGTTCGTCAGGTGTCAGGCGAAAAGTTCCTGAACCGGTTTGAAGCCGACGTACTTCGTGCCGGAAGCCGGTTCGACGTAATGGAACGCCCTTCCCGAAGGTGTGCTATCGATTCGCTTAGTCCAGTCAATGCCCATCGCCGAGTAGATCGTGCAGGCGATGTCTTCCATGTATATCGAGCGCCCCGCCGACCATCCGTAATCAACGATCTTCCCGCCGGCCTCGTCGGTCTTGCCGATGACCGCGCCGCGCTTGACGCCGCCGCCCGCCAGCATGCCCGAATGAACCTGCATGTAGTGTTCGCGGCCCTTGCGCGTCTCGCTTATCGGCCCCGTCGTGCGGCCGAACTCGCTCATCGCGATGACCAGCGTCTCATCGAGCAGCGTCTTGCCGGGACTGTTTTTGGATGGAATGCTGTCGAGGTCTTTGATCAAATTGCTGAACGCGACGTCGAGTTCGCGGATCAACACAGGGTGGTTGCGCGTGCCTTCCTTGTAGATATTTCCGTGATGGTCCCAGCCCCCGTGGCTGGCCAAAATGAAGCGCGTCCCGGCGTCGGCGCGAAAGAGATTGCGGGCCAGGATCAGCGAATTGCCGATGGCGCTGCCGCCGTAACGCTTCTTGTCCTCGTCCGTGATGGTCATCACTTCGGGCACGCGCGGGTCGTTCATAATCGCCCACGCGCCACGGTAATATTCGTGATAGTCGGCGAAGGCGCGGTCGGGATGGCCATTGCCGCCGCGCAGCGTATTGTCTAACTGCTGCAAGCGTTCCCAGCGGCGCTTGAAGGTTTCTTCCATTCCTTTCTGCGGCGCCAGATTGGGCGCCGCGTCGCCGACAGACAGGCTTAGCGGGCCGAACTCCGCCGAGAGGAACCCCTGGTTTATCAGCCCGGCCTGATTGCCCGCCATATTCATCGAGACGAAGGACGGCAGCGAATCAGTAGACTTGCGTTGATTCGCCAGTTCGTGACAGACCACCGCGCCGATGGCCGGCACTTCCTTGGCCAGCGCCAGGTTCAGCGGGTGGCCGGTCTGGATGTAATACTGCGCGCGGCCATGCACGGCGTCCCAGGCAGTGAAGCTTCGCACGATGGTGATCTTATCGAGCACGCCGGGCAGACTTTTGAACAGCCCGACGGGAAGCTTGAGGTCATTTGAGAAGCTGCGGATGTCGAAGTAGCTCGGCGTCCACGGGCCTTCCTTTGCGTCGAGGCTGTCAATCTGGCTCATTCCGCCTTCGATATTGATGAACAACACCTGCCGCGCGGCGCCCATTGGTTTTACTTTCTCCTGGGCGCGGACGTTGAGCGGACGGAAGGCGTTGAGATAGCCGCCGACCAGACTGACGCCGCCGACGCGAATCAGTTCGCGCCGCGTAAGCATTGGGATTTTGCGTTCGTTGTGTTTCATGGCTTATGGACCTCAGATGTACCGTAGGCTGTCTAGCCTGCGGCGGATTTCATCATCAAGCAGCTTGGTTGTAATTGAACGACTCATTGATCGAGTCATCCGCAGGCTAGACAGCCTACGGTACATTTTCTTCAGTAGTTGAAGACGAAATCGAGCTTGTTCAGCAGACTCCAGTGCAGGTCTTCAGCGCCCTGCTTGCGATCCTTCTCGATCCACTCGGCCGCGAGTCGCTTCTCCTGCGGCAGCGGGTAGCGCGAGAGCGTCGCCAGGTAAAGATCATCAACAATCTCCGCGCCCGTCTTGGCTGATTTCACCAGTTGATCAACCAGGCTGCCATTGGCGGCCGTCACTCGTTTAGTCACAAATGGGCTATTCATCAACGTCATCGCCTGCAAGATCGAACCGCCCGGTTGGCGGTCGAACTGTTCGCGGTTGGCCTGCCCGAAGGTGCGCAGGAAGCCCTTCGCCTCGCCGTTGCTGATGTCTTCAGGCGACGCGGCCTCAGTCCAGAAACGCGCCGGAGCGATCGGCGTGTCGTAGACGTAATCCTTGCGCCTGTAATCGCCGAAGACCTGCGTGGCCTGCGAGATCGCGTCGTGAATCTGTTCGGCGGTCAGCAGCTTGACGTAGTGGCGCGCGAAGTACGGCGTGTAACTCTCCTTCCATTCGCCCTCTTCTTGATGGAAGCGTGACGAGAGCTGATACGCGCTCGACCGCGCGATCGTGCGCATCAGGTGTTTCAGGCTGAAGCGATGCTGGGCGAAATCGCGCGCCAGCGCGTCGAGCAGTTCATTGTTCGTCGGCTGACACGTCCACGGCGCGGGCAGAGTGGCCTTCGGGTCTTGCCGCGCCAGATCGAACGAATCCACAGGATCGACGATGCCGAGGCCAAAGAACTGCTTCCAGATCATATTGACTGTGGCGCGCGCGAACTGAGGGTGTTGAGTGAGCATCCGCGCGAACTGCGGCCGCAGCGGTTTGCTCAAGTCTGCTTTTTCGCCCGTCAAAATAAAAGTCGGATGGACCTCGCCGCCTTCGCGCTGCAAACGAACCTGACTCCAGCCCTTCGCGTCGTAGCCGGTCCCGTCTTCCGTGACTGTGTAGCGATCCTGATAAGTGACCACGCGGATGCGCGTCCTGCCGAAGAAGGCGGCCATGGCCCAAAAATCTTTGCGTTTCTTCGAGACCAGATCGAGGCTGACCTTTTCCAGGAAGCCCTTGCCGCCGTGGCACGAGATGCACTGGTAGTTGACGCCGAGGAAGATGCGCCCCGAATTGACGATGATCTCGTCCGCCGTGTCTTCGTAATTGTCGTCGTACATCGTCAGGCCGGTGATGTGCCAGCGCGTCAGGAAGCCCGAGGCCGCGGCGTCCGCCATCCAGTTCGTGTTCGGCGCGGAAACGGTGAGCATCGCCGTCACGAACTGGTCGTAAGGTTTGTCCTCTTTGAATGATTGTCTGATCCAGGCGTCGAAGTGTTTCAGCGCGGGATTGCCGATGCGGTTGCCGCAATTGCGCACCAGGTCGCCATACCAGTAACTCCATTGGTCCACCCATGCCTGGCTCTCGATCAATTCATCAATCAGTTTGTCGCGTTTATTCGGATCGGCCCCAGTGACGAAAGCTTTGAGTTGATCGGGAGTCGGGATGCGCCCGGTCAGGTCGAGGTAGACACGGCGGCAGAATTCGTAATCGTTCGAGAGCGGAGCGTGAGGGATGCCGTCCCGCTCCATCGCGCCAAAGAGATGCTGGTCAATCAGGCTGCGGATGGCGATCTTCCGCCCATTCACGCCGGTTTGGGGCAATTTCTCGGCGACGCTGCTCGTGAGGTCGCTGACCTGTTTGTCGGGGCGCTGCGGATTGAGCTTTTCGTCCGCATGCTCGCCGGGAAACTTGTTCTTGCCGGAAGTCTGTTTCTGCGCCTGAAGCGAACCGGCTCCGAGCCAGACTGCCGCGGCGATCCAGAGAGCGATGAGCGATGACTTAATGAACAGGCGGTATCGCATAATGATTTTTCCCTTTGGTTTATCGAATGACATCAGGATCGAGGAACATCCCTGTGGGCTTGCCTTCGCCCGCGACTGTCGTGATGAAGCCTCTTGCATCGACTTTTCTGACGCGTTGATTGCCGCGGTCGGCAATGAAGACGCTTCCGTCTTTGGCGACGGCGATTTTCTGCGGCGTGTTCAACTCTATGGTGAGATCTACTTTGCCGTCGCCGCCGAAGCCCGCGCGGCCTGTTCCGGCGATGGTTGTGATCACGCCTCCGCGAATAACGCGGATGCGATTGTTGCCACTGTCTGAAATGTAGAGGTTGCCCGCCGTGTCGAACTTCACATCCGCCGGTGTAAAGAGTTTGGCCTTCTCCGCCGGGCCGCCGTCGCCCACAAAGCCCGCGCCGCCGAGTCCTTCTCCCCCGCCGAAACCAACCACCGTCTGAATCTTGCCATCCGCCGTGATGCGGCGGACACGGCTATTAGCCGCATCGCTGACGTAGACGCTGTCGTCAGGTCCGACAGTCACGGCCATCGGCAGGTTCAACTGCGCTTCAATCGCCGGGCCGCCGTCGCCGCTCAGCCCGGCCACTGATCCGGCGAAGACCGTCAGCGTCCCGTTGCGGTCAAGCCGCCGCACGACGCGGTTGTAGGTGTCAGCGATCAGGATGTTCCCGGAGCGATCAACCGCGACGCCTTGTGGATTGTTGAGCGTGTCCTTTGGCGCCGGGTTTCCGTAGCCGGTATACGGCGCATTGCCAGAGCCGGCGATCGTCGTGATCACACCCTGACGGTCAATGCGGCGGATGCGGTGATTGAACGTGTCGGCGACGAGCAGATTTCCTTCCGCATCGAAGGCCAGGTCGTGCGGCGCGTTAAGCAAAGCATTGACCGCCGGCCCGCCATCGCCGCCGTAGCCGCCTTCCCCAGTTCCGGCGATCACAGTCAGCCCCCCCGGCCGATCGAGTTTCAGTATGCGATGCGTCCCGATGTCGGAGATGTAGAGATCGCCTTTGTCATCGAGCGCGAGCCCGTTGGGGTAGACCAGCTTGATCGGCGCCGGCCTGCTTTTGCCGCCGGCCTGCCATCCAGGCGCGGCGGAGACGGAAAGCAAGACCATAATCGGCAGGATCGCTGACAACACAAAAACCGACTGTTGTTTGAAAGTCGTCATAAGCAGTTGCAACGGATCAGCGCAGCGAGCGTAGCTCCCTCAACTCAAGCCACGCTCGCCGCAGATTGCGGCGCCGGTCCTCAGAGGACCGGGCCCGGGTGATTGTGTCACATCAGAAAATGTACTTCAGCGCCAGTTGAAGCTGTCGCGCAACGCCAGTCTTGCCGGTAATGAAGCCGAACGACGCGCTGTTGGGGTTGCTATTGGGCCCGCCCCAGTTCGGGTGGTTCAACACGTCGAAAGCCTCGATACGGAACTGCAGTTTATGAGTTTCGTTGATGGGGAAGTTCTTGCGCAGACCGACATCGAGATACCAGGCGCCGGGGCCGCGCAGGCTGTTGCGCGGCTGGACGCCGAAGGTCCCCGAAGCCGGAGCCACCCAGACAGGATCTTGCCCTGAGGCGCAGCCCCTCGTCTGCCCATTGGCCAACTTGACGCAGGGATTGAACCAGGCCGCCGATTCGGTGAAGCCTGTCCGCTGAATGCCCGGATTTCCGACCAGATTCCAGAACTGCGAGCCGCTGCCCGCCCCGACGCCGGCGAAGTCGTCGCTCGTGCGAATCGAGAATGGGTCGCCGGATTGATACTGGTAGATGCCGGATATCTCCCAGTTGCCAAACAGTCGATTGACCAGCCGCGAACTCCCGCGCAGGAACGGCAGTTCGTAGATGGCGTTGACGATCAGCACGTGCGTCCGGTCGAGGTCCGAGATTCCGTAATAGGCATGGTCGTCGTAAGCGTTCGGCAGCGAGTCGGTCAGGCTCGACCCGTTGTCGGTGGTCTTCGAGAGAGTGTAGGCCACGCCGAAATGCAAGCCCGTCGCCGACCGACGCTCCAAACTCATCTGCAAGCCGTTGTACCGGGAAGAGCCGGAATTCTCCGACAGGTCGATGATGCCTATGCCGCGGAAGGGACGCAGGAAATTGACATTGACGCCCGGATTGGCCTGGATCGTGCCCGGCTGCAGTTGATTGAGGTTGCGCTTCCGCTGGTTGTGCAGTCCGCGCCGCCCGACATACCCGACCTCCACCGTTGTGGCCCAGGGCAGTTCGCGCTCAACGGTGACGTTCCAGTTCCAGGCGGTGGGGATCTTGAAGGCCAGGTCCTGCATGCTGATGACGAACGGGAAATCGCGTTTGAAGGCCCCGCCCGGCGCATCGGCCACGCCGTTGATAACCGTCTGCTGCGGCTCGAATGGAGCGTTGCCGCCCAGCGCCGTGTCGCGGTTGATCATCGTGCGGTTCAGGAACATCCCCATGCCGGCGCGGATCGCGGTCTTCTGATCAAGCGCGAAGGCGACGCCGAGGCGCGGCTGGAAGGTGTTCTTGTGCGTCGTGGAGAAGCCGTCCGGCAGCCCGTGATAGAGCCGGTTGAATTCGCCGCTATGAAGTTGGGGGATGCGGCCCCCTTCAGTCGAGGGAACCTCGGTCCCGGGTAGGACGATGCCGTTGTAACGATCGCCGCTCGTGATGAAGCCGCCAGCCCGGTCCACGACCGCCGCGTTCTTCGGGTCGAAGAAGTCAGGGTCGAACATGGCGATGTTCCCCCACCGGCTGCGTAGCCTTTCGCGCCCAGTTCGGTGTAGTCGTTGAAATTGCCCAGCAGGACGTTACCAATCGCCACTCCCGTGGTTCGCGGGTTTCCGCTATCCAGGAATCGAAACTCACCGTTCTGATTGATCGTGGTTCCGGTCCCGCTGGCCGTCGTGTGCTGGATGAAGTCGTTCTGCCCGGAACGCTCGATGACGACGCCGAACTTGAGGGTGTGGTTGTTGATGATCTTCGTGGTGTTGTTCGCCCACGAATAGACAAAACCGGCCCAGGAGCCGGGGTAAGGGCTGGCGTTGATGCTGGTCAACCCTGTGATCTGAAGGTTCGGAACCTTTTCGGGGAAGAGCTTGGTCCCGGGGAAGAGGAAGGGGAAGTTGACGCCGTAGGTCGAGCGAGCGCATGTGGCCCCGCAGGCAGGGTCGATATCGATAGTGCACTGTGCGTCGGAGTTGCCCGAAAAAGTGAACTGATTGATGAAGGTCGGTGAAAGGGTGCTGATCAAGCTCACTGCGCCGGTGCTGTTGGGCCGCGACCAGAGGGCGTGGAAGCGGTCCAGGTTCCCCTCGAACGGCGAATCGAAATGCCAGGGTATGTGGGTGCCGCGGAAG
>WNGA01006090.1_pt1 | contig 18669 bp, 16 predicted proteins | sample 5400061 | NCBI WGS metagenome assembly WNGA01 (sample SAMN13153366, study PRJNA577476) | soil metagenome | isolation source: 100 cm soil or saprolite under grassland replicate 2 | place: USA:California | collected 2016-06-15 | reverse complement strand
ACCGCTCAGGAATGTCATTCTCGAAGATGCCCTCCTGGAGCAGACGCTCCAGCCAGCGCGGGTCAGTCATATGCTGGCGCTCATCCGGCAGCGCGAGGGTTCGTCGCAGCAAGGCGTAGCGTGGCATAAAGGCCACAGCAGCGATGCCATCTGGTCGCAGCACGTGCGCAAGCTCCTGGGCGGCACGCGCCCGATCAGCCGGATCGGGCAGATGATAGAACGGCCCCAGGCACACAACCGCATCAAAGCTGGCAGCGGGCCAGCGGCTGAGGTCGCAGGCATCCGCTTCAACAATCGCCTCCACCTGCTGGTTCACGCCTGCGGCTGCAATCTGTGTCCGGGCAATCGCGAGCAGTTCAGGCGAGAGATCGGCGAGCACGACCTGGTAGCCACGCTCGGCAAGCCAGATCGTATAACGGCCTGGCCCGCCGCCAAGATCCAGGATGTGCCCGGACGGGGGAAGATAGGTCGCCAGGAACTGTTTCGTGAGGGCAAACTCGACAGCGCCATCGTCGGGGTTGGTCAGGCGCTGCCATTCGCGCTCGCCGAAGCTCGCGTAGTAGGCGCGCACAGCATCTTTTGTCACGAACGCCCCTCCTCCCGTCAGGGTGCTTCGAGTCCCCTGGGATAGCGATCCGCCACCAGGTTCAGCCGGACGTTATGCTCCAGCAGCGCTTTGAGGCCCGCAAGCACCAGCGAGAATCCCTGGGTCGAGGCAGTCACCTGCTGCACCAGGTTGTCACCGTCGCCGGTAAAGCCGGTCTCGGTGATCGTGACGAACGTGGTGTCATCCGTGTGAGGCGTAAACAACCACTCCACCGTGGTGAGACCGCTGTATCCCGGCCACTCCATCACGATGCGCGTGTTCGGCTCGATGGCCTGCACCGTCACCACGGCTGAGACATCGTACATCTCCCACGCCCACTCTACCTGTTTGCCAGACTCCAGCCTGCCGCTGCTCCTGGTGAACCAGAATTGGGTCGTGATGTCCGGGTTGACGAAAGCCTCAAATACCTCGGCGACGGGCCTGCGGATCAGCATGCCGGTTTTCATCACCGGCACGTGCGAGAGCTGGGGATTATCCATACTCCTCCTTTGAGCACGAGCGGGATGACGCGCAGCGAGCATTGTGCTTCGCTGCTCGCCCGCCTGTTATTTGACGACGCGGAAGCGCAGGTGGGTGACGCCTGATCGAGCGGGAATTTCAGGGTGCCTTTGCCTGCTCCATATTGCGATACCGCCTCTTGAAATTCCTCAACGCCTGTTGGGGCGGGATACAGCCCGATATGCTTTTTGTAGGCCGCAATATAGACCAGATACTTCCCGTTCAGCGCGAAGGTCGGCATGCCATTGCTGATCGTTTCTCCCAGGTTCGGTACTGCCCGCGTTGGAGAAAGGAGTAGATGTAGGAATCAGCTTCAAGCCGCTCATTCCAGGTCGCTGGATGCCGCAGGTCAAACCACCCGACCTCGGTAAAGCTGTAGGCGTCTGCATAGACGGCTTCAGGCTCGGAGCCGGGACGTGCTTCACCCGCAAGAATAGCACAGCGGTAGGTTTTCCAGTGCTGGTAGATGGCACCCGGCGTGCTCGGCTCATCCAGGAGCAGGGAGTGAACCTGCACATGCAGGCCGGTCTCCTCCCGCATCTCGCGCTGCACGCACTGCTCCTCGGTCTCATCCGGCTCGATGCCGCCGCCCGGGATCTGCCAATAGCTGCGACCACTGGCATGCTCTGTTTGCTTGAGCAGCAGGATGTGATCATCCCGGATGATCGCGCCTTGATAGCGTGTGCTGCGCAGCACACTGCCTCCTTGATACAGATGGCTCTCCAATCAGGGAGATCGCAGGAGCGGTATCCAGTGCTCCTGGTACGCTGCGCCCATATATGCAGCTAGACACCGGCTCGCTCAATCGCGTCGCGCGCACCATCCTCGATGGGCATCAGATAGATACCCGTCGTCGAAATCCGGCTATGCCCCAGCACGCGCTGCACCTCGTGAAGCTCCCTGGGAACGATCAACCATCCACAATGTGTGGATGGTTGCTTCCATCCTGGCCCTCTCTGAAATAGTCGGCTACGATCACATTGCTGAGGTCAGCAATGTGATCGAACCCGCACGAGCGCACTCCGCACGCCAGACTGTGCCTATCTGCAAAACGTATGTGCGGATGTACCGTGAGTATAGTGGGGATTCTTAGACGCGTCAATCTCCCGTGCTGGGCGCGGGAAGCCAGCAGATTCTCAGACGTAGGTGGAGGATAGTCAACGTCGATTGACACTGCCGCTCGTGGCGCGCTGGGTTCAGATATCAGTATTCTGTAACGCACATTATCGGTTCATCGTCACTTCCTGTGGTTCAGGCGGAAAATCGCCTCACACGATTCTGCGTGGCCGCATCAGTAAGCCGCGCCAGGAATCGACTCCACGGAAAGTGACGATGAACCACATTATCAATCACCAGCAGCCTTCATGTGCTCAAGACACCATCCAACTCGTCCACCTGCACAGCGTATTTCGGTGCACCAAAGGCGAGCAGCGGGTACTGCTATTAAGGACAGCAATGCGCTAACGCGGGGCATAATCCTGTCGAGCAGTCCGGGCAACGTCGCTTCAGGCAGAGTTGGTATAATACGGAGTCCGGTAAAATATCGTGCATGGCAAAGAATCCAAAACTGAGGCTGGAAGCGCATCTGCCATCGGCAGAACTTCAGCAACGCTATCGAGCAGCGCGCGATGCCTCTCAAGCGCGCCGCTGGCAGGCTCTCTGGCTCTTCAGCCAAAACCAGCCGATTGGCACGGTTGCCAGCATTGTCGACCTGCATCGCAACAGCGTCCGGGCACTTGTCAAGCGCTACAATGCCGACGATCCAGCTGCCGTCAACGATCGGCGCGCCACCAATCCCGGTTCCAGACGCCCGTACTTGAGTGCCGAGCAGGAGCACGCCTTACGCGCCGCGCTTGCCCAGCCGCATCCCGACGGCGGGGTGTGGAATGGCGCTCGTGTGGCGCGCTGGATTGCCCAGGTCACTGGTCGCCAGCACGTCTATCGCCAGTTCGGCTGGGCGGTGCTCCGTCGGCTCGGCTTGAGCCCACAAGTGCCCCGTCCGCGTCATCGCCAGGCTGCCACGCCCGAGCAGCAGGCTGACTGGAAAAAAACTGAGCGCCAGCGTCGCCGCGATCCAAACCGCGCACCCACAAGCCACGGTCGAAGTCTGGAGCCAGGACGAAGCGCGGCTGGGCTTGTTTGCGAACCTGCGCCGAGTCTGGGCGCCGCGTGGCAAACGACCAATCGCGCGTGTCCAGCCGCGGCGGATCTGGGCCTATGTCAGCGCATTCGTCCATCCAGCGAGTGGACGCAGCCACCTGTGGGTTTGGTCGGGCGTGAACATCCCGATGATGACGGCGATGCTGGCCAGCTTTGCCACACTGACAGGTGCCGGTGCGAACAAGCGGATTGTGCTGGTGGTGGATCAAGCGGGCTGGCATACCAGTCGGAAACTGGTTGTTCCCCAAGGTATTCATATCGTGTATTTGCCGTCGCATACGCCAGAGTTGCAGCCAACCGAGCGGATCTGGCCGTATGTGCGCGAGGTAGTGGCCAACGACACGCCAGCCGACTGGGCTGAGTTATATCAACGCCTCGAACAGCGCTGCATCTGGCTGGCGAACAACCCGGATGTGATGCAAGCGGCAACCCACTTTCATTGGTGGCCGGAACACTGATGCACTCCTTTCTACCAGACTCCGTATAATGCGTGCAGATGCAAACCAACATAAACTGGCGGTGGCCGTATGGATACCGTTCTCCTGGCAACCAAACTGCGCGTTCCGTCACATCCGCATCGCGCTGTGCGCCGAGTCCGGCTCACTGACGTTCTTGAGCATAGCATCCAGCACTACAAACGCGTTCAGATCTCGGCTCCGGCTGGGTATGGCAAGACCACGCTGCTTGCTCAGTAGGCACATGCGAGCCGCTTGCCAGTTGCCTGGCTATCGCTCAGCCAGGAGGATAACGACCTCGAGCGCTTCCTGCGTACTAATGTGGAAGAATTATCGCCTGTCGATTTGGAAGAAAAAGCGTGCAGGAGTAACCAAACTCAGTCATCGCATGCGCTACGCCAGTGATATAGGCATGTCCGCTCGCTTCGCCGTCCTAGCGACGCGCCTCGGCGACTTGCGTTGGTCGAACACTCCTGGCCAGATACTCGTCTCAAGCACATGCGGCGGATGCACGCGCACAAAATACTCCTGGCCTAACAGCTCTTGGAGCAGTTCTGGCGGCAGCATGTCCAGCGCGATTGGGTACTGCGTACGATGCGCTGCCACGGCCGCGATCTTCTGACCAACATAGTACGAGACGTCGACAGGCACCAGCGCACCGACAGTCGGTTCCTCGACCATGCCTTCACCCGTACCCGCCTCGAGCAGACGCGCGTCGGCACCGCGGCCGGCGAATGCGCTCGGAGCACCTGGCGCAAGCACCAGGCAGGTGACATCCCCAACCGCGACGACGTCTGCCGCGCGCGGCTGCTGATGTACGATCGCCAGCTCGCCGAAAAACTCACCTGGCCCCAGGCGTGCCAGTGTACGTCGTGTTCCATCGGCGTCCTCCTCAATCACATCCGTATACCCTGAAAGAATCAGATAGAGCTTGGCGCCCGGTTCGTTCTGCTCAACAATGTGCGACCCAGATGGATACCATTCCACATCGACGTGGTCGCTGGCATAGCGTAGGGTTGTTGCCTCCACAGCAAACAGCGGCAGTGCTCGGGTAAACTCGGCTGTGCCTTGAAACCGCGTGGCGGAGGCGGCCAACCAGTGGGCCAGGCGATCGCTTAGGAGCAGGCGATTATGCGGGAAGTAGCTGTGATAGAGCTGCGCGGGCCGGTGCGGACGGTGACCGGCTGCGAGTTGATCCGGGAAGTGCCGCGAACTGCCAGCCCGCTCGAATGCGCGCGTCGTGGCCGCACCGATCGCAATATGATCTGGGTGGCCATAGGCGCCGTCGGGCCCGAAGGTGATCACGACATCCGGCCGGAACGCGCGTATGATCTTGACAATCGCGCCGGTCAGTTCATGCGGATCCGCGTCCTGGAGTGTCCCGTCCATGTAGTCAAGCACCCGTGCGTGGCGGACGCCGAGTTGCTGGCACGCGGCATAGAATTCGCGCTCACGCACCTGGCCGAGCGTACGACGCGTCGCCACCAATGGGTCGCGGATCTGGCCAGCCTGGCCACTGGTCGCCGAGATCACCATCGTCTGCCACCCAGCGGCCACGTGTTTTGCCAGCGTCCCACCCGCACAGAAGGTCTCGTCGTCAGGATGTGCGAAGACCCCCAGCAGTCGCGGCTGCCTGTGCCGCTTCACAAGGTTCTGCATATTTCTCACTCCTTCGTTCCACACGCAAGCTGCTTCTCACAGCGGCGCACGGATGCGTCGATTCGTCATAAAGCGTCTCAGCCAGCTACCCGTTTTGCGGTCGACTAATCGGTGGACTCAGCACTGCCGTTGTTCTTCGCTCGTCCTTGTCTCGCCGGAGCGGTGTCGCTGCTGACGCGAGTATTGTAGCGAGCTGGCGTCCCCCAAGCGTCGCCATGCGTATCCGATCAAAAAGAGGTGCGCCGCGCTCGAGAAGTCACATGAGTAGACGTAGAGAGGACGGGGGCGCGCTATGATGGGGACATGGCAGTTGTAGAGCGAGGTGGCAAGACAGTGCCGAGAAAGCTTTGGATTTAGGTCAGATGGTTTATGTGACGCCGCCTTGTGACATTGTTTTTCCGAGACCTGACCGCCCGGTCGTTCTTGATATCGACTGCTCATGGCGCAGGGCTGATACTGATGTCGGTTCTGTTGCGATTGTCGCGCGGTGGAGGCCAGGCGATCGATAGCGCGGCGGCGCGTGTCGACCATGCGGGACAGGCGGCGCATATGCAGATGGCAAGTGCCGGCGCCGCGTCGACAGCGGAATTTGCGGCCGTGGCGATTCATTTCGCCGCGATGTTCATGGTGATGGCGGCGATCGCCGTGGTGATCTTCGAGAAAGCCGGTCTGGCGCTTCTGCGGCGCGCCTGGATCAATCTCGATCTGGTATGGGGTGGCGCTGATCGCGACTGGCGCACTGTCGCTGGCGCTCTGATATGAAATAGCAGGCAGCCAATACTAGGCGGTCGACAGTCCGAGAATGTGTGGCGGAGATTCTGGTACAAGATCGATCCATATTCGGGGTGCCAGTGACGGTCTGCAGTCGCATAAAGCCAAGCACGTGGCACATAATCCCATTGGGTTCTCGCAACAGGCGGGGCAAGCGGTCGCCGGCAACGCCGTAATGATATCATCTGAATAGAGGCATGAGTTTAAGGCCTAATTGATGAACGTTTCTCAACAAGTCGCTTGACTCATCTTTGCGAGACGGCCTGTTCTTCGGGCTCCCGTTCCTGCAGGAATGCCCGCGCTTGCTGAAGGTCGACCGTATCAAACGCTTCCGTAAACCAACGGTAGGTCTCGGCCACTAGGTGATGCGCTTCAACCTGCTTACCCTGCTGCTGCCACAGTCGGCCTAGGCTCACCGCCGCACGCAGCTCCAGCGACTTCGCTCCCTGACGACGAGCCACGGCGAGCGCCTCCGCAAAGCATGCCTCCGCATCATCGATTTGCGACGCGCGATTGGTTTGGAGCAGCAGATCTCCCTTCAGCCGATGCAATTCGGCCTCGTAATAAAATGACCGGCTGTTCAACACCATCGCCTGCGCGCCTGCCAGCGCGATTAAACCCTGATCGATCTCACCCACGCGGCTACACGCATCCGCAATCAAGGCAAGAAAGTAGGGATAATCAAGCATGGCTCCCATAGTCCGGCAGACATCCAACCCGGCATGCAGCAGCCGCATGCCGTCCTCAACTTGCCCCTGCACCGCTACGGCCCAGCCTTGCAGTATCTTACCATCGGCGACACGGTGTGGAAAGGCTTGCTCCGTGGCAACCGCGATCGCCATCTCGGCATACTGTTGGGCGAGCATTACCTCGCCCCGCAATTGGTGAATACTGGCAAGTTGGGTCTGAGCATGGGCAAGGGTATACAGGTGCTCCTGCGCCTTGTTCACGGCCAGGCGCGCGCGGTTCAGTGCTTGGTCGGGGTAGCCAAGGAACCACAGCGACAGCGCCGACCAGATGTGGCAGCGAACACCTGGATTTTCACCGAAGCGGGCGATCAAGGCATACCGCTGTTGTGGATCGTACAGGTTCAATCCCTGCTCGGCCTGATTCAGCGCCATTGTGAACAATCCCTGGTGGAACATGGAACATGCCAGCAGATCGTACGACTCGACCACCAACTCACGACCCTTGCGGCGGTCGATTCTCAGTTGCTTTTCTATCAACTCCGCCGATTGTTGATACTCCGCGCGATATTCCAGCATTATTGCGAGCCCAAACAACACCCGATCGCGCTGCCGAGAACCACCTAACCTGGTACAGAGGTCGAGCGCCCGAAGATAGGCGCGTTCCGCCTCGAGTGAACCCCAGCCTTGCGTGGCGATCAACGCCGGGGCGAGCATGGCCTGGAGCGCAAGCTCATGCTGCGTACGTTCGGGAGTATCAGGCAAGTGTTGGAGCAGATCCAGGCCAAGCTTGATCAGCTCGATCGCCTCACGATGGGCGCTACGGTTCAACGCTTGTTCCGCCGCGAGTTCAAGGTAGTGTACCGCGCGCGGCCGATCCCGCCCGCGCACGAAATGGATTGCCAGTTCTGCCGCGATCGTTTGTGTCGCCGGGCCATAGCCCGCCTCCAGCCGCAGCCCAATTTGGCGGTGCAGACGCGCGCGTCGTGTCGCCGCCACCCGATCGTACAGCACCTGCTGAATGACGTGGTGCGTAAACTCATATTGCACCGCGATCGTGCCGTCGGGCCACTCGCCGGTTTCGCGCTCACGCAGGAAATGCTGGTGGCGGGCCAGCACACTGCAGCGCAGCTCGACGGCTTCCGCGTCCTGCTCAACCCCGGCGGCCACCTCTACCGCCGAGAAGATGGTTCCCGCGACGCTCGCCGCTTCCAGAATCGCTGGATCGCCGGGATCGAGCCGCCCGATCTGCAGCTCAATCAGCTGGCGCAAGGTTTCGGGGATGCCGACCGCCAGTTCGTCGAGCGCCCCCCGGAGCATCCAGCGGCCATCCACCTCTTGGAGCAAGCCCTGACCGATCCAGGCGTCAAGCGCCGTCACCATGAAGAGCGGATTACCGTCGGTGCGCTGGTGCAGCAGGCGCGCAACGCCATCCGGGAACGCCGCAGATCCAAAGCGTGTTCGGAGATAGTGTTCCACAGTCGCTTCGGTAAGTAATGCGAGATCGATCGCTGTGGCGTAGCCACGTAGGTGCAGCTCGCGGGCAATGTCGTGCAGCGGATGATTGTTCGCTTGTACGTCGGCTGGACGATAGGTGCCGATCACGAGCAGGCGCGCCCCTTCGTGCCGCCGCGCTACCATGGCAAGTACATCGAGGGTCGAATAATCGCTCCAGTGCAGGTCTTCCAGCACCAGCACCAGCGGTCGTCGGGCCGTCAAGCGATCGATCAGTTCCACGAGTTCTCGCAGCATCCGTTCGCGGGTTGAGCCGAGCACCTTCGGCTGCAATGCGGCCAGTTGTTCGATGCTGATCAGGCCCAAGCGGTGCTCGCGGTAGGGCTGGAATGTAGCCTGCTGCAGTGCGGTTAGCTGTTCGGCGCCGATCAGGCCGGGCATCTGCACAAGCCAGCTTGGGGCATGGTCGGCCAGCAGATCGATCAGCTCCTGGCCGTCCGTTCCGCGGCATAAGCGGCCAAGCGCTTCCAGGAGCGGCATATATGCTTCGCCAACCCCACGATGTTCAAGACACTGGCCGCGCCCGATCCAGAGTGATGCTGAATCGTTGATGATGTCGATAAATAGGTTGACCAGCGTCGTTTTACCGATGCCCGCTTCCCCTGCGACGAACACCATCTGCCGCGTTCCCTCCAATGCACGCTCCAGATGTTCATGCAGCCGCCGGAGTTCGGCTTCGCGTCCAACCGTACCTGTCGCGCGCGCGCCCGTTCCGGCCTGCGTGCTGTCGTCCCCACTCTTGGGAGATACCACTTCGTCTGAAGCTGAAGCCCCAAACGACTGCTCCTGCTCGCGCGGTTCAGCCAGGTCGCCTTCAGCTGCGCGTCCATCGCGAATGGCTTCCAGCGCAGCGGCAACCTGCCGCATGCTGGAGAGCCGCTGCCCTCGCTCTTTGACCAGCATGCGCTCCAGCAGAGCTATCAGCGCCGGCGGCACATCCGCTCGAAACTCGCGCATATCCGGAACCCGATCGGATTGAATGGCGGCCAACACCGGCGTGATCTGTACCCCCTCGAACGGCCGCCGCCCGGCCAGCAGCTCGTACACTACCACTCCCAGCGACCAGATGTCGCTGCGCGCGTCCAGCTCCTCGCCTCGCACCGCTTCCGGGCTCATGTACGCCGGGCTGCCGAACAGCGTCCCGCTCTGCGTCAACCGTGCGTCCTCCCATTCCAGCCGCGCCATCCCGAAATCACTGAGCCGCGGCGTGCCATCGCCGGCCAGCAGCACATTCTCCGGCTTGACATCGCGGTGGATGATCCCCAGGTGATGCGCCCGGCTCAGCGCGTCGGCCAGCTCCAGCCCAATCGCCAACACCCGCTCCAGCGGCAATTGGCTGGCCCTATCCAGCATCTCGCGCAACGAGCCACCCGGCGCATACTCCATCACAATCGCGTAGCGGCCAGCCTGCTCGAACGTCTCCAGGAGGCCAACGATATTTGGATGGTTCAGCCGGCGCAGCGCCGCTCCTTCACGCACAAACCGGGCTATCAGGTCGAGATGCCGATCCGCCAGCTCGCTCTTGAGCCATTTGATCACTACTATTTGGCCCGTCAGCTGGTCGCGAGCGCGGTAGACCTCGCCTTGGCCGCCTTCGGCTAGGTGCTCTTCCAGCACATAGCGCTTGGAAGGTTCTGCTGCGAGCATCTCCGGCGCCGGGCCAGGTTCGCGATCGGGTAGTTCGGGCGAGGTCAGCTGGCGGGTGCGGATAGCTTCATACAGCGCGGTGGTCTCGTCCTCGGGCGCCGCGCCCAATTCGGCATCGAGGATGCGTGCACACTCCTGATACTGGCGCAAGGCAGCGACCTGCTGCCCGGCCCAGGCGTACAGTCGCATCAGCATGCGGTGTGCCGGCTCGTGCAGCCCATCCAGTGCCAACCAGCGGCGGGCATAGGCGATCGCCTGTGGCCAGTTGTGCTGGCTGCGGTAGATCTGCACCAGTTCCTCGAGCAGCTGGCCGTAGAGCTGGCGCAGGCTCTCGCGTTGAAAGAATTGCCACTCGTCGAAGGCTGGGCTGTCGGGCAGCGTGAAGCCGGCTAGAAAATCCTCGCTGTACAACTCAGCCGCAGCATTCAGGCGAGCCAGGCGCTCCGGCGCGAGCAGATTCTGAGTGGCCGTGACCACGTGCTGTCGGAAAGCGGCGCTGTCGAGCCATAGGTCGGCGTGGGAATTGAGGCGGATGATCTCGGGTCCGCTGTCGAGGATGTCGTCGCCAATCGTCTCATTCAGGCGATGGAGAGTGCGGCGCAGGCGGGTACGGCCCTCACGCCCATCGCTCTCGGGCCACAGCATAGTTGCCAGGGTGTCGCGGCTCTGCGGTTGGCCCGACACGGCCAGGTACACCAATAGCGCCAGGGCTTTGCGTAGGTTCAGTTCTATCGGCTGCCCCTCGCGCTCCAGCCGTGGCGGGCCGAGGACGAACAGCTGAAGTTGTGCCATCGTAGCTTCTCCCCTTGTTCGGCTGATCATACCGGAAATTATTGAATAGCACAACCTTCGTAAGAAGGACATCGCAGACAACGCGCCCGGCGCGACCTCGTGGAAGCGTTGAACTCTCTCACAACAATGCCCAGAGGACGCAGATTGGACGCCGCGGCGACGGCGCAGGGACGGCTCGCCGCCATATTGACTGCACACACGAGGACGTCACGATTCGACTGCCCTCAGCAAGGCGAACGATGGATCAAAAGGAGGAACATGCGAGACGTCACTGTGGCGGGTGGATCGTAGGCTCCGGAGAGTGTGAATGTTCATCAGCTATCTATAACTTACATGAAGCATGTAAACTGAGGAGGTATCGATATGGCTCACTTTCGGCACAACAGCAGCTCGACCCTGGTGCGGGCGCCCAAAATCACCACCAATCACAACCGAACCCTGGTGCGGGCGCGCGGCATTGCCATCAACCACAACCGAACCCTGGTGCGGACGCGCGGCATTGCCATCAACCACAACCGAACCCTGGTGCGAGCGCGCGGCATCGGCTGGTAGCAAGACCAGGCCAACGCTGGCTCTAACCCTGGCTCCCTCTGCCATCGCAGAGTGGGGCCAGGGGGTAGGGCTGGTAAGGAGAACGAGAACTCCTAGCCATGATTGATGCAACCAGAAGACCGAGACATCGCCATGGAGCCAATCGGCACGCGGGCATGCACAACCGACGGCGAGTGCAGCGGCAGGAAGATCTGGCCAACCGCTACCGCGAACAGGGTCAGTATACACGGGCCGAGCCGCTGCTCCGGCGAGCGCTGGCGCGTGCCGAGCGGCTGTTCGGGCCGGACGACTTCGACGTTGCCAGCATTCTCAACAACCTGGGCATGCTCTACAAATTCCAGGGGCGCTACGCCGAGGCTGAGCCGCTCTACCGGCGGGCGCTGACGATCGTCGAGCGAATGCGCGGTCCGGATCACCCTGAAGTCGCGAGTATCTATCACAACCTCGGCGGACTGGAGCATGCGCGCGGCCGCTTCGCCCTCGGCGAGCCGATGGCTCGTCGCTCGGTGGCCATCCGAGAGCATGCTCTGGGGCCCGAGCATCCCGATGTCGCAGCCGACAAAGCTGCCCTGGCCGCCCTGCTCGACGGGCAGGGCAAATTCGAGGAGGCCCAGGCGCTGTACTGGCAGGCGATCGCCGTGTTCGAACGAGCGTTTGGGCTGGAGGATCTTGAACTGTCGTTCAGTTTCAACAATCTCGCCGCCATCGAGGATGCCCGTGGCAACCACACCGAGGCTGAGCGTCTCTACCGGCGTGCGCTGGCGATCAAGGAGCAGACGGGATCGGCAACGGTCATGGCCAGCCTCCTGATCGTGTCATTCGCCCCGACCGTGCTATTTTTGCTGATTGGCGGCGTCGCCGTCGACCGTTTCTCCCGCATCAAGATCATGTTGGTGTCAGATGTCGTGCGCGGCACGGTGGCGAGCGGGGTTGCCGTCCTGGCTATGTGCAACCTCCTCCAGATCTGGCAGCTCTACCTGCTGAACCTGATCTTCGGCATCGTAGACGCCTTCTTTCAGCCAGCCTACTCTGCCACCATCCCCGACCTGGTTCCTGGCGAAGACCTGCCCAGCGCCAACGCGCTCTCCAGCCTGGGTGTGCAGGCCGGGCGCATCGCCGGGCCGGCCCTCGGCGCGGCAGTCATCGCCGTAGGCGGAACGCCGCTGGCGTTCGCGCTCAACGGGCTGACCTTTTTTATCGCGGCGGTGCTCCTGGCGCCGTTGCGCGGGCGCTCAGCACCACACGCAGTCGAGTCCCCGCAGGGTCAGATCACAGCCCCAATGATGTTCGCCGACCTACGTGAGGGAATCGGCACTGTGCTCGCTACGCCGTGGCTGTGGATCACGATCCTCGTCTCTGCGTTGAGCAATGTCACGCTTGCTGGACCGTACAGCGTGGCTCTCCCGTTTCGCGTCGACGACACCTGGCATGCCGACATCGGCACACTGGGCCTGCTCTACGCCCTCTTCCCGATCGGCTGCGTGATTGGCGGCCTCTGGTTGGGGTGGGGGGCACAGCTTCACCAGCGCGGACTGCTGATCTATGCCGGACTGATAGGCGCCGGGCTGATGCTGTCCATGTTCGGGCTGCCGGTGCCATTCGTCGTGCTTGGGTTCGCCGCCATCGTCAACGGGGCGGCGCTCGAAGTGGGGAGCCTGGCCTGGACAAGCCTCTTGCAGCAGCGAATCCCACATGACAAACTGGGGCGGGTAGCGAGTGTCGATGCGCTGGGGTCGTTCGCCCTGATCCCGATCGGCTATGCGCTCGCTGGATGGGCGACGGAGATGCTGGGCGCACCGCCTGTGCTGGTCATAGGCGGTGGGCTTACTGTAGTGGTGGCCGCCCTGGTGCTTATCGGCCACCCCGCAATCCGGGGTCTAGATTGAAGAACAGGTCGATTGAACCATTTGGTGTCGCTCAATATATCGTCAGTTCACCCGGGCGAATTGAGCAACGCGGCTTTCAGCTCGGCAGCATCGGCTCTCCGGCTTTAGAACTGCCCGTCCAGCTATGGGCGACTCACACATTGTTCAGCGCATGCAGCATTACGTCCCCGGCCCCCAGGCGCCGCCCAGCGCCAGCGCTCAGTGACTGCTATCTCATACCTCCCGCAAGGAATGCTTGTAGTCAGATGATCACAACAAGAACCTCGGCAGTGATTTTCAAACCACAACCACCTCGCCTGATCCCGTGTTTGGGGACTCAGTCCGCCTCACTATCGATAATGTGCGCTCTTGAACGTCAGTGAACTCTCCAATGCGAAAAGCGCTTTGGCTAGGCCAGCTCATGCGATGGCCCTCGTAGCTCGATCATATGCGACGCGTCGAGCGGGAGGCTCGTGTGGTCGAAAAGCCGTTCGTTCCATTGATGCCACACAAGCAGTACAATAGCAGGGAGCAACCCGATAAGCGCATGCGCAAGCGAAGCAGGGGATGCAAACTGTTGTTCCGCCATAGAGATGGTTGGAAGAAGGATGTTTGGCGGCCTCAAGTCATAGCCATCCACGACCTTGTATCTCATCTTCATTTTTGCCCTGGTCGGTTTGCTCGCGTCATGCGCTGGCGCGGCTCTGGCGCTTCAAACGGCACAGCACGTGGCGAACACGTTCATACCTGACACCTGATGAAAGAGATTTCCCTCTATGTCCCCAACCGACACCTTTATTACCATCGGTGGTCTACGCTTCCACCTGCGCGACTAGGGCGGGCCGGGCGTGCCACCCTCGATCTTGCTGGTTCACGGCCTGGCCTCGAACGCGCGAATCTGGGATCTGCTTGCGCCGCTGCTGGCGCCGAACTTCCGCCTCGTCGCGATCGACCAGCGCGGCCACGGCTTGTCGGACAAGCCCGACGACGGCTACGACCTTGCGACGATCGCCGGCGACCTCGCCAGGGCGATTGTCGCGCTCGGCTGGTCGCGGCCACTTGTCGTGGGACATTCCTGGGGCGCGAATGTGGCCCTTCAGCTCGCCGCCGACCACCCTGATCTACCCGCCGGGATCGTGCTGCTGGACGGTGGGACCAATGAACTGGCGTCAGTGATGCCGCTCGAGGAAACACTGGAGCGTCTGGCGCCGCCGCGCCTGGCCGGCACGCCGCGCGCCGAGTTCTTGGAGCGGCTGCGTGGCCGGTGGACCAATGGGGTGCTCAGCCAGGCGGTCGAGGAGGCGATCATGGGCAACTTCGCGCTCGATGCCGAGGATCGCATCGCCCCGCACCTGACCTACGAGAATCATCTGAAGATCGTGCGGGGCATGTGGGAGCAGCGGCCAACCCAGCTCTTCGCGCACGTGGCGTGCCCGACGCTGATCATACCGGCCGAGCTGTCACCAGCCGACCAGCGCGCCGCAGAGTGGATCGACCTCAAGCGCCGGGCGGTCGCCGTTGCGGAGGCGACCATCCAGCATGCCCGCGTCGTCTGGGCGCACGACACGATCCACGACGTGCAGCTTCAGCGCGCGGAGTGGCTGGCGAGCGAGCTCGCGGCGTTCGCGCGATCGCTCCGAATGAGATGTGACAATCAAAACCGGTAACGGATGGGTGTGCTCTTGTGGCCAGTGGCGATTGGGACACTGGCAACTGCCAGTGTATACCAAGTGATCGTTAGCAAGCAGTCGGCAGCCGCCGAACACGCGCCTCCTGAGAACATGTCGCCGAAAGCGCCAGCCGGCGACGTGTTCGCTGGTGCGGGAGTCGCGCCTGCGTGATGGTGGGATGCAGCCGACCGCTTCGCGTGCGAGATTCTGGCGATTTTGGCGCTTTCTGATGCAGCGCGCTCGCGGTGGCTGATGCGTCAGACGTTGAGCCTTCGGCTGCCTACTCTCGCCCGGCCAGTACAACGACTTATTCGCTGCCACTTCCTTCCTGGATCACGAGAGAGGCTAGGATTTGCTCGTTCACTGTCGATCTGGGGTCGTATATGATCCTGTAGGTGCGAAGAGCAGACTCCAGGAAGATGAAACGCCGAACCTTCCACCGACCGCCGAGTGTACCTTCGAAACCAAACTCGGTGGCGCGAAAGCTCCGCACCACGCTCTGCTTCGTTGCGGTTATGGCGGCATCGGACGATTGACGTGTGAGAAATGCCTTCTGCTCAGCAACAGCCTGCTCGTGGTTCATCAGCCCAGGAGACGATCTCGAAGTACAGTTCGGAACCGTCCGGGGATTGGGCATGCACTCGATGCGCCCCCTCGCGCTGGTCCTTGAGAATCTCTACCGGTTGTCCGCTTGGAGTTGTGGTCGGGATACGTAGTGAGTAATTGTGCTCCGAATCTGTTATAACCACAGCCATGGCAGATCTCTCCTAGTGCCGAACGAACCATGCTGTCGCATTCTCGCCGAGAGCCAAGCGCCGCAAATGCTGACTGAACTGCGCTCAGCACTGTCGAGCGCTCATCGGCATTGTCGAGCAACTCACGCTCAGTCATATCCAGTGCAAGCACTGGGGCATCGTCATAGGCCGCAAAGAAGCGCTCATAGGCATCTGCCAGCGCGCGCAAGTACGTCCGCTCGATCTGCTGCTCATATGTGCGCGCCCGCGCGAGCAAGACCTCGACGTCGGCGTGGAGATAGATCACGCCAGTCGGCTCGCGCAATTGGCTGCGCAGCGCGTGGAAGACCTTCAGATAGCAGCGCAGCGCCACTTCGTCGAGACTCAGCTCGGCGAAGAGACGATCTTTGTCGAACAGATAGTCGCTCACACGCAGGATTGGTGGTGACCGCAGCTCGGTCCACTGGTCAAAGCGATCGATCAAAAAGTGTAGCTGGGTCTGCCAGGCATAGCGCTGGCGGTCAGTATAGAACAGCGGCAGGAACGGGTTCTCGTCGCACTGCTCGAGCACGAGCTCGGCCTGCCAGGTCTGGTGGAGCAGTCGTGCAAGTGTAGTCTTCCCCACGCCGATCGGCCCTTCGATGGCGAGAAAGATCCCGGCCATTGTCGATGCGGCTCGACTTGATTCCTCGCGATGGTTCGGTCCGATCATGTCATTATAGCTGACGAAGCCACTGATAATGCCCCATTAGCGGTATCACCTAGAACCAGCTTCTTTGGCCGCGAGCTCCTCTTGGGCACTCGGAAGTCTGGTCTCAAAGTCCAGCAGTTTCGCCCATTCCGGTACAATCGTGATGCGCCCCTGCTGTTTGTAGAGTGCAGTCACCTGCGCCTCGAACGCCTCCCACTGTTCCGGTGCGACGTACTTTTTGGACCCTTGGAGATACTCAGGCGCCACGCCATCAACAATCTCGACACGAGCGGTGCCACGCACAAGTAAGACATGGGGCGGAAATGTGTTCGTATCAATCGTCAGGGCGACCTTGGGGTTCGCACGCAGCGCTCGCATCTTCGGCGAATTCGTCGCGGTGCCAATGACGAACAGTGTACCGTCCCAGAGGAACCCAATCGGGATAGCGCGTGGGAAACCGTCCAGTCCAATGTAGGCCAGCCGTGCCGGGATATTCGAGTTCAGTAATTCCTGCGCCAATGGGTCGTTCATTACTTGGGTAACCTGTTCTTGCTTCATGTGGTCTGCCCTCCTCTTGTGGCTGTGTATCACTGGAACAAGACCAGCACAAGGTATGCCGTGCTTCGCAGGTGAAAAGGCCAGCAAAGTAGAGCCGCCTGCTCGCTCAAGCCCTGAGTATCAAGTGGATGTTTCAATCTATCCTGTGATGAAACCTCCGGGTTTTCCGGAGGTTTCGCCACCTGGTGCAGATGAGGCCGAGCCAATACCGACGGCATTGCCCTCCGAGTCTACAGAATCTATCTTATGACCCGACCATGATAGGGCTCACGCACGATATTGTGCCGTTGAGTCCTACGAACTCGGTTCTTCCGCACTTTCGAAACCGCTGGTCCTAGCCCGTCAGGGCTTCAATGTCGTCATCACCGGCCGCGACGCCGGACGCGCTGAGGAAGCGGTCACGGCTATGGAGCGCCAGGCTGGCAACCCAAACGTGTCGTTTCTGCTGGCCGACTTCCTTGAGGCCGAGCAGATTTGCTCACTGGCCCGCAGTTTCACCCAACGCTATTCGCGCCTCGCCGTGCTGATCAACAACGCAGGCGGCTCGTTCATGGAGCGACGAGTCACTGCACGCATGAGTGGTACAATCAGTCCGAGCGATCATTGTGGCGCACTTTCTCGCATTCGTACGCCTGGTACTCAAGCGAATAGCTTGCCTGAGGAAAGCCCAAATCACGATGACGCAACCGTCGCCTGCCCTGACCGTTGAACTGGCCGCGCAGCTCGCCCGCATCGCCCTTAACGGCATCACTAGGGAATACCCGACCTACCCTGACCACATCCTGCTGGACGCCGCCGACCGACGGCGCACCCGCGAGCTGCATCCGGCTTTCTATGGCTGCTTCGACTGGCACTCGGCGGTGCATAGCCACTGGCTGCTCGCCCGCCTGCTGCGCCTGCTGCCTGCCTTGCCCGAGGCCGGGCCGATCCGCCGCGCGCTGAACGAGCACCTGACGGAGGCCAACCTACGTGCTGAGGCAGCCTACTTCGCCCAGCCCGGTCGCCGCGGCTTTGAGCGGCCCTACGGCTGGGCTTGGCTGCTCAAGCTTGCCGAGGAATTGCTCGACTGGGACGACCACGATGGGCGGCGCTGGTCGGCAGCCATCGGACCGCTCGCCAGGCTGATTGCAGAGCTGTACCTGGAATATCTGCCTCGCCTGACCTACCCAATCCGCCGTGGCACCCACAGCAACACCGCCTTCGGCCTCACGTTCGCGCTTGACTACGCCCAGGCCAGCGCCCACGCGCTGCTACGCGACCGTATTGTCGCGTGCAGCCTGGACTACTATCGAGCCGACAGGAATGGACCGGCCATGTGGGAGCCGGGTGGCGGCGACTTCCTCTCACCCTGCCTCACTGAGGCCGACCTGATGCGTCGAGTGCTGCCTCAGGCAGACTTTGCCACCTGGCTCGCGCTCTTCCTGCCCAGTCTGGCGGGAGGTGGCCCGCCACAGCTGCTGACGCCCGCGGTGGTGAGCGACCGCAGCGACGGGCAGATCGTCCACTTGGACGGGCTCAACCTGAGCCGAGCCTGGTGTATGTGGGGCATCGCCGAGGCGCTGCCGCCTGACGATCGGCGGCGCTCCATCCTGAATGAGGCGGCCGAACGGCACGCGCGCGTCGGGCTGATCGGTGTCGGCAGCGGCGAGTACATGGGCGAGCACTGGCTGGGCAGCTTCGCGCTGTACATGCTCGGCTGTGCGCCCCACCAGGAAGCAGGATGAGCACGATTGGGAGGGTTGACAGCGCCAGGAGGCCTGCATAATGCCCAGATATACTGGATGCATGCTCGGTAAACACGACGATCCT
>WNGA01005285.1_pt1 | contig 18671 bp, 16 predicted proteins | sample 5400061 | NCBI WGS metagenome assembly WNGA01 (sample SAMN13153366, study PRJNA577476) | soil metagenome | isolation source: 100 cm soil or saprolite under grassland replicate 2 | place: USA:California | collected 2016-06-15 | reverse complement strand
AGGACCGGTAGCGCGAGGGGGGGCCGGCGACCTGCCGCACGCCGACGTGCCCGATCGTGCCGAGCCGCCCGTCCGCGCGAAGCCGCTCCAGCCGGGGCCAGATCGGCTGATAGCGGAGCGGGAACGCCACCGTCACCCAACCGCGCTCGGCCCGCTCCACCAGCGTCCAGACTTCCTTCGCCGAGATGCCCAACGGCTTCTCGGCGAAGAGCGGCATACCGTACTCCAGGAGCTGGGCCACCTGGGCGGCGGCGCGGCCCGGGCGGGGCAGGGCGATCACCAGGTCTGGCCGGAAGCGCTCGACCAGCTCCGAGACATCCGTCGTCCAGTCACAGCCCGCCTCGGCTGCCCGACCGCGGGCGGTCCCCTCGTCGTCGTCGCTAAGCCCGACGATCTCGGCCCCGGACGTGCGCGCCAACTCCAGGTAGCGGGCGTCGACCCGGAAATGCCAGTGGCCAGCCCCGGCGAACGCCAGCCGCAGCCCGCGCCCGGGCGATTCGTCGTCCATCACATGCGCTACAGGTCGATGTACTCGTACGCGGGTATGGTTAGGAACTCTACGAAGCGGTCGCTGAGGGCCACCCGCTCGAAGATCTCGACGGCGTCCTTGAATCGTCCCCTGCTGTACGCCTGGTCCCCGATGGCCGTTTTGATCTTCTCGATCTCCTCTGCCTCGAGCTTCTGCACTAGCTCCCTGGTGACCCGCGGACCTTTCGTGAGCGCGGCGTCGTGCCTGACCCACTGCCAGACCTGTGACCGCGAGATCTCGGCCGTCGCCGCGTCCTCCATCAGGTTGTAGATCGCCGCGGCCCCCACCCCACTCAACCAGGACTCGAGGTACTGGATGCCAACACTGATGTTGCTTCGGAGTCCCGCCTCGGTGACCTCCCCGCCGGGCACGCGAACGTCGAGCAGGTCGCTGGCGCTGACCGATACCTCCTCGCGCAGCCTGTCGAGCTGATTGGGCTTGTCCTTCAGCGCAGCCTCGAAGACCTCCATCGCGACTGGAACGAGGTCTGGATGGGCAACCCAGGTGCCGTCGAAGCCATCGCCGGACTCGCGCAGCTTGTCGTCCCTGACCCTGGGCAGCGCCACCTCGTTGACCTTCGGGTCGCGGCGGCTCGGGATGAAGGCGGCCATGCCGCCCATTGCATGTGCCCCCCGACGGTGGCAGGTTTTCACGAGCAGCTCGGTGTAGGCCCGCATGAACGGGACGGTCATGCTCACCTGGGCGCGGTCGGGCAGCATGAAGTCAGGGCGATTGGAGAACTTCTTGATGGCGCTGAAGATGTAGTCCCAGCGCCCGGCGTTCAGGCCGGCGCTGTGATCGCGCAGCTCGTAGAGGATCTCCTCCATCTCGAAGGCGGACAGGAGCACCTCGACCAGCACGGTTGCCTTGATCGTGCCGCGCGGCACGCCCAGGGCGTCCTGGGCGAACACGAAGACATCGTTCCAGAGCCGCGCCTCGTGGTGACTCTCCAGCTTTGGCAGGTAGAAATACGGGCCGCTCCCCTTCTCGGCCAGGCGGCGGGCGTTGTGGAAGAAATACAGCCCAAAGTCGAACAGCCCGCCCGAGATCGGCTTGCCTTCCACCAGTAGGTGCTTCTCCACCAGGTGCCAGCCGCGCGGGCGCACCAGCAGGGTCGCCACCTCGTCGTTGAGGCGATAGACGCGCCCATCGGGATTCTCGAACTCGATGGTCCGCTCGATCGCGTCGATCAGGTTGACCTGGCCCTCGACCATGTTGCTCCAGGTCGGGGTGTGAGCATCTTCGAAGTCGGCCATGAAGACGTTGGCGCCAGAGTTGAGGGCGTTGATTACCATCTTGCGCTCGGCGGGCCCGGTGATCTCGACCCAGCGCTTCTGCAGGTCCGCGGGAACGGGGGCGACTCGCCAGTCTGCCTCGCGGATGTGACGAGTCTCGGGCAGGAAATCCGGCAGCGCGCCCAGGTCCAGCTCGATCTGCCGCTCGGCCCGCCTCTTGAGCAGCTCCTCACGTGTGGGGCCAAACGCACGCTGGAGCCCGGCCAGAAAGGCCAGCGCGTCAGGCGTCAGGATCTCCTCGGCTCGGCCCTGAACCGGTCCCCGAACCTCCACCCCTTCGATACCAGGCATCTCCCTGCTCCTCCCACTCGAAGCGCTGACAGTTCAGTGTACCGCGAGTCGCCGCTTGCACAAGCGCGGGGAATATTCGCGTGGACACAGCGGTTGCACTGGGGTGACCAAGACTGGGGGGAAATGCATTGGCACAGTCGGTAAGGATGTACACCACGCCCTGGTGTGGCTACTGCGTCAGCACGAAGCGCTATTTGGACAGCAAGGGCGTGGCCTACGACGAGATCGACATCGATCAGCACCCGGAGTTCGGCGAGCGGATCGAGCGCGCGACGGGCGGCCACCGAACGGTGCCAACTCTCGAGATCGACGGCCGGATCCTGGTCAACCCCAGCCGCCGCGAGCTAGACGAAGTCCTGAACTAACCTAACCCCCCGTCCCCCTTCCCTGAAGGGAAGGGGGTGCGCCCAGGGAGAGGTCTGAATGGACTTCGAGACGCTGCTCGTCCAGACCCGATCGCGGGTGACGACTATCACCCTGAATCGCCCCCAGGTCCTGAACGCGTTCAATGCCCAGATGAACGCGGACCTGGACGCGGCGCTCAGGGCGGCCGAACGCGACGCGGAGACCCGAGCCGTGGTGATCGCGGGCAGCGGGCGGGGGTTCTGCGCTGGCCAGGACCTGACGACACGCCTGGAGATCTTCGAGGCCGGGCAAGTGCCCCATCTGGGAGATGGCCTGCGGCGCAACTATCACCCGCTGATTCGGCGGATTCGGAACATGCCCAAGCCGGTCGTCGGGGCAATCAACGGTGTGGCGGCTGGGGCCGGGGTCGGCCTGGTGCTGGCCTGCGATCTGCGACTCGTCTCCGAAAGTGCCAGCTTCCTCCAGGCGTTCGTCAGAATCGGGCTCGTCCCCGACGCCGGCAACCTGTACACCCTGCCACGCATGGTGGGGCTGGGCCGCGCGTTCGAGCTGATGTGGCTGGCCGAGCCCCTCTCGGCGGCCGAGGCGGTCAGGCTGGGGCTGGCGATCCGCGTCGTGGCAGCCGAGGAGCTGCCGGCCGTGGCTCGGGAGCTGGCCGAGCGCCTGGCTCGAGGGCCGAGCGTGGCGTACGGGTTGATCAAGCGCGGCCTCTACCACTCCCAGGAGACCAGTTTGCCCGCGATGCTCGAGTACGAGGCCCTGCTCCAGGACGCCGCCGGGCGTTCGCCGCACTTTCGTGAGGGCCTGGCCGCGTTCCAAGAGAAGCGCGCGCCGCGATTCGGGTAGAGGCAGCCCAGAAGCCCGTGCTCTAGTGCCGGAGGTTCGACTGGCTAGACGTTGTCAGCACCAACACGAAGGCACCAAGATGCGAGAGATCGCCCATCTCTGGTCCTTATGTCTTGGTGTCTTCGTGGTGAATCTAGGCTGTCTTGGTGGTGAATCTACGGCCGATGCCTTGAACCAGCGCCAATGGGTTCGCGCTCGGGCGGCACGCCAGGCGCCGGCCGAATGGGAAGCTCGTCCGCCAAGCGCGGCTCTCTGTCCGGGAGCGTCCGGCGACGGCCAAAGCGCGGTAGATTTAGGCCCGTGACGAGGCGCTGCAGGCCGTCGAAATAGGTGTACGAGACCGGCACGAAGACAAGGGTGAGGATCGTCGAGCTGACCATCCCGCCGATGATGACCGCCGCCAGCGGAGCGCGCAGCTCACCGCCCTCGCCAAGCTGCAGCGCGACGGGCAGTAGGGCCAGGACGAGCGTCGCCGAGGTCATCAGGATCGGCCGCAAGCGGATCGGGCCAGCCCGACGCAGCGCCTCGTTCCGCTCCAGCCCCTGGCGGCGCAGCACGTTGGTGTAATCCACCAGCAAGATCGCATTCTTGCCGACCAGGCCAAACAGAGCGATGACGCCGATCAGGGACAGGATGTTGAGCGTGTTGCGGAAGATCAAAAGGCTGGCGAGCGCCCCGATCAGCGCGAGTGGGAGCGAGGACAGGACCACCAGCGGCAGGATCAGGCTCTCGTACAGTGCCGTCAGGACCAGGTAGACCAGGATGGCGGAGATGCCAAGCGCCAGCCCGAGGTTGCTGAACGCCTCCTGCTGATCCCTGCTCTGGCCGGCCAGCTCCCAGCGGACACCGGCGGGCATCGGCACCTTGGCCATCTCGCTCGTAACGATCCCGCTGGCCGTGCCGAGCGCGACGCCGCGCGGATCGGCTCCGATGATCGCTACTCGCTGGCGCTGAATCCGATTGATGCGGGCCGGGATGCTCTGTTGCTCGATCTGGCCCACCTGACCAAGGGTGACGATCGCGCCACGATTCGTCAGCAGCGGCAGGTCCTGGAGCGCGCTTACGTCGCGGCGGGTCGATTCGGCCAGCCGGATCCTGATGTCCACCTCACTTCCATCCGGGCGCGGCCACTTGGCCGGTACGAGGCCCTGGTACGCGATCCTGACGGCGGCTCCGACCTGCTGGGTTGAGAGCCCCAGGTCCCGAAGCCGCTGCTGGTCGACCCTCGCCACGACCTCGGGCGCAAGCGCCCCGGTGCTGTTGGTCACATCGGCCAGCTCAGGCCGGCGGGCCAGTTGTTGCTGGACCTCAGCCGCGGCGCCCGTCAGCTCGCCGATGTCGCGCCCGAACAGCCGAATCTGGATCGCCTGACCACTCCCGCCGGGCCGGTTTCCGCCGATGCTGGTCGAAAGCTCCGGGATGTCCGCCGAAGCCTGGAGCGCCTGGCGGCGAATCTGGCTGCTCGTCCGCCGCCGCTCGGTGCGGGGCGTCAGCTCCACGATGACGCTCAGGAATCGAGTCCCGCGGTCCAGATCGGTCGCCCCGGCGCCCACCACGCTGTACACCTTGACGATCTCGGGGAACCGCGAGCGATCCATGAGCCGTTGCTCCCACAGGCGCATTACGCGGTCGGTCGCCTCCAGAGTCGACCCGCCCGGCAGCTCGCCTGACATCGCGATGAATGGACTGTCGATGTCAGGGACGAACTCGGCCCCGATGAAGGGCACCATCCCAAAGCTGCCGACCAGGATCGCGATGGCGCCGAACACGACGATCAGGCGGTGACGAAGGGCGCGCTCGAGGAAGATCGCGTAGCGTCGCTCGAGCGACCCGTACAGCGGCTCCCAACAGGCCGCCACACGACTCAGCCAGCTACTCCCCTGAGCCCCGCGCAGCCAGCGCGAGGCCATCATCGGCGTCAGGGTGAATGACACGAGCAGCGAGCACAGCGTGGCGGCCGTGACGACGATCGCGAAGTTGCGCAGGAACCCGCCTGTGGTGCCCGTCAGGAAGACGATCGGCCCATACACGACCACGTCGACGAGCGTAATCGCGATCGCGGCCAGACCAATCTCGCTGCGGCCCCTGACCGCCGCGGTCTTCGGCTCGTCGCCGTGCTCGAACTTGCGGAAGATGTTCTCCAGCACCACGATGCTGTCGTCGACGAGGATCCCGATGCTGGTGGTCAGGCCGAGCAGGCTCAATATGTTGATCGTCAGCCCGGTCAGCTTCATGACGACGAAGGTCGCGATCACACAGGTCGGGATCGCCACCAGCACGATAACCGTCGCCCGGAGCGTATGGAGGAACAGGAGCAGCACCACACCGGTCAGCAGGGCGGCCAGCGCCAGCTCCTTCTGAACGTCTCGCACGGAGGAGCGGATGAAGCTGCTCCGATCGATGACCACCTCGACCCGCAAGTCCGGCGGCAGGTCGTTGTTGATCGCGCGAATCTCGTCCAGGACTTTGTCCGCTGCCTGCGTGATGTTCGCCTGGCCCTGCTTGGAGACCAGCAAGCCGATCGAATCGCGGCCGTTGAGGCGGACGATGGCAACCTGATCGGCGCCGGCGGCACTGATGTCAGCCAGGTTGCGCAGCTCGGTGGCGGAGCCGTCGCGGCCCGTGACGCTCAGGTTTGCCAGGCTGGCCGGGTCACGGTTGCGACCTTCGATGCGCACCGCGAACTCTCGGTTCGGGTCGTTTCGTCCGCCCGTCACCGTCCCGCCCGAAACGGTCTGGTACTGGTTAGCCAGCGCCTGCGAGACGTCCGAGACGCTCGTGCGAAAAGCGCGCAGCCGATCGGGGCTGACGGCTACCTGGATCTCCGGCTTGCGCCCGCCCAGGACCCGCGCCGAGCTAATCCCTTCGAGTGACTCCAGGCGTGGCCGGACCTGGTCGTCTGCGATCCGATACAGCTCGGTCGAGTCGCGGCTGCCGGCGCTCGTCAGCGCCAGGTACAGGATTGGCTGATCGTTGACATCGACCTTGCGGATGGTGGGCGAGTCGATCTCGCTTGGCAGCTCACGCCGCAGGTTGTTGACCGTCCGCTCGACGTCGAGCGCGACAAGGTCGATGTTGACGCTCTCGCGAAACTTGACGCTGACCGTGGCCTGGTTCTGGCTGGAGATCGAGCTGATCTCGTCGATGTCATTCAGCGCGGCCAGGGCGTCCTCGATCTTCCGAGTGACCTGCTCCTCGACCTCCTGCGGTCCGGCGCCGGGGAACGGCACGATGACCGTGACCACCGGGATCTTGATCTCGGGCAGCTGGTCCAGCCCGAGGCGGGCGTAGCTAACGAGCCCGAACAGGATGATCGAGGCGACCGCGACGAGGACGACGAGGGGACGGTATACCGCGAGGCGTGTGAGACCCATCGTATTCGTTCAACGTTGAACGTCGAACGTTCAACGTCGGGCGGCTGCCCCGTTGAATGCCGAACGCGGTACGTTCAACGCGTCGTCGGCGGCACCAACTCCGAACCGCTCGACGGCCCCGATCAGCAGCCGCATACCCTGCAAGATGATGGCTAGCTCCTTATCGGTCAGGAATTCGTGCAGCCGCTCGTGGTAGGCGCGGTGGCTGTCGATCAGCCGATCGATCAGGCCCTGGCCCGCGGGGGTGAGCCGGCAGAGGTGTTGGCGTCGGTCACGCGGATCTTCGGCCCGACGCACCAGTCCACGCTCGACCAGCTTGTCCATGACCGCGGTGACCGTGGGCAGCGTGACGCCCAGGCTGTGCGCGACCTCACCCACGCGCAATCCGCGATCCCCATTTGGCAGGACCCCGCCGTGCAGGACGAACAGGATCTTGAGCTGCGACATCGTCAAATCGACGTCCACCCAGTCCTTCGTGCAGGTGGGCGCCATGGCCCGATGCATCGCGGCCCCGAGTTGGCGGATCTCCTCCAAAAGCCGCTCGCGCGGCGGCACGTCACCCACGCGTTAGCTTGCCCACGTCTAGATGTTTGAAGATGCCAAAGTATTCTACGTGACCCACGCTCGATCTGTCAACAATCTGTCACCAAAGTGTTAACCCGCAGCCGCTTTTTGGTGTCATCCTCCGCCCTTCTGAATGGGGCAGCTAGTTGGCAATTCTTTGGCGCTCGGCGCCGAGCGCGGAGCCAGCCGCCAGCGCCGTGCGTTCTTCAGATGCAAGCTCCGCGCGGGAGGCACGCAGCGATGTTCACCAGCCGACTACTGGCCGCGACCCTACTGGCCGCCGGCCTGCTCCAGGCGGTCGAGCAGGTAGCGTTCGCTAACCATGGCACCGACGAGATCAACCTGATCGGGGACGTCTGGGACCATTCCGAGATCAGCGTGGCGATCGTGCGTGGTTTTGGCGGCATGGGCTTGTGGGAGAACCCGGTCCGCGACGCGATCGGAAAGTGGAACGCGGCGCTGGCCTCGAGCGCCGTCGGCGGGCTGCACTTCAAGCTCGTGGCGGGGCAGGCGGCCGACGTGGTGGTGGACCTACGGCCATTCACGCTCCTGGCGATCGGATCGGCTCAGCCGATCACCAAGACACGCGAGGGCTGCGTGATCCGCGGCGTCCTGGTCAACGTGGGAACGGGCGGCGTCAACAAGATCTCCGGCAAGCTCGGCTACGGTCTGTTCAGCGCCGACGAGATCCGCACGATCGCCCTCCACGAGCTGGGCCATGCCCTGGGCCTCGGCCACGCCCACGCCCCAGCCGACTTGATGTTCCCCGTCCTCCAGCAGATCCCAAACGAGCCATCAAGCCTGGACAAGCAGGGCCTGGAGACGATCTACGACTGGCTCCAGAGTGGACACAGCGTGCGCTGCCCGGAGCCGGGCCAGCTGGTCAGCGCCTAGCGGCCGGCGTGGTTGACTGCTCGCCGTGGGCTTCAGCCAGCTCGCGTAACTGGGTCAGCTCCAGCAGCTTCCTGGCCGCGGCCGGCGACTCCAGCTCGAGGGCGCGCTGGCAGGCGTCGGCCGCGGCGGTCGGCGCGGTCTCCTCCCCTGCGCGACCCGCAACCAGAGGCCGACGATGTGCCGCCAGCCTGTATGCGCGCCCGCGCGCCGCTGCCCCGCTGGATATACTGTTCGGGCACCCGGCGCCGGCACGGCGAGGAAGGAACATCGATGCAGGCGAAGGCCGCGGTCCTGTACGAGCCTGGACAGGCGCTCGAGATGGAGCAGCTCGAGGTGTTGCCGCCACGGGCAGGCGAAGTCCTGGTGCGCTACGTGGCGAGCGGCGTCTGCCACAGCGACCTGCACCACATCCAGGGCCTGGTCCCGTGGCCAACCCCGGTCGTCCTGGGCCACGAGGGGGCCGGCGTGGTCGAAGAGATCGGCCCGGGCGTGACAGGCGTCCAGGTGGGCGACCATGTGTTGACGTCATATATCCCCGCCTGCGGGAGCTGCCCGTGGTGCGTCGTCGGCCGACCGAACATGTGCGACCTGCGCGATACGGAGCGGCATGTGATGCCGGACGGCACCGCCCGCTTCCGCAAGGGCGACGCCGAGATCTACCACTACCTCCAGGTCTCCTCTTACGCCGAGCGGGCCGTCCTGCCTCAGCAAAGCGTGGTGCCGATTCGCAAGGACGCGCCGTTGGACGTGGTATGCCTGATCAGCTGTGGCGTCATGACAGGCGCTGGGGCCGTGATCAACCGCGCCAAAGTCGTGCCCGGCTCCAGCGTCGCGGTCTTCGGATGCGGCGGAGTCGGCCTGAACGCCATCCAGGCTGCCGCCCTCATGGGCGCCGCTCGGATCATCGCCGTGGACGTCTTCGACCAGAAGCTGGAATGGTCCCGCGAGTTCGGCGCCACCCACCTGGTGAACGCGGCCAAAGAGGACCCTGTCCAGCGCGTCCACCAGATCTGCGGCCGTGAAGGCGCTGACTACGCGATCGAAGCGGTCGGCGGCGCCAAGACGATGGAGCAGGCCTTCAACGCGGTCCATCGCGGCGGCACGGTGGTCGTGATCGGCGTCTCGCCGACCGGCACGCGTCTTTCGATTGACCCGACCATGCTGCTCCAGGAGCGAGTCCTGACCGGCACGTCGTTCGGCAGCTCACGCCAGAGGGTCGACCTGCCGATGTTCGTCGACCTGTTCATGGAGGGCAAGTACCGGCTGCGCGAGCTGATCAGCCGCCAGATAGAGCTGGAGGACTTGAACCGCGCCTACGAGTCACTCGAGCGCGGCGAAGTCCGCCGCAGCGTGGTGCGGTACGAGTGAGACACCAGGGGAGAGGGGAGCCCTGCCCTTTCCCCCTCGTGGGGGAAGGGGTCGTGGGAGGGGGGATTTGTCATTCGCCCCGCGCATTTGTCATCCTGAGCCGTCTGAATGACACAAGGGGGCACCTCCACCATGCCGAGCGCCCAGGAGCTGATCGCCGGGATCGAGCAGGCCGGTGAGGAGTACGCGCGATTCATCGAGACGCAGAGCGAGGAGGCATTCCACCGTCGCCCCGCCGAGGAGGAGTGGACGGCCGCCGAATTGACCGGGCACGTCGCGGAGTTCCCTGCCACCTTCGCCGAGCAGGCCCGCCGCCTGGCGGAGAGCCCGGGCCTTAAGATCGGGCGTATGCTCGACGACCCGGGTCGGTTGGCCGCCGTGGCCAGGCTAGCCGGGGCCGGGCCGGCCGACGCTGCACGGGCCGTCCGCGCCACGGTCCACCAGGCAGTCAGCACGCTGCGCGGGATCCCCGGCAGCGCCTGGGACGTGCGCGGTCAGCATCCGCGTTACGGCGATATGTCGCTGGCCTACCTCGTCGAGCACTTTGTCCTCGACCATCTACGCGACCATCTCAAGCAGGCGCAAGCAGCCGTCGGAGCGAACTAGCTGACGGCGCTCAGCCCTCAGCTGTCAGCGGTCGACCGCTCGCGGCCAATGGCCGGGTCCCAGGAGCTTCAAACCAGCATCCGCACCGGTGCCTCGAGGACGCTTTTCAAGAGCTGGAGGAAGCGGGCCCCGGTCGCGCCGTCGAGCGCGCGGTGATCGACCGACAGGGTCAGCCGCATCCGTTCGCGTACTTCCACCTTGCCGTCTACCGCGACTGGCTCGGCCGCGCTCGCGCCGACCGCCAGGATAGCCGCTTCGGGCAGGTTGATCACCGCCGTGAAGTGCTCGATCCCGAACATCCCCAGGTTGCTGACCGTGAAGGTGCCGCCGCTGTACTCGGCAGGCGTGAGCTTGCCGGCCCGCGCGCGCTCGATGAGCGCCTTCGCCTCGCTCGCGATCTGTCCCACGCTCTTCTGGTCTGCATCGCGCAGGACCGGCACGATCAGCCCGTTCGCCACCGCCACCGCTATGCCGACGTGGATCCGTTTCTTGCGGAGCAGCTTGTCCCCGCCAAACGACACGTTCACATCCGGAGACGACCGCAGCGCGACGCCGCATGCCTTCACGACCAGGTCGGTCAGGGTCACCTTCGTCTCGTCGCCGGCCGCCGCCAGCTCCTGATTGATCTCGGCCCGCAGGGCGAGCAGCCTGGTGACGTCGACCACGGTGGTCAGGAAGAAATGGGGCGCCGACTGGACCGATTCCACCAACCGCCGCCCAGTCACGCGCCGAATATTCGAGAGTGGGACTTCCTCAACCTCTTGTTCCGGCGCCCCTGAGACAGCGACCGGCGGCGGCTGTGCGGGTTCGGGCATGGGCGGGGCCGCTCGAGGCGCGATGACTGCGCCTCCATCTGTTCTTGCCTTGCTCGCCTCCACGTCGGCCCGAATGATGCGCCCGCCTGGCCCACTCCCCTTGATCGAGTGCAGGTCAATCCCGCGCTCGCGCGCGATTCGCCGCGCCATCGGCGAGGCACGAACCTGGTCCTCGTCCTCCTCCTGCCGTTCCTCCTCCCCATCACGTCTTCTCCCTTCAGGGGAGGGCGGGCGTGGCGGCTGGTCCTCTCTCTCCTTAGGGACGGCCTCGCGCGGCGGCTCGCCCACGCTCTCTTTAGAGGCGGCCTGGGGCGGCGGCTCTCGGCGCGGCCGGGGCGCGGACCCGGACGGCGCGCCGATTCGCGCGATCGGCTCTCCGATCGGCACCGTCTGGCCCTCCTCCACCAGGACCTGCTCCAGCATGCCAGCTTCGTATGCCTCCAGCTCCATGGTCGCCTTGTCAGTCTCGATCTCGGCCAGTACGTCCCCCTTCTCGACCTGGTCGCCCTGGTGCTTGACCCAGCGCGCGAGGGTGCCCTCGGTCATGGTGTCGCTCAAACGCGGCATGGTGACCTCAGCCATCGGACGCCTCGCCATTCGCCCGCTTGCCGCCGGAGGCATCGAGCGTCGCCCGCACGGCGTCGGTCAGGTGTTGCGCCGTCGGCAGCGCCGCCAGCTCCATCACCTTCGCGTACGGCAGCGGGACTTCCGCCGCGGCGATCCTGCGCACCGGCGCATCCAGATAATCGAAGGCGCCCTCCTGGATAGTCGCCGCGATCTCGGCGCCTACTCCGTACGACCGCCACTCTTCCTCGAACACCACCGCTCGGCTAGTCTTGCGCACGGATTTGAGGATCGTCTCGCGGTCGAGCGGCCGCAGCGAGCGCAGGTCGACCACTTCCGCGCTGATCCCGTCCTGCTCGGCCAACTGCTGCGCTACGTTCATCGCGACGGCCGCCAGTCGCGAATAGGAGACGATCGTGATATCCGTGCCCGGCCGCTTGACGTCCGCCGTGCCGATCTGGAGGACGCCCTCGTCGGGCCCGTCTTCCGCGACCTCGCCCTTGGTGTTGTAAAGCGCCAGGTTCTCCAGGAAGATGACCGGGTCGTCGTCACGAATCGACGCTTTCAGCAGGCCGCGCGCGTCGGCCGGGGTCGAGGGCGCGACGACCTTCAGGCCGGGCACGTGCGCAAACCAGACCTCCAGGTTCTGGGAGTGGGTTGCGGAGAGCTGCTGGCCGCCGCCCCCGGGCGCGCGAATGACGAGCGGCACCTTGGACTGGCCGCCGAACATGTAGTGGATCTTAGCGGCGCAGTTGACGATCTGGTCCATCGCCAGCAGGATGAAGTTAATTGTCATCACCTCTACCACCGGCCGCAGCCCCAGCATCGCGGCCCCGATCGCCGCTCCGACGAACCCCTCCTCCGAGATCGGCGCGTCACGGACGCGCGTCGGGCCAAACTCCTCGAGGAGCCCGGCCGTGATCTTGTACGAACCCTCGAAGACCCCGATCTCCTCACCCATCAAAAAGACGTCCTCGTCACGCCGCATCTCATCCCGCAGCGTGTCGTGAACCGACTGGCGGTAGGTGATTACGGCCATTTTTCGGCCCCTGGAAGCTTGCGCTCGGCGTTGGCGACGTCCGTTGCGTAATCATATTTGAAGAGGTCGGCTACCTCTGGGTCCGGCGACTCCTCGGCGAAACGGACCGCCTCGTCGACCAGGTCCTGGATCTCGTCGTCGATCCCCTTGATCGCGGCCTCGTCGAGAACGCCTGCCTCGCGTAGGGCCCGCCCGAACGCCAGGACAGGATCGAGTGCTCGCCAGTGCCTGACCTCTTCCTCGGGGCGATAGCGGGCCGGGTCGACTACCGAGTGGCCGCGAAATCGGTAGCTAACCGCCTCGACGAGCGACGGCAGACTCTTCCGGCGCGCCACCTCAACCGCCTCACGGACCACCCGCCGGACGGCCAGCACGTCGTTGCCATCAACTCGCCCTGAGCGCATGTCGTAGGCACAGGCTCGCCGATGCAGCTCGGGGAGGGCCGAAGCATGCTCCACGGTGGTCCCCATCCCGTACTGGTTGTTGACGATGAAGAAGATGACCGGCAGCTTCCACAGTTGGGCCAGGTTGAGCGACTCATGAAATGCCCCGATGTTGGTGGTCCCGTCTCCCATCTGGCAGAAGACCACCTCTTCGCCGCCCCGGTAACTGATCGCGAGTCCCGCCCCGGTCGCCAGCGGGAGTTGGCCGCCGACGATCGCGTAGCCGCCCATGAAGCGGGTCTCCGCGTCGAACAAGTGCATCGAGCCGCCGCGCCCGCGGGAGACGCCGGCCTGCTTACCGAACAGCTCGGCCATCACCCGCCGTGGCTCGACGCCGCGAGCCAGCATATAGCCGTGCTCGCGATAGTTGGTAAAGATGTAGTCTTGCGGCTCCAGGGCCGAGATCGCGCCGACGATGGTCGCCTCCTCGCCCAGGTTCAGATGGCAGTAGCCGCCGATCTTAGCGCGCGTGTACATCTCGCCGGTCTTCTCCTCGAACCGGCGGATGAGCACCATCTGGCGGTAGAAGCCGACTAGCGTCTGGGCGGATTCGCCGCTGCGACGCAGGTCCCGAGCCCTTGTGGCCAGCGACCGGTTGCGTCCGTCGCGACTGGCTGACCGCTCGGCGGTGGCTGCTTTGCCCCCCTGGGTCCGTCTAGCCATACCACTACATTCCAGGATTCTGGCGCTCGTTTCGGAAGCGGTCCGCGGTGCCGCACTTCCAGCACTGCGGAGGCGGCTCCTTGGCTCGAATCATCTCGCCGCACACCTCGCAGATCCAGTGCAGGGTCAGCTCTCTTACGATGTCGGCCCGACTCACTATCCCGACCAGGCGCTGCCCATTCATAACCGGCACGCGCTTGATCCGTCGCTCGATCAGCAGGAATCGGACCTCCTCGACGTCGGTGTCCTCGGAAACGCTGATGATCCCAGGCGTCATAACCTCTCTGGCCGTCTTACCCTCGCGCGCCAGAAGGTCGAACTCGCTGACCAGACCGACGACCGCGCCGTCCGAGCCGCACACGGGCACCGCGCTGATCCGCTTCTCGGACAGGACGCGGGCCACAGCCAACACGGGCGTATCCTCGGTCACCGTCACGACGTGTTGGGTCATGATGTCTCGGACCTTCATGCCTCGCTCCTCCGCCTCTCCGCGCACGACGCCTCAAGAAGCAGCGTACCATCTGAGGGATGAGGAATGAGTAGGGTGGGCACCTCATCGCTCATTCCTCATCCCTCATTCCTTCGTCAGCGGTCCTGGTTTGCTCGCTCGATCAGCGGCTTGGCCAGGTTGATCGGGCGGACAAGGCCCAGCTTGCCGGCTGTCGACCGATCGGTCCGCCCGGCCGTGGGGACGCCGACGAACTGGCCAGCCGCGTTGATCGCCGTCCCGCCGCTGTTGCCACGGTTGATCTCGGTGTCTGTTTTGAAGTACACGCCCGGCTCGTCGTCCGGGACGAAGACCCCGGAATGGATCCCACGCGTCACTGTCACGCCCTCGCCTCCGAGGCCCGGGTAACCGATGATGGTCAGTTGATCGCCGATCCGGACCGTGTCCGAGTCGCCGACTGGCACGGGCAGCAGGCCAAGCTCTGCCGTGAGCGGCCCGCCGTTGGCGGCAGAGACGATCCTGAGCACGGCGAAGTCCAGCCTGTTGTCGTCGGCGATGACACGGGCCAGGAACTTCGGGCGCGCCGCCTCACCTTCATTGGGCGGCACGGCGATGATCACTCCCTGGCCCCGATTGAGCAACTGGCCGGTGGTCTCGTCGGCGATGACATGGCGGTTGGTGAGCACGTGGCCGCGCACGGTGATCACCGTCCCGGATCCCGCGCTGAACTGGTTGGGGCCGGCCGGCGCAAGCACGCGCATCGACCCGGCCAGAGCACGCACGAGGCCTTGATCTCGTCCGCCAGGCGCCTGAGCCGCGACCGCGGTTGGCGGCGGGCTCGGGGAGGGCGAAGCCGGCGCGACCGTGGAGCGGAGGACCGCGCCGGCCGTGGCGGCCGGGGTCTGCGTGGCGCTGGGCGAACTGCTGGAGCTAGCGGTCAGCGCGCGGAACAACACGAACCCACTTATCCCCATCAGCGCGAGCACGGCCAGCGCGATCCCGCCGAGGACCAGCCCGAGCATGGGTGGGCCGCTTCGTGGGCGAGCCACGTTTCGAACGTCCACGAGCAGCTCAGTTTGTCCGATTCGCACGCGGCTGCCCGGTGGCACCTCTTCCGGCCCAGGACCCACCGGGCGCTCTCCGATGTACGTCCCGTTCTGGCTGCCCAGGTCACGCAGAAACGTCCCACGCGGAGTCGACCAGATGATCAGGTGCTGGCGCGATACGTTCGGGTCAGGCAGCACGACGTCATTGTCTGGGGCCCGTCCGACGTGCAGGCCCTGCGGCGGGACGCGGTAAGACGCGCCCGCGACGACAATGACCGCCTCAGTTGCCGTCGCGCTCGCCATCCCTGTTCGCCACGTCGAAACGACCTCTAGTACCCACGTCTTCAAACGCTCGCGCCCGCGCGGGTCCGCGCGGGCGAGGCTCAGTATAAATCAAGTCCCGAGTCCCGGGACTCGGGACTTGGGACTGTGCGCTAGACTTGGTCGGGATTGAACCGAGTCTATTTCGCCGACAACATGCAGGTCCTACCGAGCTTGCCAGACAGCTCGGTCGAGCTGATCTACGTCGATCCCCCGTTCAACACCGGCGCTGTCCAGCGTCGGACCAGGCTGCGGACCGTTCAGGCCGAGGCTGGCGATCGGACCGGGTTCAAGGGCAAACGCTACCGGACGCAAGTCGTCGGCTCGAGCCACTTCGAGGACACGTACGACGACTACGCTCAGTTCATCTGGCCTCGGCTGCTAGAGGCGCATCGCGTTCTGGCCGAAACCGGGACGCTCTATTTTCACATCGACTACCGCGAGGTCCACTACTGCAAGCTGCTGCTGGACCGCATCTTCGGTCGCGACCGATTCCTCAACGAGATCATCTGGGCCTACGATTACGGCGCCCGCACGCGTAACCGCTGGCCAGCCAAGCACGACAACATCCTCGTGTACGTCAAGGACCGCCGACGCTACACGTTCAATTACGACGATCTCGACCGCATCCCCTATCTGGCGCCAGGCCTGGTCGGTGCGGACAAGGCGGCCCGCGGGAAGACTCCGACCGACACCTGGTGGCACACGATCGTCAGCCCCCAGAGCAAGGAGCGGACCGGTTACCCGACCCAGAAGCCCCTGCCCATCCTCTGCCGCATCATCCGCGCCTCGTCCAGGCCAGGTGATGTGGTGCTGGACTTCTTCGCGGGCAGCGGCACCACCGGCGAGGCCGCCGGGCAGCTCGGCCGACGCTTCATCCTCGTGGACAACAATCCCGAGGCGATCTCTATCATGCGCCGACGTCTGGCGCCATTCGCGCCGACTTTCGTCGAGATCGTATGACTGGCCCAAGCTCGATGCCGTTACATCGCCGCGCCGCACTGGCGGTTACGCTGGCCGTGGTGGCCCTGGCCGTGTTTCCGTTCGGCGGGGCTGCCCACACCTGCACCCCGGACCCACAGGTCGGCGTTGGCGGGCGGCTGCTGATCCCGCAGTCGAGCGGCCTTGCGCGGATAGACTTGCCCGACCGTATGACGCAAACGCTCGCGGTCTCGCCATCGCTCGGCGTGGTCACCAGCGTCGCCCGCTCGCCCGATGGCTCGCGCCTCGCCGTCGCTCGCTTCTCACGCGCCCCGTGGGAGAACATTGGCGGCCAGGACATCCTGATCGTCGACCCGGAGGGCGGCCAGCCGAGACAGGTTATCGAGCGCAGCCGAGCGGGTGAGCTGCTCGGCTCGCCTGCCTGGCTGCCGGATGGCTCGCTCGTCTTCGAGCGTCAGAGTGTGGCTGGGCCAGTCGCCTCCTCGCGCGTCGAGCGGCAGAGTCTGGACGGCGCCGACAGCCGCGCGCTGGTCGAGCGGGGCGCGTTCCCGGCCGTCTCTCCAGACGGCATCCAGCTCGCCTTCATTCGCGCCGAGGGCACCGAGCGGCTGCTGATCACCGATCTAAACGGCGGACCCGAGCGCGTGCTGGCGGATGACCCGCTGTTCCTCAGTCTGGCCTTTCCCCGCTTCTCGCCGGATGGTTCCTGGATCGCCTTCTCGGCCGCCTCCGACCCCTCCGTTGCCCTCACCCCCCACGCCCCCTCTCTCAGGCTCGGGAGAGGGGGTGAGGGGGTGAGGGCAGCTCTCGCCCACGGCATCCCGTGGGACATCTGGCTCGTTCGCCCAGACGGCTCGGAGCGGCGCCGGCTGACGTACTTCTACGACGACGACCCGGCAGCCGCCTGGTCACCCGACGGCCGCTGGCTCGCCATCCTGTCGGGTGAAGCCCTCCACGTCGTCGCCGTGGACGGCCCGGCTAACTTCTGCATCGCCGCCAGCGGCGGCTATGGCGGCCTCGAGTGGCTGCCGTAACCAGGAGGCCAGTAGTCAGTAGTCGGTAGTCGGGCGTAGCTGGCAGCAGCAGCACCGCCCCTGACTACCGTCTACCGTCTACCGTCTACCGTCTGCCGTCTGCCGTCTGCCGTCTGCCGTCTGCCGTCTACCGTCTACCGTCTACCGTCTACCGTCTACTTCGTGAACTCGTACACCTGGCTGCGGACCGGGTCCGTGATGGGGATCATGATCCCCATGGCGTCGAGGGCGGACCGCACGTCAGGGATCGTCGTGGCGCCAGCCGCTGGCGTCACCCGGTGGTGGTGCGGGATAAGCGTGTTGAGGTTGGGGTTACCGGTCATCACCAGCTTGACGGCCATCGCGATGTCCATCGGCTCGTGATTCCCGAACATGTGGAAGATCATCGCGTCCGGCTTGTACATCTGGCCCCACAGAGCCATGTCCTGGGTCGCCGCCGAACTGCCCGTGAAATACACCGTCCATCCGTTCTCGAACGTGATCATGTAGCTGGCCGCCAAACCGCCGTACGGGTTCATCGCGGTTGCCGGGCTCAGCTCCGAGCCGTGGACCGAGTTCAGGATGCGGACCACGATGCCGTCCATCCGCAAGACATCGCCAGGGTTGGCGAAGCGCTGGGCGATCTGCGCCTGCGGCACGCCCATCTCGATGAACCAGCCGTTCAGTCCGCCCGGGGCGAAGACCTTGGCGCCGGTCTTCTGGGCGATCTGCACGGTACTGCCGATCTCGTCGGGATGCCCATCCGCGGCAAGGATCAGATCGACCTTCGTGATGTCATCGAGCGAAATGGTCGAGTCCGGGTTCTGAACGAAGGGGTTGAGCAAGATCACCTTGCCGTTTGGCGACGTGAGCCGATAGTGTGACCACCCGAACCATTCCAGGGTGACGGTCCCGCCCTGGGCGCTCACAGCCGGCGAGGCACCGGTCATGCCGAGCAGCAGTCCCAGCGCGAGCGCCAGGGCGAGGCCAAAGCCGGCCAGGCGGCCAGAGTAACGGGGAAACCTCATGATCGACCCTCCCAAACAAAGCTTCTGGCGCGCCTCTTACAGCCGCGCGCCGTCCGCCAGTGTATCGACCCAAGGCTTGCTGGACAACAAATTTCAGCGTTTTGGCACGCGCCCTGCAGGGGAATATTTGTCACCGGTCCGCGTTGTCATACGTTGGTAAAGAGGATGGCTTGGCCAGACGCACGAGCCAGCCCGCTGCTGGAGCCAGCCGACGGC
>WNGA01005280.1_pt1 | contig 18677 bp, 19 predicted proteins | sample 5400061 | NCBI WGS metagenome assembly WNGA01 (sample SAMN13153366, study PRJNA577476) | soil metagenome | isolation source: 100 cm soil or saprolite under grassland replicate 2 | place: USA:California | collected 2016-06-15 | reverse complement strand
GTACGGCCCGCAGCCACGGCTCGAGCTGAAGCACACTCGGCGCCATCACGAGAAACAGCGCGAGGGCCAGGCCTTCCGCCACGCGGGTCCACACCACCGACGACACGGCGGCGCCGGCCGGCACGCCGCCCCGCTGCACGATCAGGTGCACGCGGGCGGCCTCGCCCGCCACCGCGACGGACAGGTCGTTCACGGCGGCGCCCACCAGGTTCGCCTCCTGGGCCACCCGCCAGCTGTGGGGCGCAACGGGCGTGAGGATCAGGTGCCAGCCCCACCCCTTGGCCACGAGCGACGAGAGGTTCACCGCGAGTGCGACGACGAGGAGCCACCGATCGGCGTCGACGAGCGCCGCAAAGGTCACGTGCCACGGGAAGCCGGTGAGGAATTTCAGCGCCAGGCCGACGCCCACGAGGGCAAGGAGCCATCCCAGCCACCGCCCGGCCCGCGACTTCACGCGACCAGCTCCCCGAGCGGGCGGAAGGTATAGCCCGCGGACCGCGCATCGGCGATGATCCCCGGGAGGGCGGCCGCGGTCCGGCGCCGGTCGCCGTGCGGATCGTAGCCATCGCCGTCGTGCAGCAGGATGATGGCACCCGGCCGGAGCTTGCGGCGCACGCGGGCCCGGATTTCCTCGGCCGACACGCGGGCGTCCGAGTCCCATACCCCGAACGTCCATCCGAACACCGTGTAGCCGAGGCGTCGGGTGGCGACGCCGACGAACGGGTTGCGGTAGCCGTGAGGCGCACGGAAGCTGCGCGGCACCCGGCCCGTCGCGTCGACGATCAGCTCGTGCGCGCGCTCGATCTCGTCGCGGATCCGGCGCGGCCCCCGCAGGTGCAATTTCTGGTGCCGCAGCGTGTGGTTCCCGATTTCATGTCCCGCGGCCGCGACTCGCCGGGCGACTGCCGGAAACCGGTGGACGTGCTCGCCTACCAGAAAGAAGGCCGCGGGCACCTCCGAGGCCGCGAGGGTCTCGAGAATGGGATCCGTGGCGCCGGCGTTCGGGCCGTCATCGAAGGTGAGGTAAACCACTCGCTCCCGGGTGGGTCCCCGGCCCACCACGCGCCCGAACAGCGGACTGTTCGGCTCATAGGTGCCGTAGGCCCAGGCGCCCAAGCCGGCGCCGGTGGCAGCGAGGGGGAGGAGCAGGGGAATCGCCATGGCGCGAGCGTGAACAATACACGAAGCCCCCGGGACGGCACGATAGGCCGCCCGGGGGCTCCACACATCGGTTACCCGGAGCCGGGGGATTGCTCCCTCCGTTCTTCATCCTGCCGCCGCCGGTTGACTGATTCGTCGCTCGGTAGGGCGAACAGGAGCTCCGGCTTCCATCCCCAAGCAGCCTGGCCGGGCCGCAAGGTTCACCGATGTGGGTGCTGCGGGTCAGATCGGGTCGCGGACCGACCTTCCGCACTGCACGTCGAGGCACCGCGTCGACGTGGATAGGGCACGCGACTGGCCCTATCTATCCGAGCCGGAGAGCCTGCTCCCGGATCGCCGGCCGCCTGAGCCCTTGTTTGCGTCGGCGGCCTCCCCGGAATTTCCGCTCGGACCCGTCTTAGAGGCGTAGCTGAGACACCAGGTCCCGACCCTTCCCTCCAAGCCGCGTGGCATCAATATAGGGGCCCCGAGAAACCGCGCAAGTGCCGATGTTTCTTCGGGTTAGCTCACTTCAGTGTGCATCGCATGTGGACAGTAACCCCTGCCCGTGTCTACCATTGCCGCGCCCATCCACACGATGTGGAGTTGTGAATCAACAAAAAAGCAGGTTTGTGGAGGTTCGGGAGGATGGGGGAGGTAAGCCTCCACCAACCTCCATAACCTCCACGAGCCTCAGCCTTCCAGGCCGACTTCGCAGTAGGTGTAGGGGTCGTCGGGGTGGCGGGGTAAGAACAACACGCCAGCGCTCCCGGTGGCGAACCAGCCGGCGAGCATCTGGGTGGAGGTGGTCTCGCCTGCAGGCTCGGCGAATACCGCCTGCAACCAGCGGCGGACGTGGCGCAGCTCGGGCGCGCGGCGGCCCAGGATCGAGATCACGGCGCCCAGCCCGTGGGTCGCGCGCAGAAAGTGCGCGATCGCGTGGACCCGCTGCGCGAAAATGTAGGCGCGCACGCCGGGCTCGTCGTACAGGAGCGTGCCCTCGTACGGATCGGCGGGTGGGGCGTCCATGCGGGGCCCGAAGTAGATGAAGACGCGCTGGTCCGCATCCTTGCGCTCGACGACGGCGGCCGCTGCGTCGGCGCCGAGGCGCGCCGCGTGAATCAGGTCGTCCTGCGCCAGGATGCCCACCGCGCCGGTCCACTCGATCGCGGCCAGCGCCTGGTCGAGTGGACAGCCGACCGCATCGTCGTAGGCGAGGAGGCGGGGTGCCTCACCTGCGCGCAGGAAGAAGTGCGCGAGCGCGTCGGCGCGATCCTCGAAAGTGCGGGTCTGGCGCGAGGTTGCGGGAACCATCATTGTCACATTATAACCAGGGCTTCCACCGACTGAACAGAGGATCACGTGATGCGCTGCCTGGCCATGTTGCTGTGCGTCGCCGCACCTACGCTCGCGGCGCAGGAGCCCGAACCACCGCCCGACACGGCGCGCGCGCCCGTGGAGTCGGTGCCGCCACCGCCGCCGCCGTCGCCGCCAACTCTCGAGCAGAAGCGCTTTCTCGCCGGCCTGCGAACGGCGACGCGCGGCATTGCTCAGCTCAAGGATGGCATGAGCCGCATGACGCGAGCCGGCACGCGCGATTCGGTCGCGCAGCGCCGTGCCGGGCGATTACTCGCAGGGCTGTGCGGCTCGAGCCGCGGCTTCCTGAAGCGGGGGCGCCCCCAGATGAGTCCCGCCGTGTACGAGGACACGGTCCAAGTGAAGGCGCGGCGGCTCGTCACGCAGGTGGACTCGCTGATCAAATACACGACGACCTGCGAGGATAGCGCCGCGGCGACGCCCACCTCGACGATGGTCGGACTGGGGAAGCGCATGAAGAGCTATGACGCGGTGTTGCGCGATTTCCGCGTGGCGATCGGGCTGCCGGTGAAGGAGGATACGTCCAAGACAACGAAGCGCCCTTAGGTGATCGGATACTGTCGTTATGATGGCACCAGCCGAGCCTGGGCGGCGCAACCGCCGGAGCGCCTGACATTTACTCTATTGACAGCGGTGACACGCATTCCTACCTTTGGCCCCGGTTCAAGCAATACGTGGCACCGTCACCGGTTTGTCTGCGCACCGCGAGGACCACTTGTCTCGCGGTTTTTGTTTGAGCCCGTCTCTGGTCGCGGTGACCAGAGTCGAACATGTCCGGGGCAGTGCCCCTTAGTGCTGAGGTTCAAACGGTATGGCAAAGGGTAAGGTGAAGTGGTTCAACGACGCGAAGGGCTTTGGCTTTATCGCGCAGGAGTCGGGTCCCGATGTGTTCGTCCACTTCACGGCGATCCAGGCTGAGGGCTTCCGCAGTCTCGCCGAGGGCGATACGGTCGAATTCGAAGTCGCCCAGGGTCCGAAGGGCTTGCAGGCGCAGAACGTCCGCAAGGTCTGAGCAGCACCGATCGTAACCGAAGCGGGCCCGGGTATGCTCCGGGCCCGTTCTCGTTTCCGGCCTGTATATTAGGTCATGCGTTCGATCGACAGGGCGCTCCTCCTCGTCGCGATCTTCCCGGCCACCGGAGTCACCCAGACGCCGCCTGGCCCGGCCCCGCCTCCGCTGGCTCCCCCGGTGTACCGCGGCTTCACGCCGGGCATCAGCTACCGGGCGTTCGTGGAGCGCGCCCGGACCCTCGCGGACTCGGACGTCGTGCGCTGCCAGACCTCCCCGCGCACGGCGCAGGTCATGGAGTGTGGTGTGATGATCCGCGGTCCGAAGGACGCGTCCCGGTTCTACCTCAGCGCCCATTTCATCGAGGGGAACGCCGACGTGGTCGCGTTCTATGACTCGGCGGGCTTCGGCGACAAGCGCGGCGTTCCGCTGGTGGACCGCACCAAGCAGGAGTTGACCCGCCTGTTCGGCCGGCCGCGCCCGATCGGGAAGAGCGGCTGGGAGTGGCGCTACGGCCGGCGCTCGGTCCGGTTCAACTGGCGCGGCCGGGGCACTGCCCGCTGGGTGTCGATCACCCTCATGGATAAGGACGTGATGGACAGGATCGCTCGATACGCTAAAGCAGCCACAAGCCGTAAGCCGTAAGCCGCAAGTCTTAAGGCTTACGGCTTACGGCTGTTTATGGCTTGCGGCTGTAATCAGTCTCTCCGCCAGTTCCGATACGCTGCGCGCAGTCCCTCTCCCCAACTGTTCAAGCCAACGCGGCGGGATGCCCGCTTCGCCGTCCCGCGCGCCGAGCAATGCGCCCGCGACGGCGGCGTTGGTGTCGGTGTCGCCACCTGCCTCGGCGAGAAAGATGAGCGCGTCCTCGAGGGACGGGCGGTGCATCGCGCACCAGAAGGCGATTTCCACGCAGTGGACCACGTAGCCGGCCTCCCCGCCCCCACTGATCGGCAGCTCGCTCTCCTGCTCCCAGGGCACGCGCCGGATCGCTTCGACCAGCGCGCGTGGCGCGCCCTGGAGACGGTGCAGGACCTCCTCGACGAAGTGCTGATTTGCGTGCAGTAGCTCGCGCGCGGCGAGGTTCACCGCCGCCGCGCCCCAGGTGCACCGTTCGTCGGCGTGAGTGATCGCGGCCTGCTGCGTCGAGACGCGGACCATCTTGTCGACGTTGTCATGGTAGCGCAGCGCGACCGGGATACAGCGCATCACGGCGCCATTGGACGCAGCCCGGGGGTTGTGGGCAAGCCGGCCGGCTTCGAACGGCTCGGTGCCACCCTCGATGAGCCGGAGGGCACGCTGGGTCGTGAGACCGATGCCGCGACCGTCCCGCTTCATCCAGGTCACCCAGCGCCCCGCCACGTCGGTCGCGTCGAAATCGCCCGTTTCCACCAGAGACTCCGCGAGGAGCAGAGTCATTGCCGCGTCGTCGTCAAACGGCGACCCGTTGGGCGGCGGCGCGAGATCACGCACGCCCTGCGGGAAGGCCTCACGGATCGCCTTAGCTGTGCCAAGCCGCTCGGTAGGCACGCCGAGCTGATTCCCGACCACGAGCCCGAGCAGGGCCCCGCGCGCCCGCGTTAACAGCCGGGGATCGAGGCTTTCGTCCGGGACGCTTGCCGTCAAAAGGTCAGCACCACCACCCCGCTCTGCGGGACTACCCGACCCGCGAAGGCGTGCCGGTCGGCGTGGGGTCCGATGTAGGGATGGGCGCTGTTGTAGGCGGCCACACTGGAGTTCTGGTACAGGCGATAGTACCCGATGTGGGTGCGGACGGCACCCTTCGACACGAGGCAGTTGCACCGCACCGCCGCGGCGGTGCCGGGATTGACCTCGAGCGTGATATCCGATGCGCTCCCATTCGTGATGAGGGGCGCGAAGTAGCGCTGGCCGCCCACTTCGGCACTCACGTCGGCGAGCAACCGACCCCCGGCCCGGGGGAACGCCGGAAGCGGCCCCTCCAGCGGCTCGCCGATCGGCGGGTTGCCGGGGCGGACGAGGCGCCACCGCAGCCCACCACGTTGACCGCGCGGCAGGCTGAGGCGCTCGGTGGCTTCCGGCGCTACCGTATCCACTGGGACGCCGTTGCTCCGGATCTCGATCGGTTCGACGAGGGCGTTGTGGAGCGATGCGACTCCCGATCCGATATAGCCGGCGCGGCGCGCCAGCCCCGCAGCCACGAGCGCGGCGCCGAGCAAGGCGGCCACCGACCAGGCGACCCTCCCCGAACGACGCCGGACCTGGCCGGAGCGCCGGACCTGACGCTCGAGGGTCTGGGCACCGACCAACCGCTCGGAGCCGGACGCGCGGCCGGCGTCGAGCGCCGCGAGCACCTCGTCGGCGTTCTGAAAGCGGTCTTCGGGTTTCTTCGCGAGGCACTTCACGATCACAGTGGAGAGCCAGCGTGGGATCTTGGCGTTGACGTCGCTCGCCACCGGAACCGGGTCGCTCAGGTGTTTCCCAACGATCTCGGCGCTCGAGTTGCCGTCGTACGGGGGCGTCCCGGTCACCATCTGGTAGAGCATGGCGCCGAAGGCGTAGAGGTCACTGCGGCCGTCGAGGTTCGATTGGCCGAGGGCCTGCTCGGGGCTCATGTACTGCACGGTGCCGACGGTGAAGCCGGTGGCCGTCTTGGCACCAGCCCCCGCGCCTGCCCCGGTGCCCCCGCCGGGATCGAACAGCTTGGCGATCCCGAAGTCCACGAGGAGCGCCCGGCCGCTCTTCGCCTCGAGCATGACGTTGTCTGGCTTGATGTCCCGGTGTACGAGCCCCTGCGTGTGAGCGTGGGACAACGCGTGCAGAACCGGCTCGGCGATCTTCAAGGCCTCGTCCGCCGAGTACGGGCCGCGGCGACGCAAGCGCTCGGCAAGCGACTCGCCATCGACGAACGGCATGACGTAGAAGACCAGGCCCTCCCCGTCCCCGGTGAAGTGGATCGCCAGAATGGCCGGGTGCTGCAGCCGGGCGAGCGCCTTCGCCTCCTGTCCGAAGCGCGCCAGCATGCCCGGGGTCCAGGCGATCTCCGGGTGGAGCACCTTGCACGCGAGGCGGCGATCGAGATCCCTGTCCCACAGCTCGTACACCTCGGCGAAGCCGCCCCGGCCGATCAGGCGCTTCACCTCATACTTGGGACCGAGCGCGCGCGCGAGGCGCTCCGATGTGGTCCTCACCCCCTGCCCCCCTCTCCCTACGGGAGAGGGGGAGCTCACCACGTCCCCCCTTTCCGGAACGGAGAGGGGGTCAGGGGGTGAGGCCGTCGCGCGCTCGTTCGTGATTACGGTTGGCGAAGCCGAGCCGCATGTCGGGCAGAAGGCCGCGCCGCGCGGGATCTCCGCCCGGCACGAAGGGCAGGTGAGCTGGGTCGTCACGGCTCTAAGTTAACTTCTTCACATGCTGGCGCTCCGCATCATCGTGGGCCTCGGGCTCGCGTACACGCTAGTGCTGCTGCTCGCCTGGCTGCTCCAAGATCGGCTCGCTTTTCCGGCGCCGCGCGCGACCCTGCCCGATCCCAAGCGAGTGGGCGTGGAGAACGGTGAGAAGGTCGAGCTGGTCTCGGGCGACGGAACGAAGCTCGTGGGATGGTACCTGAAGCCGGTGGAGGTCAGTGGAGGTCGGTGGAGGATGGTGGAGGGAGACCACACCTCCACCAACCTCCACCAACCTACAAAACCTCCCAACTCTTCTCCAGCGCTGCTCTGGTTCTACGGCAACGGTGAGACCGTCGCGGCGATCTGGCCGATCGTGCGTGCGTTCCAGCCGCCGGGCACCGCGGTGCTGGTCCTCGATTACCCGGGGTACGGCGGCAGCCGAGGCCGGGCAACGGAGGCGGCCTTGTACGCCGCTGCCGACGCCGGGTACGCCGCGCTCGCAGCCCGCCCGGAGGTGGACCCGCAGCGCATTTACGTGTACGGCCGCTCGCTCGGCAGCGCGGTGGCAACCTACACCGCCGCACACCGTCGGGTGGCCGGACTGATCTTGGAATCGCCGTTTACCAATGCCGCGGCGATGGCAAAACATCACTACGGGCTCCTCCCGCGCTTCCTCCTCCGCCTGTCGCTCGACAACTTCGCCAACGTCAAGCGCGTCCACTGTCCGATCCTGCTGTTTCACGGCGACGCGGATCGGCTCGTGCCGACGGCAATGGGGATGGCCGTGGCGGCAGCCGCGGCGGGGCCGGTCGAGGTCGTGCTGATTCACGGCGCGGGGCACAATGACACCTACGACATCGGCGGGCGAGCGTACCGCGACAAGATGTGGGCGTTCATCGGTCGGACGGCCGTACTGCCGGAGCGTCCGTCGGTCCGACCCTAGATCACCACCACCGGCACGATCCGGTCCCGCGTGGCCTCGAAGCGGCGCTCCGCGTCGTCCAGCGTGCGCAACACGGCCGCTTCGTCGCCGTCGGCGAACTTGGAGCTCGGCGCGACGCGCCCGGTCGCCCGGCGCACCACGACGAGCGCCCGGGTCACTTCGCAGCGGTCCACGTCCGGGTCGGTATGCCCGGTGACGAGCAGCTCCTCGAATAGCGGCAAGCTGCATTCCTCACCCAGCACATAGAGGGACTCGAGGATCTTGGGGCCGAGGAATTGGCGCCGCAGCTGGTCGCCGCGGATCCGCTCGAACAGGCGCACGAGGACGTCGGCGTGTCCGGGGTAGTAGCGCGCCGCTTCCACGGCAGCGGCGACAAACGCGTGGTGCGCGCCCGGCGTCACGAGATACCGCTCGAACAGCGGCCACGCTCCCTCGGGGTGCCGTTCGGCCAGCGCGAGGAACGCGAAGTAGCGGCGCCCGAGCGGCGCCCCGGTGTCGGCGATCACGGTGTGCAGGCCGGCGACGCCCCAGCGCGCACCGACGAGGGCGGCGGCGGCGGCATGTTGCCACCGCTCGAGCTCGGGCACCCGGAAGGTCACGACGTGCGGATCGGGGAACGCACGGCAGCGCTCCAGCATCGCGAGGAGGCGGCGGTCCACTTGATCGAGCGCGGGCTCGAGGGCCGCGCTGTCCGCCCGTCGCGCGCCCCCGAGCGCTTCCCAGGCGAGCCGGTCGACGTGCGCCACCTCCCACGCCCGCTCGAAGGCCTCGGCATCGGGCGCGGCGAGCAGCCCCTCGAGCGCGCCGGCAAATCTGTACAGGCGTCCTGACGTTTCCACTCGCATCAAGCTACCCCGGACCGGCCCGCAATCAATCCGGATTTGTCCACATCCGTCTGGAAAACCGCGTGGAAATCCTGTGGGGGGGTGGGGAAATGTTGCGCTTCCTCACGGGCGAGCTTAACCTTGCCCCGCGCCTACCTCACCCCCTGGCCCCCTCTCCACAAACCGTGGAGAGGGGGAACGGATGACCGTCCGCCGTTCCCCCCTCTCCGCAGTGCGGAGAGGGGGTCAGGGGGTGAGGCCACGTGGAGGCCTTCTGCGAAAGTCACTAGTCGTTGCCGCTGCTCTCGCGTTGGCGGCGTGCTCCCGCCCCACCGGGCCGATCGCCGTCGGCCTCGCGGGCCCCTTCTCCCAGCCGCGCGGCGCCTCGATGCTCCGGGCCGCCCAGTTGGCGGTGAACCAGATCAACGCCAAACGGGGGATCCGGGGCCGCAAGGTGGAGCTGCGGATCGTCGATGATTCGGGGAACGAGGACACCGCCGTGCGGGTGGCGGAGGAGCTGTACGCGGATCCTGCGATCGTCGCGGTCGTGGGCCACTTGAGCTCGGGCACGTCCCTCGCGGCGGCGCGGGTATACGGCGGCGGCGCGACGCCTACTGCAATGATCTCGCCGTCCGCGTCCAGCCCCGACCTGTCGGGGATGGGTCCCTATGTGTTCCGCGTGTGCCCGAGCGATTTGCAACACGGGCCACAGCTCGCGCGTTTTGCCTGGCAGACGCTCGGCGCCAGACGAGCCGGGATCATCTACATCAACAACGACTACGGGCGCGGCGTGCGCGGTACGTTTGCGGCCGAGTTCGCGCGCCTGGGGGGCACGGTGCTCGAAGCCGACCCCTACATCCCGCCCACCTCCTCGCTCGAGCCCTACCTCTCGCGCATGCGCCGGGCGGGCGCGGACGTGCTGCTGCTCGCCGCGGAGCGACCGGGGGCCGAGCTGGCGCTGCGGGAGATGCGCTCGCTCGGGCTGCGGTGGCCGGTGCTCGGCGGTGACGCGCTCACGGGGATCGAGGCGGACGGTGCGCTCGCGGAGGGCATCCGGCTATCGTCCGCCTATCTCCCCGACCGGCGCGACGAGCGTAACGTCGCGTTCGTGGCGGAGTACGCGCGCGCGTTCCCGGGACAGCGGCCGGACCATCGCGGAGCCGGCACGTACGACATCGTGCTGCTCCTGGCGCGTGCGATCGACCGCGTGGGCGCGGACCGGCGTGCCATTCGGGAATACCTCGCGCGCGTGGGTCGGGGCCAGCCGCCGTTCGAGGGAGTCACCGGCACGATCGCGTTCGACGGCAACGGGGACGCGGCGGGTAAGACCGCGGTCATCGGCATCGTGCGGGACGGGCAACTGGTGACGGAGGCGGCGCGGTAAATGCAGAGCCGGTTCGACACGATCCGCGCGCGCATCCTGATCGGGCTGGCCTTGCTCCTGGCCGGTCTCGTCGCTACCGCGATCGCCGGCGCCGCCACCCTGCGCGAGATGCGCTACGCGATCGAGCAGGAGCTCGACGCGCTGCGCACGTCGACCGAGGAGGGGAGCGGTCTCGTCACGAGCGTGCTGGAAGAGATCCGGGCGGCCGAGCAGTATCTGGGCTCGCCCGGGGACCAGGCACGCCGGGAGTTCCAAGCCGCCGCCGAGGAGACCTTTCAGCACCAACGGCGGCTGGATGCGCTGGCCGGCCTCACCGTCGAGGATCGGCTCACGGTGAATCGCGTGAAGCAGCTCCACGCGGCGATCCAGACCGAGTACTCCATCGCCCACGCGCTCCGCGACCTGGGGCGCGATCAGGAAGCGGTGGCGCGGACGGCAGTGGTGCGACCGCGGGCGGCGGAGCTGACGCGGCTGGTGCGCGATCTGTCCCGCCGTCAGGCCCAGAAAGCGGCGAAGGCCGCGGAGCGCCTGACTGCGAACGCAGCCGATCGGGAGCGCAAGCTCTGGGTCTTCGTCGTCACCCTCGTGCTCCTCGGCTTCTTCCTGTCGCGCTACACCGTCCAATCGGTGCATGGGCCGCTCGGCCGCCTGGTGACGGCCGCCGAGCGGTTCGGCGCGGGCGATCTGCGACCGGTCACCACCGGGGAGATGCCCCGGGAATTCCGCGTGCTGGCAGACGCGATCCAGCACATGGGCGACCGGCTCCGGCAGATCGTGGGCGAAGTGATCGGGGAGTCGGACCGGATCGCCGGGGCGGCGGGGGACCTGTCGGCGGTGAGCGAGCAGCTCGCCGCCTCCTCGAGCGAGGTGTCGACGGCCATGGTGGAGATCTCGGGGGGCGCGGACCAGCAACGCGCCTCCCTCACTTCCATGGGTACCGGTCTCGACACGCTTCGCACGGCCACGGGCGAAATGGCGGACGCGGCGGAGCGCGCGGCGAAGCTCGGAGAGGAGATCCGCACGGTCGCCGACCGGCACCGGGGCGACGTAGCCGCCGCGAGCGGCGTGCTGCTCAACGTGCGAGAGGTGGTGCAGACCACCTCGAAGCAGATCGGCCAGCTCGGCGAGCTGAGCGTGTCGATCGACGACTTCGTGGAGCTCATCAAGCGCATCTCGTCGCAGACCAACTTGCTGGCGTTGAACGCGGCGATCGAAGCCGCACGGGCAGGCGAGCACGGCCGCGGCTTCGCCGTGGTGGCCGAGGAGGTGCGGCAGCTCGCCGACGAGTCCGCGCGGGCCGCGGAGGAGGTGACTCGCACCACGGGCTCGATCCGGGAGCAGATGGAAGACGTCACGGCCACCATGGCCGCCGGTCAAGCGAAGGTCCGTGGGATCGAGACCGTCGCGGACGGCGCGGCACACGGCCTCGCCGAGATCTCCACGGCGGTCGAGCTTGTGGAGCAGGTCGCCGCGCGGGTACGGGTCGCGGCCCAGGCGAACCGCGAAACCACCGTGCAGCTGCAGGGGCAGGCCGAGCAGGTGGCGACACGCGCCACGGCGCACGCGGCGGGCGCGGAGCAGGTCACGGCCGCCGCCGAACAGCAGGGCGCGTCGACCCAAGAGATGGCGGCCGCCGCCGCCAGCTTGTTGGAGGCGGCCGAGAAGCTTCGCGGGCTGGTGCGGGGATTTCGGGTGTAGCCAAGCCGGAGCGGGCTACGGTCCGATGGTGGCGTTCCCAGGTGCCACGAGCAATCCGGGCGTCAAATCGAGGCCCGTGAGCGCTGCCGACAGCACCGGGAGCGACAACACGTGATTGGAGAGTCCGGGCCCTGTCGCGGTGAACCAGAGGCGGCCCAGAGTCTGTGACCCGGTCACCCCGAGCGGGTTGGTGGCACTGAAACGCACGACGCCGCCCGCCGCCGTGTCGGCGATGACGACTGGAAGCGGCGCGAAGGTGCCGGCCTGCGTACTGTCGTACTGCAGCACGCCGGCATTCCAGCTGAACCGCGCATCGTAGCTGCCGAGCAGCTCGGCCGTGACCGCCTTGAGATCGACGACGATGTCGATCGCGACTGGTTGGCCGAGCTTTGCGACACCGAAGCTGCGGCCCCCGGTGAGTGCGAGCGCGATTGGACTGCCGGGGGGCGTGAGCGCGTCACCGACCATCACGACCAGCGAGTCCGCAATGCCCGGCGCAGCGGTCGCGACCACGATCGCGCTGCCCGGCACGACGCCCGTGACGAGCCCGGTGCTCGTAACCCTCGCCACGGCCGGGGCGCGACTCGTCCAGGTCGCGAGTGAGGGCGACAGCTGCTTCCCGGCGATATCCGTGACGGTTGCGGTGAGTTGCGCGGTGTTCCCCGGACTCAGGGTCGTAAGCGTCACGTATCCCTGGTTGACCAGGACCGCGGCGGGGGCGGTGAGCGGCGCGACGTTGAGCCGCAGCGTGTCGGCGGCCGCGCGAATCGCCACCTCGACAAGCCCCAGGCCGCCGGTCGGGCTCAGCAGGGCCGTGACCGTACGATCCGGTCCCACCAGGATGAGACCCGGCGTCAGGTTGGTCAACGCCACGGGCACGCCCGTCACGGGGATCAGCGCCGAATCCACGCTGATGCGCATTACCAATGAGCCGCCGGTGGCGAGCGTCGTGTCCTGCGGCGCGACGGTCACGACGCAGCCCGAGCCGATCTGGCACGGCCCGACATAGCTCACCGGCACCGTCACGGGCGGGTTTGCAGCCGCGCCGCTCACGACCACGGTGTCGACACCTGCGTACAGCCGGGCGCCATCGCTCGAGCGGATGCCTTCGAGCGTCACCTGAAACGACTGCTCTCTCCCGATGACCACGATCGGCACGCTGAGAGTCGCGTTGCCCGCCGCATCGACCGGAACAGTCGTATCCACGACCGCTCCGGGAAGCCGGGTTGCGGCGCGCGCGGGCCCCCCAATCGGTACGCCGACGCTCGAGATCGGCACGACGACCACGTGGAGCTGGTCGAGATCGTCCAGCAGGACCGTTCCGGAGCCGATCGCGAGCAGCGGCAGGATCGACAGCCTCGGGCCCCCGAGCTCGGACCCCGCCCACTCCGCGCACGCAATCCCACCACCCAGGATCGCGAGCGCGATCCAGGGGAGGGCGCGCCGGGTCACCGCGCCCACTCGAGCAACACGACCGCCCGCGGCCCCACGAGCGACACGGAGCTGCCGTTGTCCGCCAGGCGACCGAACGCCGCCTGGCCCTGGACCAGGACGGTCAGCGCACCACTCGTGCGGTAGCGCACATCCACGCCGGGCCGCACCAGCCAGCCGAGCAACGCGAGGCCGCCGGTCGCGGGCCCGGCGAGCTCATGACGGAACTCGACGTTCGGAGCGAGGCTCAGCGCCGGGGACAGGGGCCGCTCGAGCCGCGCGCCCAACGCGAGCACGTTGCCGCGCGGCACCTGGACGACGGTGGAGTCGTAGCCGTGGGGTCGGAGGCGGTACCGGTCGTACGCGTAGAGGGACAGGCTGCTGCGCCCCGCCGGGAGGCTCAACCCCGAATAGAGCAGGAAGCGGGGGCCGCTGGCGCTGCGCGAGCCGGCCCCCGACGTATCCGCGCCGCTCGTCGCGTACACCGCGGCGCCGCGGAAATACCCTCGGCCCCCCCCACCCACCGGTCCCTCGGCGCCGAGCCGCACACGACCCTCGCCGCCCGGCTCGAGATCGCCGCCCCCCGCCACGGGCGTATAGCTGGCGTGCCAGCGGTAGCTCCCGCCCACTCCGGCCGCCCAGCGCTCCCCCAGTCTGAACGCCGTCGCGAACCCGCCCGTCACGCCGCCCCCCGTCCCAAAGCTCGGCGTGGTGAAATTCAGCACTTCGGTCGCGAGTGCGCTGAGCAGCGGCACGGACGACGTGTCCACGGCCTTCTTCCCGGTCGGAAGCGTGCCAGCCACCGAGACGATCAAACGGCCGGACGCGGGCGCCCAGCTCATTCGGACATCAGTGTCGGTCGGGCCCGCGACCTCGAGGGCGCCGCTCGTGGTCATCGCGGACGCATGCGCGTATCCGCTCGACAGATCCACCACCAGGCTCGGGCCCAGCCGATGCGACAGGCCGACCGGAATGGTCCACTCGACGACGTGATCGAAGGCGTAGCTCGACCCGAAGTAGTAGCCGTCGAACACGAACCCGGTGCGCGCTGCGGTGCCGACCCCGTCCGTTATTCCCTGCGCGGCAAGCGGCGCCGCCGCGCACAAACACAACAGGACCAGCCTCACGGCGGCCGCTTGAAGATGATGATGATCCCGTTCGCGACGGACACGATGGACGGCAGGCCGAGCGATTCAGGAGTCAGTTGACGATCGATGGTGGAGCTGCCTGTCGGCAGCCTCACGTCGGCGATCGCGTCACCAATGGCGGGCACGACGTCGCGCGCTCCGGCAGAGAGCAGTCCGCCCCCACCGCCGAAGCCCGCCGGCTGGGCGCCACGGGTCACCCGCTCGACCGCGTCCACGACGGTGATGAGCCCCCCGCCCGTGGCCTGCTCGGCGGCCGGAGCGGCGGTCGCCGTCTGCTGCCCGTCGCGGGCGGCCTGGAAGCTCGGGTCGGCCTGCGCTGCGTCGCGGAAGTGACGCGCCGCCGCACCGTAGTCCCCGCGATCCATTGCCTCGAGCCCCCGGCTGTAGGCGAGGAATGCGGCGAGATTCTTTGGCCCCTGACGGAGGATCTGCTCGCGCTCCGCTTGCGTGAGCGCTAGCCCGAGCTGCGCGGCGAGATCGAACACGACCTGCTTTTCGAGGTCGAGCAGCTTGGGGAACGGCCCGGTCACCTGGTCCACCGGCCGTACGACGCCGGTACCGGTGACCACGGTGGCCGAGAGCTGCACCGGCCCTCGGGGCGGAATCGTCGCGGTCCCCTGCACCAGGCGCTCCGCCCGCAGCAGCCGTCCCACGCGCGCCGCCGTCGCCGGATCCACGCGCTCGCTCTGGCCGAGCTGGAGCTCGTCCAGCAGCATGCCGATCTGCAGACGCTCGAGCAGCCGCAGCGTCCGGATGTAAGCCAGGTCGGTGGTGATGAGCTCCGCCAGCCCGCGCGACAGGGGCTGCACACTCGAGTCCCCGGCGATCACCAGCGGCAGCACCGCCACCGGGGCGGGTTGGGGCGGCTCGAGCGCGAGCTCCGCCTCGCGCGCCAACGCCTGCCGCGCCGTTCGCTCCGCCGCGGCGCGGAGCGCGAGCTGCGCCTTGGCGCGCAGGGCGGCCACACCTCGGGCGCTCGGGTGTTGCGCCACAAAGTCGCTGTAGGTGGCGACCGCCTCGTCGTAGCGATCGGCCTGCTCCTGACACGCGCCGATCACGAGCGGCCCGAGCACGTTGTCGGGCTCGAGCGCGAGCGCCGCGCGCGCCACGACGGTCGCGGTGTCGCAGCGCCCGGCGGCGGCGAGCGCCGCGCCCAGCCGAAAGGGTGTGAGTCCGGCGGGCCGTGGAGCGCGAGCGCACCCGACGGCCGCGCCCAAGAGGAGGAGCAGGAGCTGCAGCTTCACCGCCGCGACTTCTTCTTGGCGGCTTTCTTCTTGGCCAGCGCCTTGGGCCTCGCGGCGTGCGCGGGCTTGTGCTTGGACGTGAGGGGGCCCTCGACGTCGGCGAGCACGCGATCGCCTTCTTCGGGGCCGATCAAGCCGCGGCGCACCGCGTAGCGAACCAGCTCCTCGGCATCGTCGAAGGTGAACTCACCCACCCCCGCGGCGGCGCGGATCGCCTTGACCAGGGCGTCCGCCACGGGGCTGCGCAGCACGCTCGCGATTCCGGGGAGGGCTTCGAGCAGCGAAGAGATCTGCGACCCGCCGAGCTCAGCTGGGGGGGGCATCGAACACGCTGCTCCGGCGCTAAAGGTCGCGCCAAGCTACATCGGCCCTACCACACCGTCAAGGATTTTTGACCGATTTTGGGCGGAACTATCGCTGCGGAGCGCGGTTACGACGCTGGCGCAAGGCCTGGACGAGCCCGCCGGGCGCGCGGCGCGAGATGGTGAGGTCCGAGTGGGACAGGAGCTCGCCCAGCACGCTGCGGGTCCGGGGGTCGAGCGGCATCTCGAAGCGCAGGTCGAGCTGATACTCTACGTGATCAGGACCCTGGCCGGTGAGCGTAAAGCCCTGGGCCTCCGGTCGGGCGGCGTCCACCTCGATCTGCGCGAGCGGCTCGTACTGGGGGCGGTCCATGGTCACCTCCGCGGGCAACCTCCGGGCTCCGTGAGAGATACGCCTCTCCGGGGAAGTGTCAAGGCGGCCCACCTTCCAGGGGTGGCTACATTTCGTGCCTGGAGGTGCAATCAGCCGTGGGACGACGCGGAATCAAGGAATACCGGGCGCCCGAAGCGCTGGCGCTGATTGCGGCGGACCGTGAGCACGTGCCGCTGGTCTGCCCCTCCTGCAGCACACGGTCGATCGTGCGGGCGCCCCGCCGTCGCGGCGGCCGCGCCGCGCCGCTCGCGGCGGAGCGCGTGACGCTGACGTGTCAGACCTGCGGCCGCCACGCATCCTACATCGAGCGCGGGCCCACCGCACCGCGCGACGAGACCATGGATCCTCATAGCGTCCGTCTGTGACATCCCCCGTTCCACCACGGGAGAAGGAGAGCGGCACCGAGCGTGGCTGGCGACGCGATACAAATGATGGGTACGGTCAGCGAAGTGCTTCCCAACACGACCTTCCGCGTGAAGCTCGAGAACGGGCACGAGGTGCTGGCGTACGTCAGCGGCAAGATGCGCAAGAACTACATTCGGATTCTGCAGGGGGATCGGGTCGCTGTAGATCTCTCACCGTACGACCTGACGCGCGGGCGCATAACCTACCGCTACAAGTGAGACAGTCGTATGCCGTAAGGTCTTGCTTGCGGCTTACGACTTACGACTTAGAACTAAAGAGGCCGGGATCGCTCCCGGCCTCTTACGTCCTCGTGCTACGTCGTTGTGTAACGTCTCTGTGCTTACGCTTCTCTTGCCTAATAGAACAGCATGAAGCCGCCGGAGATGTCGATCTGCTTAGTCCCCGGTGCGAGACCTCCGATGACGCCGGTGGTGCCTTCCTGGGTGCCCTCGAACACGAGCTTCAACGACTTCGTCCACTGGTGGTAGATGCCGGCAGTGTACGAATACACGTTGGACCGCACGGCCGTGTTGCCGTCACCGGTCTGGTCGTTGACGAGCCGGCTGAAGCCGTAGCTGCCGCCGACCGTCGTCTTCGGGCCGACTTTGTAGGTGACCTGGACGATGCCGCCATCGGATTTGCGAAGATCCGTGCCATTCGCCGCAACCCCACCACCCCCGATAGCCGAGAATGTGAACGTCGTACCAAGGCCCTTGCCAATGTAGCCGTTCACGACAACCGAGAGGTCGGACATGCCGGCTCTAACACCCGCGGTGCCGCCGAACGAGCTGACGGTGTTGCCACCCGTAGCCGCGTTCGACGTGCTCTGCCACAGGCCGCCGACCCAGAACATGTAGCTGTTCTTGCCGGACTTCTGGTTGTACGTGAATTCCGTCTCGAGCCGCGGGATCTTGGTGACGTTGTATGCGCTGCCGAGAATGATGCTCGGCTGGAACGCGCCGATGCTGAGCTGCGCCTGCCCGGGCTTCGTGCTGTAGGTCACCTGGGCGTTGAAGTTCGGATACAGGTAGCCGTATCCGATGCGGCCAGCCGTCGTACCGCCAGCTTGCCCACCGCCGATCCCGACCGCGCCAACGCCGAACAGTGTCATGTCGTTCAGGATGTTCTGGCGGCTGAACAATGCGAGCTCGCGACCCGCGAGGATCTGGGATCCGTTTTTCATCCCGATGGTCAAGTAGACCTGGCGCATGTCGATCTGCGTGCCGAACTGGTCGTGGACACCAGCGTTTTGGATCTGCGGCGCAAAGCCGAAGTGAACTGCCAGGTTCATGCCGGCTTCCTTGCCGCGCGCTTCGAATGTCGCGAAGGCTGGGAGCAGTCCGGTGCGGACGCTGCTATTCGCCGGACCGCTGTTGTTCACTTTCGAAAACACCCAGAAGGCGTTCACGTTCCCGGAAAACTGGAACGCCCATCCGTTGGACATCTGCATCGTCAGGCCTTGCGCGCCGGCCGTCGCGGAGACGCCCAGCGCCAAGCCCAACAACAACAGCGTGAGACGCTTCATACGAGATTCCTCCTTGGGAGTTTACCTGGCCAATCCTACCGCTCGTGCCCTCGAGGCGCCAACTGCAACTGCGCGCGGCGCCAGGTACAGCCGAGTGGGAACGTGGTCCTCCCACCAGTCATACCTCGTCTGGCTTCTCACCTACAGTTGTGTGAGCAAACAGGGGAAAGCGGAGCCCACCTCCTTGAGAGCGAGTCCATCGTGCTGCGCCCCGCCGCCGCGCCGACCGCACCAGGCCGCGCCAGCGTCCGCTCGGCATTCCCCGCTCCCGCGAGGCTAGGGTTTCCCCGCAGGAGGGGCCGCCAACGACGGCTTCCGAACTGAGCCCGAAACCTCGAAGCGAACCCACATGCCGGCCGGCCCATGGCCCGGAACCCCGCAAAATATTAGGTAGGACCCCCCCCTATCCGCAATAAAGCGCAGGTCATCCGTCTGTTCTGAGATGAGTCCCTGGTCTAGCCGTAGCGTGAACGCCCGGGGGAAAG
>WNGA01005278.1_pt1 | contig 18678 bp, 21 predicted proteins | sample 5400061 | NCBI WGS metagenome assembly WNGA01 (sample SAMN13153366, study PRJNA577476) | soil metagenome | isolation source: 100 cm soil or saprolite under grassland replicate 2 | place: USA:California | collected 2016-06-15 | reverse complement strand
TCCTTCGCGATGCGATTCGCGGCGTGGACCTGAAGCCCGGGGATTCGGAAATTGCGGAGAAGGAAATGCGAGTCCACGGGGCCCGCTTTTCGGAGAGTCAGGCGCTGGCGAGGCTCTTGCCAAAAGCACGATCCCCTCCCTGACAGCCGTCACCTGAAGGCGGCGAATCGTTGAAACCGGCCCCGAGCGGTTGCAATCGGTGCGTGGGGGACGACCCCTCACCGAGGTCGAACGCAATCCGAAGAACAATCGGATGAGGGCGCTTTAGGCGCCGCTCGCTCGGACCCTCTCGAATTCGGTTGTTCCCGGAGGGAATTGGGCGATGACGGTTCTTTGGCATTAAGTAGGACGCCTCCATAAGAGATACCGGCCCTTCGCTCCTGATTCCCCCAAACTACTACTACAAAGCCGGAAATCATCCAATTGTCGGACGTTCCCCTCGCCTAATCAGACGGTGTGTCAGAAAGGAAGGCTGTGAGGTCGTCCCTGCAAACACGTCCCCCGGCGGCCATCCTATTCTTCTCTGCGACAGACCCGATATCGATCCCGCTCTCTCTTAGGAACCCTAACGACCCATGGACCGCGCCACTGTACACCATGCCGTAGGATGTCTTTCTTGTGCAGGATGAAGAGTTCGTAGTCGCTGGGGTCGTCGCTATCGATATTTGCCACGACGTAAAGGAAGAACCTCGAACTTCGTTTCATTACATCAAAGACTTGCGGCGCGAGGCGTGCACCGCCATCGTCCCAACCGGGTGCTCCTTTTCCTTTGACCTCGATCTTCCTTCCGGACGAAATCACGTCGCATCCCTCGCGGGACACTTCTCGCGGGGTGCGGCCTTGTGCCTTTTCGTACTCGAGGACGAAATTCACCGCCTCCCTTGCCACATGCGAAATCTGTCGCCCCACTTTCGCCAAGAGAGGATCACTTCTTCCGCTCGAGCGCGCTGATCTCGAGCAGGCCCTCTCCGAGCCTACCGCCTGCGGCGGTCCCCGCGACGCGGACGATCATGTTCGAGACGAACCCGAGGAAGATCCCGATGCCGTAGTACGCGAGGAGGTCGCGCGCATACAGGAAGGACATCATGCTCACGCCGAAGACGATCGCCATGAAGGACGCGAAGGCGCCCCACTGCACTTTGTAGCGGCGCACGGCGAACATGAGGAACCATCCAAGGACGGCCCCCATGAGGACGAGGCCGACCTGGTTGATGTCCATCGAGGTTCCTCGGAAGACTACCGGGATGTCCGGCCGGTTGGGATAAAAGAGGCGCTGCGGTTCTCACGCGAAATAACCAGCGTCGAGTCGCGCGTCGCCAACCCCATGACGCCTTTCGACGCAACGCGTCCCCCTCCGTGTTGTCGAACCGAAATCAGCCCACCTCCATCACACTTTGTTCTCAGTTGGAACTTGTTACCAAGGGATCATGATCTCTCCAGGTCGCGGTTGCTCGAAACAAGTGCGCCGTGTCTCGACAAAGCACGAGCAGGTAGCCAAGGTTTAGGCAGGGTTATCCTTAAGGAAACTGAGCCCCATCTCTAGGGCTCGGCGGGGGAGGAGGTGCGCTCATGTCGAGACGCAGTGTTTGCATGGAATGTGGCTTTCAAAGAGAGGTCAGCGACTGGCACTGGAACCCAAAACAAGCGATTTGCCCGAAATGCGGGGGGCAGGAACAGCTCGAAAAGGTTGCCGCGATTGTGACGAAGTCAAAGGAACAGGCTGACGCACGCGAAAGAGTCGTGGCAGGGAGCCTCCTCTTGAGGCCAGGTGAGACCGTTCGAAAAATCTGGCGCGCGTCCCTGCAAACGAAGACCTTCTTAGCGTCCCTGGCTGACGAAAAGAGCGGCAAAACCATGTGGCTTGGTTTTCTCGCGCTTACTGACAGAAGACTTGCATTCGTGGAAGAAGTGGGTCTCTTCACGAAAACGCATCGTGTCAAGGAATCAATTGATCTGGAAAATCTCATCAACGTCTCGGTGCAGGGAGTATCTAAGAAACTGTACGTCACGTACCAGGCCGGCGGAAACTCGGTCGAGAGAATGTTCGGAGGGGCCGCCGGGCAGACTCTCTTTGAAATACACCGCGAGATACAAGAGACGAGGGCCGCCAGGGTGAATGCTATCGAGTTTGAGAAGAAGCAGGCAAGGGTCCAGTACGTGCTGGACTTCTCGTTCCTGAAGAATCAGATGGAAAAGGGAGGGATCATGGTGAGCACAATTCGTTGCCCTAACTGCGGAGGAACGCTCGCCCTTCCGAGCACCGGGGTTTCAGTCAGGTGCGAACGTTGCAGCTCTGACGTTGTTGCTCAAGACGTGTTCGACAGGATGAAAGGACTGTTAGGCAACCTGCCGTAGGCGATCGTCTCTAGCCCGGACAAGGCCAATGCGCCCAGATGAGGCCGACGGCCGCAGGAATTAGGGAGAAACCGAACAAGACAACTGCTCCTTTCAGCCACATGTATTTCCGCTCTTGAGTAGCAGCAAGCTCCCACGTCTGCCTAGCGAGTTCGCGGTCCGTGTCCGCCTTCGTGAGTTCGCCTAGCCGTTTAAGGTAGCCCGACTGGTCGAAGTTACGTATCGTGCGGTAGTATAGGAGCGAAGAGTGCTCCTTCGGAGCCGTGCGCGGAAATATTGTCTCAAGACATGCGAAGGTGCCTGACAGCGCCAAACCGACGGCAACGAACAACACGTAGTTTGCCGCCGCGTTACACGCCGGAATCTGTTGCAGGAACAAGAGGCCCGCCAGTCCCGCGCTAGCAGCTGTTAGGATGCTCGCTTTAGTATCTGCAAGCTCAATCATCCAGAGCGCCAATTCGTGGGATTTTTCTAAGTATTCTCGCACATCAGATTGAGCAGCTGCCATGTTTCGTTCCGAACGAGAGGAATAACATCAAGATTGTGGGCAGAGGCGCGAATCCGCTGGTGTCGCCTCTAGACTGAGCCCTGTTGCAGTGACCTAACTGGCGTTGCCGCGGAGCTCAGGCCGGAACTATTTTGGCAGGGATGATTGTCAACTGGACTTCGCGGCCCCTGATTTCGTACCTGAGTATGACACGTTGTCCTGGACTCAGCTTAGCTGGTTTCCGGATCTCTTGGGGAATCACCAAACGATACTTGCCGTCGAGCCTAGCGTCTACCTGTTCGACTTGAGCGGTCATCAGGGCCTCCAAGACTGTTACAATCCCACAAGCTATTTATACCATCGTGGGATTGTGGGACGGTGGGAATGGCATGGAGACCGGTTCTGGCCTCGGCCAACTCGAATGCGCTGTTTGCGGGGCCTCTCTTGGGATGGGACTCCCAGGAAATCAGTACTGCTCACGGTGCGGCCAGTACGTGATTGGACGCGCGGTCCAAGGAAATACCGCAGCTGTTATCGGGGCGGTCATAGCTGTCGGCCTAGGTCTCCTGGCAGCGTACCTGATCTCGAGGTCGTAGTCCATGCAGAGAATGGGTGATCGGGCCAAGCACAAGGTCTTCACACATGCCCTTCGACGGGTTGGACCTAGCGAAGCTGTCGAGATTCCGAAGACCAGACTGCCGACCCTACCCAGAAGCTACGAGCCAACAATTCTCGGCACGCCGCCTTCGCTCGCCGTTCCCGGGAGTCAGGAGCAGTTTCGGGGACCGTACAGTCGGCACGTTTACGAAAAGCAGAGGTCCTGGGTCGTGCATCGTGACACCGCTGATCCAAGGCAAGACCCGATCGAGCATCTGATCGCCGACGCTCCCGAATGGGGAGCCGGACTGCTGGCGGCCGGTGTGTTCGGTATTCCGGCAGCTCGGTCGAGCTTCGAACGCTCCATTCAGAAAGGATCTGACACGAAAGCAGCCACTTTAGGCGCCGCGATTGATGGGTTCGTTGTCGGTGGCGTGGCCTTCCTCGCCGCTTTTGGAGGCGTGCGCCTTCTCCGGACGATTCTACGCGAGTAGTAGGTCTCACGAAGGCAGTTGCCTCAATTTATTCAGTACGCCTCCCGTCCCGCGTCGGCCGCGCTTTAGCGGGGGAAGTTGACTCTCTGGAACCCAACCGATCGAAGTGTGAGCGACGCCCGACCCGGATCTGCAGATTCGCCCATCGCGCTACAACAATCGCCGAAATCAGCCAAGTATCGGACGTATGGCCTGTTTCATCCGACACAGCGTCCGATAGACTGTGGCCCAGGTCATCAAGTCGCCCCAGCCGTCGTTGAAGGGTAAGACGATCTGCGCCGCTTGGGCAGGGGTCTGTCCATCGAGGCTCAGATGCGGACGGAGGAAGTTGTAATCGATTGCGATCCCGCGGGGAATCGGAGAGGCTGGAGATTTCAGCCCTCTCATTGCAGTAACTCGGTCCTCCAAGGTGCCGTGCCATCGCTCGATGAGCTGATTGTCACGGAAACCGCCTTTGGAATGAACATGCCGCACCCGACGCGCTAAGTCCGTGCTGTAGAAGATCTTGTTTACCAGCGCCGGATAGACTTTCAAATCGTCCGTCACGATGGCCTGAGGGCGCGGGGCCAAATCCGCGCAAGATTTGAGGAAGGCCTTGCCCTCCGCGTAGGTCCTGGTCCGCGAAACTCGGGTTCCCACGATGAACCGCGTGCCTTCATCGATGGCGTCCCACTGCCACCAATCCTGCCCAGGACGTCGAGTCTTTCGGCCCCCTTCCTTGGCAGCAAGCGGTTCCGATGGGCGAAAGCGTAAGGTGGTCTCGTCCGAGTGCCATGTCCCTGAGAGTTGAGGCGTAAAATTCCGTAGTAACGCGTCCACTTCTGGCACATACTTCTCGATCCACCGGTGCACGTTTCGCCAGTGCACGCAGACCCCGAGGATACTCATCAGATTCCTCCCTGTCTTGGGCAACGAGCATCCGTCGAAATACATCCTGAGGGCCGCTGCAACAGCAATCTTCGGCTTCCGCATTCGTGGCAGTTTCCCGTTGTCGTAGAACTGATGACGGCAATCCTTGCAGCGGTAGAGCTGCTGTCCCTTCCGGATCCCGTTCTTGACGACTTTCAGCGATCCACACCACTTACACGCACCCCTCCGGGCCGTAGCTTCATAGGCCAAAGCCCGGTTTGGGGAATGGGTGGAACAGCTGGGTTCGATGCTCGTAACATCGACCTGTCTGGGCCGTCGGTGCTAGTAACACCAGCGGCTCCACCCTCTCCATAGGATGCGCATGCCTATCATCCTCACATGGAGAGACCAGTGAAAGTGATAATCCCCTAGTCACGTTCTGCCATCTAACGCCCTCCCAGACGCACAGAAATGCGATACAGCACACTTTCATTCGAGCTCCTGGGTAGAACTACATGTACGGTGCCTCTAGTCGGAGAGTTAGAAGTCACACGGCGGCTTTTGTGAGACCGAGAAGATGGTCTGCAAACCTCTGCTAGTCTGCTGCGGCCTGCCTATCGTTTGGATAGATATGGATCGTGACGGCGTCTGGGACGCAAAATGCGCTTGGTGCGGTCGAGAGTTCTGTTACTCTGAAGCACCTCCTTCCCCAACTACGAGTGGATGACCGCCATACACCTCAAGAAGGCCAACGAAGGAGAGCGACGCAGGTTCCTCGCCCCACGACCGACCCGGACTGCTTCCGGGATTGATTCTGGTTCCCGGGGCGTAACAGAGCTATTGACCGTTATCGCTTTAGCAGGGACGGCTCATGCCCCGCCCGTTGACGAAGGCCGACGAAGTCCTCAAGCAGCTCGTCGAGTGGAGGGGCGACGAAGCCAACGAACAGGACCTCTACCCGTTCGTGAAGGAGTTCTTTCGGTACGTAATTGGCTATCCTGTTGATCGGGTCCGCATCGGGCAGACGCGCGCCGGTGGCTTCCCCGACATCTCACTGTGCGGCGAGGACGCCAAGCCCAAAGATGGCATCTTCTGGCTCGTCGGTGAGGTTAAACCCGAGGCCGGTCGCTTCCAGGAGGAAAAGGAGCGGGAAGACGTCTGGAAGGGCCAGCTGAAGAAGTACGTCTCGGCGGACACCGTGTACGCGCTCCTCATCGACCCGAAGACAATTGCTGTGTTACGGCCTGATGGGAGCGAAGTCAACGTAGTGAAGTTGGATCAGTTCCTCGGGCGTGCGAAGAGCCTCGCGGACGACACGAACCTCGGTCTGCTGAGTTACAAGAACTCCGTTTCGGACGTTTCCTTGAGGCCATTCAAGGAGGGGAAAGCGCCAAGTCGTTTCCTCGACGTTACAGACGAAGCGACGCGTAAGAAGTTTTACGAAGCTCTCCGAATTTCATCTCGGGAGTTGATCAACTATAGTACGGATCGTCTCCGAAAACTTCTGGCGGACTACGAGGAGATGGAGCGAGAGCTCTCGGAACTCGAGGCGAAGACGACGCATCAAGAAGACCCAGCATACGTGCGGGTTCGAGGCGCCATCCAGCGCCGCCACTCCCAAGCACAGGCGTTCACGGAGTCGATCCTCCCTGCGTTCAGGTCGCAGATCGGGCGCGAACTCCCGGAAGACGAGACAGAGGCCGAACGTCTACTACTGAACGTGTACGCTACCGAAGGATCTTCCCTTGTTCTAGCCCGAATCCTATTCGTGCGCTTCTTCGAGGATCATGACCTCACGACGCGCAAAATCAGCAACGGAGGAATCAAAGCGTTCCGGAATTTTTATCGTGATGTCCGTGACGACTACCGTCATCTCCTTAGCGACGCGTTCAAGGATCTCGAGCGCCGTTACCGCCGCCTGTTCGAACCAAGCGTTTTCGACTTCTCTCACGAGGGTGACGGGGAACTGTCTCGTCTCCTGCTCCGGATCTTCTATCGGTTGAACGCCTTCGAGTTCACGAAAATCACTGGGGATATCCTCGGCAACCTCTATGAGCGATTCCTGGACGTCAACGCTCGGAAGAAACTGGGCGAGTTCTATACCCCAATGCCTGTCGCCCGATACGTCCTGGAGCGAATCGGGTTCTACGACGATCCTGGGCCTCTCTTGGATCCAGGGAATGGTTCTGGGACATTCCTCATCGCCGCCACCGTTGGGCTCATCGAGCGCCTAAGGGCGAAGGGGGTTTCTGTACAGCAGGCTGTCGAGCAGGCCGTTGCCCTGGTGCACGGGTTGGACATCAACATGTTCGCTGCCTTCATCGCCCAGCTGCAACTCATCTGGCACTTGTTCCCCTACCTCAGCGAAGCGAAGATGAAGGAAATCCCGAACCTCAAGGTGTATGGGGGGGTGAATTCGCTCGTCTACGACCCGCAACAGACGCTGGCATCGTCGATTCTCGTAGGTTCGGCTGAATCCGTCGATATGTCCACGAGGTTGCGGGACAGTCGCTATCGCTACGTTGTGGGAAACCCCCCGTACATACGGAACGAGCGATTCAAGGACTGGGGCGAATGGCGGGCGTTCTACCATGAGGTTGACCACAAGAACAGCGACGTTGCCTTCTATTTCGTAAAGCGAGCCATTGACGGCGGCCAAATCGATCAGAAGGATCGTCCGCCTTCGATGATGCCCTCTTGGCTGCAGGAGGGCGGGCGGATGTGTTGGGTTCTCCCGCTCGGGGTCTGCGATAGCAGCGCTGCCGCCCCCTTGCGCGAAAAGCTGCTCAGGTACAATGTCTTCGAGATCACGGACCTCGAAGACGTGGCACACGCCCTATTTCCTTCCGCCATTGCCTCGACTCGGGCCACAGTTGCGCCAATCCTTCTTTTCGCCGAAAGAAGGGCGAGCGCAAATGACACCGTCACGCGCCTTGTTCGTGTGACGAAGCCCTGCTTGGCGGAAGATCGGTTGCGCATCGAGCTGGCCGACACGACAGAGATTCTGCAATCGATGTTCGCTTCCAACCCCATCAACCCCTACGGCCAAATTCTGACCAAGCTTCGCGATAAGGACTTGCCCGTCCTCGAGAAGCTGATGTCAGCTGGGCGCGTGGTTGAGTTCTCGGAAGAGCCGACGCCTTGCTACGGCATCAAGGTGGGTGTCGCGGGTCTTCTCTCCGATAAGCCGGAATCAGGGCAGCTTCCTCTCCTGAAGGGCCAGAATATTTCTGCGTTCTATCTCAGCACCGCCTCGAACCAATGGGTCGATCCACTCAAATGCAAGGACCCCTCGATTTGGAGATCCGAGAAGATTCGTTCGCGCCAGGCCTTGAGTTTCTCAGAAATCGCCCTGGCCCCGCAAGCGGCCAACTTCGTGCCGGATAAACACGCGATCAACAACAGTGCGATTGTCCTCGTCCCCAAGAGGGAGTACGCGCACGTCCCATGGGACATCTTGCTCAACTCTTCGCCAGCCCGGTTCGTGTACCTCTTAATTCTACGTAGTGGCCTCATTGGGGTTGGGACTCCTGTAGGGAACGGCAAGACGGCAGCATGGAGCCACGTGTACCCTCGATGCGTCGATGCGCTCCCGGTTCCGCGAGAACTCGTTGAAAAGCCGGGTGACCTTTCGGTGATTGCCAAAGAGATCCGCGAGGTCGCATCCGCCATAGCCCAACGGTGGGGGACGATCGCGGCAACCTATGCAGCGGCCGAGAAGCGCTCGTTGGCCCTTTCCCCTGTCACTTGGGAGGGGTGGGAGGATCCGAACGTGGAGGTCGAGGGCGATGCCCGTGTCTCGAAGGCGGATGGTGCTTGGCGACTTCACTTCTACGAGGATGATCAACAGAAGCTGTCCTACATCGGAGGCCCCTACGAAATCCTTAACGTCGTCTCGTACCTTCTCGAACGGCGCGAGGAAATCACTACCGCCAAAGGTGAACTCGAACGACTGGAGATTCCGGTGGATTCCCGCTCACTCTCGATTTTGATCGACCAAGCCCGCGACGAGAACTCACCCGACCGCAGAAGGTTTCGCGAACTCGCAGCCAAGGCTGATGAAGTCGTCATGGACGCGTTCGGACTCAACCGAGAACAGAGGGATTACGTGCGGGAACGACTGTCCACGCCGCCCTTTGACGTGATGCAGCCTCGCTGGCCCTGGGCAGAAGTCTCCATGCGCGGCATCCAAGAGTATCCTGACGATCGTTTCGACTGAACGACAGCTTCCAGTGGCACAGGATCGCCACCACTAGTCCTGCCAAAACGAGCTTCGCCATAGGTTCCTGCCATCGCACGAGCAGTGTGGCACTTCAGACACGGTGAGTTTGTTGATATCGTGTCGGATCTGAAATTCGTGCTTCTTCGAAGGCATGCTGCCGCTTGTTACACGCTGGACAAGACCCACAATGGGGCGGTTCATCCCTTTTCCAGCAGCTCCAGGTTGCTTCAGCAATCTCGGATCCGTCATTCGCCCACGCCCACTGAATTACCTCAGGTTTGCTCATCTGGATTAGCGGGGCTCTCACTTCGACGATGGCGCCACTTTCGTTGTGCTCGATGGCATACCTAAGTACGCAGTTAAGGCTCGTTACAAATTCGGGGGACGTGTCTCCGATGTCGTCTTGAGTAAAGCCTACTAAGAGGATATTCTTGGAGCCATGATGCAAGGTCGCGGCGTGGGCGGCTGCAACTGCCACGAGGACTAGGTTACGTCCATATGGATGAGCCTGCCCGGGGTCCTTCTCCTTTTGGCGTTTGTACCATTCGAACCCAATGTTGTAGCGAAATCTGTCTTTTGGAGGTACCCCCAGAAGATCGCACACGTGACCGAACGCGGCTTCCTCGGCGCGGAGCGCAGTCTGGCCGCGGTCAACAAACACCGGCTCTAGGCGCTCTATGCCGAGCTCCTTCCGAGCTTTCAGCGTTGCAACGGCTGAATCGAGTCCGCCGGACAACAGAGGGACCAGGATCTTCTTCGAGTCGGTGCCGATGAATCTCTCGCTGGAGATTTCGTCTGAGGGTCTGGCTACTTTCGCGGACATGCCTAGGACCTTTGCGAGTCACCCGCACTTCCTGGGATATTGCCTGTTTGTTTCTCCCGGTCGTCTGTTCCATCGGGAGGACGCGATCCAACCGTGATCGGATAACATCCGCGACCAACTCGACTCGGGATTAGTAATCTAGAGGTTATTAGGCGAGGGCGGAGGATCTCCAAGATGTAGTTTACTCGTCAGCCGGGGACAGCTTTTTCTGACTCTCAGGCACCTGTTTGGTCCCCTTGCGCGGCCGACTATCCTGTGAAATGTAGCTCCACATGTTAATTCTTTTCGTTGGCTTGTGAATTGTCTGTCTCGAACGAAGTGCCTCGGGGTTCGTGAATCGTTTTCGAATGTTAAAGACCAGCGGGAAACGCGTTGCATAGCCAGACAAAATCGCACGCCCAGTTGGAAAAAATTGAACACTTGACTCAAGGTCAAATAGCGTACCGAGCCGGTTCTTGACTCTTTCAATATCGGTTCGATCAATCAATCGGAGTATCAGGATTGTATTGCACTGCGTAAGGATTGCGGTGTCAATATCGCTGGGGCGTTGGGAGAGTGCAACAATCCCAATCCCAAACTTCCTTCCTTCCTTCACGATTGACGCGAGAGCAGTCTTTGTGGGAGTGCTCGCAGTTGGCGCATAGCGGTGAATCTCCTCAACGACCAGGACGAAATCGGGTATCTTCTCACGACGCCTCTCCCGGAAGAGCATCCTGAGGAGAGAACCCACCATTATGTCCTCGGACATTTCGTCAAGACCCGAAACGTTTACTATAGTTAGAGTCCCTTTGATTGCCAAGTCCTCTGGGCGAACACCCTCACCCAAGATTGCGAGTTCGTTTAGCTTGCTAAGCCGTATGATGGTCGAGGCCAACGTGTCCCCGAAGCCGCGCTCTCCCACTTCACGGACCACTGAAAGGAGGCCCGGAAGGTCGTCAGAGATTTGGCCAGTCTCAACCCGTTCCAAGAACTGCTGGAATGCGCTATAAAGCAAAATCCGTTGGCGTTCCCCCGGCATGTCCATCGTTTTTAGAATGTCGTCTACGGAGAGGTAGGAAAGACGCAGCGAAAGTTCGCGCGTCCCATCCACGAAAGCCTTTCCCGGAGTGTACTCGACGACCCGCAGTTTGAGAGCCTGTTCGGATGAATTCATCTCCTTCGAAGGCTCCTGCAGGGATGCGTACTCACCATGCGGATCTATCACGACGACCGCTAGGTTTTTCCTAGCGAGCTCTTCGCAGATGACAGCCCCCGCATAGCTCTTCCCACTTCCTGTCGATCCAACAACCGCCAGGTGATGGTACAAAGACTTCACCGGCATCGAGACGACAACGTCTTCCGAGCCGAAGACCCTCCCGATGTGCAAGCCGCGAGGATCCTCGCTCAGCACTCTCATCAATCGCTTCGGTTCTGCGGTGTGTACTTCGCTCCCTGGGGGCACAACCTTTCCGGTAAAATCGAAGCCATCCGATTTGACGTCAAATGTGCCCAACACTCGCACAGTTGCTTGAAGAAGGCTCCTCCCATATACCTCCAAGTCCTTCGTGTCAAAGAGGGTTTCGGCTTTTTGGGTGATTGCGTGATGTATTGTTTCGATTGCCTCATAGTCCGGATTTGACATTCTCACGTTTGTGATTAACCCAAGGAAGAGATCGGAAGGTGTTCGGGCCTCGACGAACTGACCCGTCCCAACTTCCCGAGAAGCGATGAAGCGGAATTCTGCTTGGTTCGGCGACTGGGAATCGGAGATCACGATCCCGATCCTCACCGAGATTCCTCCAAAGCGGCTGTAAGTCGCCTCATTACCAAATCGAAAGTCTCCGATGCTTTTCTGCTTGCCAACTCGATCGCTCGCTCTACGCCACTGAGATACGCGACTCCCGGCACCTTCGAGTCAGGGAAGGCCTCGCGATACCCTAACGTGCAGAGCCGAATTGCCCACTGCAGTTCTTCCGCCTCCGACGTGGGAGCGCTGTAGAAGCGGAACCGCACGCCCCGGCCTTTGTAGTTCAGGAAACACACTGTGGTTTGAAGCTTGTTCAGCATGTTTCGGTATGCGGAATAGAGTGTCTTGCCTTCCTCGTTGTCGCCGAACACGCCGCTCGCCTTCTTGGCAACGCTGTCGTCGGGGATGTACGGATAGCTTTCACTCAACGTGAAGACAGGACCGACATCTGCGTCCTCGCTAACCGTCCCGTAAATGACATCATCGAAATTGCCACGGGAGGATAGGTCGATATACTCGTCAGAATTCTCGGCCAAGATACCAAAAACGAGTCGTGTCCAGATGCTAGTTTCCCGTCGGCGTGTTGACGCTGATCTCGAAACCTGCGCGATAGGACAGTCAAATATCTTGGACACTTCGGCGACAGAAACCGCAGCCTGCATGCAGCTGAGGTGCTTTTTTCTACGATATGGATTCTCGAAGTCTCGATAGAACATATCGGGTGGCAATATGCTCTCGCCGAGGCAAATTCCGGTGGGGGCATACTCCTGCATCAGCTTCTGAGAATACTGGTACAAGTAGGTCTTGTTCTCGGAGTACCTCACTCGTATCTTCCCATTATACTCCAGGTCCGCTGGGTACTCGGCAATATCCTTGATGTGTTCTAGGCTCAGGTTGCTTGGAACATCCGGATCGTACAGGATCCTCGGTTCAGCTTTTGTAGTCTTGATAACACCAGCTTTCTGGGAGAACATAAGGGAAATTGAAATGGGCATCAGAGTTCCTTTAAGGGGTAGCGACTTGAGGTCGTTGTAAGAGGCAAGCGACGCGATTCGGAACTCGCCGATGTTGGCGGCGTCAGCCTTGCCGGGGCTTTCTTGAATCCTGATTAACCCTTTGCCAACTTGCATGAACTCCCTGTCCAATTCTAGAGTTCTTCTTGTGTCATCCATGGCCGGGTTGCCTTCGGCCATTTGTATCCATCGTCCGAGCTTGTCCTGGTACAGTGCTATCAGATCTCCCGCCGCTTTACCCCGAATTTCGGAACTAATCCTGGCTCGATAACGGGTGAGCACCTTCTGCAACGCGGTCACCCGCCTGATGAGCTCATCAACCACTGTTGGGGTCCTGAGCCGGCTTACATCGGTCTCTAGGGACAAATCTCTCAGCACGGAGTCAATGTCGACGTCGCTTTGCAGCCTGATCTTGACCGCGTCATCTGAGATAGTTCCTCTGCGCTTCAAATCCTCTAACACTAGTCGTGTCGACCTCTCCTCGAGTGCCAACTCGTCTGCAATCACTTGAAAAGAGCTTCCAGGATTATCCCTGACGAACTCGAGAATTCGACGAAGATTGTCTCCTGGCGCGGTCATTGCTGTTGTCCTCCAAGTGGACCTACTTCAATCCCTAAGAAGCTTCTTATGGCATCGGTAGACGGGTCATTCCGATCAAAGAAGCGCACTTCCGTCTTGAAGAGCGCCATGAATCCTTGCTCAATTGTTTCTCGGCCAAACAACCGGGCGAACCCGGGGTAAAGGTTCTCATGGATGGTTGCCGCCATTTCTACTGTTTCTTCTCGTCCTCCGGTGGCAATCTTCTGCAGGAACTCGGGGACGGTCAGAAGGAATCGATCTCCGGTGACTACCGCGTCGACGCTGTGTTGAGCAGCAAACACGAAGTGATAGGCGTCATTCACTTCGGGTTCTCTCCGGCCTGGCATGTGCTCCGCGTAGAGTCTCGTTAGTACGGAAGCAACCTGGAATGTTGCCTGATCGAAGTCGTAATTGCTAAGGTGATCAACGAACCGAAGCCATAGACCCTCGTACTTACCAGGCTGGACTACGGCCCGATTCAGAGTAACCAGCGCCTTGAGAAGCTCGGCCTCGACCAGTGCGTTTGACAAGCATTGGACGTTTCCCCTCAAAACGGAAAACATCGCAAGTTTCGCCACGCTCGGTCTCTTCATCATCCCTTCGACGTTCCTGCCGGTCACAGCTTTGTCCTCGGAGAGTCGTTCGAGCTCCTCGAGTACGGGACTAGCCAAAGCCTCTCGAAGTGAATCGGCATCCATGAATAATTTCGGAGTGGACCCACCCCGAATCGGGTTACGACGACAGACTGATTCGCGCCAGTTTCCCGATTCGCGAATAAACTTGACCCTATCTCGCCAGAAGTTCTCGAACCATCCCGCCCTGGCTTTCTCCTCGTCGAGCGAGCGTTTGATGAACTCGTTGGCGCTGCTGTTCAGCTTGTTGTCCTCCAAGACTCCTATTGCACTAAGCACTTGTCGTTCCGCCTGATTGAAATCCTCGAGCTGTCTCTCTCCGACGATTAGGCCAAAGGCCTTCTGGACGACAGACCTCAAGAATTGATCGAGGTGAACAGCTAGGACGCAATGTTCACCAAAGACGTAGTTCTCCGTGTAGCCGAACGAATGGCCGGGTCGGCAGAAAAAACCGCAGACGACGCAAACAAGTGTAACATCTTGCGCCTTATACCTCCCTGAATAGACACAATCGTCGCACGGCGATGGCATGCCCATCTTGTATTTCAGTTCTTGAACTTCGGAGCAACGCTCGGTGTAAGTTACTGCGGCCCCGCGGGCTTCCCAGGAATCGGTGCCCGGGGCGAGGGCAAGCCTGCGAGACGAGTACATGAGACATTCATACCCCGTTCGTAGAAACCCGCTACACCCAGGAGTCGGACAAGGACTGCCAAGTCTAAGGCCAGTGAGGCTGTCTTTGCTTCTCCCAATCGCGTAACGCGCACATCCGTCACACACAGGCGATCGCCCTGAGGCATTTGCCCAGACAAGTTTCCAAGGCGTTCAAGCTTTCGGGCATCCTCAGGCCGTTAAGAGCCCAGTTAACCGTGCCGGGCCGATTGGAAATCGCTGACGTTTCTAGGCCTGCAAGCGGATAAATGACCCGTACGCTGGCTCTCTCTGCCGCTATTTCAAGCATCCGGCGCTGAGATCCTCGCACATATCCCACGAAAAATTCGTAGTGACCGCTGAGTCGGTTCAAGAACCTGAAAACGCGGTCGACAACGAGGTCTAAGCATCTCCGGTCTTCCGAAGTCAATTGACCCTTTTTTGAGGTGAAATTGCCGGTGCGAGAGCGGCGAATTGGAAACCAGGTCTTTAGCACCATATCGTAGTGAGCGGCAGGGTAGGCTCGCTCCAGCTCGGCAGGGACAACTCCAAGAGGCTCGCTGACCGTGAGAACATGAATGACATCTGCGGCGTCTGGGGGAAATCCGGTGAGCACGGAATTAATCGTGCGGTAGGTGCGTGATGACGAGTAGGGCTTTTTCGATGTGCATGGAAGGAACAGCGCGACTCTCTTTCCAGCAGGTGGAATGTATCGAGTCGTCACGAATGTGGCGAAATCCTGTACCGCGGGATGGGTGACCAGCGAAGTCCCGCCTCTCAGTTGCGGAAGGTGTGGGATGTCATCGTGGCCGATCAAGCTCCTATTCTTGGCTTCAGGCCCCATGCGCAAGTCCCGCCAATTTTCCCAGCATTACTCGATGGACAGGGCTCTTGGAAATTCTGTCACGGACATATTCAAACAGCGTACCCTCGTTCCGTGCCCGTTTTGCTCTTTCGTATTCTTCGACAGCTACCCATGCGTTGTGGATCGCGCGGGCCTTCATTCCACGCAGTCCCATCGAGACAGAAGCCGCGAGCTGACCACCCAAACAACTCGGGCATTGACAGTGCAGGTCATCAGGCATCTTACGGCGTTGGGAATGACTCCCGAATGCGGAGAAGACTCCGCCGCCGACAACGCGTACCTTCCAAAACCTTGCGTCATGTACCCAAGAGGACGTATCAATGGAGTCAACGAAAAGTTGTGAAATGAGACCTGTATAGACGCCACCAACACCGAAGAGGTGCAGATGAGTGTTTGGAAACTTCTTACGGATTCTTGCAATCCGCCTAAACGACTTGTAGATTTCTCGATAGTGAGCAGGAGGCCGAACCGCGGGAACGAACTTGCCGATGCCAAGGGTAGAGTACTCGGATCTCAGTGCGAGATCGGCGAATTTGTCGAGGCTTGTGGTAGGGATGTCCACCGGAATAACGGGCATGAATTCCCCATCATAATCACGCATGTATGTTCTGAAATTCCGAAAGTGGATTGCCAAGTTCCCTCCATGGTCCAACATCGCAGCAAGGTCGGGCTCGAGAATGTGCTGCAGTGCAATAACTGTTTTGATGTTCACGCAGTGGTCTCCCTGTAGAACCTGATACCCGCCTGAGTCACACAGCACAAAGCCATCGTATTGGAGGATCTCCTTCGCCGGCTTGGAGGGCCAATCTTCCGCGGATGACCGGGAAGCGAAGTCGAATGCATTGATCATTAGATAAGGCACGTTGAATCGTGTCCATGGCTGTGGGTTCCCTCTCCGGATGGAGAAGCCCAGAAAAACGGCACCAGCCTCTATTGGACGCATCGTTACGCCCCCCGCCTAAGACTGATTTGGAGATCCAGTGCCCGAAGTCCGAAGCGGGCTGGGCGGTCTGCCGACTTGGCAAGTATCCCTGCAGCTGTGAGGCGAAGAAGGGTGGTCCGAAGATAGTCCGATCGTACTTCATAACCAATCCAGCGCCGGATTTCGTTGGCTGTAAGAGCGTTCGGGTAGCTCGTGGCCAGAGCGTCCAGTACATCGAATATAGCGCGTTTACGGCCATCAAACAAGGAACGGATTGAACTCAGCGGTAAGACAATCCTCGACACGTCGAGGAGAATGCCACACCCCTTCTTAGAAGTTGGTTTCGCTAGAATGTGGTCCCAGTCGGGCTCAGCACGATATACCTTCAGCCACAGGCCTTTCTTTCTGGGGGACAGCTACGCGCGCTTCTGCGGCGGTTGATCCGTCTATATCCGGACCTTCAGCTACTGCTTCAGCCGGCGAATCCCGTGGAGGCGGAGGAGTCTGTAGACGGTCCCAATCGAGCAACCAATTTCCTCTGCGATATCAGCCATGGTCCTCCTTTCATCGACGTACATCGCCTGCAAGCGGACACGGGTGAGGAATTGAACGAAGCGGGATCCGCTCGGCCTCAACTTGACGCCCATTTCGTGAAGGCGATGCCGGGTCGCGGTCTTCCCTACGCCGAATCGGTCGGCGACCTGCTCCACATTGAGTCCGGACTCGTAGAGGCGCTTCGCCTCCGGGCCAAGTTCAATGGATCGCGGTTCACCGACGGGACGGCTTCTGCCTAACTCCCTCATCCATCGTGCGACAGTCTGTGGTGATACGTAGGCTCCCCGCTCCTTACCCAGTCTTCCGGTGACTGCACGAGCGGAGAGGCCCGATTCGTAGAGGGCGATGGCTCGAGTCTTCACTTCCGGAGGGTGCAAGCGCTCGCAACGCGGTAGGATTTATCTCCAAATGGATATTCCGATGGTGGTGGAAGTAATGCCCAAGGGACAGCTCTTCTACTGCCCAGGATGTCGCAACAGCAGCCTTCGACCGCTTTGGCGGAAGTTTCCAAGGAGGCCGTATGGATGGTCTGGATTCTGGATATGCCAGCGAGCCAACTGCCCCTCGCTCGTCGTCGTTGCCGATGAACTCAGCGGGAAGGCGCAATCTTCATCCGCGAAACGACCAAGGATCTGCGGACTCCGCCAGAGAGGTCTCATGCTACGGTCCAAGTACGACTCAATGATAGTTCTCCGGGAGATGCGATCGCGGTCGCCGCGAGCCTGCTCACGCTGTGGAGAGACGATACCGGCCCGTGAGACTCCCCATCGGGAGGAGCTCACGGACCGGACCATCAACTTCGTGGGGAACTGATTCTGTCGCAAGTGTGCCACTGGCAAGAGCCCAAGCCGGGCATTGTTCTGACGGGCCTCTCACTGTGCCTCAGAAGTGTGTTGGGCGGCCTTCGTAGCGTTACCAAGGAACATCGCACCGCCCGTTCGGTCATTTCCCGGCGGAGTTGGGGCTCGACCAACTCACTGCTTGTTCTCAGCTGCCGCCGCCATGGCACGAGCCTTGAAGTCTGCGTTCTTCCCCGACTTGTCTGCAGCGGACTGAATCCGCGCTGCGGCGTCTTTGGTCATAGGGGTTTTCCCTTTGGCCGTGAGGTTTACCTCGGCTACCATTGTTGCCGCGCCGCGGCTTAAGCTTCCCGTTCGCGAGCTGTGTCTCGCGGGCTTTTGCGTAGAAATCAGGCCGCCCGGCGGCGATCAACGCCCACAAGCCCGGGCGGCGTTGTGGAGGGATGCTTGTGTGGAGTAGAACGTCGGAAGAGTTGAAGCCACTTGCGATGCCGACCCAGACCACTCAATCAGGATCGTCGGCGACGACGCTTCATGATTTTCATGGAGCCACCCGACTCGTATACCTGGAGTTTCCGCTCCTTCAACGTCTTCCGGAACTCGTCCCAGCTGATGACTTCAATCCGCTTGCTGCGACCCTTCGTGAACTGAATTCCGTGCGATTCCTTGACGCGGCCCGGTCTCAGGCCCTTCTTTTTCGCCTTCTCGATGGCGCTCTCGACGCTTACTGGTTCCATGACCATGCGATCCCTCCGTGTTACTTGCGTCGGTTTGGACGCTAAAAAGCGGATGTGGACCCTCGACACTTAATCGCTCTCACGTCATTATCGACGACCGATTGTCAGACAATGCCACGCGTGCGGCAAAGACCGTGCTGATCGGTTGAGCGTCCGTCTGACAAGTGTCTCAGGCCAATTCCTGAATTTCCGCCCGAAACCGGCCTCCCTCCATCCTACTTAATGCCAAAGAACCGGCGATGACATATCTTTAAATAAGTTGCACGTCATACGAACGTCAGACAACTGATCCGCACGATCGGCCAAGGTAAATCATGCCATCCGAATCCGAACGGGTGACCATCCGCCTGCCGCCCGATAAGGTCAAGGCGCTC
>WNGA01015427.1_pt1 | contig 18688 bp, 16 predicted proteins | sample 5400061 | NCBI WGS metagenome assembly WNGA01 (sample SAMN13153366, study PRJNA577476) | soil metagenome | isolation source: 100 cm soil or saprolite under grassland replicate 2 | place: USA:California | collected 2016-06-15 | reverse complement strand
GAGCGGCACCCTCGACCTCGGGCCGCTGACGATCCACATGTACGGCCTGATGCTGCTCGCCGGGATCGGCGCGGCGATCTGGCTGGGCGGCCGCCGCTGGGTCGCCCAGGGAGGCGACATGGATCTCATCTTCCGGGTCACGATCTGGGGCGTCGGCTTCGGGATCGTCGGCGCGCGGCTCTACCACGACATCACGAGCTGGGACGAGGTCCCCGATCCGAAATGGCGGGGCGTCTTCGCGGTCTGGGAAGGCGGCCTCGGCGTCTGGGGCGGGATCGCCCTGGGTGTGCTCGTCGGAGCCGTGATCGCCCGGCGCTCGGGAGTTAGCGTGACGCGCCTGATGGACGCGGCGGCCCCCGGCCTTCTGCTCGCCCAGGGCATCGGCCGGATCGGCAATTGGTGGAACCAGGAGCTCTATGGCAAGCCGACCGACCTGCCGTGGGGCCTCGAGATCGACGAGGCGCACCGGCCGGCCGAGTACCTCGGCTTTGCGACCTTCCACCCGACGTTCCTCTATGAGCTTCTCTGGGACGTCGCCGGGGTCGCCTTCCTGATCTGGGTGGGGAGCCGCTTCCGCATCCGGCCGCCTGCGCTGTTCGCGCTCTACGTCTCCTGGTACACGTTCGGTCGCTTCTTCGAGGAGCTGCTGCGGGTCGACCCGTCGCACCACATCGCCGGGCTGCGCCTGAACGCGTGGATCTCGATCATCTGCTTCGTCGCCTCGACGGCGTTCTTCGTCTGGTGGCAGCTCGTCCGGCCCCGCCGCGAGGGACGGCGCACGGCCGGTCCGAAGCGGCCGGCGATGGCGATCCCGAAGGGGCGCGTCCGAAGCTGACACTAGGCTCCGACGGATGATCGTGCGCGAGCTCGAGCTGGACCTGGACGCCTTCGAAGGCCCGTTCGACCTGCTCCTGACGCTGCTGCTGAGGGAGGAGCTCGAGCTCGCGGAGATCGACGTCGCCTCGATCGTGCTCGCCTTCGTCGAGCGCCTCGCCGAGAAAGACGAGCTCGATCTCGACGCGATCGGCGAGTTCCTCGTCCTCGTCGCATCGCTCCTCGAGCTGAAGGCGCGCGCTCTCTTCCCGGACGAGGAGGCAGAGCTCGCGGAGCTCGCGCCCGAGCAGGCGGCCGAGGAGCTGGCGCGCCGCCTCGCCGAGTACCGGCGCGCGAAGGAGGCCGCGCGCTGGCTCGCCGAGCGGCTCGAGGCGGAACGCGACCGCTTCTTCCGCCTCGGCCCTGCGCCGCTCGCGCCCAGGCCGCAGCACAGAATCGCTCGGCAGGACCCGGCAAGGCTCGCGGAGGCGCTGCGCGCGCTTGCGACCGAGCCACCGCCGGTCTCGCTCGTGCACATGGGCCTTCGCTTTCCGCCCGTCTCGCAGTTTCTCGGCCGTTTCCGGGCGCTGCTCAGCCGTCGCCGGCTGTTCGACTTCGACGCGGAGGTGGCCGGGCTGGAGCGAGTCGAGGTCGCGGTCGCGTTCCTCGCGCTCCTCGAGTTGCGAAAGGCCGGCGAGATCTCGATCCAGCAAGCCGCCCCGTTTGCCCCGATAAGGGTTTCGCGGGCCGACAGCGAAAGGAGTCTCTCGTGGACCGTCCGCTCCGCCTGATCGCCGTCAACCCGGTCGACCAGCTCGCCCGCATGGTCGAGGCGCTCCTCGTCGTCGCCTCGCAGCCGTTGTCCGTCGCGGAGCTCGCCGAGGCCACGCAGGACGAGGCGGAGCGGATCCAGACTGCGCTCGGGCTCCTCTCGGAGCGCTACCGCGAGGGTCGCTGCGGGATCGTGCTCGAGCACGTCGCCGGGGGTTGGGCGTTCAGGGCCGCGCGCGAGGCAGCCGAGGCGTGCGCGCGCATGTTCGAGCGGCCGGTCGAGCGCGGCCTCTCACAAGCGGCGCTCGAGACGCTCGCGATCGTCGCCTACCTGGGCCCGGTCAGCCGGCCCGAGATCGCCCGCGTGCGCGGTGTCGCAGCCGACTCGGTCGTCGCCGGGCTCGTCGAGCGCGGTCTGATCGCCGAGGCCGGCCGCGACGACGGCTTCGGAGCCGTGCGCTACCGCGTCACGCCGCTCTTCGAACGGGTCTTCGGGCTGCCGAGCCTGGCCGCGCTGCCCCGCCTCGACGACCTCGGCGGCGATCTCGGCGAGATCCGTGCCCGCCTCGAAACAGTCGCTGAGCAGCGCAGCGCCTAAGCGCTGAGCGAGGCCAGCGCCGCCCCGACGGCGAGCCGGGGGCTGCTGAGGATCGGTGTGCGGACGTCTGGGCAGCGCTCGGCGGCCGACGCCATCGAGGCCTGGGCCAACACGATCATGTCGACGTCGTCCGCGGCCGCGGTCAGCCGATCGGCGATCTCCTGCTCGTACCCCGCGTGGTCGCCCGCCTCGAACTTCGGCCACGCCGAGTCGCAGAGAAGCTCGTGGATCTCGATCGCCTTCCCGGCCGCTGCGGCGATCTCATGGAGGAGCTCGCGCGTGGGGGACAGCGTGTTGCCGAGCGTCGCCGCGATCAGGATGCGGGAGCCGAGCTCGACCGCGCGCTCGGCCATGGCGCGATCCACGCGCACGACCGAACGCCCGTGCTGGCGTCCGACGCGCTCGGCGCAGCCCCCGATCGTCGAGCACGTACAGACGACGAGGTCGGCGCCGTCGTCGAACATGCCGAGGAGGATCTCGCCAACGCGGCGCTCGAGCTGCGGTGTGATCCCCTCGTGCCGGACGGCGACGGGAGCGCCGGCTGCCGCGGCGAGTCGGTCGAACGCCGCCACGTGCGACTCGGCCGTGTGCAGGAAGGCCAGCGTCTTCGGCATGAGCGCGCGCTAGCGCGTGAAGAACCTGTCGAACGCATAAAGGTCGAACAGGTAGTGGAACGCGCGGTCGAGACGCCCGTCTTCGTCGGCAACAACGACCACGGCATGGTCGGAGTCGAGCCCGTCGGCGACGAGCCGGGTCGTGAGAACAGCGTGGTAGTCGCTGGCCATGATGTCGTACGCGTCGGGCCGGATGGGCCGGAGCTCGGCTACGCGACGCAGGACCGGAAGGATCGCGTCGGGCCCACGATGCGTCCCGGCGAGGGCGCTCCGGCCGGGCAGCTCCCAAGTGGACGCACTGGTGAGCAACGGGCGAAGACGCTCGGCGTCGTGCTCCCGGATCGCCGTGAAGATCGTCTCAGCGAGCTGTTCGTGCATCGCGACAAGTATGAGCCCTCGCCGCCCGACGACCCGGGCTTCCGTCGTGGGCTCCGAGCGTCGCCGCCCGGCGACCCGAGCTTGCGTCGCGGGACTCCGAGCCTCGCCGCCCGGCGCCGCCTGCTCCGGACCTGTCCCTTTCGGCCCGCGAGGTACCCCTGACCTCCTCCCCGCGGTGAGCCTATCGAGGAAACTCGTACGGGTGGGAAACGGATCTGTGCCGAGAGCGCGACGATGAATCCACAGCTGAGACTGAACGCTTATCTCGCACGCGCCGGTGTGGCGTCGCGGCGGAAGGCCGACGAGTTGATCAAGGCCGGCCGGGTCACGGTGAACGGCGAGCCGGGCCAGCTGAACACGTTCGTCGGCACGGGAGATCGAGTCGAGCTCGACGGCAGCCCGCTGACCGGTCAGCGGCTCGCGTACGCGCTCCTGCACAAGCCGGCCGGCGTCGTCACGACGGCATCCGATCCGCGGGGACGGCCGACCGTGGTCGGGCTCGTCGACCTGTCGGAGCGCGTCGTCCCCGTGGGTCGCCTCGACGCCGACACGACCGGAGCGATGCTGCTCACGAACGACGGCGAGCTGGCGCACCGGCTCGCGCACCCGCGCTACGCGGTCGACAAGGTCTACGAGGTCGAGGTCGAAGGGGAGCCGTCCGACGAAGCTCTGCGTCGGCTTGCGGCCGGGATCGAGCTCGACGACGGGCCGACAGCGCCCGCGGAGGCTCGGCGGCTCGGCCCCTCGCTCCTCGCGCTGACGATCCACGAGGGGCGTAAGCATCAGGTGAAGCGGATGTGCGCCGCCGTCGGCCATCCGGTTCAGCGTCTGCACCGCAGCCGCTACGCGACGCTCGACCTCGACGGGCTCGAGCCGCGCGCCTGGCGCGACGGCTCGTCGGACTCTGAGCTCGGCAAGCGCTCGACCCCGGCCGGCGGAGGAAACGCGGGGGAACCCATGGTTCCCCCGCGAGCCCCTCCTTCCTTAGTTCATGGCGTAACCACCGGGCAGCCCGCCCCGGTGCAGACGATCCGCCCTTGGATCGCCGGGCTGATCGGAGTGTTCGCCGCGACGTAGTCGGCGAGGACCTGATCCATGATGTCCCGCGTCGTTACGCGGGAGACGAAGTTCGGATAGCCGTCGCCGCCGCTCGCCATGAAGTCGTTCTCGGCGAGCGTGTAGGTCGAGCCGGCCGTCAGGTCGATCGGCGCGCCGGTGCACGAGCCGTTCGCCGCCTGGCGAACCGCACCCGTCACGCGGCTCCCGGCCGTCGCCGTGATGTCGTAGGTGAAGCAGAGTCCGGACACCTGCGGGAAGCGCCCGTCCACCGCCGGCATCCTCGAGACGCCGTTCTCCAGCATCGTCTTCAGCTCCGCCCCAGTGACTTGCAGCGTCACGGCGACGTTCCCGAACGGCAGCACGGTCAGCACCTGGCCGCGCGTGATCGGGAACGGCGGCGGGGTGTACGGCGGGCAGAAGTCCGACGGATTGTCGGTCGTCGGACAGGTCAGGTCGGCCCGGAGGCCACCCGAGTTTGTGATCGCGAAGTCGGTCGTGTACGCCTTCCGCATCGCGTCGGCTGTCGTGTTGCCGACGAGCGACTCGCACGTGCGCCCTGCGGACTGGCCGCACGCATCCGCCCGCGGGATGAACCGTGTCGAGTTGCCGATCACCGTGCTCAGGACGGGGGCGAGCTGTGCGTTCAGCTCGTCGATCCGTGCCTGAATGTGGGCGTCTGGCGTGATCCCGATGTTCCACGGCTTGTGGAAGTCGGCGGTCTTGTAGACGACCTGCTTCGTATTCGTGTCGACCACGAGGCGCAGCCGCGTGAACCGGATGCCCTTGCTGCGGTTCTCGATCACGAGGACGCCGTTCGGCCGCATCGAGATCACCTGGAAGTCGGTGTGGTCGCCGATTACGGCGTCGACGTTCTCGACCTTGTCGGCGAGGTCGATCAGCGGCCCCGTCGGGTTCGTCAGTGTTCCCGCGGTCGCGCCGAGGTGGCCCATCGCCACGATCGGGATCTTCCGCACCGCGAGCGCCGCGGCCTCTGCGTTGACCGCCGCGAGCGAGTTCGTGACGACGAATGGGTCGAACGCGTTCGGGAAGACGAGCGTCGGCGCGTCGTCGTTGGTGAAGCCGACGACCCCGAGCCGCGTCCCCTGGAAGACGTCGAAGATCTTCGACTTCGACCACTCCTTCGGCGTGTTCCCGTGCGAGTCGACGACGTTCGCCGACAGGTACGGGAACTTGGCCAGCGGGATCAGCTGCGTCCGCAGATACTGCTGGCCCTTGTCGAAGTTGTGGTTGCCGAGCCCGTCCGCGCTGAAGCCCATCAGGTTCATCAGCTCGATCGTCGGCTTGTCGCCGAAGAAGGACGAGATCGGCGGCGTCGCACCCACTGAGTCACCGGCGGCGACGGTCATCGATCCGCCCGGCGCCTCGGCCCGGTAGATGTCGAACCAAGGCTTCAGGAACGCCGCCCCGCCGATCGCGAATGTCGGCCCGACGGTGTCCGCCGCCTCCGACAGCGGCGGCAGCTGGCCGTGGTAGTCGGAGATGTCGAGGATCGTGATCTCCTTCAGCTGGCCGGGATTCGGGAACAGGTTGTAGAGGATCTTCCCGTTCGCGTTCATCGGGCCCGGGAAGCCCATCAGGAACGAGATCGTCGGCGCGATGTCGATTGCGCGGATGCCGTCCACGGGCTCCTGGTGCCGGATGCCCTCGCCGGCTGCCACGAAGGTCGCGTGCATGTTCACGTTGTGCGCGAGGTCGACGAGGTCCGGCAGGTAGCCGTGCTGGCCGAAGAACTGCGAGAAGGCGATCGCCTTCCCTGGCGTGCCGGCGTCGGACTGGTACGGCGGCCGCGTCACAACGACGACGTCGCCGCTGCGGTTCGGATGCAGCGAGTCGGAGCCGTCGACGTTACGCAGCTCCTCCTTCTTGAAGATCTTCAGCACCACCTGCTTGCCCGGGTTCGCCGGGTCGGTCAGGTTCTGGAACGCGGCGATGACCGCGGTCCGCACCTGCTCGTAGGTGATCCCGGCGGGCAGGGTCGGATTGACGTAGATCTGGATCGTGCCGCCGGCCCAGCAGGCCTTCGTCAGGTCGGTCGCCGTCGCGCCGCAGTTCGAGGCGGTGTTCGCGCCGCTCGCGTGCAACGACGTCCCGCCGACACTCGCGTCGAAGAGCACCTTGCGGGCGTTGACGGCCTGCCACTGAGGAGCGAAGCCGTGGTCGGAGGCGGCGAACGTCGTCGGCTCGCCGCCCATCAGCGAGCGTGCGATTCCGAGCTTCGTGTCGGCGCCCGTGTAGGCGCTACGGATGTAGCCCTCGCGGATCTCGACACGCCCGTCCGGCGGTCCAACCCCGTCGTCGTTGTCGTAGTACGGGTTCGGGTCGCCGTCGATGTCGGTCGGCGTGACGAGGCCCATGAACTGGTGCGAGAACTCGTCGGTGACCGGGAAGCCGACCATGGCGAGGTCGGTGTCGGGCTGGAGCGTGCCGAGGACCCACTTCAGGACCGCGTCGGCGTAGGCGGCCTCGAGCGGGGCGAAGTCCGCTGCGATCGCGCTCGGGAAGTTGTCGGCGACGTACTTCTCGAGCTTGTTCTCGCCCGCTCCGCCGGCCGGAAGCGCATCACAGGCGGCAGTGGCGCAGGTCGCGATCGCCCGCGTCACGGAGGTGAAGTAGAGCTTGAACGACGACAGGTCGCCGGTGAGGGTGATCAGCTTGACGTAGAAGCCCGCCGTCTGGCCCGCGCGCGCCCCGATCAGACCGTCGGCGCCGGTGAGCCTGATCTCCTTGAAGTCGCCGACCGCGAGGTCGACCGCCTTCTGGCTTCCGTTCTTGCCGGCGGTGCTGCGCACGAGAATCGCGTGGTCGTACTTTGCGGTCCCGTCGACGACGCCGTCGTAGACGTAGACGTCGTAGACGCGGGTCGGGTTCTGCGCGGCGAACGTGGTCGCCACCGTGAGCTGCGTCTGCTGCGGCGGCGCGGCGGGATCGCCGGCCGGGACGTTCGTCCAGCCCGAGGCCGGCGCGAACGCCGCCACCTGGTAGGAGATGCCGAACGCGGCGGCGCCCTCCTGCTCCTTGGTGTTCAGCGGAGCCGCGAGGACGCCGCGGGTGGAGAAGAAGTTCATGAAGTCGACGGTGGGACCGTTGATCCCTGCGCTCCGACCGCCCACCCACTCGAGCTGGGCGACCTTCTTGCCGGCGCGCTCGGCGGCGTTGGCGATCGTGTCCGCTTGCAGGACGCCGGTCCCGGAGAACGACGTGCGGTTCGTGAATGCGTCGCCCGTCCGGTGGAACGTGTTGTTCGTCGAGCCGTGCTCGGCCGGCCAGGCGCCGGTCGCCATCGTGTACCAGCCGACGCCCGTGTTGGGCGGGAAGGCCTGGAGCATGCCGTTGTCGCCCTGCACGCCCGTTTCCAGCAGGTCGGCGTAGGTCGGCATCACGCCGTCGTTGACATAGTGGTTCATCAGGTCGGGACGCATCCCGTCCGACGAGAACATGACGACTCGCGACGCGCTCGGCTTGGCCGCCGGCGAGGCGCCGGCCGAGCCTGAGCCGAGGACGATCAACAAAACCACAAGCGCGCCGACCAACGGCAACGCGAACAATGACCGCTTCATGCTCCGCTCCCTCCCCGGGCAGATGACGAGCGGGAGCCTATGCCCCTCGCCCGCGGAGTTCAACGCCGACTAGCGTCCTGCGAACCCCATTCGTTCGTACATCGCTTCGAGCGTCGGCGCGGAGGCCTCGCGCGCCTTGTCGGCCCCCACCGCGAGCAGCCGCAGGAGCTCGGCCGTGTCGGCACGAAGCTCGCGATAGCGAGACTGGATGGGCGTCAGCAGCTCGACGAGCGCGTCGGCGACCGACCCCTTGAACGTGCCGTAGCCCTGGCCGTCGAATCGGCCCTCGACGTCGGGGATCGTCTCGCCGGTGGCGACCGTCATCAGCTCGATCAGGTTCGAGATCCCCGGCTTCGCCTCCGGGTCGTGCTGCACCTCCCGTCCGGAGTCGGCGACGGCGCGCATCACCTTGCGCCGGACCGTGTCGGCATCGTCCAGCATGAGCACGGTCCCCTGAGGCGTCCCTCCGGTCGTCGACATCTTCTTCGTCGGCTCCTGGAGGTCCATGATCCGCGCGCCGGCCTCCGGGTAGACGCCCTCCGGGACCTTGAAGGTCTCGCCGAAACGCGCGTTGAAGCGCTCGGCGATGTCGCGGGCGAGCTCGAGGTGCTGGCGCTGGTCGTCGCCGATCGGGACGATGTCCGTCTGGTAGAGCAGGATGTCGCCCGCCATCAGCACCGGGTAGGTGAAGAGGCCCGCAGAGACGAACTCCCGCGCTTCGCCCTTGTCCTTGAACTGAGTCATTCGGCCGAGCTGCCCGTAGCTCGCGACCGCGCCGAGCAGCCAAGCCGCCTCGGCGTGTGCGGTGACATGACTTTGAACAAAGACCGTGGATCGCTCGGGATCGAGCCCAGTCGCGAACAAGAGCGCGGCGAGGTCGAGCGTGCGCTCGCGTAGGTCGTCCGGGTCGTATTCGGTCGTGATCGAGTGCAGGTCGACGACGCAGAAGAACGCGTCGCCCCGCTCCTGCGTCGCGACGTACTGCCGAAAGCCGCCGCTGTAGTTGCCGACGTGCTTCGCGCCCGTGGGCTGGATGCCGGAGAACACTCTCATCGTCGAGGGATTGTCACATCAACCGCCGAGGGCCGCGGGCGACCCTATCTACACTGAGGAGCCCATGGCCGTCGCCAAAACCTGGTCCCCCTCCTCCTGGCGCGAGTTTCCCGCCCAGCATCAAGTCGACTGGCCGGACGAGGCCCGGCTCGAGGCCGTCCGGGCGCGGATCAAGACACTGCCGGCGCTCGTCTTCGCCGGCGAGGCACGGGCGCTCCAGGCCTCGCTCGGTCACGTCGCCGAGGGACGCGCGTTCCTCCTGCAGGCGGGCGACTGCGCGGAGTCGTTCCACGACTTCTCGGCGGTCTCGATCCGCGAGAAGCTGAAGATCCTCCTCCAGATGTCGGCCGTGCTCACCTACGGCGCGGCGCTTCCGATCGTCAAGGTCGGCCGGATCGCAGGCCAGTTCGCGAAGGCGCGCTCGGCGCCGAAGGAGCGGATCGGCGGCCGCGAGCTGCCGTCCTTCCGCGGCCACATGGTCCACAGCGAGGCCCCGAGCGAGGAGGCGCGGATCCCCGACCCGGACCGGCTGATCGAGGCCTACCACCAGTCGGCCTCGACGCTGAACCTCCTGCGCGCGTTCACGAAGGGCGGCTTCGCCGACCTCAATCAAGTGCACGTCTGGAACCAGGAGTTCGTCGCGAGCTCGCCCGAGGGCCGGCGCTACGACCAGCTGGCCACGGACATCGAGCGCGCCCTGAAGTTCATGGCCGCGTGCGGAATCGATCTCACCTCGAACCCGCAGCTGCACGAGACGGACGTCTGGACGAGCCACGAGGGGCTGCTCCTCGACTACGAGGAGTCGCTCGTCCGCCGCGACTCGCTCACGGGCGACTGGTACGACTGCTCGGGGCACATGCTCTGGATCGGCGAACGGACACGCCAGCTGGACGGGGCGCACGTCGAGTTCTTCAAGGGCGTCCACAACCCGCTCGGTTGCAAGCTCGGCCCGACCGCCACCCCGGAGGAGGCGGTCGCGACCTGCGAGGCGCTCAACCCGGAGCGGATTCCCGGCCGGCTGACGCTGATCACGCGCATGGGCGCCGACCGGATCCGCGAGCTCGCGCCGCCGCTCCTCGCCGCCGTGCGCGACGCGGGCCACCCGGTCGTCTGGGCCTGCGACCCGATGCACGCGAACGTCTTCAAGACCGCGGCCGGCGTCAAGACGCGCCGGCTCGACGCGATCATCCGCGAGATCGAGGGCTTCTTCGCCGCCTGCTGGCAGGAGGGCGTCTGGCCCGGCGGTGTCCACCTCGAGTTCACCGGCGAGGACGTCACCGAGTGCCTCGGCGGCTCCGAGGAGGTGCTCGAGGAGCAGCTGAACCACCGCTACGAGACGCTCTGCGACCCACGCCTGAACGCGCGGCAGTCGCTCGACCTGGCGTTCCACCTGGCCGAGCTGATGCGCCACGGCCGCCCCGTCGACTAGTGGTTCAGCGGCTCGCCGTCATCGGCACCGGCTTGATCGGCGCCTCGATCGGGCTCGCGGCGAAACGCGCTGGGGCGCAGCACGTGGTGGGTTACGACCTCGACGAGCGCGCGCTTCAGGTCGCGTCGGAGCGGGGCGCCGTCGACGCGAGCGCGGGCTCGCTGGAGGAGGCGGTCTCCGACGCCGAGCTCGCCGTCGTCGCGGCCCCGATCGCCCAGCTGCCGCGCGAGGTCGAGACGGCGCTCTCGGCGAGCGGCGACGATTGCACGGTCACCGACGTCGGCTCGACCAAGATTGCCGTCTGCGCCGCGGCCGGCGGCTCGCCCCGGTTCGTCGGCGGCCACCCGATCTGCGGCTCGCACGCGCGCGGGCCCGAGCATGCGACCTCCGACCTGTTCGACGGCGCGACGTGGTTCTTGTCGCCGCTCGCCGCGACCGACCCGGAGCGCTACCGGCTCGTCCACGGCTTCGTCGGCGAGCTCGGCGCGATCCCGGTCGCGGTCGACCCGTACGCGCACGACCGGCTCGTCGCCTTGACTAGCCACCTGCCGCACGCGCTTGCGAACGTGCTCGTCAACCAGGCCGGCGCGACGAGGATCGACGGCCACGAGCCGCTCGCCGCCGCGGGTGGATCGCTGCGCGACATGACGCGCGTCGCCGGCGCGAATCCGCGCATCTGGGTCGACATCTTCCTCGACAACGCGGGCGCCTTGCGCGACGCGCTCGGCGAGCACCGCCGGCGCGTCGAGCAGCTCGAGAACGCCCTCGACACCCGCGATGCGGGCTTCCTCGCGCGCTGGATCGCCGAGGCGGCCGCGAACCGCCGGCGCATGCTCGCCGACGCCTATCCCGACCCCGGCGAGCTGCAGCGCGTGCGCGTGCACGTTCCCGACCGGCCGGGCGCGCTCGCCGGGATCACGCAGACGCTCGGCGCGGAGCGAATCAACATCGAGGACTTCGAGATGCACCACCTCTCGCCCGAGCGCGGCGGCGTCCTGACGATGCTGATCGGCGGCGAGGACCAGGCCGCGCGCGCGGCGCGGCTGCTCGAGGACCAAGGCTACGGCGTCGTCGTCTCGTCGGTGCTCGAAGATCCGGATCTGGAGTCCGAGTGACGCGGGTCGAGCCGGCCGTGACGCTCAAAGGCGCGATCGCGGTTCCGAGCGTGAAGGGCATCTGCCAGCGCGGCGTCCTCTTCGGCGCGATCGCCGACGGCGAGACAGTCGTTCGCAACTTCGGACATGCTGCCGACACCGAGAGCGCGATCTCCGTCGCGCGGCAGCTCGGCGCCGAAATCGTGGAGGAGGGGAGCGACGTCGTTCGGGTGCAGGGCCGTGGCCTCCGGGGCCTCGCGGCGCCCGACGGACCGCTCGACTGCGGCAACGCCGGCACCGTTCTGCGGCTCGCGTCCGGCATGCTCGCCGGCCAGAACGGCAGCTTCGAGCTCGTCGGGGACGAGTCGCTGTCGTCGCGACCACAGGAGCGGATCGCCGTGCCGCTGCGCGAGCTGGGCGCGACGGTCGAGACCACGGAGGGCCGCGCGCCGGTGCGAATCACGGGCGGGCCGCTGAAGCCGATCCGTTACGAGCTGCCGGTCGCGAGCGCGCAGGTGAAGTCGGCCATCCTGCTCGCGGGCCTCTACGCCGAACGCGGCCCGACGACTGTCGTCGAGCCGGCGCCGACGCGCGACCACACCGAGCGGCTGCTCGCGGAGATGGGGGCACGCGTCGAGCGTAGGCCGGGCGCCGCAAGTGTCTGGCCGGTCGAGCGCCTCGACGGCGTCGACGTCGACGTCGCGGGCGACGTCTCGTCGGCGGCGCCCTTCATCGTCGCGGCCACGCTGCTGCCCGACTCGGAGCTCTTGATCCAGGGCGTCAACGTGAACCCGACGCGCACCGGCCTCCTCGACGTGCTCGACCGCATGGGCGCCCGCATCACCCTCTTCAACCGGCACATGGTGAGCGGAGAGCCAGTCGCCGACCTGGAGGTCCGGTGGGCCCAGCTGACGGCGACGCAGATCGACGCCGCCGAGGTGCCGCTCCTCGTCGACGAGCTCCCGCTCTTCGCCCTCGCCGCTTCGCACGCGCACGGGGACAGCGTCGTTCGAGGTGCCGAAGACCTCCGCGCCAAGGAGACGGACCGGATCGAGACGGTCGCGACGTCGCTCCGCGCCCTCGGGGCCCACATCACGGCGACCTCGGACGGCTGGCGGATCAGAGGCGTCCCGTCGCGATTCCGAGGCGGCCGGATGGACTCGGCGGGCGACCACCGGATCGCGATGCTGGGCGCGATCGCAGGCCTCGTCTCAAGGGAGGGCGTCGAGATCAAGGACGCCGAGGCCGTCGCTATAAGCTTCCCCGGATTTTTCGAGCTCCTCGATTCGGTCGTCCAACGCTAGGAACCCAATGATCGTCGCCATCGATGGGCCGGCGGGCGCCGGCAAGAGCACTGTCGCGCGCATGGTCGCGACGAGGCTCGGCTTCCGCTACCTCGATACCGGCGCGATGTACCGCGCGCTGACGTGGCTTGCGCTCCGGCGCGGGCTCGACCTCGAGGACGGCGACGCGCTCGGCGACCTGGCTCGAGAGCATCCGGTCGAGCTCGACGAGGCGGGCCGGGTCTTCATCGCCGGGGAGGACGTGACGGCGGCAATTCGCGAGGCCGACATCGACCGGATGGTGCCTGTCGTGGCGCGGCATCAGCCGGTCCGCGACGTCATGCGCGATCGGCAACGCGCGCTCGCCGAGCTCGGCAACTGCGTCATCGAGGGCCGCGACATCGGCACCGTCGTCGCGCCGGACGCAGACGTGAAGGTCTTCCTCGTCGCCGATCCGTCGGTTCGCGCGAGTCGAAGGATGGCCGAGCGGCCGGAGATCGCGGACGCCGACGCGCTCGCGACCGATCTGCGGGCCCGCGACGAGAGCGACGCGGTCCGCACGCTGCCGGCCCCCGACGCCGAGGTGATCGACACGACCGGGCTCGCGGTCGAAGGGGTCGTCGACCGTGTCGAGCAGCTCGTCCGCGCGAGAGCTCCGGCCCGATGAAGGCCGTCGACGCGGTCTGGGCGGTCGGGCGGCTCGTGCTCTCGCCGCCTACCAGGCTGGGGACTCGCCTTCGCAGCTACGGGCACGAGCGCATCCCGACGACCGGCGGCGTCGTGCTCGCCTTCAACCATTTCCACTGGCTCGACCCGGCCTGCTTCGGCACGACTTGCCCGCGCACGATCCACTACATGGCGAAGGTCGAAGCCCACCGCTTCGGCTGATGCGCCAGGTCGTTCGAGACGGCGACGCGCTCGGGCTCTTCGTCGAGGGCACCCGCCAGCGCGCGGGCGTGCCGGGACGCGTCCAGCCGGGAGCGGCGATGGTTGCGCTCCAGGAAGGCGTTCCGATCGTGCCGGCCGCTATCCACGGGACGGAGACGTGGACGCTTCGCGAGCGCACTCCCGTCTCGGTCGCCTGGGGAGCGCCGATGCACTTCGAAGGCCTGCCGAAGGGCGGCAAGGCCTACCGCGAGGTGTCGGACGAGCTCGAGCGCGAGCTCCGCAAGCTGTGGGATTGGCTGGCCGAGCTGCACAGGCGCGGCCGCCCGCGCCACGCCGTGCCGCCGGCATGACCGACGCTGAGTTTCTGGGGAAGGTCGCCGTCGTCGGCTACCCCAACGTCGGCAAGTCGACGCTCGTCAACCGGCTGACCGAGTCGCGGGCCGCGGTCGTCCACGAGACGCACGGCACGACGCGGGACCGCAAGGAGCTCGTCGCCGACTGGAACGGCAAGGAGTTCCTGCTGATCGACACCGGCGGGGTCGACATCGCCGACCCGAGCCCGCTGACCCGCTCGGTCGCCGACCAGGCGCGGGCGGCGGTCGCGGACGCAGACCTCATCCTCTTCGTCGTCGACGCGCGGGCGGGCATCACGCCGGGCGACGAGGAGATCGCCGCGATCCTGCGGGCGGCGCACAAGACGGTGATCCTGCTAGCGAACAAGATCGACGACCCGAGCCAGGACATGCTCGCGCTCGAGTTCCACAGACTCGGGCTGGGCGACCCGGTGCCGCTCTCCGCGGGCCACGGGCACGGCACGGGCGACCTCCTCGACGCGATCGTCGACCTGCTTCCGGGCGCCGCGGAACGGCCGCCGGGCGAGGAGGCGATCCGCGTCGCGATCCTCGGCCGTCCGAACGTCGGCAAGTCGAGCTTGCTGAACGCCGTTCTGGGCCAGGAGCGCGTCATCGTCTCGGAGACGCCCGGCACGACCAGGGACGCGATCGACACCGTCCTCGAGCGGGGCGAAACGAAGTTCGTCCTCGTCGACACCGCCGGCATCCGCCGCAAGCGGAAGCAGCGCCAGGGGATCGAGTACTACTCCGAGCTGCGAGCCTTGGAAGCGGCGGAGCGCGCGGACGTGGCGCTCGTCCTGATCGACGCGGAGGAGGGCGTCGTCGACCAGGATCTCGCAGTCGCGGACATCGCGCGCAAGGCCAACTGCTCGACGCTGGTCGTCCTCTCGAAATGGGACGTCGGAACGGTAAAGATCGAGGACGTGCGCAGGCGGATCGAGGACAAGCTGCGCCAGCGACCTCCGGTCGTGACCACGTCCGCGAAGACGGGCCGGGGGATCGCGCGCCTACTCGACCGGGTCGAGCAGCTGTACTCCAAGCACGACGCCCGCATCCCGACGGCGGAGCTGAACCGCACCCTGAAGGAGCTGCGCGATGCTCGCCAGCCGCCGGGCCGAAGCGGCAAGCGCCTGAACGTGCTTTACGGCACCCAGGTTACGCAGCGCCCGCCGCGGTTCCGGATCTTCGTCAACGACCCGTCGCTCGTGACGCGCGACTACGGGTACTGGGTCGAGAACCAGCTGCGCGAGCGCTTCGGGCTCGAAGGCATCCCGGTGACCATCGATTTCGTGCGACGAGCCTGAGACACGGCTCAGGCGGCGAGTAACGTTGATGCGGTGCGCGGCAGCATTCAGTCGATCGAGCGGGCGGCAGCGATGCTCCGCCTGCTGTCGGGACGCACGCGCGGCCTCTCGCTGGTAGAGATTGCGCGTGCGCTGGAGCTCCCGAAGGGGACGGCGCACGGGCTCCTGCGGACGCTGAAGCTGGTCGGCTTCGTGGAACAGGACGCCGAGTCGAGCCTCTACCGCCTTGGCCCGACCCTGCTCCACATCGGGACGAGCTACCTCGACGGCAACGAGCTGCGTGCCCGGGCGCTGAACTGGTCGGACACGCTGGCGGCCCGTAGCGGCGAGAGCGTCCGCATCGGGACCCTCCACGAAGGGCAGGCCCTGGTGGTCCACCACGTGTTCCGGCCCGACGACAGCGCCCAGGTCCTCGAGGTCGGAGCGCTCCTGGCGGCCCATGCCTGCGCGCTCGGCAAGGTGCTGCTCGCGTTCGATTCCGCTGTCGCCGAGCGACTGCTTCGCACGCCGCTTCCGCGTCTCACCGACTCGACGCTCGTTCGTCCCCACGTGTTGCGACGAGAGCTGGCGGGGGTGATCGCGCGCGACTGGGCCACCGACCGCGGGGAGCTGGTCGAGGGCGAGGCCTCGATAGCTGCACCGATTCGCGACCGCCGGCTGCTCGTGGTCGGCGCGATCGGGATCTCGGGCTCGGTGGAGCGGATCTATCACGACGGCGAGCCGCGGGCCGAGCTCGTCTCGTACGTAAGCGACGCGGCTCAGTCGATCTCCGGCGACCTCGGCGCAGCTCCCGCGGCGAGCCCAGCGATTGACACGTACCTACCCGGCTCATAGCGTGCTTGTGATGCGGGGGGCGCGCGAGTAGGAGCGCGACATGAGGCAAAGGTTCATCGCAGCGATCGACCAGGGAACGGCATCGTCACGGTGCCTCGTCTTCGACGAGACGGCGACCGTCCGCTCCGTCGCCCAGCGCGAGCACAGCCAGATCTTTCCGCGTCCCGGCTGGGTCGAGCACGACCCGGAGGAGATCTGGGTCAACGTCGTGCGGGTCGTGTCGGAATGCCTGCGCAAGCTCGGCATCGGGGTCGCCGACCTCACCGCGATCGGCATCGCAAACCAACGTGAGACGACGGTGCTCTGGGACCGGCTGACGGGCGAGCCGGTCCACAACGCGATCACCTGGCAGGACACCCGGACCGACCACCTGGTCGACGAGCTCGGTGGAGACGTCGGCCAGGCGCGTTTCCGCAGGCGCTGCGGCCTGCCGCTCGCGACCTACTTCTCGGGGCCGAAGATCCGCTGGCTGCTCGACCACTCCCCCGGACTCCAGGAGCGCGCGCAGGCCGGCGAGATCGCGTTCGGCACGATGGACAGCTGGCTGATCTGGAACCTCACCGGCAGGCACGTCACCGACGTGACCAACGCGTGCCGGACGATGCTGATGAGCCTGGAGACGCTCGACTGGGACGACGAGCTGCTCGACGCGATGGGAATCCCGCGCGTGATTCTGCCCGAGATTCGCCCGTCGACGGAGGTCTACGGTGAGGCAAGCGGCCCGCTCGCCGGTCTCCCGGTGGCGTCGGCGCTCGGGGACCAGCACGCGGCGCTCTTCGGCCAGACGTGCTTCGAGCGCGGCGAGGCGAAGTGCACGTACGGCACGGGCAGCTTCATGCTGATGAACACCGGCGAGCGCCCGGTGTGGTCCCAGAGTGGCCTCTTGACGACGGTCGGGTACAAGATCGGCGACCACCCCGCCACCTACGCCCTCGAGGGCTCGATCGCGGTGACGGGCTACCTCGTCCAGTGGTTCCGGGACAAGCTCGGGTTGATCAGGACAGCGGCAGAGATCGAGACGCTCGCACGCACCGTCGAGGACAGCGGCGGCTGCTATGTCGTCCCGGCCTTCGCCGGTCTCTTCGCGCCGCACTGGCGCAGCGACGCGCGCGGTGTGATCGCGGGCCTGACCGGCTACATCACGAAGGGGCATCTCGCCCGCGCAGTGCTCGAGGCCACGGCCTGGCAGACGCGCGAGGTCGTCGACGCGATGAACAGCGACGCCGGCGTCGAGCTGACGACGCTCAAGGTCGACGGCGGCATGACCGCGAACAACCTGCTCATGCAGTTCATCGCCGACGTGCTCGACGTTCCCGTGGTGCGACCGCTCGTCGCGGAAACCGTCTCGCTCGGCGCCGCATACGCCGCCGGACTGGCGACGGGCTTCTGGCCGGACATGGACAGCTTGCACGCCAACTGGCATAGGGCGGCGGAGTGGGTTCCGCACATGGACGCACGCGAACGCGATCGCGGCTACCGGAAGTGGAACAAGGCCGTGGCCAGGACCCTCGACTGGATCGACGAGGACGACGGCGAGGACGTGGACGACTTCGCCGCCGACCAGGTCGGCATTGTCGAACGTGCGGTAATGCCGCACGCGCATTGACTGGCGCGAGCGCCGGCAAGACACTCCGTTCGTTCCGTCATCGGAGGAAAGGCGGAGTCCTATGGAGATCTTCACGTCGGAGCTCGTCGGGACGGCGATCCTGATCGTGTTCGGGGACGGGGTCGTGGCTGGCGTCCTGTTGAACCGCTCCAAGGCCCAGAACTCGGGGTGGATCGTGATCACGTTCGGCTGGGCGATGGGCGTAGCGATGGCTGTCTACGCGGTCGGGCAATTCAGCGGCGCGCACCTCAACCCGGCGGTGACGATCGGCTTCGCGGCGACCGAGTCGTTCGGTGTGGAGTGGGGCGACGTACCGAAGTACCTGCTCGGGGAGTTTGCCGGCGCGTTCATCGGCGCGGTGATCGTCTTCCTCGCGTACCTCCCGCACTGGCGCGACACGGAGGACCCCGGTCTCAAGCTCGCCGTCTTCTCGACCGGACCAGCGATCCGGAACTACGGCGCGAACCTCGTCACCGAGATCATCGGGACCTTCATGCTCGTCTTCGGCGTGCTCGCGATCGTCGGCCATTTCGCGCAGGACGTGATCGGCGACAAGGCGCTGACATCGGCCCTCGGGGCCGCGTTCCCGCCGCTCCTGATCGGGCTGCTCGTCTTCGTGATCGGCCTCTCGCTCGGAGGGCCCACGGGGTACGCGATCAACCCGGCTCGCGACCTCGGGCCGCGGATCGCGCACGCCGTCTTGCCGATCGCTGGCAAAGGCAAGTCCGATTGGGAGTACTCGTGGGTTCCCGTCGTCGGTCCGATCATCGGCGGCTTGCTCGGCGCAGGCACGTATCACCTGCTCTTCGCTCCGGGCAGCGGCAACCTAGAGGTTCTGCGGGCGGTGGTGCCGTTCGTCTGAGCGACGGGCGCCATACGAAAGTCGATCAAGGACCCGAGAGGAGGGCCGCATGGCGCAGTACGCAGCAGCGATCGATCAGGGGACCACCAGCACGCGCTTCATGGTCTTCGACCACAGCGGCCAGGTGGTATCGGTCGACCAGAAGGAGCACGAGCAGATCTACCCGAAGCC
>WNGA01005272.1_pt1 | contig 18693 bp, 20 predicted proteins | sample 5400061 | NCBI WGS metagenome assembly WNGA01 (sample SAMN13153366, study PRJNA577476) | soil metagenome | isolation source: 100 cm soil or saprolite under grassland replicate 2 | place: USA:California | collected 2016-06-15 | reverse complement strand
CCGGTTGCCTGCTACTGCTGGCCGAGGTACTCGTTGGCGAGTTGGATGGCGATCGAGCCTTCCCCGACCGCGGAGGCCACCCGTTTGATCGACCGGTGGCGCACGTCCCCGGCGGCGAACACCCCTGGGAGGCTGGTCTCCAGCAGCAAGGGGAGGCGGTCCAGCGGCCAGCCGGGCGGTGGCCGGCCGCCCTGGAGCAGGTCGGGGCCGGTCAAGATGAAGCCGTGCTGGTCGAGCTCCAGCGTCCCGGTCAGCCACTCGGTCCGTGGTTGCGCGCCGATCAGGATGAACAGCGCCGCCGCGGGGACCGTCTGGGTGCTGCCGGTGCGGGCGTGGTGCAGGGTGAGCTGCTCCAGCCGGCCGGGCCCACCAGCCGCGACCACCTCGGTGCCCAGGCGAACGGTGATGGTGTGGCTGGCCTGGAGTTCCTTGACCAGGTAGTCGGACATGGTCCGCTCGAGCGTGTCGCCGCGCGCCAGGATCGTGACCCGGTCGGCATACTTGGCCAAATGCAGGGCGGCCTGCCCGGCCGAGTTGCCGGCGCCGACCACAAACACCTGACTGCCGGTCATCGCCGGGGCCTCGCTGACCGCCGCCCCGTAGAACACGCCCGCGCCGAGCAGCTCATCCACGCCGGGAGCGTCCAGCCGGCGGTAGGCCGCGCCGGTGGCCACCAGCACCGTGCCGCCGACCGCCTGGCTGCCGTCGGCCAGGGTGACCATCCAGTCCCGGCCGGCGGGCCGCAGCCCGACCGCGCGGGCGTAGACCAGCTCCGCGCCGAACAAGATCGCCTGCGCAGCGGCCCGCTGGCCGAGGCTGCGGCCGCTGACCCCGTACGGGAAGCCCAGGTAGTTGCGGATCAGCGAGCTGCTGCCGGCCTGCCCGCCCAGCGCCTCGGGCTCCACCATCAGCGTGCGCAGCCCCTCGGAGGCACCGTAGGTGGCCGCCGACAGCCCGGCCGGTCCGGCGCCGACCACGATCAGGTCGTAGCGGCCCGCCTCGGGCTGGGTCGCGATGCCGAGGGCGGCGGCGCCCTCGGCGTTGGTCGGATCCACCAGCACCTGCCCGTCGAACAGGACCAGCACCGGCAGACGGCTGCCGTCCTGCCCGGTCTCCCGCAGCAGCTGCCGGCCGGCCTGGCTGTCGTGGGGGTGGAACTGGTAGGGGATGGCGTTGCGGTCCAGCAGGTCGCGGATCTCGTGGCTGCGCGGCGTCCACTGCTCCCCGACGATCCGGATGGCCACAAAGCCCGGCTGCCCGGTCGCTCGGATCCAGTCGGTGAGTTGCTCGCTGACCGGCAGGTACAAGTGCTCCTCGGCCGGCTCCCACGGCTTCCACAGCCAGCCGTCGAGGTGTCCCAGCGTCATCGCCTGGCTGATCGGCTGGTTGGCGCTGCGGTCCAGCACACCGATGAGCAGCAACCGCCTGGCCGACGGGTGCAGCTCGCGCGCCCGGGCCAGCAGGTCCAAGCCGGTCATGTGCGGCATCCACTGGTCGGCGATGATCACCGCGACCGCCACCTCCTGGTCGCGCAGTCGCTCCAGCACCTGCAGCGCGGCGGCGGGGGAGCGCTCGGCAAGGATCTGGTAGTCGGCCCCGTAGCGCCTGCGCAGCGCCTGCTCGAACGCGGCCAGGACCTCGCCGTCGTCGTCCACCGCAAGCACCACCGGCTGTGTCATACGCCCTCTCCTGTCGGTCCCAGCCCGAGCGCGACGGATCGCCCCAGTTGCCACAGGCTATCCGGTCAGGCCGGCCGGGTGCGCGGCTCGCCGGGGCTGGCGCACAGCACCGGCGGCCTCCGGCGCCTTCAGTTCGAGCTGCGCTGCCGGATCGTTCCCGTATCTGGGGGCTTTGGTCTGTGATCCTTCGTTCCCGCGGAGCTGGTGCGGGCCGGTGACCAGGTGGGTCGCGAGGCGCTTGGCCAGCCCGATGAGGGTGAGCGACGGCGGCAGGCCCCACGGCTCGGGGATGACGGAGGCGTCACAGACGAAGAGGTTGGGAATCTCAGTCTGCAGATCGCGATCGACGAGCCGGCCGATCGGTATGGTGCCTCCAGGTTGGGCGGCCAACACCCAGCTTCGATACAGCCGCCGCGCGCCAGCGTTGGCGAGGATCCGCCTCGCCCGCTCCGTTCCACGGGCGAGCTTTTGGCGGTCGGCTGTCGACAGCGGCTTGCGGATCCCACCCCGCCTGGTGATCCGACCGTCGAGATCGTCTCGGATCTCGACCATGATCGTGGCCGCCCGCCCAGTGGAGCCGAGCCTGTCGATCCTTCCCACCTCGGCGGTCACGATGGACAGCATCCACCGCGGCAGGGACACGTCGGTCAAGGTGTAGCCCTCATCCTGCAGCAGCACCCCCGCGGTCATCGGCAGCTCCTGCCCACGATCGGGGCCGGGGAGCCAACCGGTCACCAGGACGACCGGGTCACAGAAAAACGAGCTTCCCGCCTCCTGCAGCCCGCTGGCGCGCAACAGGACCGGGGAGCCGATCCCGCCGGCCGCGACGACGATCTTCGACCCCAACGTGCGCCTGGTTCGCCCCCGATGGTCGAATTCCACGCCGGCGGCGACGCCGTCTTCGACGAGGACGCGCCGGGCCGTGGCGCCGGTGAGAAGGGCCGCGCCCTGCGAGAGGGCCTCCTCCACGAACATCCGGGCGTTCCACTTGGCCGGGTAGGTCGGGACGCCATACGAGCCCATGGGAGCGCCCTGGAGGTGGTCCTGGTCGAAGTACTTGGGGATCGGCTGCCAGTCGTAGCCCAGCTCGATCGCGCTGTCCATGATCCGCCGCGCCTTGGGTCCCATCAGCTCGGGTGGCAGCGCAGCGACCGACAGCTCACGCCGCGCCTCATCTACCTCGGCGTGGATGTCGACGCCGCGCTTGTCGAACAGCTCGTAGGCAGGCTCCCATGCGGTCCCGAAGAAGTAGATCGAGCTGCCGCCGACCGTGACGGCTCGAAGGACCGCCAGGAACCGGTCGGTGACCAGCAGGCTGCGGCCGGGCATCCACAGTTCCCGCAGGGTCTGTGCCATGCTGCCGGTGACCGGCGCCTTGTTGCCTCGCTCCAGGATGAGGACCTTCCAGCCCTGCCTGGACAGCTCCCGCGCGACGGTCGCCCCACCGGGCCCGGACCCGACCACGATCGCGTCGAACGATTGCGTCACGTGCGCATCGTCACCGGCTTCGAGCCGTCGTGGACTCGGGAACGGCCGACCTCGCCTCATGGGCTGGGCGCCTGGCCGGCCGGCGCGGAATCGGAGTCTCGTCGATGACGCCACCGGCTGAGCCCAACCCGGCCCAGGACGGCCACCACGCCCGCCATCAGCAGGCACCCCAGAATTCCCAGCAGGATTGCGAGCGCGCCGGTCATCACCCGTACCACCTCCGCGGCTCGGCCGATCCGGACCGATCCGGTACGGCCCTGATCACCGCAGGTGACGGTCTCCGCCCGGAACCAACAGGAAACATGCCAGCCTCTTCCATGCATCCAAGTCACATTGATGCATGGCGAGGCGCAGGCTCCCGCGCCGCGGGTCTTGGCTGTGCGCCTGGTGCTGTGATCAGCCCGGGGAGGACAGCGACGATTTCACCGCGGCCGGACTCCAGGCTGGCGCGGCCGCCTGCAGCGCCTCCAGCAGAAAGGTCACGGCCGGCGAGGGCCGAGGACGCCTGGGCAGCACTGCGATGATCCGTCCACCCGCCAGGCCCGCCACCGGAACCATCACGACACCGCGAGGCCGGGCACCCTGGCTCACGAACGCGGTCGCCAGGCCGACACCCAAACCACCGGCGACCAGACGGGGCACCGCCCGATAGTAGTCGTCGGTGACCAGGGCGACGTTCGGGGTGAACCCGGCGGCCGCAAAGGCCAGCTGCATCTCCGCATGGCAGCGCGTGCTCAGGATCCATGGTTCGTGCGACAGCTGGTCCAGCGTCAGCTCCTTGGCCCCTGCCAGCGGGTGGATGGCCGGGAGGATCACCAGCACCCGGTCGTCCAGCAGCGGCACGACGATGACGTCGGCCTGCGGCCGCTTGCCAGCAGCGGGTGGTCGAAGGTGACGGCCAGGTCGCACTCGGCACCAAGCAGCAGCGACCACGACTCCTCCGGGCCCGCCTCCACCAGGGAGACCGCGATCTCGGGATACCGGGCCCGCAGCTCGGCCAGGGCCCGCGGCACCAGGCCGGCGTTGGCGCTGGGCAGGGCCGCGATCCGCAGGTGCCCGGCCTCGTCCCTGACCACCGCCGCCAGTTCGGCGTCCAGCTCGGCCGCGATGGCCTCGGCGCGCGCCGCCAGCGCGCGTCCGGCGTCGGTGAGCCGCACGCCCGCCCCTCCCGGGCGAGCAGGCGGACACCGGCCTCCTGCTCCAGGCGGCGGAGGTGGTGGCTCACCGCGGGCTGCGCGTGTAGCCCAGCGACCGGGCGGCCGCAGCCAGCGAGCCGTGCCGCGCCACCGCCCGCAAGACCAGAAGCCGCCGAACATCCAGCATGGGTCACATCCTCGCACGCTCCAGACCGAGGCGGCGGGTCGCCGCCGCAGCGCCGCCCAAGCGGCTCGTTCCAGAAAGCGCTGGTGTCCCCACCTCGCGGTCGCGGCTCACCGTGGCCGGGTGTGCCGGGTGGGCAGGGTGATGGTGAAGCGGGCGCCGTGGCCGGGTCCTTGGCTGTGGGCGCGGATCTGGCCGCCGTGGGCGTTGACGATCGCGCGGCTGATGGTCAGCCCGATGCCGCTGCCCCCACCGCCGTGGGTGTGGGTGCGAGCGGGATCGACACGGTAGAAGCGCTCGAAGATCCGCTCCAACTGCTCGGGAGGGATGCCCTCGCCGCTGTCAGTGACCGACAGCTGCACCAGACCCTCGGGGATGGTGGTGGCGGCGACCTCGACGCGGCCGCCGGGCGGGGTGTGGCGCAGGGCATTGGCGAGCAGGTTGGCCAGCACCTCGCCGATGCGGTCGGGATCGGCGCGCACCTGGGGAAGGTGGGGGTCGATCCGAGTGGTCAGGGTGACGTCCTTGGCTGTGTAGGCGGGCTGGACGGCCCGGACGGCGGCGTCCAGCAGCTTGTCGGGCTGGCAGCGGATCAGGTGCAGGTCGAGCTGGCGCTCCTCGGCGCGGGAGACCGCATTGAGGTCGTCGACCAGCCGCCGCAGCCTGGCGGTCTCGGCCTGGAGCACCTGCAGGGTCTGCTGGTCGGCGGGCATGACCTGGTCGGCGACGCCTTCCAGGTAGCCGTCGATGGTGGCCAGCGGGTTACGCAGCTCGTGAGCCAGGTCGGCCAGCAGTTCGCGGCGTCGCTGCTCGGAGGCCTCCAATGCCTGGGCCATGGTGTTGAACGCCGCGGCCAAGCTGGCCAGCTCGTCGCCGCCCACCGGCTCGGGGACCCTGGCGGTGTAGCGGCCGCGGGCAATGTGGCCCGAGGCCCGGGCCAGCGCGGCGAGCGGGCCGGCGATGCGCCGGGCCAGGAGCAGGCTCACCGCCAGCGCGGTCGCCACCGCCACGCCCGTGCCGGTCGCGAGCGCGACGGTCATTGCCCTGGCCAGGCCCTCGTCGAGGTGGCGGGCGACCTCAGGAGGTATGGTGCCAAGCGCCATGCGGACGTGAGTGTGGAACACCCCAGGGGCGACGGCCAGGGCGACGATAGCGAGGGTGAGGCTGCCAGCGATGACCACCAGCATCTGGGCGAGTAGCAGCTTGGCGCCCAGGCTTTGCCGCAGCCGCCCGGCCACGGCGCTCACGCGCCTGCTCCCATGCGGTAGCCGACCCCCCGCACGGTGAGGATGTGGCGGGGTCGGCGAGGGTCGTCGCCGAGCTTGCGGCGCAGGTTGGCGATGTGGACGTCGACCAGGTGCTCGTCGCCGTACCAGTCAGACCCCCAGACCCGCTCCAGAAGCTGGCGACGGCTGAGCACCACCCGGGGCCGCTCGGAAAGCGCGTCGAGCAGGTCGAACTCCAGGCGGGTCAGCTCGACCGGCTGGCCGCCGAGGTGGACCTCGCGGGTCGCCGGGTGAACGGTCAGCTCGCCGAGTTGGCGGGGCGGCACCACCGTCGCGCCGGTCGTGGCGGCTCTGGGGCGACGCAGCATCGCGCGGATCCGGGCCACCAGCTCACGGGGGGAGAACGGCTTGGTGAGGTAGTCGTCGGCGCCGACCCCAAGCCCCACCAGCTTGTCGACCTCCTCGGCGCGGGCGGTCAGCATGACGATGTAGGCGTCGCTGAAGGTCCGGATCTGACGGCACGCCTCGATGCCGTCCAGGCGAGGCAACATCAGGTCCAGCACGATCACCTCGGGCTGGAAAGTCCTGGCCAGCTCCACCGCGCCCTCGCCGTCGCCGACGGATTGGACCTGGAAGCCTTCGCGTTCCAGGTAGCTTGTGACCAGGCGCACCAGCGGCGGCTCGTCGTCGACGACCAGTGCGCGCATCGGCAGGGGCGCCTGCTCGCTCATCGTGTGGTGTCCGCCTTGCGGGCCGCCAGCCGCTCCACGATCCCGGCCTTGAACCGCTGTTGGCGCTCAAGCTCGAATCCTTGGGCGCGCACCTGGTCGAGTGGGCGGCGGCGCAGGTGCTCACCGCCGAGCGGGATGGTGACCCGCTCCAGCAGCCACTGGACAGCGCGCAGTGGCCACGCCGAGCTGACGACGTGGTCGGCCATGAGCAGCAGCCCGCCCTGGCGCAGCACCCGCCACATTTCGGCCACGGCCTGGCGCTCGCCGGGGATGCCGCACAGCGAGAAGGTGCACACCACGGTGTCGAACGAGCTGTCGGGGAACTGCAGCGAGTGGGCGTCGCCCTCCCTGAGGTCCACCGTGCGGCCGAGCCGCTGGGCGCGGTCGCGGGCCTGCTCGAGCATGGCGGGGCTGAAGTCGACCCCGGTCAGCCGGACGTCGTCGGGGTACAGGTCAAGGTTCAGGCCGGTACCGATGGCGACCTCCAACGTGTCGCCGCTGGCCTGCCGGCAGACCCAGGCGCGGGTGTCGCCGAACAGCAACCGGTCGAACACCCGCATCTGCCGGTCATAGCGGGGGGCGTGCTTGTCCCAGTACTGGCGCAGCCGCTGGGTGTCGCCGGTGGTGGTGGCAGGCATTGCCGCTCACATCCTCTCTGCGAGAGCCGTGTGGGGGGAGCAAGCTCCCCCCACGATCGGTGCGTTCGTAGTCAGGATTGCCGCTCCCAGGTCCGCTCGCCAGCCGAGCGGAGGACCTCCAGGCGGCGCCGGTACTCCTCGTCGTCGATCTCGCCCCTGGCGAACCGCTCGGCCAGGATCTGCTCCGGGTCGGGGCCGTCATGGCGCGGCCAGCTCCAGCCGGAGCCGCGGAACAGCGCCACGATCCCCCAGATAATCAGGCCCCAGAAGGCCACCATCGACAGGCTCATCGCCAGCCATCCCCACCAGCTCCAGCCGTTCCAACCCCACATCATCGCCGGTCACTCCTCTTGCTGCTGTGGATCTCTTGTGGGAACGAGGCTACGGCCATGGTGTCAAGCCAGCGGCCCAGCAATCCTCAAGGTTTCGTCAAGCCGCGGCCGGTCAGGCGAGCGGGCAGCTCGGCGTGCCGACCACGTGGACTAACGGGGCGGTCAGCGCGACGGGCTGGCCGACCAGTGGCACGGCCACGACCAGGCTGCCCAACAGCAGCGCACCGCCCGGGCTGTCGGTGGGCGGGTGGTGAGCCGGCGCCCGCGCTCGACGCTGCTGAGGCCGCCGACGCCAAGCCCCAAGGGATGACGGGTGCGGTGGCGCCTCGGGCCATCAGGGGTTGAGCTGCTGGAGCAGCAGTTGCTGGTCGATGGCCACGGCGGCGATGGCGCCCTCGGCCGCGGCGATGACGACCTGCGCGCCAGGCAGCGGCATGCTGGGCCGGCGGGCCATGTCGCCGGCGGCGAACACGCCCGGCACGCTGGTCTGGCCGAGGTCGTCCACCATCACCGAGCCGTCGTCCAGCAGCGTGCAGCCAAGCTGGCGTGGCAGGTCGCTTGCCTGGCGGGTGGGCGCGTGCAGGAACGCCGCGGCACGCGTGACCGGCTCGCCCTGGTGGAACTCGATGCGCTCCAAGCGGCCGTCGCCGCCGACCAAACGCGCGATGGGCTCCTGGCAGAGGGCGACCTTGTGGGCGGCCAGCAGGCTGCGGGCGTCGTCGTCCAGCCCGGCCGCGCCACTGCCGCACAGCAGCACGTCGGGGCTGAAGCGGGTGAGCTGCAGGGCGAGGTGGAGGTTGCGGGGGTCGGCGGCGAGCACTGCCAAGGGCTGGTCGCGGACCTCCCAGCCGTCGCAGTAGGGGCAGTTGAACACCCCGCGGCCCCACAGCTGGGCCAGGCCGGGGATCGGGGGGAGTTGGTCGGCGACCCCCGTGGCCAGCAGCAGGCGGCTGGCCTGCTCGGTGGTGCCGTCGCCCAGGCTGACGGTGAACTGCCCGGCTTCTCCGGTGACCGCTCGGACCTCGAGGTCGCGAACCTGCACGGTCGGGCGGGTGCTGGCCCACAAGGGGTACGCGGGCGCGTCGGTGGACGACATCGCCGAGGAGGCCGGCTTCACCGTCGGCGCCCTGTACTCCAACTTCGGCAGCAAGCAGAACCTGGTCCTGGCCGCCTTCGAGCGCCACTGCGACCAGGACCTCGCCCAGATCCAAGCCCTGCTCGGCAGCGACCTCACCCTGGAGCAGCAGCTGGATGCCATAGGCAGCCAGTTCGGCGACCTGGACGACGAGCACCGCCGCTGGTGGCTGCTGTCGATGGAGCTGTGGCTGTACGCCCAACGCGACCCCGCCGCCCGCGCCCGGCTGGCCGCGCTGCGCCGCAAGGTCCGCCAGACCATCGCCGACACGCTCCAACGCCAGGCCGAGCGGACCGGCCGGCGGCTACCGGTACCGGCCATGGACCTGGCCGCCGCCATGCTCGGCCTGTGCTGCATCGCCGGCGCCATCACGGTGGGCACTGGTCTTGCCGGCCTCTCGGCCGCCAGTAGGCTGATGGACCGCTACCAGCCCTACCTCATCGCCACAAGCGTCCTCATGATGGCCTGGTGGCTGCTGCGGACACTCCGCCAGATGGGCCAGCGTCCCGCCGGTCGCGGCAGGATCGCGGTCATGACCAGGGCCCTTGGTCGGCAGCTCGCACCGATGGGCATGGTCTACGCCGGCACCCTGCTGGCCAGCATGGCGCTCTCACAGCTACTGGGGGCCGGATGATGCCACTGCTTCCAAGAACCCCGGCAGGAGCGCTGCGGCTGATCGTCCTGGGCCTGGCGCTGCAGGTGCTCGGCCAGGTCTGGGACCTGCGCTGGCATGCGGCCAACCCCGGCGTGCTGGAGACCGCCGGTGCCCTGTGGCGCGCCCACGGCGGCATCTTCCTCGGGGTCGTGGTGCTGCTTGCGGGCGGCGTGGCCGGGGTCGCCTGGTCACGCCAGCCAGCCACCGACCCGCGCCTGCGCGGCTGGCTACTGGTGGTGCTGGTGGGCGCGGCCGTGCAGGCGGCGGGTGTCGCCTGGGACTCCTGGCGCCACAGCCACGGCGACCAGTCGACGGTTGGCCACCTGCTCGCCTACCTGGGGGTGCTGGCCGCGCTGATCGCCACCGTGGTCGCCGCATGGCTGCAACCCGACCGCCGCGTCACCACCTGATCGTTCCCCGGTCGTAGCGTAGGATGCGTCCACCGGCGCAGGACCCGAGTTCGCGCCACCGTCCCGGCAGACGCCCATGAGGTCGAGGCCATCTATGGAGACCACGCCACGGATCGACGATCGGGTCGCGCTGCCGGATGACCGCTTGTTGGCCTATGCCGAGTTCGGCGACCCGGACGGAAGGCCGGTGCTGTTCTTCCACGGCACCCCCGGCTACCGGCGCAACCCCTGGGTCGCCGACGCCAAGCTGCGGTCGGCCGGTGTCCGGCTGATCGCGCCGGACCGGCCCGGCGTGGGACGGTCCACCCCCAAGCCACGGCGGCGGCTGCTGGACTGGCCCGACGACGTGCAGCACTTGGCGGACGCCCTGGGCCTGGAGCGGTTCGCGGTGGTGGGGTTCTCCAACGGCGGGCCGCACGCCGCCGCCTGCGCCTACAAGCTCGGCCCACGCCTCAGCCACACGGCGCTGGTGGCCCCGATGCCACCACTGGACCAGCCGGGCGCGCTGGGGCAGCTCGGCGCGCCGGGCTGGTACTACCCGCTCGCCCTGCGGGCGCCGTGGGCGCTGCGCACCCTGTATGCCGGGCTGGCCGCGCTGGCCAAGTGGGACCCGCGACGGGCGGAGCGGCTCCTGGTGGGCGGCATGAGCCAGGCCGACCAACAGCTGTTCAGCCGGTCGGAATGGGCCGGCCGGTTCGGCGCCGACCTGGCCGGCGCCGGCAGCCGCGGCATCGCCGACGACGAGCACCTGATGCCACAGCCGTGGGGGTTCGCACCCGAGCAGGTCAAAAGCCCGGTGCGGCTGTGGCTCGGCGAGCACGACAAGCTGGTCCCCACGCGCGTGTGGCTGGAGCGGCCAAGCTCGTTCCCGGTCTGCGACACCACCGTGGTGCCGAGCGCCGGCCACTTCCTGATCGCCGAGCACATGACCGAGATCGTCGGCACGGTCTGACCATCCCACTCACCCCGGGGTGGAGGGGCATTCATCGTGACTGGGAACCGGCAGGCGTTCTCCTACGTTCTGTAGAGAATCGTGGAGGGCAGGGAACATGGAAACGGGGAGCGTGCCGGTGCGGCGTCGAGGCCGGATCGCCCTGGCCGCAGCGGCCCCGTTCGTGGGCAGCTTGCTGCTGGCGGCCGCCCCGGCGACCGCGCACGCCCTGGTGGTCGGCACCAACCCTCAGGCCGGCGCCCGCATCGCCCACGCCCCAGCCGAGCTGCGCGTGGCCTTCTCCGAAGCGGTCCGCCCGCTCGGGCAAGGGCTGACCCTGCAAGGACCGCGCGGGCGGGTGCAGCTCGGCCCGGTGCTCCACCCCGACGGGCGGCCCGAGGTGCTGGCCGCCACCCTCCCCACCCTCGGGGACGGGTCCTACCTGGCCGGCTGGCGGATCGTCTCCGCCGCCGACGGCCACCTGGAGGCCGGCTCCTTCGCGTTCGCCATCGGCACCGGCTCCGGCCCGGTCACAAGTCCCGCCCCGCCGCAGCTGCCCACCCCCTGGCAGGTCACCGGCCGCTGGCTGGAGACGGCCGGGGTGCTGTGGCTGGTCGGGATCGCCGTCGCGGCCCTGACGGTCTGGCGCCGGCCAGCGCCCATCGGGCCCGACGAGCCCCGCTGGTGGGCCCTGACAGTGGCGGCCATCACGGTGGGCGCTGTCGGGCTGGCTTGGCAGGTGGCCGCCGGCGCGGCCACCACCGGCAGCCTCGGCCCTGGCGCGGTGGGGGCGTTCCTTGCGGCCTCGCCCGCCACCGGCCGCCGCATGCTGGTGGAGGTGGTGCTGCTGGCCGTCGCGGCCGCGCTGGTCTGGTGGCGGGTTCGCCGTAGCCGGCGGCCTGTCCTGGACGCACTCATCATGGCTGGCGGCGCGACCGTCACGCTGGCGCTGGGCGCGCACGACACCGGCCTCAGCCCTCGCTGGCTGTTTGTTCCGCTGGAGGTGGTGCACCTGCTGGCGGTCGGCGCCTGGATCGGCGGCCTGGCCGTGCTGGCGCTCACCGCCCGGCGCGCCAGGCTGGAGGCGGTGCGGCGCTTCTCGGTCCTGGCCCTGCGTGCCGTCATCGTGATTGCGGTCACCGGCGCCTGGCAGGGCCTGGCCCAGGTCTCCAGCCGCGCCGCGCTCACCAGCACCGACTACGGCCGCGTCCTGGCCCTCAAAGCCGCGATATTCCTGGTGGTCCTCGGCCTGGCCGCCGTGGCACGCTTCCGCCTGCTACCCCACGCCGGCACCCATGGCGTCGGGGCGCCTGGCGGGCTGCGGCGCCTGCTGGCCGTCGAAGCCTCCGGCGGCGCGGTCATCGTGCTGGTCGCCGCGCTGCTGGCCAACACCGTCCCAGCCGGCGATGTCCTGGCCGCCGCCAGCGCCAACCGCGTTCGCGGCGGCCCGCAAACCCAGCAGCTGCAGGCTGGACCGCTGCGCCTGCAGCTGCGCCTGGAGCCCGGCACAGTCGGCCGCAACCTGCTCCAGATCCACGTCACCGAGCCGACCGGACGGCCCGTCGACGGCCTGCCCCGCATCGACCTGACCGTCGCCGACCAGGCCGGCCGCGCCGCCCCCGCCCCCCTGCGCGCGCCCCGGGTCGCCCCCGCCACCTACCGGGCCGCCACCGACGCCTTCGCCCTCGCGGGCACCTGGCGGGTCGGGATCGCCATCCCTGGCGCCTCACCAGGCCTGGCCGCCAGCTTCACTATCGCCACCAGCCCCGCCACCAGCGGCACCCCACCACCAGACCCACCCGACGCGCTCCTGCTCGGCAGCCAGGCCGGCAGCGCCTTGGTCGGCCTCACCGCTGTGACCGCCGGCAGCCTGCTGATCGTGCGCGTGCGCGGCGGGCTCGGCATCCCACCCACCATCACCCCTCAGCCGTTGCGGGTCCTCGGCCCGGATGGCCGGGCGCTCCCGGCGCTGGTCCAGCCCTGCGGCGACGGCTGCGCCGAGGCCTTCCTGGCCAGACCGACCCGCGGACCGCTGCTCGTGGAGGCGGTCCTGCCCAACAAGGGCACCGCCCGCTTCACCCTGCCGTGGCCGCTCCCCCGACCCGCGCCAGGGCGGCTGCGCGCCGCCGACCACGCCCTGGCCGCCTCCCGGTCCTTCCGCATCCACGAGGTCCTCACCGCCGGCCTGGGCACCGTGTTCCGCACCGACTACGTGCTGGCCGCACCCAACCGCGCCCGCTGGCACCTGGACACCGGCAACAGCACCGCCGACACCGTCTGGATCGACGAGCGACGCTGGATGCGCGACGGCAACGGCCCCTGGAAGCTACAGTCCGCCCCCGGCCTGCAGTTGCGCTTCCCCGCCCGCAACTGGAGCGACCAGGCAACCGGCGTCGTCGACCTCGGCCCGGCCACCTGGCACCACACCCCAGCCCGGGTGCTCGCCTTCGTCGACCCCGCCAACAGCGCCTACCACCGCCTGTGGGTCGACCCCTCCAACCGCATCCTGCACGAGCGCATGGACGCCCCCGGCCACTTCATGGACCGCGACTACGCCAGCTACGGCACCCCAGTAACCATCACCCCACCGCGGCAGCCGTGATCAACTGGTTTTCTGGAAGGTGTGGACCGCTCGATCACGCCGGACGGCCGCAGCACGGGCACGGCGTCTCGCCGCAGGGGCAGCCGCAGTCCGGACAAGGCTCGGTCATGTCGTGGTCACCTCCCTCCCGGCCTGGATGAACCCGGCCTCGCACGGCCACACGCTGTCCGGGCAGGCGCCAGCAGCGCAGTCGGCCGCAAGCTGAGTGAGCTCATGGCGGATGCCGACCAGCCGGGCGATCTCGGCATCCAGCTCGCTGATCCGCTGGCGGACCAGTGCCTCGGCGTGCCCGCAGGGGCAGGCACCCCGGTCGCGCACCGCGAGCAGGTCGGCGATCTCACGAAGCCTGAGCCCAAACTGCTGAGCGCCGCGGATGAACCGCAGCCGCTCGACGATGGCCGGGTCGTACTGGCGGTAGCCTGCGGGGCTGCGCAGGGGTGGCGGGAGCAGCCCGACGCGCTCGTAGTAGCGGAGCGTGTCGGGCCGGATGCCGACCTGCCTGGCGAGCGTGGAGACATTGAGCGTAGCCATGGGAGGAGCCTAAACCTTGGAGCACACTCCAAGGTCAAGCTCGCCGGTGCGTTGTCCCAGCATCTCCCTGCGCGATCAGCGGGCGGGTGGTCGGCGACGCTGATTGCGCTGGCCCAGCCCACGGCCTGCTACCGACGGGTGGCGATGCGCTGGGACCGCGACTCAGAGCGGTGGTTCGCGTTCGTGCTCCTGGCTTGTGCGCTTGTCTGCTTCAACCGGCTCGAACCAGCCACCGGCCAAGGGGTGCGCTGATCTCTTCCTCGGGAGGACGTGCGCGATGTCTACACCACCAGGTCCAGACCGCCGTCGACGGTGATGACCTGACCGGTGATCCAGTCGGCCGCGGGGTCGGCCAGCGCCACGATCCACCACGCCACGTCGTCTGGGGTGCCGCGCCGGCCCAGCGGGATGCGGCGGATCTCATCGGCCTTAATGGCCTGAATGGCCTCGGCCGACAGCCCGGACGCCGCCAGGATGGGGATCTCGGTGGGCCCGGGGGCGACCGCGTTGACCCGGATCCCAAGCGGCGCCAACTCCACTGCCCAGCTGCGGGTCAGGGCCTCCAAGGCCGCCTTGCTCGCGCCATAGTGTGCAGCACCCGGCGGTGCCGGGCGGTGCCCGAAGGTGCTGGAGACGTTGACCATCGCGCCGCGGGTCTGACGGAGGTGCGGCAGGGCCGTGCGGGTCAGCAGGGTCGGCGCCACGACGTTGACCTGGTGCAGGTGGGCCAGAGTTGGCACCGTGACGTCAGCAGTGGCGCTGCGGCGAACGCTCCGGCGTTGTTGATCAGCACATCCAGCCGGCCCCACCGGTCGATGGCAGCCTCCACGAGTTGCCCAACAGCGCGCTCGTCACCGAAATCGGCGGGGACGGCGGTGATCGTGGTTGCCAGCTTGGCCGTGTGCTGCAACGGCTGCGCGCGTCGTCCGGTGATCAGCACGCTGGCGCCGTGTTCGGCCAGTCGCAGGGCGGTGGTGCGGCCGATGCCGGTGCCGCCGCCGGTGACCAGCGCCACCCGGCCGGCGAACGGGGCTGTGCTGTCGGGCATCTTCCGGGCTCCTGTGCGACACTGCTATCATCAGGGTCCTGATCAGATTATCAGGGTATTGATGATATGGCGACGCGGCTCGGTGAGGGGTTCCGGGGACCAGACGGTGCGGTGGGCTACCTGCTGCGCCAGGCCCAGCTCACGCTGCGCGGGGCGTTGGGCGCCGCCCTTCGCGAACTTGGCATCACCACGCCGCAGTACTCGGTGCTCAGCGTCCTGGACGTCGAGCCGGGGCTGTCTGGGGCGGAGCTGGCGCGCACCAGCATGCTCACCCCGCAGACCACCAACGGCATCCTGGTTGCGCTGGAGCGCGCCGGCCACATCGTCCGCACCCCCACCACTCATGACGGTCGCGTGCTGCAGGGGCGGCTCACCGACACCGGCCGCGCGCTGCTGGACCAGGCACGCGCGCGGGTGGCGGAGGTTGAGCGGCGCATGACGGCACCGCTGACCGAACAGCAGGCCGCCCAGCTGCGTCAGTGGCTGGTTGCCTGTGCTCGCGCACTGGACGAGTCACCCTGACCGCAACCCCAACACCACCGCAAGCGAATCTCCCCAACAGGAGCGAAACGTCATCTAGCAGCATTCGAGCCTGCGCACCTGTGAACGACGACTTTCACTTACACGGATCTCTACAGCGCTACCCGCCACCGGGGTGCGGTGAACTCCGGCAGGCCCAATGGTCCAGTCAGCTTCACCGATTCCCACCCCTGCGTTACCTGCCGGAATAGGTGCGGAATTTCGATCGTCGGCGGCCGAGATTTCCCTCCGCTTTCCCTCCATCCGACGCCAAGCTGCGCGGGACGGGGCGCAATGGGCGGGGACGCCGGGTGACGGCGAGGGATATTGGCTGGTCATTTGCGCACGTTATGGCCGATAATCAGGAACGGATAGGGATGGGAAGGGACGTGCGGGGAACCGAATTTGCGGTCTGTAAAATCGCCGGCTTACGCCTACCCAGGTTCGAATCCTGGTCCTGCCACACTCCATCTGACCTGCGGAAACGCGGTTTCTGGCGGCCCAGCCATGCCCCCAGAGCTGGCCGGATTTCCCTCCGATTTTCCTCCGCCCGACGCGGTGCCGACGCCGACCAGTACGTTGCGCGCCGCCGAGCCGAACACGCTGTCGAAGGCCTGGGTGCCATCTTGGAGGGGCCTGCCCTCGACGGGTCTCCAGTTCGATGTCGAAGGTGTTGGACGCTTCGACCTAAACTTAGATCACGTTCTCCATGCCGAGGGTGTCATCGCCCTGGCGATCACCTCGCCGATTTCGGGTCGCCGGCCGACGCGGTGGTGGTGTGGGCGATCTGGTCGTGGCTCTCCAGGTCCTTGGCCTGGTTCTTGCTGGTCTCGACGGCGGCGTCGACGGATCTCTCGATGCTGCGCTTGAGCCCTATCGGGTTGGCTGGGCGCCAACAGCCAATACGCGGCGCTCAAGACCCACTGCCGGTTACCCGCCGAGCGCCACGCGCAGAGCTCGGCTCCGGATGCGCCCCGGCCAGTCGTCGAAGCCGCCCTGGAGGTAGTGCTCGGCAGCGTCGGCGTTGCGGATCGCGCGGCCGACTATCTGACCGACGGCGTTGTCGACCTGCGCCAGGCAGGAACGCATCCGAGCTGGTCGAAGGCGGGACGTAGACCGGCCGCAGGAGGATGACCAGCCGCCCTGCGACGTGTGGCGACGCCGACGGCGTGGTCGACTACGGCCGGGGCCATCGTGCCGGTGAGCGCCTGATGCCCTCGACGCTACGATGTGCGGCGTGAACGAGTCAGCCGCTGGTGCGGTCGATGCGCGGACGATCGTGGGCTACGGCTTCCGCCGCGCCCACGAGACGAACGCCTTCGATCAGTTCCCGCTGATCACGCCGTCGAAGCTGAGCGACGAGGCGCGCAATCGCGGCATCCAGCGGGCCAGCTCATTCCGGGAAGAGCTTGAGCGGCTCGACCGCGAAGGGGCGTTCTGTCCCATCCTGTTCGAGGCCGTGGACGCCGAGGCGCCGAGGCGATCATCTTCCGTGACGAGCGGGGCTACGTCCCCTGGAGCGAGTACGCCGTCCCCGAGTGGGGCAGGGACGCGCCGCATCCGTACTACTCGCCCTGGCAGCTTCTGTACTTCAACTACGCGGTCGAGCTGCCGAAGATCTCCGTTCAGATCGAGTGGCTGCTGGACGATGAGCAGCGCGCGACCCTGGGCCCCGGCTGGCGGAATTTCCTGGGCCGGCAGCTCCAACGCTGGCGGCAACTGGACCGCGAGTGGCGCGACGTCCTGCTCGTCCTGAACCGTCTCCAGAGCCGCTACGGCCCGTCGGTCAAGGGGACGCTCCTCAAGAGCACCGTCACCCTCGTGCGCCACCCGGAGAGCGGGGAGTACGTCGACCCCCGCGACCTCGAGCCGCCCTTCGACGCACACAAGGTGCTCGACGAACTCGGCCTCACCCAGGAGGCGCTGAAGCAGATGCACCAGCGTCTCGCCGTCCACGGCATGATGGCGGACGGCGACGACCCGCTGCGCTCCTGGCACATGCTGATCCGGATGGCACCGGCAAAGCAGCGGGCCAAGCTGCGCGGCAGGGCACGACGCGCGTAGGACGCCTATGACGCCGCCGAGATGCTGCGCCGCTTCTCCTTCGACCTGACGGGCGAGCTGCTGCCAAACCCAGACGAGCTCTTCGACCTCTCCGATAAGTCCTGGAGGAAGCGGCTGTTCGGCAAGTGGCCGACGTTCCGGTACACGCGTGCCGACCTCGCCGTCGAACTGCGCCTGCGCGACCTGCACCCGCATCAAGTCCACATCGTCGTCGAGGGCGACACCGAGGAGATCGTCTGCAAGCGCGTGCTGGAGGAGCTCGCCGGGATGCCGCTCAACGACATGGGCGTGAGCATCCAGCGGCTATTTGGCGTCGGCAACGTGCGGCGGGAGATGCTTCGAGCCGTGAAAGCCTTTCCGCGCTTTCTGGTCTTCGTTGCCGACAGCGAGGGCGACATGGCCCGCGAGGTCGAGCGGCTGAAGCGGGAGGGCGTGCTGACCGACGAGGCGACCTATCTGTGGGAGACCAGCTTCGAGGAGGCGAACTTCAGCGACGAGGAGCTCGTCGCAATGGTCGCCGCCATCGGCACCGACCGCGGCGCCACCCTGACGCTGGACGCGGCAACGTTGCGCGCGCTCTATGATGCCCACCGCAGCAAGGCTGGCAAGGATGCGAAAGGGCTGGCGACGTTCGCCCTCGGCCTCGCCCGGCAGGAGAAGTACGGCAGCGTCGTCGCCTCCAAGACCGAGCTGGCGGAGCGCATGGCCGACCTGATCCTCGACGACCTGCGTGACCACGACGCCGAGACAGTGTCAGCGAAGCGGCCAATCGCCTCGATGCTGATCTCCGTCTTTCGCGTTACCTAATGCTACGTTCCTCAATGTGGGTATAGGTGGAGTGCCCGTATCGACGGTTGCGTGATATTGCGCGCCGAGGAGGAAGCCGCCGTGCCCGTCCTGCTGTTCGCCCGACCACCAGTCGACCCCGCCGAAGAGCACACCATCCGCAGGCTGGCCGGCGCCCGGCACGCCCCCGGCGACTGGATCCGGCGTGCCCGCATGATCGCCCACAGCTGGGACGGCCAGCGCACCACCCAGATCGCCCACCGGCTGGGCTGCCACCCGCAGACGGTGCGGGAGCGGCTGCACCGCTTCAACGCCGAGGGCGTCGACGGGCTCGGCGACCGGCCAGGACCCGGCCGACCGCGGCGGCTGACCGAGACCGACCGTGGCCGCATCATCGCCCTGGCCCGCGCCGAGCCGCCTGGCCGCCTGCAGCAGGGCGGCGAGGGGCTGCTGGCGCCGGCCCAACCCGAGGCGCCGGCGCACTGGACCCTGGACACCCTGGCCGAGCGCGCCCAGGCCGAGGGCATCCGGGTGGGCCGCAGCCAGGTCCGCCGCATCCTCAGCAGCGAACGGGTGCGCTGGCGGCGGACCCGCTCGT
>WNGA01009241.1_pt1 | contig 18694 bp, 17 predicted proteins | sample 5400061 | NCBI WGS metagenome assembly WNGA01 (sample SAMN13153366, study PRJNA577476) | soil metagenome | isolation source: 100 cm soil or saprolite under grassland replicate 2 | place: USA:California | collected 2016-06-15 | reverse complement strand
CAGGCTTTCATCAGCGCCTCCGCGTCGGTCTCGACACCGCGCCCTCCCACCACCGCGCGTGTCGTCGCGCTGAACAAAGGCCCCTTCATCGCTGCGCCAGGCACGCTCGAGCGACTGGACGACCCAGGGGATGCGACCGTCCTCGACGTCCGGTCCGCGGACATCCACGCCGCGGGACACATTCACGGCGCCTTCAACGTGCCGGTGTCAGGATCGTCGTTCGCGACGCGAGCCGGCTTCATTCTCGACCCGGACGAGCGGATCGTCATCCACGCCTCCGACGAGGACGAGGCCTTTCGTGCGTCGGCGGGTCTGCACGCGATTGGCTTCCTCGAGCTCGCGGGCTACGTAACGGAAGGGGACGCGACCGAGCAGCTCGACCCAGTGGACATCGCCGAGCTCGAGCGGATGCTGAAAGACGGTTCCGTGCAGGTGCTCGACGTGCGCGAGAAGACGGAGCGCGACGACGGCTACATCCCCGGCTCGCTCCACATTCCTTACCGCCTGCTGCGCACGTCGGGAACGGACGGGGTCGACCCAGGGAAGCCGGTCGTGACAATCTGCGAATCGGGCGCCCGCGCCGGTATCGCGGCGAGCGTGCTGGCCGCCGCCGGCGTCGATGCGCGCCCAGTGCTGCACGGCGGCATCGACGACTGGCCCGGTCAGAAGGTGTCGTTTCGCCGCTGCGGAACCTAGGCCGACGCCGCGAGCAGCGTTTCGCCCTCTCGCACGTACCGGCTCGCACCGACGGATCGCCAGAATGCGAGCGATCGCCGTAGCTGCACGTTGGCCTCCGCGCGACGACCGTCGGCGGCAAGTGCTTGCGCGGCTCGGAGACGCGAGTAGGCCTCGTCGGGCACGGAGATCGAAGCAAACAGCTCGGCGGCTCGTTCGAAATCTCCGGCGGCGTAGGCAGCGCTTGCGCGCAACCAGGGCGATTCGATCTTGGATGCGGCGACGCACGCTGCGAACTCGCCTGCACGGTCGAGATCGCACAGCACCTCAGCAAGCGCCGGGAGTGTCGTGTGCGATGACATGGCGATCACGCGCTGCAAGCTCGCCACGACCTCGTCAATCACCGCCCCTGCATCGACGCGCCGGCCAACGGCGAGCATGACGAAAGCGACGGCTGCGAGCGTAGGCTGAACTACCTGGGGCTCCCCGATCGCGCGGGCGAGGTCGATCGCGCGCTCCGCGTCGTCAAGCGCGCCGGCCGCATCGTCCCGTGCGAGCCGAACGCGTGACCGAAGGCTGTAGCCGCCCGCCGCCTCATAGTGCTCGAGGCCGCCCTCGGACTCGGCGATGAGATCGCTTACCCCGCGCCAGACGTCGTCGAATCGCCCGGTCCAGTATGCGTCGTAAGCGCTCTGGCCACGGAACCAGCGGACTTGAGCGGAATCGCCGATGCGCTCCGCCTGACGGAGGCCTTCCTGGTGCAGCTCGATGGAGCGCGCGTGATCGCCGAAGGCCTGCGCAAAGACGACCGCGAGGTTGTTGTACGCACGCCCTCGCCCCCATAAGGAGCCGGTCTGTTCGGCGATAACGAGGGCGCGCTCAAGGTCATCGACGCCGTCGAGGTCGCCGGCGTCTGCGCGAGCCGTCCCGACCGTGACGAGAACATCTGCTTGGACGTCTCCGAGCTCGAGCGCGGTCGCGATCTCGAGTGCCTCGCGACCGCTCGCAATGGCCGCGTCGTCGTGCCCGCCGAGCATGTGATAGCGGGCCACCTCGCCGAGGACGCGTGCCTTGCCCGCGGAAGATGCCCTTCCGGTAACGAGCGCCTCGGCGCGCCGGAGATGCTCCAGACCGGGGCCGCGCCGGCCCCGCATCCACGAATCGGCTGCCAGCAGAGCTTCTGTCTCCGCAGCGCGGTCCGGGTCGCCGGCGGCAATTAGTGCGGCGCGAGCCTCTTCGATTGCATCGGCTCTTCCGTCTCGACCCGTGCCGTACGCGGCGAGCGCACGGCGGAAGAGGAGATCGGCGCGAGTCTCCGTTTCCTCCTGAGGCCAAAGTGCCAAGGCCTCCTCGTAGAAGTGTTCGGCCGCGGAGTAGGCATTCAGTGCCCGCGCACTCTGGCCCGCATCCCGCAGAGCGATGCATGCGCGCTGCTCGACGGCGCCCGTATCGCGTCCCGCCGCGCGTGCAAGCTCGAGCGAGCTCACGTAGTGATAGGCGAGCATCTCGGCGTGATCGTCCCGTCGGCCCAGCGACTCGATCCACTCTGCGGCTCGGTAGTGCTTCTGCGCGCGATCGCCCCGAGGGATCTGGCCATAGGCGACGTCACGTACGACGAGATGCAGGAATGAGTACTCTGCCTCGCCGACGACCGAGGTGCGCCGAGCCCGCTGCACGAACCCCTTTCGTCCCAGGGCGTGCAGCCGCTGTTCGACGTCGGAGCGCGAACGACCATCGACGAGGCCGCCGAGCCAGAAGACCTTGCCGAGGACGGCTGCGTCCTGAAGCAGCCCTTTTTCCTCCGCTGGAAGGCGGTCGAGCCGCGCGGCAATGACGCCATGCAGCGTCTCGGGCACTGGCAGGTTCTCAGTCTCACCTCGCTCAAGCGCCATTGCCGCGTACTGCTCGGCATAGAGCGGATTACCACCCGCTCGCGAGAGCAGCGCGTGCTGAAGAGCCGCATCGAGCAGCGGCTGCTCGAACAACGCGCCGAGGAGACGGGCCGTCTCCTCTTCCGAAAGAGGCGGCAGCGACAGCGTCGTCGCGTTGAGCTTTCCTCCGCCCCAGCCTGGGCGGCGCTCGAGGAGTTCCGGACGTGCCGTGCAGACAATGAGGATGGGCACACCCGTCGCCCAATCCACGAGGTGGTCGATGAAGTCGAGCATGCCGTCGTCGGCCCAGTGCAGATCCTCGAACACGAGGACCAGCGGCCGTTGCTCGGCCATCGCCTCGAGGAGCCGCCGCCAGGCGGCGAATGCCTCGCCGCGGCGATCCCCGCCGGTTTGGGGCTCAGCCTCCAGGCCCGCGAGCGGTCGCAGGTGCTTCTCGACCCACTCTGCGTCTGTCGAATCGGAGATCACGTTCGCGACCGCCTCGCTCAGCTTTCGCCGAGCCTCCTCCTCGTCGTCGGTCTCGAGGATCCCCGCCTGTGCCTTGACAATTTCTCTGAGCGCCCAAAAGGTCACGCCCTCGCCGTAGGGAAGTGCACGGCCCTGCCGCCAATCCGTCAATACCCCGCCCTGCTCGACGATCTGCATGAGCTCGTACACGAGCCTCGACTTACCGATGCCGGGGACCCCGACGAGCGTGACGAGCTGCGGTGCCAGGTCGTCGCGAACGCGGACGAGCATCTCCCGCAGGAGCGCGAGCTCCCGCTCGCGCCCGACGAGCTTCGCGCGCGTCGAAACAGATTCTCGTGCGACGCGCGCCCGTGCATCGACGGCTTCCCACACCGTCACCAGCTCCGCCTTTCCTTTGGCCTCGACCGGCTCCGCCTCGCGGTAGTCGATCGCGTGCCGAGTCGCTCGATACGTCGCCTCGCCGACAAGGAGACCGTTCACCGGCGCCGCCGCCTGGAGTCGCGCCGTTGTATTGACCACATCGCCCGCCGCCATCCCTTCGCCGGACTCCGGTCGGGCGCCGAGATTGATCAGCGCCTCGCCGGTGTTGACGGCGATCCGAACCTGTGCGCCCTCCTCCTCGCGCGCCCAGTCACGGATCGCGAGCGCGGCACGCACTGCGCGCTCGGGATCATCTTCGTGCGCGACGGGCGCGCCGAAGAGGGCCATCACCGCGTCGCCGATGAACTTCTCTACCGTGCCGCCGAAACGCTCGAGTTCGCCCCGAAGGCGCTCGTGGTAGGGGCGAAGGATCGCCTCGACATCCTCCGGATCGAGTTCTTCGGCACGAGCGGTGAAGCCGACGAGGTCGACAAACAGCACTGTGACGACCTTTCGCTCGCGGCGCGCCGTAATCGAGCTCATGGGAAGAGTCTAGGACTGTTCAGCGCAAGCGCTCGACCGTGTAGCCACGCTTCTCCATCGCGCCTAGAAGCTGCCGGCAGTGCTCTTCGTCGCGCGTGACGAGGGTCAGTTCCACCTCCGTCTCGCTGACGGGGATGTCCATGCCCTCGCGGTGGTGCTGGACCGAGATGAGATTGCCCCGCTCTTCGGCGACAAGGGAGAGCAGCTTGATCAGCTCGCCCGGCCGGTCCGCGAGCTGCGTGCGCACGACGAGATACCGGCCCGCCACGGTGAGACCGTGACGCATCACGGAGATGAGCATGGTCGGATCGATGTTGCCTCCGGAGAGAACGGCGACCGCCGGGCCCGACCCGCCCGCCTTCCCCGCCAGCAGCGCCGCGACGCCGACCGCTCCGGCCCCTTCCACGACGAGCTTCACGCGCTCCAGCAGCAGGACGATCGCCTCGCTGATCTGTTCGTCGGTGACCGCGACCATGTCGTCCAGCAGGTCCTCGAGCAGCGGCATCGTGAACTCGCTCGGAACCTTGACCGCAATGCCGTCGGCGATCGTGTAGCCGCCGATGCCCGCCTGGACGCCGACGATGCGCACACCGGGCCGCAGAGCCCGCAGCGCGGTCGCGATGCCAAGTGCAAGCCCGCCGCCTCCGACGGGAACCAGAACTGTTCCTGCGTCAGGAGCCTGCTCTGCGAGCTCGAGCCCGATCGTCCCCTGCCCCGCGACGACGAGCTGATCTTCGTACGGATGGATGAACGTCGCGCCTGTCTCCTCCACCTCTGCCAGCGCCGCCGCGAGCGCGTCCTCGAAGTAGACCCCCGACATCTCGGTTTCGGCGCCGTAGTTGCGACAGGCCTCGACCTTGGCCATCGGCGCATCGAGGGGGACGTAGATGCGAGCACGCACTCCGAGCTCGCGCGCGGCCCAGGCGACGGCCTGGCCGTGGTTGCCTGCGCTCGCCGCGACGACACCCGCCTCCCGCTCCGCGTTTGACAGCGTCGCGAGCTTGTTGACCGCCCCGCGAACCTTGAACGCGCCCGTGCGCTGGAGGTTCTCCGCCTTCAGCCGCACCTCGCGGCCGGAGCGCCGCGAGAACGTCTCCGAGGGGTAGATCGGCGTCTCGGCTGCGATCCCTTGCAGCCGCGTCCGCGCCTCCTGGATGTCAGCGAGAGTTGGTGCGGTCCTCTGAATCGCCAATGTGGAACACCTTCTCCATGATCTCCTGCACTGCGGTCAAGGGGTCGAGCTCTCGGCGCTGCACCTCATCAAGCAAACGCCGCAGCTCGGGATCGTCGGCCACGGCGCGCTCGAGGTGGGCCTTCGCGCGGCTGGAAGCGACCGCGAACACCTCCCCGGCGAGGTTCTTGCGCCGCCTTTCCTCCAGCTGACCGTCCGACTCGAGGTGAGCACGGTGTTCTTGGATCTTCGCCCAGAGCTCGGGCACATTCTCGCCGCGCGTGGCATCGGTGAGGACGATCGGCGGACGCCAGGAGCGATCGCGGTCGAGCGAAAGGATCGAACGCACCTCACTGAGCATCGTCTTCGCCGCCGGATGGTCCATCTTGTTGATCGCGATCACGTCCGGGATCTCCATGATCCCCGCCTTCAATGCTTGCACGGAGTCGCCCGAGCCGGGCATCAACACGAGCACGACCGTATCGACGATCGCAATCACCTCGACCTCGCTCTGCCCCGCGCCGACGGTTTCCAGGAAGAGGAGCTCCTTCCCCGCAGCGTCCAGGACGAGGAGCGCTTGCAGGGTCGTCTCCGCGAGACCGCCAAGGTGCCCACGTGTACCCATCGAGCGGATGAAGACACCCGGGTCGAGGAAGTGATCGGAGAGGCGGATCCGGTCGCCCAGCAGCGCACCATGCGTGAACGGGCTCGACGGATCGACGGAGATCACGCCAATTGTCGTCTGCTGCTCACGAACGTGCCGGACGAGAGCCGAGATGAGGCTCGACTTGCCGACTCCCGGGGGACCCGTGATGCCGACGGCATAGGCCCGGCCGGTCTCCGGATAGAGCTCGCGCACGATTTCGTATGCGAGCGGATCCCCGTTCTCGACCAGCGAGATCGCGCGCGCAAGCGCGCGCCTGTCACCCTTGCGGACGCCCTCCACGAGCGACTCGCGGGTCCATTGCGACATTAGATCGCCTCGGCCTCGGCCGGTTGCTCGACCGCCCGCGGCACAGACCGCGTGAGCGCCCAGGCGACCATTGCTGCAAAGGCAAGCACGATCCCGACCCCGCCGAAGATCCACCTCGGCCCGACGCGGTCGACCAGGGGACCTGCCGCCACGAAGCCAAGGCCGAAGACGGCGTAGTTGACCGCCATGATCACCGTAAAGACACGGCCTCGCAGCTCGTCCGCCGCACCGCGCTGCACGAGCAGCGAATTGCAGACGACCGCCGTACCGTTGCCGATCCCGGAGAGAACGAAGCACGGGAGCGCAGCCCAGACGTTGGGCGATACCCCTGCCGCACCGAGGCCGATCGCGTGCAAGAGGACACTCCCGGCGTAGACCGATCCCACCGACCGATTCTCGACCCAGGTGCCCGCGCCGAAGCTCCCGATTGCCAATCCGAGCCCGATGCATCCGAAGACGAGTCCGTAGCCGAAGTCACCCGCGGAGAACGCGTCCTTCGCGAGGAACACCTGCGCTGTGTTCGCCGCAGCCACCGCGCCGAGCACGATTGACCAGACGACAAGAACGGTCAGGAGGGGGCGCGTGCGGACGACCTGGGCAAATCCGTCGCCCAGGTCGCGGAGGTGGCCACGGCTCGCGGCGAGGGCGCCCTGAAGCCCCCCAACCGGGATCCGCAAGATCAGCAAGGCAGAGACGAGAAACGACGCGCCGTTGGTCCAGTACGCGAGGTCGGGACCGGACACAGCGACGAGTGCCCCGCCGATTACCGGCGCAACGGTCCAGCTGATGTTCTCGCTCGTCTGGATCAGCGAGTTCGCGCGTGGGAGCTCGGCCTCCTCGACGAGGTTCGGCAGACCCGCATAGACCGCCGGCCGGAAGAACCCGGTCGCGAGCCCGGCGATGCCTGCCAGTGCGACGATCTCCCCCGCGGAGCCCGCAAACGGAAGAGCGCAGAAGACGCCGGCGCGCACGAGATCCGAGACGATCATGAGCCCGCGGCGCGAGAGCCGGTCGAGGAGCGGGCCGAAGAACAGGCCGACGACGACTGCGGGCAAGAACTCAACAATCATCACCGCGCTCACCCAAGGACCCGAGTCCGTGCGGTCCTTCACGTCGACGACGAGCGCGATCGTGGCGAGAAGCGTGCCGAGACTGGAACCCAGCGTCGCCAGAAACAGCAGGCGGAAGCCGGGCGCGGTGCCGAGGAGGCTCAGCTGTCGGCGAAAGCTGGTCACCGCGCTCGAAGTGTGTCAGGAAGCCGCTGCCGCGGTCCTCACGCGCGTGAGCGCACTCGCAAGGAACTCGTGCTCGTCCGGCGTGCCCACGGTTACGCGGATTGCCTGCGGCGCGCCGAAGGCGGCGAGTGGACGAACGATGATGCCCTGACGAAGCAGTGCCTCGAAGAGCGGCTGTGCGTCCTCGCCGAGGTCGACGAACAGAAAGTTCCCAACCGCAGGTCCGGCGACGTTGTAGCCCGCGTCGCGAAGAATTCCTTCGAGCTGCACGCGGCCTTCGGCGTTGAGGCCGCGACGCCGCTCGAGCTCTTCACGCGCGCCGAGGCTCACGAGCGCAGCTTCCTGCGCAGGCGTACTCAAATCGAAAGCGCGGCGCGTCTTCCCGAGCGCGGTGACGAGCTCTGCCGAGCCCACGCCGTAGCCCACGCGCAGGCCCGCGAGCCCGTAGATCTTCGAGAACGTCCGCAGCACGATCACGCGGCGTCCCACCTTGAAGTACTCCTCGATAGCGTCGGGATAGTCCGGATCGTCGCCGTACTCGAAGTACGCCTGGTCGAGCACCGTGACGACGTGCTCCGGAACGTTCTCGAAATACGCGTCGAGCTCCGCGCGCGCGTTCATTGTGCCCGTCGGATTGTTCGGGTGGCACACGTAGACGAGCTTCGTGCGCGGTGTGACGGCGGCGAGCAAGGCGTCGAGGTCGTACCGGTTGTTCCGCAGCGGCACGCGCACCGCCTCTGCGCCGAGTTTGAGGGCGTAGATCACGTAACTAGGAAACGACGGCCACCCGCACACGATCCCGTCACCAGGATCGAGGGTGGCCTGCGAAATTCCGTCGATGACACCGTCTGCGCCCGATCCCACCGCGACCTCCTCGAAGCGGACGTCGTGGCGTTCCGCGATCGCCGTTCGCAGGCGGTAGGCGCCGCCGTCGGGATAGCGGTTCAGATCGCGCGAAGCACGCTCCAGCGCCTCAAGGGCAGCCGGAAAAGGACCGAGCGGCCCCTCGTTCGACGCGAGCTTGACGACGCGCTCGAGACCAAGCTCGCGTTGGACCTCCTCGACCGGCTTGCCCGGCTCGTAGGGAACGAGCCCTGCGAGCACGGGCCGCACAAAGTCGCCGGGAACGTCCCCCATCCCTACGACGCTACGGCACCGCTTGCGGTGCTGTCGTCAGGACGCGTGAGCTCTGCTCGCGTGTCCGTCTGAAATGACCGGTCGAACCGATAGCACCCATCCCAAGCCTCTATGGCGTGGTGTCGTCCGACTTCTTTCGCCAGAACCAGAGGGCGCCGCCAACGGCGGCGAACATCGAGGCGATCGCCGACTTATTCAGCCCGGCGTGCTCGCCGGTCCCCGGGACGGCATCGCGAGCCTTCTTCTTCCCGAATCGCTTTGCAAACTTCCAGACGCCCCAACCGAGAACTGCGTTGCGCCGATTGATGATTCCCATGTGCCTCCTTTCCGATGCCCGAGCCTACCAATGCATCTACGCCACAAACGCAGACGGCGCCGGTGGGGAACCATGATTCCCTACGAAGAAAGGCCCTGTAGGCCCCGATCCCGGATTTCTTGCGACTACTTCGGAGGCTTGTTCTGGCGGGGCGGGCTGGTATCGAAGGGGCCCGGCAGCTGCTTCTTCGCCTTCGGAGCCGGCTTCGGTTTCGCCTGAGGATGGGATTGCGGCACCGGAGCGGGACGCGCAGGATGGGTGGCCTTGACGTGCCGGGCCGCAACGCTTGCGTCGCCCGCATAGCGCCTCGACCGATGTGAGCGCCCGTTCGCGTGCTGCTTCTTCTGCCTGGCTTCCTGCGCGGCTACGCCGCCCTTGCCTACGTGCCGGCCCGACACCGCGTTGGGCGCAACAGGCATGTGCTCGCGCGGTGCAGGCACTCGGGCGTTGGGCGCAACAGCCGCGACGACAGGTGCAGGCGTGACCACCGGCGGCGCCTTCCGCCAAGGCGCATGACGGACGCCCTCGTATCCCGCCCCGCCGACAACCAGCCCCGCGGTGATCGCAGCTGCTGCCTTGATCGCGAGCCCTGTGCCGACTGCCGTGCCGCCACCGAAGAACGAGGCGAGCGAGCTTGGAACCGGGACGAGGGCGAGACCCTTCAGGGCGCTGCGCTGCGCCCGCTGGCGCCTCGCAAATGTTGCACACTCGGGGCACTCGCGCAGATGAGCGCGCAGCTGACCCTTCTCGACGCGGGGCAAGCGGCCGTCGAGCTGCCGGGAGATGGCCAGCTCAGCTTCCCCACAAGTCAACGAGCCCTCGAGCTGCTCGCGCAATGCGCGGCGGGCACGGAAGATGAGCGTCTCGACGGCGCTCGTCGAGAGCTCGAGGATCTCCGCGATCTCGACATACGAGCGCCCTTCGAGCTCGCGCATCACCAGTGCCGCGCGCTGATTGAAGGCGAGATGGCCGAGCGCGCGCCGGATGTCGTCGCCCGTCGGCGTGTCGTCGTCCGGGATCGAATCGGCGATGTCGTCCTCGAAGGAGACCTCCGCCGGACGGCGCGCGGACTGCCGGAAGCGCTGGCGGCAGACGTTGTGGGCGATCGCGATCAGCCAGTTCTGCGGCTTCTCCGGCCGATTGCCCTTCTCGGTGTACGAGCGATAGGCGTTCAGAAAGGTCGTCTGGGTTACGTCCTCGGCGTCCGCGGGATTCCGCATGACGGCGAGCGCGTAGCGGTACACGTCTCCGACGTGTTTCCGGTAGAGCCGCTCGAAGGCCCGGTCCGAACGAGGTCTCTGCGCCAGCAGGGGCGTCATGACCTAGTAGATACCCGCTCCGGTCGAATCTTGCGACCCTCTTTCGCTTTGCGGACTTAAGGCAACTGAAGGGGAGGCGGCGCCGGCAGAGGAAGCTCGACCTCCACCGGGGGAAGGCTAGGCGCTTCGACCTGTAGTGATTCCGCCGACTCTGACGCGGTTTCCTCAACCGTATTGACGAGCTCAGTTACAGGCGCCACGGCGATGCTGACGCTCGCCGTCGCGCCGGCCAGGGGGCTCGTCCCGGTTGCAGACGTCGTTCCGCCCGCTGACGTCGCTTCGGCAGGCGTCTTCGTCGCCGAGAACGTGACCGCGCGGTGGCTTCCTGTCCGTTGCGTGGCCGCGCCAACGGCCTTTCGGGCAGCGGGCCCAGCCCCGGCGAGGCTGAGACCATCGGGCCCCGTCCCGGCCACGAAACCGTCCACTGCCGCCCATGGCGGCGCGGTGACCGCAGGCGAGGCAGCTTCGCCCGCCGCAGCGGCCGGCCTGGTGCGGTCGCTAGCGATGCCCGTCCCGACTGCGCCGGCGAGGAGCGCAACGGTGGCTTTCACGAGCAAGCCGGACCCGGCCAGCGCACCTCCACCGGCCACGACGCCGCTCCCCTCGAACAGCCGGGTGAGCGAGCTGGGCAGCGGCACGGCGGCCAGGGCACGAAGCGCCGACGCGCGGAGTCGCAGTGACCGGCGTCCACGGAAGATGAGCGTTTCCACGGCAGAAACAGAAACACCGAGCGTGTCGGCGATCTCGGCGTAGGAGCGGCCCTCGAGCTCGCGCATCAGCAGAGCGGCGCGCTGATTGAACGGGAGGCGACCGAGGGCTCGTAGCACGCCCTCCACATTCGGCTTCTCCTCCTCGGGGACCGCAAGTTGGTCGATGTGCTCCTCGAGCGGCACCTCCATGACGCGGCGGCTGGCGCGCGCATACCGCGTGCGTGCGACGTTGTGCGCGATCTTGATCAGCCAGTTCTGCGGCTTGAGGATCTCGTCCCCGCGTTTGTAGGCGCGGTACGCATTCAGGAACGTCGTCTGAGTGACGTCCTCCGCGTCGGCCGGATTCCGCAGCAGAGCGAGCGCGTAGTGATAGACGTCCTTGACGTGGCGACGGTAGAGGGTCTCGAAAGCCTGATCTCGGGCTAGGGCCGGAATCTCAGGAGCCGCTGACGCCATGTGCCTTCTAGATAACGATTCTCGCCCCGATCCAGGTACTTTCAAACCTGTCGTTAAGCCGTCGCCTCGGCGCGCCGCCGCGGCGGCAGGTGGATCGCCCGCCCGAGTGCGACGAGGCCTGCTTCCTTGATCGCCTCGGAGAGCGTCGGATGCGCAGCCATGCCGTCCGCGACGGTCTCCACGGTCGCTTCGGCGTCGATCGCCACGACACCGGCCTCGATCAGATCGGTGACGTGGGGTCCGACCATGACCAGCCCCAGCAGCTCGCCGTAGCGCGTCTCGTGGATGGACTTGACCCAGCCCACCGTCTCGTTCTGCATCACCGCGCGCGCGTTCGCCACCCAAGGGAACATTCCGGTCGCGACGTCGTCGCCGTACTGCTCCCGGGCCTCGGCCTCCGTCAGCCCCACACCTGCGATCTCCGGATCCGTGTAGATCGGCCGCGGGACCGCGCGGTTGTCGACGACCGCCTCGTGGCCGCACGCGTTCTCGGCCGCAACCTCCCCCTCGCGAAAGGCGGTGTGCGCCAGCTGCCAGTAGCCGGCGCAGTCGCCGACGGCGTAGACGTGCTGGACGGTCGTCCGCCGGTGCTCGTCCGCGGCGATGCCCTTGCGCTTGTCGAGCTCGACGCCGATCCCCTCGAGCCCGAGGCCCTCGACGCTCGGGCCGCGGCCGACCGAGACGAGCATGAGGTCGGCCTCGACGGTTTCGCCGTCGCCGAAATGAACGGTGAGACCGCTGCCCGTCTCATCGACCTTCGTGCATTGCTTCTCGAGGTGAAGCGCGATCCCGCGCCGGCCGAACTGCTTCGCGAGCTCCTTCGAGGCGTCGGCGTCCTCCTGCGGGATCAGAGAAGGAAGCATCTCGATGATCGTTACGTCGCTGCCAAAGCGCTGAAAGATGGAGGCGAATTCGCAGCCGATAATGCCCCCGCCGAGGACGACGAGCCGCCTCGGCACTTCGGTCTGCGCGAGCAGGCCGGTGGAGTCGACGCAGCGCCTGGAATCGAGCCCTTCGATCGGCGGACGTAGCGGGACGGATCCGGTCGCGACGATCGCGGACTTGAATGTGACGTCTTCCCCACCCTCGACGGCAATCGTGTTCGCATCCTTGAACACGCCGGTGCCCTTCACCCACTCGACCCCGTTTGCCTTGAAGAGCGAGGCGACACCCGACGTCATCTGCTTCACGACGCCGGCCTTCCACTCGTTCGCCGTGCCGAACTCGAGCTGGAAGCCGCCGAGCTTGACGCCGAGCTTGTCGAAGGTCTCCTCTGCCTCCTTCAACGCGAACGCGGTCTGCACCCACGCCTTGGTCGGGATGCAGCCGACACGCAGGCACGTGCCGCCGAGTTCGGGCTCGCGCTCGATGCAAGCGGACTTGGCTCCAAGCTGGGCGGCGCGAATCGCGGCGGTGTACCCACCCGGCCCCCCGCCGAGGACTGCGACGTCGACTTCCATCAAGGCCGATCGTATAGGCCAGCGAGTTTCCTGAAGAGGCTCGGGTCGGAGAGGACGTCGACGTTGTCCGAGACGGCATCGACCGGGCCCACAGGGTGCTCGACTGCGCGAACCGCGTCGTCCTTGATGGAGTCACGCAGCGCATCCACGAACCGGTCGGCGAAGAGCACACGAAACGGGCGCCCCCAGAAAGGGCGCACGGTCGGATCGACGGCATCGGTGACGCCGAGCTCGTTGTGCCGGCGTGCAACGGCCTCGTATGCCTCGACAATGGCGCCCTCGCGGACGAGCCAGTCATCGGCGGACAGCGTGCGCGCCAGCGCGTCCGCCTCGGGCCGGTCGAGCTCGGCGTAGGCCGAAGTGCTCGAGCTGTGCGACTCGACGCCAGTGTCCCGCCATTACCAGCAGCCAGACGTCGTGCGGGTAAAAGGCAAGGAGCTTGCGCACGCGCGTGAGATCGCCGACCGGGTCGACGAAGACATCGCCCGCGGTCAGTTCCAGTAACCGCTGCGTCGGCGTCGAGAGCCAGTCAATGGTCGTGAACCCCTGCAGCGGATCGACTCCGATCCCTCCGCGCAGATAGTCGGAGAGCACCAGGGTCTCGACAAGGTGGTCGACGGGTCCTGTCTCGATCTCCGTGATCGCGACCGTCCCCACGGACGGACCGAAGTGGGTCGGAAAGCCGGCGACCCTCGTCGGCAGCTCGTCGGCGAGTGTGCTCCGTATGTCCTCTGCATTCCCGAGCGCACGCACGAACAACTGCACGCGCGGCCCCCACTGATGGTCCCGGGACCTCTCGTCGTCGTAGCTGAGCACCTCCGACCCGTGTCCGATCAGCGCAGCGGCGTGGATGAAATCCGGGAAGCGCCGCTCGAGGATCGGCCGCACCGCCTCGAGGTAGAAGCGGCGGGAAAGCTCGAGTCCTTTCAGAGGTCGGCTTTCATGGTCACCGTGCCGTCCTTCTCCTCGACGGCCTGGAAGCCGTAGCGCTCGTACAGCCCGGTCATCCCTTTCTCGGCGCTGAGGCTGATTGCCGTGTGGCCCTGCTCGCGGGCGCGGTCGAGCAGCGCCCGCATCAGGTCGCCGCCGAGGCCGCCCCCACGCCGGCTCGGGACGACCGCGATCGTCAGCTCGGGAGTCTGGTCGTCGACGAAGCCGAAGCCAGGGGCGTCAGCCGGAAAGAGTCGGTACCACGCGGCGCCGATGGGTCCGTTCTCCCAGGCAACGAGGCCCGCGTCGCCGGGACGGCCCCAGTTGTTCACGTAGCGGGCGACCGGGAGGTCCGGATCCTCGTTCAGACGCCAGTGGTAGGCGTGGCGCAGCATGTCGCGAAGGAAGCGGACATCCTGCGGCCCGGCCTGGCGGATCACAAGAGCAGTGTAAGGGGTACTTCGAACGAGGGATTCGCCTCAGAGACAGACAAGAAGGCATGCGGTCCGGCATCTCAACTGGCATGAAGAGGAACATTGAACAGCGGACCGAGTTCGGCACCGGCCTCCGTGCCCGCCTGCTCCGTCGCCGCGCGCTGCGCCTCGGTCCTGGACGGGTCCGCCTCCCTGCGCCGCTCGTCCATAGGCCTTCTGCGCTCTAGCTAGAGCTCAGTTCTTGCCGAGGCCTCGCCGCGATGCGGCCGCCTGACGCCCGCGCTTTAGATCGTCCCCGATGCACGACGCCTCACAACTCTTGGGCGAACTGAAGGCGGTTTCCGTCGGGGTCGAACACGTCCAGGAGCCGCATCTCGCCGTGCAGCTCGAAGACGACGCCGACCGCCACACCCTCGTTCCGTAGCTCCTCTGCCACCGTCTTCACGTCGTCGACGTCCACATGCGCGACGCCGCCGTCCTCCTGTGGCTCCCCCTCGGCCAGTCCAATCTCCATTCCGTTACGTTCGAGCTTCGCCCACGTACCGTCCGCATCGACGTAAGTCTCGGTGAAGCCAAGCTTGGCCGTGTAGAAGGCTCGCCCGGCGCCGAGGTCGCGCACCTGGTACCAGATCGGTGTCACAGGGCGAGCCCGGGTTCCTCGAGGAAGGCCTTCACATCGCCGAGGAACTCGGCGCCGGTCGCACCGTCGACCGCGCGATGGTCGCAGGTGAGAGTGAGCTCCATCCTGGGCCGCACGACGACCTCGCCTTCGACGACGACGGCCTTGTCTTCCGTCGCGCCAACCGCGAGGATCGCGGCCTGCGGCGGATTGAGCACGGCGATGAAGTGCTCGATCCCGTACATGCCGAGGTTCGAGATCGTGAAGGTGCCGCCCTCGAGGTCTGCCTGCTGAAGCTTCCCGGCGCGTGCGCGCTCGACGAGAACGGCCCGCGCCGCTGCGATCTCGGCAATCGACTTGCGCTCGCAGCTCGGGATGACCGGCACGACGAGCCCGTTCGGGACGGCCACAGCGATCCCCACGTTCGCCGTCGGATACAGCTCCACCGCATCGCCCTTGTAGAGGGCGTTGACGGCGCGGTGACGTATAAGCGCGGCGGCGCAGACCTTCGTGAGGAGGTCGGAGATCGTTGGCTTGACGCCGTCGCCGTGCAGCTCGACGAGTCGCTCACGCAAGGCGAGCGCCCGGCCCATGTCCACGGTGAGGCTGAGCTGGAACACGGGGGCCTGCCAGGCCTCAGTGAGCCGGCGCGCGATCGTCTTGCGCATCGACGACAGCTGTTCGACCTCGACGCCTTCCGTGGGAGCGGATGGCGCGGCGGCCGGTCGGGGCGCTGCCGAGGCGGCGGTGCGCTCGACGTCCTCGGCGACCACGCGCCCTTCGGGGCCGGTGCCGGCGACCGAGCTGAGGTCGATTCCGCGCTCTCGCGCGATCCGGCGCGCGAGCGGAGAGGCCTTGACGCGGCCATCGCCCGAAGGCTCCTGGGCCTCGGTGACCTGGCTCGTTGTCGCGGAGGCGTCGCGCCCGCGCTCCCGTTCTTGTTCACTCGCGGGCGCAGGAGAGCCCTCTTTCTGCTCGTCCTCGCTCACCTCTTGCGCGGCCTCGGCGGAGGGTGCCTCGACCTCTGCGTCGACTTTCTCCCCCTCCTCGCCGATGACCGCGATCGTCTTGCCGACCTCGACCTCGCCCTCGGAGATCGCGATCTTGAGCAGGATTCCCGACGCCTCCGCCTCGACCTCCTGGGTGACCTTGTCCGTGTCGAGCTCGTAGAGAGGGTCGCCCTTCTCGACCGCCTCACCTTCGGACTTGAGCCACTTGACGATCGTCCCCGACTCCATCCCCTGGCCGAGTCGCGGGAGTTTCACCTCAGTTGCCATTACGCGGCTCGCCCCACAGTCCTATAGATCGCCGCGAGCACGTCGTTGGCGTGCGGTACGCACCACTCCTCCATCACCGGAGAGAACGGCAGCGGCGTGAACTTCGCCCCCACGCGTTCGATGGGTGCGTCGAGCCAGTCGAAGGCGCCGTACTGGATCACCGCTGCCACCTCGGCGCCGAAACCCATTCGGGTCACGGCCTCGTGCGCGACGACGCAACGGTTCGTCTTCTTCACGGACGAGATGAGTGTGTCCTCGTCCAGCGGTTGCAGCGTGCGTGGATCGACGACCTCGACCGAGACGCCTTCCTCCTCGGCCTGCTTCGCCGCGGCGAGCGCTTCGTGCACCAGCCGGCCGGTCGCGATCACCGTCACGTCCTCGCCCTCACGGTGCACGCGCGCCTCGCCGAGCGGAATTGGCTCGAGGTCGTCGGGCACCTCCTCCTTGATCCCGTAGAGCGTGCGGTGCTCGAAGAAGACGACGGGGTTGTCGTCGTAGATCGAGGACCAGAGCAGGCCGCGCACATCGGTCGGGGTCGAGGGAAAGACCACCTTCAGACCGGGGATGTGGACGAACCAGGCCTCCAGCTGCTGCGCGTGCTGGGCGCCCGGGGACCAGCCGGCTCCGCCCTGCGTGCGAAACGTGACCGGAACGGTCACCTGCCCGCCGGACATGTACCGATGCTTTGCCGCCTGGTTGACGATCTGCTCGGTGGCGAGCGTGAGGAAGTCCTCGTACATGATCTCCGCCACCGGGCGCATCCCCTGGATCGCCGCCCCGATTGCCGCACCCGCGAGAGCCATCTCGGAGATCGGCGCATTGCGCACGCGTTCCGGGCCGAACTCGGCAACCATTCCCTGCGTCACGCCCATCGAGCCGCCCATCTCGGCGATGTCTTCGCCCATGATGAAAACGTCGTCGTCCTGCCTCATCGCGCGCGAGAGCGCGTCGCGCACAGCCTCGCGGTAGCTCAGCTCAGGCATAAACGTTCTTTAAAGCGTCTTCCGGCTTCGGGTCCGTTCCGTTCTTTGCGAACTCGACCGCTGCCTCCACGATCTCTTGGACCTCCGAATCGATCTCCTCGACCTCCTCGTCGGAGAGCTCGAGCTTCTCGCCTAGCTGCGTCAGTGGATCGTGATGCTCGCGGACGTCCTGCTGCTCTTCCTTCGTTCGGTAGATCTGCGGGTCACCGATGTAGTGGCCCACGAGCCTGTAGGTGTCGCAGTGGAGGAAGACCGGCCCCTTGCCCGAACGTGCGTGCTCGAGCGCCTTCTTCGTTGCCTTGTAGACCGCTGCGACGTCCTGTCCGTCGACCTTGATCGCTGTCATTCCGTATGCCTCGGCGCGCTTCGACAGGTCGCGGATCGGCGAGTGCTGAGACTCGGGCGTCGACTCCGCCCACTTGTTGTCCTCGAGCACGAAGACCGCAGGGACCTTCCAGAGCTGCGCCATGTTCAACGCTTCGTGGAAGGTGCCGATGTTCGTCGCACCGTCCCCGAAGAAGGCAACAGCGACGCGCGGCTCACCGCGAAGCTGGAACGCGAGCGCCGCACCGGTGATTTGCGGCAATCCGCCCCCGACCACCGCATTCGCGCCCATGTTCCCGCGCTCGACGTCGTAGAGGTGCATCGACCCGCCGTACCCGTGCGAACAGCCTTCGAGCTTCCCGTACAGCTCCGCCATCAATTCGTTCGGCGTCGTCCCCTTCGCGAGCGTATGTCCGTGGGCGCGGTGGGTCGAGGCGATGATGTCGCCTTCCTCGAGCGCCCGACAGACACCCACCGCAACCGCTTCCTGGCCGATGGCCACGTGCAGAAACCCGGGAAGCTCGCCCGCGCGGAAGCGCTCCTCGACCTTCTCCTCGAAGCGCCGAATCAGCAGCATCTCGCGGAAGAAGTCACGGAGGTCCGAGTCGGAGAGAGCCCCTTTTTGCTCCACCTTCGCCACGAGTGTGAGTTTATGCTCAGGCCCTTGCGACTCGTCGACCAGTTCACGGGGATCGAGCGCGAGCTTCCGCACGACTGGGCGGACGCGCGCCTCCTGCTCACGGTCGCCGACGATGCTCGGTCCGACCGGGCAGCCGCGCTGCTCGGGCCGGCGAATCCCGGACGTCTCGGCAAGAAGATCCACTTCACGATCGGACGGCGTGGTGCAGCGGTCGGGCCGGAGGGGGCACGCAGGCTGCTGAGGCGCCTCGACGACGAGGGCGTTGACGGCAAGCTCGAACTGCTCGGCGCCGAGAAGGCGCTCGCCGAAGAGCTTCTGAGCCGTGAAAGTCTCCGCGAGGCGTGGCAGCGGGCCCTCGACTCGCTGCCCCCGGACTGGAGCGACATTTACGCAGAGGTGCGCTTCGACTCCACCGACTACGTCGAGCGCGCGGCCCTGCTGTTGGCGCCGCTCAACCCCGCGCGCCACGGCGGCGCAACGGCGCTTAGGTTCCGCTGCGCGCGCTCGTTCGGCTACGGGGTCTCGCCGGAGATGGCCGCGCGATGCCTGCAACGCTGCGACGAGGACGGCCTGACTGGCGAGGTCGAGATCCTTCGGGCGCTTTCGAACACGTACCCGGTATCAACGCAGGGCCCGGTGTGGCTCGTGGGCGGGCGCGCAGTATGAATGAGTCGGAACCCGTTTCCTGGTTCATGATCGAGCCGGGCTGGAAGGTCGTCGACGCCGAAGGGGACGAGGTAGGCCGGGTCGAGGACGTCATCGGCGACAGCAA
>WNGA01005269.1_pt1 | contig 18700 bp, 20 predicted proteins | sample 5400061 | NCBI WGS metagenome assembly WNGA01 (sample SAMN13153366, study PRJNA577476) | soil metagenome | isolation source: 100 cm soil or saprolite under grassland replicate 2 | place: USA:California | collected 2016-06-15 | reverse complement strand
CGACTGCACCGCCGCTTCGAGCCGCTTGGCGAGCGTCTTCGCCGTGGAGCGGTAGCGGAGGTTCTCGAGCCGCTCCTTGGCGGCCGAGCGAACGCGCTTCTTCTGCTGCGTGATATTCGGCATCGCGTGAAAAGGCCCGCGGTGCGCGGGCGCGAGGATGGTACCAAAGCGTTGCAGGCACGAGTGGCGCGCGGCTGCCGTCACGCAACGCTCGCTCGAGAGGTAGCCTCAACCTCCTCCCCACTGCGAGCGTAGCGACGAAATCCGCATGCGTGGGTAACGCGAGTGCGCCGGAAGTGCGCCGTTCAACGCCCTCCCTATACTCGCCGCGTGGACGAGCGCACAGGCCGCCGGCTCGCCCGGTCGACGGCGATCTTCTCGCTCGCCACCGGTGTCTCCCGCGTCCTCGGACTCGTTCGCGAGGTCGTCGCAGCGTACTACTTCGGCGCCGCCGGCAAGGTCAACGCGTTCACCGTCGCCTTCCAGGTCCCGAACCTGGTCCGTGCGCTCGTCGCGGACGCTGCCCTGTCGTCTGCCTTCGTCCCCGTCTTCACGGAGCTGCTCGAGAAAGGCGATCGGCGGCGCGCCTGGCGCGTTGCCTCGAGCCTCGTCTGGCTCGTGCTCCTAGCGCTCGGCGCGCTGACGGCGCTCTTCATTCTGCTCGCCCCGTGGATCCTTCGGCCGTTCGGAGATCCCGGGGGCGACCGCGAGCTCGCGGTGGGGCTCGCCCGCGTTCTCTTCCCGATCGTCGCGCTCCTGGGCGTGTCGGGGATCGTGGTCGGGATCCTCAACAGCTACGAGCACTTCTCGGTGCCGGCGCTGACGCCGGTCTTCTGGAACCTGGCGATCATCGCCGGCCTCGTGATCGGCGTCCCGCGGGCCGACTCGATCGACTCGAAGCTGTACGTGTACGCGGTATCGATCGTCGTCGGCACGGTGATCCAGGTGCTGCTGCCGATCCCGTGGCTGCGTGGCCGCGACGACAGGCTGCGGGTGCTGATCGATTGGCGCGATCCTGCCGTCTGGCGCGTGCTACGGCTGATGGTGCCGGTGACGCTCGGGCTCGGACTCATCAACTTCAACCTCGTCGTCGACTCGGCCTTCGCGTCGCGCCTCATCGACCCCGAGCTCGCGCCGACCGCGATCGACAAGGCGTTCCGCCTCTACATGCTCCCGCAGGGAATGTTCTCCGTCGCGATCGCGACGGTGCTCTTTCCGGCCCTCGCCCGATTGGCGGCGCGCGGTGACGAGGCCGGCTTCCGCACCACGCTGGGACTCGGCGTGCGGCAGATCGCGTTCATGCTCGTCCCGGCGAGCGCGATCAGCGCGGTCCTCGCGGAGCCGATCACCCGCCTCGTGTATCAGCGCGGCGAGTTCGACGCGACGCAGACGCCGGTCGTCGCCGGCGCACTCGCCGCGTTCTCGGCCGGGCTGTTCTTCAACGGGACGATGCTGCTGCTGAACCGGGCCTTCTTCAGCCTGCAGTCCAACTGGACTCCGACGCTCGTCGCGCTCGGCAACCTCGGGCTGAACGCCGCTCTCGACGCGGCGTTCTATCGCTTCGGCACGTGGGGGATCCCGCTCGCGACGTCAGTCGTGAACACGGGCGGCACCATTGTCCTGCTCCTCCTGCTACGCCGCCGTCTGGGACGGATCGAGCTCGGCGAGACGATCGATTCGACGCTTCGGATCGTGGTGGCGTCCGCGGTGCTGGCCGGGGTCGCGTTCGGGATCTGGTACGGCCTCGACCGGGTCGCCGGACGCTCCTTCAGTGGGCAAGTCGCCTCGGTCGGAGGCGCGCTCGTGGTCGGAACCGTCGTCTACCTCGTTTCCTGCCGGGCGCTTCGGGTTCGCGAGCTCGACGCGTTGCTAGCGTTGCGAAGCCGTTTCACGCGCGCCCAGCCATGACCCAAGACCGCATTCGCAACTTCTCGATCATCGCCCACATCGACCACGGGAAGTCGACGCTCGCCGACCGCATCCTCGAACTCACGCATGCCGTCTCCAGCCGGGAGATGCGCGACCAGGTGCTCGACACGATGGAGCTCGAACGGGAGCGCGGCATCACGATCAAGGCGCAGGCGGTCCGCGTCGACTGGAAGGGCCACCAGCTCAACCTCATCGATACGCCGGGCCACGTCGACTTCACCTACGAGGTCTCCCGATCGCTGCAGGCCTGCGAAGGCGCCCTGCTCGTCGTCGACGCCGCGCAGGGGACGCAGGCGCAGACCCTCGCGAACGCGTACCTCGCGATCGAGAACGACCTCGAGATCGTCCCCGTCGTGAACAAGATCGACCTGCCGCAGGCCGATCCGGAAGCGGCCGCCCGCGAGCTCGCCGACCTGATCGGCGACGAGGCGCCGCATGTCCTCCGAATCTCTGCGAAGACCGGCGAGGGCGTCGAGGACGTGCTCGACGCGATCGTCGAGCGTGTGCCGGCGCCGGCCGGCGATCCCGACGCACCGCCGCGCGCGCTCATCTTCGATTCTTCCTATGACCAGTACCGCGGTGTTGTCGCGTTCGTTCGCGTCGTCGACGGCCGCTTCTCGACCCGTGAGCCGCTGCGGGCGATGGCCCTCGGCACTCGCTTCGAGGCGGAGGAGCTCGGCTTCTTCTCTCCGACCCGCCGCGAGTCCGGCTTTCTCGAGGCCGGCGAGGTCGGGTACGTGATCACGGGCCTGAAAGACGTCTCGCGACTGCGTGTCGGCGACACGATCACCTCCCAGACGAGGCCTGCGGCCGAACCCTTGCCGGGCTACAAGGACGTCAAGCCGATGGTGTTCGCCGGTCTCTTCCCGACGGAATCGGACGACTATCCGGAACTACGGGACGCGCTCGAGAAGCTCAAGCTGAACGACGCGGCGCTCTTCTACGAGCCCGAGACGTCGCGGGCACTCGGCTTCGGCTTTCGCTGCGGCTTCCTCGGTCTGCTGCACATGGAGATCGTGCGCGAGCGGCTGGAGCGCGAGTTCGACCTCGACCTGCTCGTGACCGCACCGAACGTCGCCTATCGCGTGCAACCTGTTCACGGCGAGTGGCGCGAGGTGCACACGCCGACCGATCTCCCGAACGAGTTCGAAGAGGTCGAGGAGCCGTATATCAAGGCCTCGATCATCGTCCCGAAAGACTACGTCGGTGCGGTGATGGAGCTCAACAACGACAGGCGCGGCCGCTTCGACCAGCTCGAGTACCTGTCGGAGGACCGCGTCCACCTCACCTATGAGCTACCGCTAGCGGAGATCGTCCTCGATTACTACGACCAGCTGAAGTCGCGTACTCGCGGCTACGCGAGCTTCGACTACGACGTCATCGGCTTCCGGCCCGGAAAGCTCGTTCGAGTCGACGTTCTCGTCGGCGGCGAGGCGGTCGACGCGCTCTCGCTGATCATCCACAGGGACTCGGCCTACGACCGCGGTCGCGCGCTCGTGGAGCGCCTCCGCGAGGAGATCCCGCGCCAGCACTTCGACGTCGCCATCCAGGCGGCGATCGGAGCGCGCATCATCGCGCGCGAGACCGTGAAGGCGAAGCGCAAGGACGTCCTCGCGAAGTGCTACGGCGGCGACATCACACGCAAGCGGAAGCTGCTCGAGCGGCAGAAGGCCGGGAAGCGGCGGATGAAGCAGGTCGGGATGGTGGAGGTTCCGCAGGAGGCATTCCTCGCGGTGCTCAACCTGAACGGGGAGCGGCGGTCGTGAACGGCGGCGCCAGGCACCTGTACGTGCATCTGCCGTTCTGCGCGCACCGGTGTGGCTATTGCGACTTCGTCACGGTGGTCGGCCGTCGCGCGCAGCACAGCGCCTATGTCGACGCTCTGCTTGCCGAGCTCGAGCTGGAACGCGAGCTGCTTGCCTCCGAGCTGGAGACAGTCTTCCTCGGCGGCGGGACGCCGACGTTCACCGAGCCGCGTGCGCTCGAGCGCCTGCTCGGAGCGCTCCCCGGTGCACGCGAGGTCACCGTCGAGGCAAATCCCGAGACGGTCACGCAGGAGCTCGCCCGCTCGCTGCGGGCGGTCGGCGTCAACCGCGTGTCGCTGGGCGTGCAGAGCTTCCGAACCCATCTGCTCGACGTGCTCGAGCGTGTTGCCCAACCGGACACCGTCCGACGCGCTTTCTACCATCTACGCGATGCCGGATTTGACAACATCTCGTTCGACCTCATCTATGGAATCCCGGGCCAGAGCACCTCCGACCTCGAGGCCGACCTCGGCGATGCTCTCGAGCTCGGGCCTGAGCACCTGTCGTGCTACGAGCTCGAGGCCAAGCCGGGGACGCGCTTCACGCATGCCCACGGCGCCGAGCTGGCGCGGCAGGCGGACGCGATGGAGGCGTACATCGAGCTTGTCGTGCGGGGACTGACCTCGGCGGGCTACCGCTGGTACGAAACCGCGAATTTCTGTCGCTCGCCCGAGCGCTCGGAGGGCCGCGATCTGCGGTCGCGGCACAACCTCGCGTACTGGCTCGGCCGCGACTATCTGGGCATCGGCGTGGGCGCGGTGTCGACAATCAAGGGACGTCGTTGGCGGAACACCCCGCGCCTGGCTGCGTACATCGAGGCGCTCGAAGCACGCGCGAGGCCGGCTCGGGAGCTCGAGCTCCTCCCTGTCGACGTGCGCCGCCGCGAACGGGTGATGCTCGGCCTGCGGCTCGACGAGCCGTTGCAGTTGACGGAGGTGGCGGAGGTCGTGGACGACCGAGCGCTTCTGCGGCTGGAGCAGCTGGGGCTCGCCCGGCACGAGCTGGACCGCGCGGGCGCCCGCACGCTTGCGCTCACGTGGCGCGGGCGCCTGCTCGGCGGCGGAGTCACCGCCGATCTGCTCGCGTAGTTCGCATGCGGCCCCGCTAAAATCTCCTGCAAATGGCGTCTGATCGAGCGGCCGGTCTTACCGCGCGCCAACGCGAGATCCTCGCGTGCGTGCTCGAGGAGTACGTGGCGACCGGCCAACCGGTCGGGTCACGGCATCTCGTCGAGCGCAAGAGTCTGGGTGTCTCGCCTTCAACCGTCCGCAACGAGCTCGCGGAGCTCGAGGGGCGCGGTCTCCTCACGCACCCGCACACCTCCGCAGGTCGAGTCCCGACGCAACAGGGCTACCGGCTGTACGCCGACGAGCTCCTGGCGCATCAGGATCCGCGTCCCGGCGCTTTTCCACTCGACCTGTCCGAGCTTCGCCGCGAGATCGAATCTGCGCTCGAGGCGACGAGCGAAATGCTCTCGTCCGTGACGCACCTGCTGGCGCTCGTTTCGGCCCCGGCGCTGGAGACGTCGACCGTTCGCCACGTCGAGGTCCTCCGGCTCCAACCGCGCACGGTCATGATCGTCGTGATCACGTCCACCGGCGGAGTGGCGAAGCGGGTCGCGACCTTTGCCGACCCGGTCGATCCGGGCTTGGCGAAATGGCTGGGGGAGTACCTGAACGAGCGCGTTGTCGGTCTGAGGCTCGGCACGAGCCGACTGCGGCGGGTGCTGGACGATCCGAGTCTCTCTTCGCCCGAGCGGAGCTTCCTCGACGCGCTCGCGCCGGCGTTCACGGATCTGGTGAAGACCGAGCAGCGCCTCTACGTCGGCGGCGCGCCGGCGCTGCTCGACGATGCGCGCGGCGACGAGCTCGGAATCTATCGCCAGATGCTCGCAACCCTCGAGCGGCGAGCGGCTCTGCTGGAGATCCTCGGGGAAGCGCTCGATCCACGACGGGCATTCGTGCGGGTCGGCGGAGAGCTCGAGCATCCGGCGCTCCGCGATGCGGCACTCGTCGGCGCGACCTACGGGCTCACGAACCGTGCGCTCGGAGCGGTCGGGCTCCTCGGGCCGGCCCGAATGGATTACGACAAGGCGATCCGCTCGGTGCGCGGCGCGGCACAGGAGCTGTCGCGCTTCGTCGAGGAGGTCTACGAGGACAACTGAGGGCGTCGTTACCCTAGATTCCGTGGCGACGACTGAGCGGGACTACTACGAGCTCCTGGGCGTATCGCGCGAGGCGAGCGGCGACGAGATCAAGCGCGCCTTCCGACGTCTGGCTCGAGAGCTGCACCCCGATGTTTCCGACGCTCCCGATGCGGAGCATCGCTTTCGCGAGATCGTCGAGGCCTACGAGGTTCTCTCGAACTCCGAGCGACGCCAACTGTACGACCGCTTCGGTCACGCCGGACTCCGCAGCGGCGGCTTCCAGCCGACGACCTTCGACCTCGGCAGCCTGACCGACCTCTTCTCGGCGTTCTTCGGCGACGACCTGTTCGGCGTGGGAGGCCGGCCCGGTCGGGGGCGCGGCGCCGACATCGCAGCCGAGGTCGAGATCGAGCTCGCCGAGGTCGCGACCGGCACGACGCGCGAGGTCCCCTTCGGGGTCGCAGTCCCCTGCAGCCGCTGCGGCGGAGACGGGGCCGAGCCGGATACACCGATCCGCGCCTGCCCAAGCTGCGGCGGCAGCGGGCGCGTGCGGCAAGTGTCGCGCAGCGTCTTCGGCGAGTTCGTCCGCACGGGGACGTGTCCGACCTGCGCCGGCTCAGGCAAGCTCGTCGAACATCCGTGCGAGCAATGCCGAGGAGCCGGGCGCGTCATCGAAGAGCGCACGCTCCAGGTCGAGATTCCGCCGGGTATTCACGACGGGCAGCGCATCCGCCTCAGCGGAGAGGGCCACGCGGGAGCGCTCGGCGGTCGCGCCGGCGACGTCTACGTCGAGGTGCGGGTCCGTCCAAGCGACCGGTTCGTCCGCGAGGGCAACGACGTGTACACGACGGTCGATCTCACGGTCACGCAGGCCGCCCTCGGCGCGACGGTCACGGTTCCGACCCTCGAGGGGGAGGTCGAGCTCACCTTCGAGCCCGGGACACAGCCCGGCGAGATTCGCGTCCTGCGCGGCCGCGGATTGCCGGTCCTGCAGGGATTCGGTCGCGGGAACCAGCGAGTGCTCGTGAACGTCGTGGTGCCCCGACATCTCACGGAGGAGCAGCGCCGCCTGCTCGAGGAATTCGAGCGGCTCTCCACCGATGCCACGTACGAGCCGAGCGAGGGCTTCTTCGACAAGCTGAAGAGCGCCTTCCGCTGAACGTCAGCCGCCGCGTCTCGGTCACCGTCTCCGCCGAGCGCGCAGAAGAAGCGCGGGCCCGCATGCTCGCGCTCTTCCCCGACGGCTTCGAGGAGATCGATCTCGCGGATGGCGTCGAGCTCGTCGCCTACACCGACGCCGGCGGTGAGGAGCGGCTCTGGCAGGTGTTCGGCGGCGTGCGCGGGGAGGACCTCGTCGCGGACTGGCGCGACCGGTGGAAGGAGTTCCACCGTCCGCTTCGCCTGGGACCGCTCTGGATCGGGCCGCCCTGGCACGAGCCGCCCGCGGACGCGACCGCGATCGTCGTCGACCCGGGCCGTGCATTCGGGACCGGTGCGCACGCGACGACGCAGCTCTGCATCGAGCTTCTGCTCGAGCTCGAGCCCGGGAGCCTCCTCGACCTCGGCTGCGGCTCGGGCGTGCTCGGGATCGTCGCTGCGAAGCTCGGCTTCGAGCCCGTTCTCGCATTCGACTCCGACGACAACGCGATCTTGGCGACGATCGCCAACGCCGTGGCGAACGGTGTCGAGATCCAAGCGCGCCGTGCCGACGTCCTGACCGAGGAGCTTCCCGCAGTGAGTGTCGCGGTCGCCAACATCACGCGGCCGGCACTCGAAACGCTCGCGCCGCGTTTGCGCTGCGAACGGCTCGTGAGCTCGGGCTACCTGCCCACCGACCCGGAACAGCTGCCGCCGTTCCGCCACGTACGCCGCGTCGCGCGTGAGGGCTGGGCCGCCGACCTCCACTCGAGGCAAGCCGAGTAGCATCCCGGGCCGATGGCGACCTTTTCCGTTCGCTTTCTCGGCTGCAAGGTCTCGCATACCGACGCGCACGAGGTGCGCGAGCGCCTGCTCCGCGACGGACACGTCGAGTCCCCGCACGACACTGGCGCCGATGTCGCCGTCGTGAACACATGCTGCGTCACGCATGAGGCCGTTCGCAAGTCACGTCACGCCGCTGCGTGCGCGGCGCGCACGCACCGGCGGGTGTACGTGACCGGCTGCGCCGCCAACCTCGCCGGCGATGCGTTTGCGGGACTCCCGTCGAACGTCGTCGTCGTCGCGCGTCGCAGCGAGGAGACGCCTGCTTTCGTCGCAGGCGACGTCGGCGCGCTGGGCTGCGTGCAGGCCGACGCGCGGCTCGACCGGGTTCGAGCGTTCGTGAAGATCCAGGACGGCTGCAGCTTCTCCTGCAACTTCTGCGTCATCCCGCTCGTCCGCGGACGCTCCCGTAGCCGTCCCGCTGCGGCCGTGCTCGGCGAGATCCGGCGGCGCATCGAGCAGGGCCATCCGGAGATCGTTCTCACGGGAATCAATCTCGGCTGCTATCGCGACCGGCCCGCAGGCTACACGCTGGCCCGCCTCGTGCGCGACGCCGGCGCGCTGCCCGGGCTGGCCCGGCTGCGCCTCTCCTCGATCGAGGTCAACCACGTCGACGCCGAGCTCGCGGCCGCACTGCGCGAGACTCCGACCGTGGGCCGGCACCTCCACGTTCCGCTCCAGTCCGGCGACGACGGCGTCCTGCGCGACATGGCGCGCCGGTACACCGCGGCGACCTACCTGCGCCGACTCGAGCCGCTCGCCGACTTCAACCTCACGACCGATGCGATCGTCGGTTTCCCGACCGAGACGGAGCAGGCGTTCCGGCGCACCCTCGCCGTCGTCGATGCCGCTGGGATCACCAAGGTGCACGTGTTTCCGTACTCGCCGCGGCCGGGGACGGCGACCGCCGACCACGATCCCGTTCCCGCAGCGATGAAGAAAGATCGCAGCGCCCGCCTGCGGTCCGCCTCCGATGCCGCGTGCCTGGCGCGCTGGCAGGCGAAGATCGGCGAGGAAGACGTTGTCCTGATCGATCGGCCCGGACGCGGGTACGGCGACGACTACTCGCCGTGGCTCGTCGATGCGCCGGTCGGCGTGCTCGTCCGGGTGCGCGGAGCGGCGGTCTCTGAGAAGGGGATCCTCGCTGTCTGAGGACTGCCTCTTCTGCCGGCTCTATCGCGATGGTGATCACGTTTGCACCGCCCCGGGCTTCGTCGCGGTTCACGACATCAATCCACGCGCGGACATGCATCTCCTCGTTATCCCCGAGCGGCACATCTCGAGTTTCCGTGAGATCGGAGAGTTCCCCGCCGAGGAGGCAAAGCGCATGCTCGAGTTCGTGGCGGAGGTCGCACGACACGAGGGCCTCGATGACTACCGCGTCGTCGTCAACGTCGGCGAGGGTGGGGGACAGACGATTTTCCATCTCCACTGGCACGTGCTCGGCGGTCGCTTGCACGGAGTGCCGGGATGAGTCTCATCGCCCGTATGGAGCAGGACCTCAAGGAGGCGACACTCGCGCGCGACGCCGGCCGGCGTGACGCGCTGCGCCTGCTGCTGTCAAGCCTGCGCTCCGCGGAGAAGGAGCTCCAGCGACCGCTCTCGGACGAGGAGGAGCTCCAGGTGCTCCAGCGCGAGCGGAAGCGTCGCATCGAGGCGGCGGAGGCGTTTCGCTCCGGCGGCCGGGAAGAGCAAGCCGAGGCCGAGGAGCGCGAGCTCGCCGTACTCGAGGAGTTCATGCCGGAGCCGCTCTCGGAGGAAGAGCTCGAGGAGATCGTCGACGACGCGATCGCGGAGAACGGGGCGACGAGCATGCGCGACTTCGGCCGGGTCATGGCCGACGTGATGCCGCAGGTGTCCGGGAGGGCCGACGGTTCCGTCGTCAGCCAACTCGTCAAGGAAAAGTTGGCCTGACGCCCGCTAGTCGCGCCTACACTGAGCGCGTGCAGCAGGTGGAGCAGACCCTCGACGTCTCCAACGACGTCGCGGCCGAGCTCGCGTCGATCGGCGACGGCATCCTCGACGCGCTCCGCGACCGCCTGGCCTGCACGATCCTCCTTCGGGGCAACCGGCTGACGATCGCCGGCGACGACGTTCACGTCGCCGAGGCGCGCGCGGTCGTCGACGAGCTGGTCGAGCTGGTGGAGACCGGCCAGGACATCGGACCAGCCACGGTCGACGCCGTTCTCAACGCGATCGATCAGGCCGAGAACGTGCAGGACGTCTTCAGCGACGTCGTCTGGCGTCACCGCGGGAAGCAGATCACCCCGAAGACCGTGACCCAGAAGCGCTATGTCGACTCGATCCGCAACTGCACGGTCACGTTCGGGATCGGCCCGGCTGGTACGGGAAAGACGTACCTGGCAATGGCTCTCGCTGTCGCCGCGCTGCAGGAGCGTCAGGTTGCGCGTGTCATTCTCACGCGGCCGGCGGTCGAGGCCGGGGAGCGGCTCGGTTTCCTCCCCGGCGACATGCTCGCCAAGGTCGACCCGTACCTGCGCCCACTCTTCGATGCCCTCTACGACATGCTCGACGCCGAGCGGCTCAACACCTACATGGAGCGCGGGACGATCGAGGTGGCGCCGCTCGCGTTCATGCGCGGCCGAACGCTCAACGACTCCTTCATCATCCTCGACGAGGCGCAGAACACGAGCCCGGAACAGATGCAGATGTTCCTCACCCGGCTCGGATTCGGCTCGAAGGTCGTCGTCACCGGCGACGTTACCCAGGTCGACCTGCCGCGCGAACAGGCGTCGGGCCTCATCCACGTGCAGGACATCCTCGGTTCGATCGACGGCATCGCCTTCATCCGCTTCGGTCACGAAGACGTCGTCCGCCACAAGCTCGTACAGCGGATCGTCGAGGCGTACAAGCAGCACGCGGAGGAGACGGGGACGCAGCGGCGGAAGTAGCGAGGATGGTCGAGATCGAGGTCGCGAATCGCTCCGGCGCTCAGCTCGACCTCCAGGCCGCGAGCGGGCTGATCCGCGAGGTTCTGAGCGCGGAAGGGGTGAGCGACGGGGAGCTTGGCCTCCAGCTCGTCGGGCCCGGGGAAATCCGGCGGCTGAAGCGCGAGCACCTCGGCGTCGACGAGGAGACCGACGCGCTGGCCTTTCCCATCGACGGCCGCGACGTCCTGCCGGAGGGTGTGCCGCGGCAGCTCGGGGACATCGTGCTCTGTCCACAAGTGGTGGGCGACTCATGGCGTGCACCGCTGGTGCACGCCGTGTTGCATCTGCTCGGCTACGACCACGGGGCCGAGATGGAAGCCCGCGAGCGGGTGTATCGATGAGGCGGCGACCCTCGATCATCGAGAGCTTCAACTTCGCCATCGAAGGCGTCGTCCACGTCTTGCGGACCCACCGGAACATGCGGATCCACTTCGCGATCGCCGTGGCGGTTCTCGTCGTGGCGGTTGCCGTCGGCGTCTCGAGACTCGAGCTGATTGCTCTCCTGCTCTCGATCACGTTCGTCCTCGTGGCCGAGATGATCAACACTGCGGTCGAGGGCACGATCGACGCGGCCACGACGTCCTTCGACCCGATGGCGAAGCTGGCGAAGGACATCGCCGCGGGCGCTGTCCTGATCGCGTCGGTGAACGCGGTCGCGGTTGGCTACCTGGTCTTCGCAGGCAAGGCCGCGGACAAATCGGCGGACGTGCTCGACAGGCTCCGTGACGCGCCGGCCGAGATCACGCTGATCGCGCTCGTGTTGACCGTCATCATCGTCATCGCGACGAAGGCGTGGACCGGCCGGGGGACGCCGCTACGGGGCGGGCTTCCCTCGGGACACGCGGCGATCGCCTTCGCCGGCTGGATGGCGGCCACCTACATCGTCGGCGACTCGCACCGCTTCGTCGTGAGCGCGCTGACGTTCATCATGGCATTGCTCGTGGCACAGACCCGTGTCGAATCCGGCGTCCACTCGGCCCTCGAGGTCGCCTACGGAGGCGCGCTCGGTGCGCTCGTGACCCTCTCCGTCTTCCAGCTGTTATGAGGCATCGCTTGCGATGCCGCCATCAGGCCGTGCGGGCTCGACCGCACGCCCGTCTGCGCCGCCGACCCGAAACGCCTGGATCGGAGCTGCGGCTGTGAGTCGCGATCTCTACGACCGCGCGGTGGCGATCGCAGAGCGGGCGTACGCGCCGTACTCGAACTACCTCGTGGGCGCCGCGGTCCGTACTCGCGACGGGAACGTCTTCGAGGGCGTGAACGTCGAGAACGCGGCGTATCCGTTGGGCGTGTGCGCGGAGAAGACTGCGCTCGTCAAGGCCGTCAGCGAGGGCTACCGGCCGGGCGACATCGCAGCAATCGGGATCACGGCCTCGCCCTGCGGTGGCTGCCGGCAGTGGCTGTACGAGTTCAGGATCGACGAGATCACGTTCCTGAACTCCGCCGGGGAGCTGGTCACGTATTCGGCGGCCGACCTGCTTCCGGATACCTGGGACTTGCCGGCTTGAGATCCGGATTCGTGGCCGTCGCGGGACGGCCCAACGTCGGCAAGTCCACGCTCGTCAATGCTCTCTGCGGCGGGAAGGTCGCAATCGTCTCCGACAAGCCGCAGACCACGCGGCGCCGGATCTTCGGGATCGCGAACGCCGAGGACTACCAGCTCGTGCTCGCCGACCTGCCGGGGTTTCAGCGGCCGCTCGACCCTCTCACCGAGCACATGCAGCGCACGGTCGATGCGGCCTTCGAGGACGTCGAGAGCGTGCTGCTCGTCCTCTCGGCACGGGAGCGAATCGGCGCCGGTGACCGGTTCGTGGCGCGGCGCGTCTTCGGGTTGGGCGTGCCGGTCGTGATCGCGCTGAACAAGGTCGACCGCTTGAAGGGCGGCCACATCGCCACGCAGATGGAGGCCGCCGCCAAGCTCGGTGACTTCCACGCGCTCCACCCCGTGAGCGCGAAGACCGGCGACGGCGTGGCCGCCCTCCGTGAGGAGCTCGTCGCACTGCTGCCTGAGGGTCCCCTGTACTACCCGCAGGAGCAGCGCACAGACCTGCCGGTCGAAGTGCAGGTGGCCGAGCTCCTGCGTGAGCAGGCTCTGAGGCTGACGAAGGACGAGCTGCCGCACGCGATCACCGTGCAGGTGGAGGAGCTGGGGGAACGAGTCGTCCGCGCCGACGTGCTCGTGGAGACCGACTCGCAGAAACAGATCGTCGTCGGCAAGGGCGGTTCGGTGGTGCGGGAGATCGGCCGGCGCGCGCGGCCGGAGATCGAGCTCCTGCTCGGCCACACCGTCTTTCTCGAGCTGCGCGTCAAGGTGAAGCCGCGCTGGCGGCGGGACGAAGGACTACTCGAGCGTCTCGGCATCTGACCGGCGCGGTATCCGTCACGCTTCTGACGCGCTTGCGTTGCTGACACGTCACGCCTTGCTCACTAGCCTGACGGCTGGTGGGGCGGGTCAGGGGCTCCCAGTTGACGCGCGTGTACCTTCTAAGCCGGAGTCATTCGCTCAGCTGCGTTGTTCGCCTCTGCGAGGCGCGAGCAACAGCCCGAGCAGCGCGCCTGCGGCGAGCAACTGCGCCCAGTCCGGTAATCCGCCCGAACGGTGCCAGCCGATCAGGCGGTGGCTTGGGAAGAGCTTTCGGCCGCCGGGGCGTGGCAGCCGGAGCACGTGCTCGAGATCGGGTGCGGATCCCGCGGCGGCCCCGATTGTCGCGGGATCGAACGGCCCGCGCCGAAGCGCCAGCGCTGTCAGCGCCGCGACGCCCGACCACAGCTCGAAGCGGCGGTTCCAGATGTCCTGATGCGGCATTCGGTCTCCCGCGATGTGCGCCAACGCGGCGAGCATGACCGCCGATCTGCGCGACGGCGCCACCGCGCCGACTGCCGCGCCCGAGGCGACGTGCAGCGAGACGATCACGGGCGTCGCGGCGCGTAGTAGCGTGCGACCCACCGGGCGAGGCCGTCCAGGCCCGGAAAGAGGACGCGCTCGGTGACGTTTGCCTGGTCGAGCTTGCCAAAATGGGAGGTGCGAGAGGGTCGGCGGGGATCGCAATTCTCCTCGCCAGGTGGTGCGCGGTGCCTCCTCGTGCGCGCGCACGTAATCGACCATCCAGACCACCCCGTCACGGTCGAAGTATTCCCTTCTTGTCGTCGCGAAGTGAAGCGCTACGTACGGGGAGTAGGTCCAGTCGAGGAGTCGAGTCGGCAGGCCGTGGTGCCGCGCCTGTGCGAGCCAGTTCCAGAGTGAGCCCACCGGCACCGCGTCCAACTCCGCGTACTTGCGGAAGCTCCGGAGCAGATGGCCTTCGAGGGCGGCCGACCGGCCGCCGAACCGGATCAGACTCTCCCGAGGTCGTCGGCGGCGTCAGCTCGACCACGAAATGCGAAATCGGAGCGGTGCAGGCTGAGGCTTCTCGTTCCAGGAGTCTGCGAAGAGTTCGTGGTGCATCTGCCCCCAGCTTGAGACGCGGACCTCGTCCATGCGTCTCAGGTGGTGGCGTGCGGGACGATCTCGATGTATTCCGTCTGTGGCGGCGGGCGACGCGCGAGCGTGCGGACCAGCGCGCTTGAACGTCGTCAAGCTGATGTAGCGCTCGGCTGCGAGCGCCGAGAGTTTGGACACCGAGCGAGCTTACGCCGACCTTTCACCGGTTCGCGCGAATGACTTTGGCGATCGGCCACGAACGCATGCTTCCCACCCGGGGATACACTCATTCCGATGGCGCAGGCGCCCGTTCTTCCGCGCGGCTTCGAGCTACCGCTCGAGCCCAGGCTGCCGCGCATCGGCTCCGTCGACGCCGTCGCACTGGAGGAGCGGGCCGGTTCCCTCGCGCGCCGCTCGATCAAGCGCGAGGCGAAGGTCTTCGCGCTCGAGCTCGCGATCCGGATGATGGACCTGACGACGCTCGAGGGCCAGGACACCCCGGGGAAGATCGCCGCCCTCGCCTCGAAGGCCATCCGTCCAGACCCGAGCGACGCAGGCGTCCCGTCCGTGGCCGCGATCTGCGTCTACCCGAACCTCGTTCCCGCGGCGGTTGCGCGCGTGGAGGGCTCGAGCGTCAAGGTCGCGTCCGTCGCGACCGCGTTCCCATCGGGACAGTCGCCTCTCGAGGCGAAGCTCACGGAGGTGCGCTGGGTGGTCGAGCACGGAGCGGACGAGGTGGACATGGTGATCGACCGCGGCGCGTTTCTCTCAGGGCGTTACGCGAAGGTCTACGACGAGATCAGGCAGGTGAAGGAAGCGTGCGGCGACGCCCACCTGAAGGTGATCCTCGAAGTGGCGGAGCTGGGCACGTATGACAACGTGCGGCGCGCGTCGTTGCTCGCAATGGCGGCCGGCGCCGACCTCGTCAAGACCTCGACCGGCAAGCTACCCGGCGCGGCAACCCTGCCTGTGACGTTGTGCATGCTGGAGGCGATCAGAGACGTCTACGAGGAGACCGGACGGATGGTCGGCATGAAGCCCGCCGGTGGCATTCGTCAGGCGAAGCAGGCCGTCCAGTACCTCGTCCAGCTGCACGAGACGCTCGGCCCGGATTGGCTCACCCCCGACCTCTACCGACTCGGTGCATCGTCGCTGCTGAACGACGTCCTGATGCAGCTGCGGAAGGAGAAGACGGGCGCGTACCAAAGCCCGGACTACTTCACCATTGACTGAGCTCGAACGAAAGCACGAACGCGCTCCCGTCCCGTCGGAGTGGACGTACGCGTCGGCGCCTGAGGCGCGGGACATCGTCACGCTGCAGGAGCGCTACGGCCACTACGTCGGCGGGGATTGGGTCGAGCCGCGCGAGACCTACACGACCATCTCGCCCGCGAGTGAGGAGCCGCTGGCCGAGGTCGGCCAGGCGACTCCGGAAGAAGTGACGGCGGCCGTCGCAGCCGCGCGCGACGCGTTCGAGAACGGCTGGTCGGACATCTCGCCGGCGGAGCGAGCGAAGTATCTGTTCCGAATCGCGCGCATCCTCCAGGAGCGCTCGCGCGAGTTCGCCGTGCTCGAGTCGTTGAACGGCGGCAAGCCGATCAAGGAATCGCGGGACGTCGACCTGCCGCTGTCGGCGGCGCACTTCTTCTACTACGCCGGCTGGGCCGACAAGCTCGAATATGCGTTCCCGAACCGCCGCCCGCGCCCGATCGGCGTCGCGGGCCAGATCATCCCGTGGAACTTCCCGCTCCTGATGCTGGCCTGGAAGATCGCTCCCGCGCTGGCTGCCGGCAATACGGTCGTCCTCAAGCCGGCGGAGACGACGCCGCTGTCCGCGCTGCTGTTCTGCGACGTGTTGCGGCAGGCAGAGCTGCCGCCGGGTGTCGTCAACATCGTCACTGGCGACGGGCGCACGGGCGCGGAGATCGTCAAGGCGGAGAGCGTCGACAAGATCGCTTTCACGGGATCGACCGAGGTCGGCAAGGCGATCCAGCGAGAGCTCGCCGGCACCGGCAAGAAGCTCACGCTCGAGCTCGGCGGCAAGGCCGCAAACATCATCTTCGACGACGCCGCACTCGACCAGGCGGTCGAGGGAATCATCAACGGGATCTACTTCAATCAGGGTCACGTCTGCTGTGCCGGCTCGCGGCTGCTCGTGCAAGAGTCGATCTACGAACCGGTCGTCGAGAAGCTGAAGCGGCGGCTCACGACGCTCCGCGTCGGCGATCCGCTGGACAAGAACACCGATGTCGGCGCGATCAACTCCAAGCAGCAGCTCGACAAGATCCAGGAGCTCGTCGCCACGGGCGAGGAGGAGGGTGCCGAGATCTATCAGCCGCCCTGCCGCCTGCCGGAGAAGGGGTACTGGTTCGCCCCGACGGTCTTCACCAACGTGGCGCAGAGCTACCGGATCGCCCAGGAGGAGATCTTCGGGCCGGTGCTCTCGATTCTCACCTTCCGCACGCCCGAAGAGGCGGTCGAGAAGGCGAACAACACGCCGTACGGGCTCAGCGCCGGCGTCTGGACCGAAAAGGGCTCGCGCATCCTGTGGATGGCGGAGCGGCTGCGGGCCGGCGTCGTGTGGGCGAACACCTACAACCGTTTCGACCCGAGCTCTCCGTTCGGCGGCTACAAGGAGTCCGGCTTCGGCCGCGAGGGGGGCCGGCACGGCCTCGAGCCGTATCTCGATCTGGATGGAAGCCAAGCGCTGAGCCCGTGAGCCGTCTCCCGGTCAAGAAGACCTACAAGCTCTTCATCGGGGGCGCCTTTCCGCGCTCGGAGTCAGGCCGGACGTACGAAGCGGAAGGACAGAACGTCGCGCGCGCGTCGCGCAAGGACGTGCGTGACGCCGTCCGCGCCGCGCGCAGCGCGCTGCCGAAGTGGGCCGGAATGACGGCATACAACCGCGGTCAGGTGCTCTACCGCCTGGCGGAGATGGTCGAGGCGCGCACGGCCGAGTTCGCGGAGCTCTCTACGGGCCGGGAGGAGGTCGAGCGCGCTGTGGACCGCATCGTCTGGTACGCGGGCTGGGCCGACAAGCTCGCGCAGGTCCTTGGCTCATCCAATCCTGTCGCCGGGCCCTACTTCAACTTCACGGTCCCGGAGCCGACCGGTATCGTCGCGGTCGTCGCCCCGGACGATCCGCCTCTGCTCGGCCTCATCTCGCGCGTCGTTCCTGCCCTCACCGGCGGGAACACGGTCGTGGCGCTGGCGTCGGAAACGCGGCCGCTGGCGGCCATCGAACTCGCGGAGGCGCTGGCGACGTCGGATGTCCCGGGCGGCGCAGTCAACTTGCTGACCGGACGCCGGGGGGAGCTTGCACCCTGGCTTGCGTCCCACATGGACGTCAACGCCATCGACCTCACCGGCGCGGACGGCGGGTCGCTCGACCTCGAGCGTTCGGCCGCCGACAACGTCAAGCGGGTCGTCCGCGGGAAGCCGGATGCGCAGAGCCCGTGGGAGATCGCGTCCTTTCTCGAGCTGAAGACGGTCTGGCACCCGGTCGGCCAGTAGCTGCGCCGCCCGCGAGGGTGCGAGCGATCGCGGTCGGGCGCGTCGACTTGATCGCGACGGTTGCTTCGTGGCTCGGTTCTGTCGTTGGCGGACCTCTCTAAGCTTCCGACGCGAATGTCCTCCCGTCGCTTCAGCCAGGCGATCTCCGAGGGCGACGGGATCTCGGTGATCGTCGACGTCGCCGACGCCGAGGCGGCGCGGGCCGCCGAGGCGCAGGGCGCCGAGGCGGTGGTCGTCCGCGGTCAGCTCGACGACGTCCGCGGCGCTACCGAGCTACCGATCCTCTGGCGCTCGAGCGGCGCGCTGGCCGACGCAGCCCGCGGCGGCGCGGACGCTTGCCTCGTCGTGGTCGCCGATGCCGACGAGGATGAGGAGCGGCTCGCGCGGCTGCATGCGGAGACGATCGAGCTCGGGCTCGACTGCGTGGTCGAGGTCCGCAACGAGGAACAGCTGGAGCTCGCACTGGAGCAGCTCGACCCGGAGATCTTCCTGCTTTCCGTCGGCCAGGAGGACGCGGACGCACTCAGCCGGGCGCTCGAGCTGCTGCCGGACGTTCCTGCAGGAAAGCTCGCCGTCGCCGAGGTGGCGGTGTCGAGTCGAGAGCAGGTGATGGAGCTCGAGCGGGCGGGAGTCGATGCGGTCATCGTCGGAGCGCGAAACGTCGCCGGGCTCGTCGGCGACACGCCGCCCCCCGTTTAGTCACCTTCGTGGCGCGGTCAACCGCTGGGCCCAGACCCAGTGGGGTGGCTACGGGACGGCTCTCGCCGCGATCCTCGGCGGCGCCGTCACGCTTCGATTCGTCGGGATCGAATACGGACTGCCGTTCGGGAACCTGCTCAACCCGGACGAGCGGTCGATCGTTCCGCGTGCCTGGAAGCTCGTCCACGGAGGCGGCGGCGATCCCCACTGGTTCGACTACCCGACGCTCCTCATGTACGTCAACGCGCCGTTCCAG
>WNGA01006971.1_pt1 | contig 18702 bp, 17 predicted proteins | sample 5400061 | NCBI WGS metagenome assembly WNGA01 (sample SAMN13153366, study PRJNA577476) | soil metagenome | isolation source: 100 cm soil or saprolite under grassland replicate 2 | place: USA:California | collected 2016-06-15 | reverse complement strand
CGGCCAGCCGGTCATGGGCGATCGCAGCGCCTTTCTTGCGGTCTTGAACAAAGCAGCCCGGTCGCTGGCTTCGGCCTCGTTCAGAAGGATGTCAACGCGCTCCAGCAAGCCGGCAAGGTCAGTTCCGCTACGTGGCAGCCGCGCCAAATCACCGCTAGCTACAGCAGCGAGTCTCAAGTCCAACAGTGTGCGCGTCAGCGCCTTCGGAAACCCTGGCGTCCGTGACACAGGCGAGAAATACTGGAGCGCGTCAGCGCTGCGAGCCTCGAACGCCGCGCGCGTTGCAACCGCTTCGTGTCCGAGAGTCGTGGTAGGAGCGCGTTCGCGGGAAGCCAATTCCATGACGGCCAGCCGCGCCGCGAGCTGCGTGAAAGAGAGTCGATGCAGCCCGAACGTCGCGCCTCTTTCGAGCGAAATCGCGCGCGCGAAATCGTCCACCGAACCACGTGATGCACCCAGGAGAAGCACCTCTGCGCCGGGTTCGAACTGCTCCAGAAACCGCCGCCCCTCGCGTAGCCGAACTGCTGCCGATCCTGACTGAACAGCCGTGACAGCAGCATCATTAAACGTATGTCGGATGGAGGACGATTCAGACATCGCGGAACTCACGGTTATCTATTGGATCAGAAGGTTTCCGACGAAAACAAAATAACCTAACACATTCACCCTATTTGGTCACTCAGGAGGAAACTGTATAAGATACGCAGTCTTACCCTTCTTTCGTCGTCACGGCTAAAGAGCGCCTCATGCTGGACTTCGGAACTGCCACAGGTATATCCGTGCGTTAGGCCTCACGGAGGCCAAGGCTCCCGGGACGATCCCTTCGGCGCGAAGGTGCACCTTCCGTTAAAGGATCAGTATCGCTCGAGGTCAACTTGAACGACGCATGAAATCTATTTTTCTTCCCGGGAGCCGTATTTGAACCGCGACGACACATGACCATTCAGGATCGCATTCTGCTTGAAGCGACGAAGCTTATCGCGCGGCACCAGCGTTACGCGATGGATCTCGAGGACCGCCTGCGCCGCATTGAGCGACGCACTCTAGTTAAGCCAAACAAGATCATACTCACACCAAAGTACTGGTCCGCAGATGCCGGCTTCAATCCATATCACGTTCGCTCTCATGCCGCGTCTATAAGTTACGCCATCCAGCGTGGGATTGCCGCAGGGACCTACCAACCTAAACCGGCTATTTCTTTTGAAGTCTCCAAAGAAGGTGGCGGGACTCGGACTGTGTCCGTTTTCCAAGTAGCGGACAATGCGGTTTCCCGCTTGGTTTACAAGCAGCTGCTTGCGAAGAACTCCTCACGGCTCAGCGCTCACTGTTATGCCTACAGAACGGACCTGACTCTCCACGACGCGGTGCTGGACGTGGCCGCTGATCTCCGCGACCGCAAGCGACTGTTTGTTGCTGAATTCGACTTCAGCAAGTACTTTGATTCAATATCCCACGAGCACATTGAAACGATCCTAAAGACTAGGCGATTCTTTGTAACGGAAACAGAACTGCGCGTTATTCGCGCGTTCTTACGCGCGCCAACGCTGGATGAAGACGCATACACCTCTTCGTCGAAGGACTCCAAGCCAGAGGCATTCCACAGGGAACGTCAATTTCGTTGTTTCTCGCGAATATTGCCGCTCAACCGCTCGATCAACGCCTTGAACGCCTGGGCGTCGGGTTCGCCCGTTTTGCTGACGACACACTGATTTGGTCAGACGATTACTCGCTGGTCTGCAAAGCAACAACTGCTATCGAAAATGTCGCAAGCGACATGGGTGTCGCCATTAATCTCGCCAAGTCCGCAGGCATCAGCATTCTCACGCCCGATGGTGCTCCGGCAGAATTCAAGGCCAAGTCCTCGGTAGATTTTCTTGGCTACAAGATTTCCTCAACATGCATTGGCATTAAGGATCGGTCCGTCAGAGACATTAAGGAATGGGTTTCCTACCTGATCTATTCTAACCTTTTGGAATCGCCCAAGCGTGGAGTGCTGATTCCTCAGCGCGTTGCAACTCACGTTGATCGGGACTACGTGGTGATGATTTTTCAGATTCGCAGGTACCTCTACGTCGACCTGAGCGAGACTCAGCTTCGCCGCTATCTCGCAAGAGATACGCCCCGCATTCAGTATCACGGTTTGATGAGCTTTTACCCAATTGTGGACGACGAGCGGCTTCTCCGTCGCCTCGATGGATGGTTAAAACACACGGTATATACGTCCCTCCGAGTCAGAGCACGGCTTTTTCAAAACGCGGGGATCACCGTCCTGCCTAAGCCTCACGGACTTTCAAGCGATGGTCTCCTGACCTTTTTCGCCTCGTCGTCGTCGGGGGATCGATTGGACCTAAGACTGCCAAGCTTCTCGCGGATGGCAAAGCTCCTTAGATACGCGTCCGGAATCTTCGGCGCCAATGCGGTGGCAAATCCGTTGACTCTCTATGGCGCACACCGGCGAATAGTAGACCTCGTTATCAGAAAGTGATCTAGGGGACGGGGGACGATAAGGGTCACGATAAGGCGTGAAATCTGAAGTTGACCCAGGGGAGAATTTGGAAGGAGCAGGGAAAATTCCGGGGACACAATACCAAATTCTCGCGGGTAAAGCGTGCGGGATCGTGCCTAAGTATAGAGTTATTTTGTTCGGCTCGATCACACTTGCAACCGCGGAATCCAGTTGATCGTGGGAGCGCCTTGGGTTCAAACCTCTATTGGACTTTCTGCCGCTTATATTCAAAGCAATCTCATGCCTCACCACTCTTTGCGTGCAAGAATTTATAGACGTGGATTTTGAGCTTTCGCAGAGCATCCGTAAACGCGTCATTTGAACTTCGTGGAGGCGGTAACAGCGCTTTGATTTGCTCCACTATATCAGCCGATTGCATGATGCGCCCTACTTGACTGGGAGCGATTCCCAAAAGTGCAGATAGCGTCGAGCGAGAAAACGGCTGTGGAATCGCAAGATGAAACGCACTTTGCGCACTGCGGTTCTTAGGCTGCCGTGCAAGAGTTTTGGAAGGGTCTAATTGACGAACTAAAAGTGAGTTCGGATCCTCTATGTATTCGTCCAAGTCCAAGTCTTGTCCACTAAACGGTCGAACACGACGTACCGGTTCTTCAAGCGGGTATTTGACCGTGTCCACCAATCCGCCCTCGTACTTAAAAGCAATTGCCTTGAATCGGTCGAATTTTCTGCTTAGGTACATGTTCGACGAAACGCCATCATATAAAACGTGGTAAAGCTCAGAGCAAGACGCAGCTGTTCCAAAACGAAAGTAAAATGAGGTTCCGCTTTGACTGCGATGCAGCGTGACGACTGGTAATCCATATTTAACAAGTTGATGTTTCATTGCTTCGGCAAACTCTTGAGAGCCCGTTACATAACTTGCTCGTGGTTTATCACCTCTTTCGAAGTAAACTGAACCGTCACCATCCCAGCAGCCTCGGATAAAATGACGAATATAAGGCTCTGGAATCTGCGGAAAACATAAGACCCGACTCTTTTTTGGTGTAACCCCCAACATCAGCAAGTCATCATAAAGTTCTTCACTCCTAATATTGAATTGATAAATCGGATTACCCGTGACAGCCTGCTTCCCGAGATAAAGTTTAGCGTTACAACTCATTAAGGCTAGGACCTTTTCGAGCAACTCCGGGTCCTTCTGTGCAATTGATAATCTTGAACCCGGAGATTTGTAATTATTATCCCGTTCACGTCCGGGAATGATATTCCCGTCTGTATAGATGACACCCAAAGCGTACGCCATTCCTGGCGACCACCATCTAAAACAACTTTTATCGTAAATGATTTTTTGGAGAATGACTTGTGATTCATTGCCGGAATCGTCGATTCGTGTGAAAGACAGTTTTCCCTTATTGATTGCAAGGATTCTTGCGGCGCTCATGTCTCGTCTTTCGATGTCGTGTTGCTTGAGCAATTTGTGAATATACTGGCGGGTACAATTGAAATGGCGCGCCAAATCGCTTAGAGACATTTGCTCGTCAACGTACTTATAGCGCAGATCGTCAATTGAAATTCGTCCGCTGGTAATACCATCCGATGTTTTTGAAATACCCAATAATTTGTAAACTTGAGAATTAAGCTCCTGAAGACTGTACCCGAAGGCTTCACCTGTTATGTCTGCAATGCGTGACAGCTTTTGAATTCGTCCCATTATCTCTGCCGAACGCATGATGCGTCCGACTTGTCGCGATGAAATTTCCAAAAGTTGCGATAAGCTCGAGCGAGTGTATGGCGACGGGAGTGCGAGATATGGTGATTGACGGCGTAAATCAGTAAGCGACAGTGGCCCGTCGCCGAGTCTGTGAGTTTTCCTGGAAATATGCACTTTGTGTCGGAGTTCGTTGTCCGCTCCGTAACAAACTTTGCACAAACCTCTTCCACGGTGCGAAAGTTCTGTCGTTCCACATTTGATACATTTGTCGTGATTTTTTGCCCACGCCATATGCCATGCTTGCTCAATCGCGCAAATCCGCAAATGTCACTTAGAAGCTGCGTCGTGGCTCAGCCCGTCGCACACCCCGGTGAATCAGTGCAGTCGCAATTCCTTTTGCACTTCCCGTAGGAGCGTGAGGTCGCGCACTTGCGAAAGCGGAATCGGCTTATCTGTTCGCACAGTCGCTTTGCGTGACTCGATCGCGAACTCGAAGGTCTTGTCTGCGGTGCTGCCGTCAACACTGAACGACGGGAGAATCGAGTCGTAGGAATCCCTCGCCACGTCGGCAGTCTGGTTCAACCACTGGCTCATAATCTGAATCGTATCTTCTTTACGTTCGTGCATGAATCGTAGCCCGCGCAAAACTGTGCGCAAAACTTTTTTTGTTTCTTCGCGATTGCTCTTGAGCCGTGAGTCCGTGACGGCGACCGCTGAAATCGGACTGCCGATCTTGAGATCCTTCGGGCCGCCGAGAACGTTGTATCCTTCCCGCGCGAGACGCACGGGGCCGGGCGGCACAGTGCAAATGGCGTCGACAAGTCCCTTTTTTAGAATTTCCACGCGCACCGGTTCGTCCCCGGCGAGAGTGACGAACTGAACGTCTTTCAGGTCGAGTCCCTTGGCTTGAAGGATCGCTTCCGCCGCGAGATGGTCGGAGCCGCCGATTCTTTGCGTGCCGATTCGCTTGCCGCGCAGGTCATTGATGGTTTTTATTTCGGGTCGAGCGACGAGGCTGTGCAGTGGTTTATCGGTTAAAACCGCGAGAATCTTGAACGGCATTCCTTGCATGGCGCCGGCAATAATGTTGCCGAAGCTCAAGGTATAATTCACTTCACCGCTCAGCAACGCTGGCACGGTCACCTGGCTGCGCATTTGAATCAGCAGCGGCTCCAAATTCTCATCTTTGAAGAATCCTTTTGCCGCCGCCACCTGCGCCGGCAAGAATGCGTAGCTCCGGCTGCTATACGATATGACGACTTTGTCGGCGGTTTGAATCGAGCTGTTCACGCCGGAATAGAAAATCGCGGCAACGATCGCAATCAAGAGTCCAATTTTCATAGGCGCTTTCAGTTACCTCGCAGTCATGCACGTCGTGTTAGCGGCGCAGCAGAACCGGCACAATCGTTCGAAGGTCGAATTCCGCCTCGAACACATCCAAAGGAAAAGTCTCTTCTGCCTGCGCCGTTTCAATAAATGGCAATTCGCCCAAGCATTGAATTCCGGTCAAGCCGGACAAGACCTCGCGATTGGTCTCGGCGGCAAGCGACCTTTCGTTTGAGATGCGATTGAGCACGTAGCCGAGCACGCTCAATCCTTTGCAGCTTGCGTGCTCCAACGTAAGCAGCAGATGATTGATAGCTCCGAGTTTGTTCGCCGCTACCACAATGACGGGAAGATTCAATACGCGGGCGAAGTCCGCGTACGTGTAGCTCGGCAAAAGCGGCACCATTAAACCACCCGCTCCTTCTAGCAGCGTAATATCGTGCTTCCCGCTGATTTCATCGTAAACTGCTAGCAAATGGTCGATGTCGATCCCGACACCCGCTCTTTCAGCGGCGATGCTCGGCGCCAGCGGCTCTGATAATCGGTATGGGCAAATCTTTTCAATCGGTTCGGCGCAGCCGGAAGCTTCCTTTAGACGAACCGCGTCTTCCGGTATCAGCTTTCCATCTCTTTGTTCGCAACCGGTTTCCACCGGCTTCATAACGCCGACCCGGTAGCGAACGTCACGGAGCAGCGCGGCCAAGCTCGCCGTGACGACGGTCTTGCCCACGCCCGTGTCCGTGCCGGTGATAAGAATACCGCTACCCATCAAAACCCCAACCTCGACGACCGAAGGTCGAGGATCGAAGATCGAGAATGGAGGATCGATCCGCCATCCTCAATTCTCCATGCTCTATCCTCGAAGACGCAAGAACGCAGCCCATTCTAGTCAATCCCCCGTCACCCTACGGATGCAGTTAAGAGTGACATCGAGCAGCACTGCGAGCTCATCGTCGGAAATGCTCAACGGCGGCATGAGAACAATCACGTCGCCCAGCGGTCGAATCATGACGCTGTGATTGCGCGCTTCACGAATGACTTTGTGACCCATCCTTAGCTCCGGCGCGTAGGCCTTGCGCCGGCTTTTGTTCTCGACTAATTCGATGCCGATCATGTACCCCCACTGGCGTACGTCATTCACATGCGGATGCGCGAGAAAATCTTCGTGCAGTCGTTTCTTCAAGTACTCGATTCGCGACTGCATCTTTTCCAGGATATTTTCCTTTTCAAAGAGTTCCAGGCTCGCGATTGCCGCAGCGCAACCAAGCGGGTTGCCGGTGTAGGTGTGGCCGTGGAAAAAAGTTTTGAATTCTTTGTACTCGCCCAGGAACGCGGAAAATATTTCTTCTGTCGTTAATGTTGCCGCCAGCGGTAAATATCCGCCGGTGATGCCCTTGGCCAGGCAAAGAATGTCCGGCGTCACGCCCGCATGTTCGCAAGCAAACATTTTTCCCGTGCGGCCGAAACCCGTGGCCACTTCATCGAGAATGAAAAGAATATCGTGCCGCCGGCAGATTTCGCCGAGCGCGTGGACGTAGCCCGCCGGCTGCGCCCACATCCCCGCCGCGCCTTGCATCAGCGGCTCCATGACCAGGGCGGCTAGATTATTTTCATTCTGGGAAAGTTTCTCCTGTGCATGCTTGATTGCTGCTTCGAGAGCCTGATCTTCGCTCATTCCTTGGCAATAGCGGAATACATGAGGCGGCGTGATTCGCAGTACGGAAAAAAGCAGATTCTTGTAAAATCGGTGAAAAGTTTCGGAATAGCCCATGCTCATCGAGCCCACGGTGTCGCCGTGGTACGATTCCGCGAGTGACGCGATCTGGGTCCGTTGCTGTTCGCCCTTGAGTTGCCAATATTGAATCGCCATTTTCAAGGCGATCTCGACAGCGGTCGCGCCATTGTCCGAATAGAAAACCCGCTTCAACCTTTTGGGCGCGATCTCGATCAATTTTTGCGCGAGTTGAATACCGGGCACATGGCTGACTCCGAGAAAAGTCGAATGAGCGATGCGGTCCAGCTGTTCTTTGATCGCGTCGTCAATTTCTTTTTTTCGATGTCCGTGGACATTGCACCAGAGCGACGAAACGCCGTCCAAGTACTTCCGGCCTTGGACATCGATCAAGTAATGGCCGTCGGCCCGACTGATGATGCATGGCTCTTCGCCCATCCACTCCCGCATCTGCGTGAACGGGTGCCAAAGATAACTGTGGTCGAGATGCTTTAGCTTTTCGTAATACGTCGGCATGTCTTTTTTGCATTCACCGTGGAGACGCTGAGGACGCCGAGGTAAGAGTCTAAGATTAATAATCTCTGCGTGCTCTGTGCTCTGCGGTGAATCCCATTCTCCCCTTTGATTGCGGCTCGCCGCGCTAGGCCAATTAATTCTAACTCGTAAGCGCAATCACGGCCCTTTCACGTCCCGGAACACTTTTAAAGCGCGATCGATATGTTCTCGGGTGTGCGTGGACATGAGCGTGATCCGTAGACGGGATGTTCCGGGCGGCACCGTCGGCGGGCGAATGCCCTGGGCGAAAATTCCTTGCGCTAACAGGCGCTCGGAGAACTGCATGCACTTCCCGGCGTCGCCGATAATGAGCGGCAAAATTGGGCTGTCGTTTGCGCCGGGCGTAAAGCCCAACTCTCGCAATCCCTCTTTGAGCATTCGACAGTTATTCCATAGCGCTTCGCGTCGCCCGGGTTCGCGTTCGACCAAATCGATCGCCGCCATCGCCATCGCCATGATCGCCGGCGGCAAAGACGTGGTAAAGATGAAACTGCGGCAGCGGTTGATCAAAAGCTCGCGCACTGTGCGGCTGCCGGCGACATAAGCGCCGAATCCGCCGAGCGCTTTCCCCAATGTGCCCATCTGCACCGCCACCCGCTCGCCCAATCCTAACTTGGCGACAACACCCGCGCCATTGGTTCCGAAAATGCCGGTCGCGTGTGCCTCATCGACCATCACCATCGCGTCATATTTCTCGGCGAGCTCGACAATTGCAATCAAAGGACTTTCGTCACCGTCCATGCTGAAAATCGACTCGGTGACAATCAGCTTGCGCCGAGCGTTGGTCACCTGCTTAAGCCCGTCTTCAAGCTGATCGAGATCGCCATGGGCATAAACAATCGTCTTGGCACGCGACAAGCGACATCCGTCGATGATGCTGGCGTGATTGAGCGCGTCGCTAAGAATCGCGTCGCCCTCGCCGGTCAACGTCGAGAGAATTCCCGTGTTCGCCTGGAAGCCGGAATTTAATACTAGCGCTGCTTCGGTTCCTTTGAACGCAGCGAGCCGGTTTTCCAATTCTTCATGTAAGGTCATGTTACCGGAGATCAGACGAGATGCGCCCGAGCCACAGCCATAGCGGTCGATGGCTTCCTTGGCCGCGGCGGCAAGCTCGGGGTGATTGGCAATACCGAGGTAATTATTCGACGAAAAGTTGATGACCTCTCGGCCATCGAGCATTAAGGTTGGCCCCTGATCATTTTCTACAAGCCGCAAGCGGCGGTAGAGGGATGCCTGCTTTATAGCTTGCAACTCATCGTGGATAGTATCGGCGGCCATTTGTCGACTTACTTAGATAATATAGGGGCGGCGGCGCCGCAACTCGGCTTCAGATGCGGAAACAGTCTCCGTAGGTAAAGAATCCGTGACAGAGAGAACGATTTACTTCAGGGGACAAACTTCAAGCAGCCGCGGTGCTGCGCAGTTTACGTTGCACTGCTTTCATCTCGGCCACGAACCGACGATATTCTTTTTCTTGTTCGTCTTTCTCGCGTAACCTGTAGATCGACGAAGGATGGATGGTGATAAAGACCGCGGCACCCGAGTCACCGTCGAGAAACTTCCCCCGTTCTTGCGTAATGCGAACGATTCGTCCCATCATCGATTGAGCCGCGGTGGCGCCCAGGCAGACGACCACCTTCGGGTGAATGATTTGGATCTCCGCCTCAAGCCAAGGCTTGCAGGCTACCACCTGCCGGATCAGCGGCTTTTGGTGCAAGCGTCGCTTGCCACGCTGGATCCACTTAAAATGCTTGACAGCGTTGGTGATGTAAACCTCGTCGCGCGGAATACGCGCTTCAGCGAGGGCTTTGTCTAGCAAACGACCTGCCGGTCCGACGAACGGATGGCCCTGGCGATCTTCCATGTCTCCCGGCTGCTCACCGACGAGCATGACGCTCGCGTCTTTCGGCCCCTCGCCGAAAACCGTCTGGGTCGCGTTCTTGTACAGATCGCACCCTTTGCAAGAACGTGCAGCGGCCCGCAAGCTCTCGAGAGTATGCCGCTTGGGCAGGAATGCGGCAGCCGACGTTTTTTGTAAGGTCGCCATAAATAAAAATTAGCACTCTCATTGACCCACAGCTAGAACGGCCGGGCGCGATATCGGATAGTTCACCGCGGAGGCGCTGAGGACACGGAGGGGAGAGTGTAAAATGAATAATCTCTGCGTACTCTGTGCCTCTGCGGTGAATCCCATTCTCCCTTTTGCTGGCTTGCTGCGCTAGGCCTTCTCGTCGCCCTTGCCACTACGAAGCAGAGTTGGTTAAAGTGACCGGAATCACGCGCGCGTCAAGAGCAATGGCCAAAGCAAAAACTATTTTCGCCTGTCAGAGTTGTGGCTACCAGTCGCCCAAGTGGCTCGGCAAGTGCCCTGATTGCGGTCAGTGGAACACATTCGCCGAGGAGCGCTTTGAAAAAGCATCGACGGCGCGCGGCGAGCTCAGTCTTGGGACGAAAGAAGAACCCGCGCCGATCCACGAAATCGATACCTCTGAAGAAGGCCGCGTGCTTTGCGGCATCGGCGAATTTGATCGTGTGCTCGGCGGCGGACTCGTCCCCGGTTCGGTCATTCTCATCGGCGGCGATCCCGGCATCGGCAAATCGACGCTGCTCCTTCAGGCTTTCGCTGCTGTGAGTCGAAACGGACTTACCTGTCTCTACGTCTCGGGCGAAGAATCGCCGCGTCAAATCAAAATGCGCGCGGAGCGGCTCGACATTGATGCGCCGAATTTGCTCGTGCTCAGCGAAACTTCGCTCGAACGCATTCTCGATCACATCGAGAAGATCAAACCCGGCTTATTGGTCATTGATTCGGTGCAGACAATTTTTTCGTCGGCAATTCCTTCCGCGCCCGGCAGCATCGCTCAAGTCAGAGAAGCCTCCGGCGCGATCATCGTGTTAGCCAAAAAAACCGGGCTTACGACGTTTTTGATTGGCCACGTCACTAAAGACGGGGCCATTGCAGGGCCACGGCTGCTCGAGCATATGGTCGACACCGTGCTCTATTTTGAAGGCGAGCGCGGCCACAGTTTTCGCATTCTCCGTGCGGTGAAGAACCGCTTCGGCTCGACCAATGAGATCGGCGTCTTCGAAATGAAGGAAGCCGGACTGAAAGAAGTCAGCAACCCCTCCGAAATCTTTCTCATGGAACGGCCGCTGCAGGTCCCCGGCTCGGCAGTCGTTTGCAGTATGGAAGGTACGCGGCCGATCCTGGTGGAGCTGCAGGCGCTGGTCAGCCGATCATTCTTGGCCGTACCGCGGCGAACCACGATTGGGGTCGATCACAATCGCGTCGCGCTTCTCGTTGCGGTCTTAGAAAAAAAGATGGGTGCCAAATTTTTTGACCAGGATATTTTTGTCAACGTGGCGGGCGGCGTCCACGTCGATGAGCCGGCGGTCGATCTCGGCATTGTTGCGGCGGTGGCGTCCAGCAGCCGGGAAGAAGCACTCGATCCCAGGACGGTATTTTTTGGCGAAGTCGGGCTGGCCGGAGAGATTCGCGGCATCTCACAAGCGGAGGCGCGTGTCAAAGAAGCGGGAAAACTCGGCTTCGAGCGGTGCATCCTGCCAGCGAGTAATTGTGCTCAATTGAAGCATATCAAACACCCTCAGCTTTGCGGCGTCGGCGCGCTCAGTGAATGTTGGAAACTGCTTTTCTGAGCACGTTGCGTGTGCGTTCAAGGTTCAAAGTTGGGATTGTGCTTATCCGGTTCATAAAACAACGGCCCACGTTGAACATTGAACCTTGAACTTTGAACGAGTAGCATCACGCGTAACCGAGGTGACGTTTTAAATGCTTCCCAAGGAACACAACGAGCTTTTGACGAGGACCGGAGAAGGCATGCCGATGGGGGAGCTGATCCGGCGCTATTGGATTCCAGCACTTTTATCCGAGGAAATCCCCGAGCCGGATTGCCCTCCCGTGCGCGTGCGGATCTTGAGCGAGGAGCTGGTTGCGTTCCGTGACAGCCGCGGAAGAATCGGGCTGTTGGAGGAACATTGCCTGCATCGCGGCACTTCGCTGTTTTTCGGACGCAACGAGGAATGCGGGCTCAGGTGCATTTACCACGGCTGGAAATACGACGTAGAGGGCAAGGTGGTGGACACACCGGCAGAGCCCGCGGGAAGCGACTTCAAGAACAAGCTCAAGCACAAAGCCTATCCGACGGTGGAGGCAGCAGGAATCGTTTTTGCTTTTCTGGGCCCGCGGGAGAAAATGCCACTTTTCCCCAATTATGAATGGGCGCAGTTACCGAAGCAGCAGACTTACGTGACTAAGGGTCTGTTGGAGTGCAATTATCTCCAGGGGCTTGAAGGCGAATGTGACTCTTCTCACCTTTCCTTTCTGCACCGCGAGTTCACCGCTTCGGGGCGCCGTCAGCTCTTCGCTTTGGATTCTGCTCCTGAGTATGAAACTGAGGAGACGGACTTCGGCGTGCGGTTAATCGCGACGCGCAAAGCCGGAGCCGATAATCAGTATGTGCGCGTCTCGAGTTTCGTCATGCCGGTTTCTTGCTGGGTACCGGCACGAAACAGAGAGAATCACATCTACGTGCCCGCCGACGATGAACACGCATGGAGATATGATTTGGGCTTTCTCCGTGACCGCAAGCCTACCAAAGAAGACCTGAATCGCAAAACCCAGATCGGCCCCGACTACCACCGCATCCGAAATCTAAAGAACAACTATCTCCAAAACCGCCAGCTCCAAGCGACCACGGATTACACGGGGATCGAGAACTTTCTCAACGAGGATGGCTGCGCTACGGAATCTATGGGGCCGATCTATGATCGCTCGCGCGAGCACTTAGGGGTGAGCGACAAGGCGGTGATCGCCGTGCGGAAATTTCTAATCAACGCGGTCAAAGAGTTTCAAGCCGGGAAGGAGCCGCCTCACATCGTTCGTGACTCGGCAGGAAATCACTTTCCGCACATCGACACGTTCGCGCAAACGATACCCGCGGGCATCCACTGGCGTGAACCTTTCGGACACTTGACCTTGTCATCTGCGTGAAGAAATAGCGCGGACTTGCGTGGGACGGGATGGGCGATCGCTTTGCCGGCCCCAGCTCTAACGGATTAACTGGCGCGCAATCTCCATGGCCGGACGTCGGTACTGGTTAATGGCATCTTCCAAATGATTCTGTAGCTTGTAATAGCTCTCGATGCTGAGTGAGTCCTTGGCGGCATAGACACCGATCGCCTTGAGCGACTTGGTATCCACATCGAGCCTGCGCGTCGCCTGCCCTATCGCTTTGCCGAACGTCTCCTGCCCTTCTTTGCTGAGGAGCCAGTTGATAAACACTTTTGTGGCGTTCGGATGAGGCGGATTTTTGACGATGGTCACCGTTCCACTGCCGTTGCTCGTGTAGGTGCCCTCCTTGGGAACCGGCAGGGCTCTGACCGGTAATCCCGCTTTGATAAACGGCTCCAGCGTGTAATAGGAAATACCGATCGTCAGTGAGATTTTCCCTTTGGCAAGGCCCTCGCCCAGCAGTCTTTGATTCGTGCTGATCAGAAGGTCCTGCTGCACGAGTTTCTTGAGATACTCTTCGCCCTTGATCATCCAAAAAAACGTCCAGGTGGAATGGCCTGCTCCCGGATTGCGCGGATCAAGCAGGCCGATTTTACCTTTCCACTTGGGTTGCAAAAGATCATCGTAGGAACGGATCTCTTCCGGTTTTACGAGCTCCGTGTTGTGCCAGAGATTATCGCTCGTAAAGGCTTCGAATGAATAGATCAGCCGTTTTCCAGTCTTGTTGTCTCCCCAGATGTGGCCGCCCCACCATTGTTTGGGATCTTTCACTTCCGGCAGGACCATGAAAGGTTCGAATGGTTCGGCGATGCCCGGCTCGACGAAACCGTAGAGCATGGTGTCGGTACCGCCGATGCTCAAATCAGAGTTATGAATGCCGGCCTTGTACTCTTCGGCAATTTTTCTTACGTTTTGCGGCCCACGGCTCGGGGACAATTCAACCTCGATTCCTGGAAATTTCGCTTTGAATACTGCCTCAATCTGTTTTCTCAAATCGGCGCTCGCCGGAATCCCGGCGACGATCTTGCCTTCTTGCTTTGCCGCTGCCAGGATGCGCTCCCATTCCGCCGGAGCGCCGGTCTGGGATAGCGCCGGACTCGGAGATAGCAGAAAACCGCCATGCACACCGACGACGATCCAAAGAACCACGACGATATATCTTGCTCTCATACGTGCTCCCGTTGATTCATCCGAATTCGCTTCAGTCGGTTCTGTGACTGGTCCTGCATCTGGGCTATTTCTTATGGAGTTGAGAATATCAAAACGATCGGCTTTCGCGTTAAAGACTTCCTGAAGTCACGAGAAGAAAACCTAGCCGTTCAACGTCTCGTGAAAAAACAGCTCTTCCAGCGCGGGCGCGCGATCGAGCAACCCCTGCTGCATCTGGCAGCGGATCAACGCATCTAAAGACTTGCGCGTCGAAACGTCAAAGGTGTAGGCGTAGGGATCGTAACCTACAGCTTCGCCCAGCCAGCGGGCTTCATCTTTCTCTTCTTCGGTCATGTACTTTTCTTCCAAGGCGCGGGCTTTGCGAAAAGCGGAGAGGAGGCTCTCCACGATCCAGGAATGCTTCTCTACCAGGTTTTCCTGCAACACCAGCGTATGAATTACGGGGATCACCTGGGTTCGGCGGAAGTACTCGGCTTCCTCGGTGCGATGATCTTTCAGCAAGCGGCGCAGCTTGGGATTTCTTTCCAGAGAACCGTACGGTTCCAAGGCCGCGTCGATAGCGCCGCTCTCCACCGGTTCGAGGGCGTGCTCGCGGGTTCTTGGAGCCGGGATAAAGTTCACGGTCACGGACTTCGGCGGCGGAACGTTGGCCTCCTCGCCGACGTCGGGCTCCGCCACGTACCACTCCATCTGCTCCGGAGAAATGCCGTATTCGTCTTGGAGCAGCGCGCGCAACCAAACGGCGGTTGTGGCGTTGTAGCGATGAGCGCTCACGCGCTTGCCTTTGAGTTCCGATGGATGGCGCAGAGGAGATGTGACTGAACAATAAATGCAGCGATGGCGAAACTGGCGCGCGGGAAAAACCGGTAGCCCGCGAAGCGCAACTCCTCTCATCCGCGCCAGAATCAGAGAGGAGGTCGAACATTCACCACCGTCGATGGCGCCGCCGAGGATAGCCCGATGGCGGGCCCCGGTATTATCCAGGCCGTCGCCAAATTGGCTCTCGCAGCGTAGTTGGATCCCTTCAGGCCGAACACTCCCGTCGAACAACGCGCGGGTCCGTGGAGTCACCGCAAGACCCAAGGTCAGTTTGATCGATTCGGCCATATCATCCCGCAGGAAAGATTACGTCCATCCCCTCATCCATTTTTCTCTCAGCCTCACCTTGTTCGCATAAAAGCGCCATTCGTAAGAATAACCGCTGCCCGCTCTGCGGGCGCGCGCCACGTCGGGGCGATTGAGCAGGATCTCTTTACTGTTTGCCATCTCGGCGACAAATTCCGCGGTCGGCCCGGGAAATCCGATCGCGTGCGCCAAGACCTGGATCTTTGCCGTCCTCTCCAGGTAAAGCGCGGTCATGCAAGCTTCGTCGATGCTTTTGCCTACGGTAACGAGCCCGTGAGCTTTGATGATGACCGCTCTGGCCTGTCCCAGAACTCGAGCAAGGTCTGCACCCTCTATGTCATCCTTGATGTGAATAGGCCGGGAATACAGGGGCACTCCCTGCTCGAAAGGGATGGACTGCATGTGCACGGCGGCGACAGTTTTGTCGGCCAGACTCAACACGATGCACATCGGCGCATGTGCGTGAGCGATGGCTTGCACGTCCGGCCTGGCTTTGAAGATCTGCGTATAGATAGGCGCCTCGAACGGCGGCGTGCCGACGCCCGAGATCTTTTTTCCTGAATAATCGAAACGGACGAGCCAATCCTTGCGCTCGTCCTCACCCGCCGGCGCACGAATCGATTTGACCATGATCCCTTCTTCGCCATTCGCCAGCTAGCCGTGCTCCGATATGGCCCCATATATCGCCCATCTCCCATTCGAGAATGCTGGAGGCGATCTTGAGATCCCGCTCCAGCGTCTTCACGGAATTCGTGCCATTGATGTTCTTTTTCATATCGACAAAAGATGCTCGGATTGTAACCAAGGAACCTGTTGGTACCGGGGCAATCAGCCCACGTTCATCATTGATAAAAAAAGAGCGTCGCCCGCCGCGAACATCGCATATGATCGTCTCTGTTGCAATTCTCCAGCTCCTATCTACTGATCTCAATCTTTCGGCTATTCTGATCGGCCACCGCTGATGCTCCAAAGGCACCGATCCTCTTGTATCCCATTAGCCGCTCCGTTATTAATATTTACTCTCGTGCCGGAGTGGTGGAATGGCAGACGCGCCGGACTCAAAATGATGCGCGTCGCAGTCGAAAAACAGGGGCTTAGCAATAAGCCTCTGTTTTTTTATGTACTTAGGTTTCGACCTATTTCGCTTATTTCGCTGTCTCGCGCTTATTTCGACACGCTTTCTTTGAAAATCGTTTGAAAACGAAAAGCCGAATCGCGCTCATGAAAATTTTTTCACTTCGACAAAATTTTCTTGCACCAGTGTGCCGAACCGTGTTACGAATAATTTTGACGGTTGAAGTAGCCGGTGCCTTAAAGGTGGTGGCTGGCGTCCCGGAGTGAAGCTCCGGGCGGCTGTGACGGATACGAAACTCGTCACAACATAACAATCTAGCGGTTTCAGCTTCACCGTCGTTTTACGAGCCGCTGGTTGGTCAGACTTGGTAGCGCCTAAATTGGCGTTTGCTGGAGGTCTAACCAACCAGCGGCTTTTTTATTTTTTGTACGAAGGAGGTGATGAACATGGCGCTCAACGTCCCATTGAAGCGTTTTCTCTTGGCAAAGTGGATGAGCTTACAGGCGGCAGCGCAGGCGATAGGCATCTACTACAACGGCCTCAGCCTCATCGTGAACGGTTGGCGAAAGCCCACCGCAGGACAGAAAGCGAAGCTTATCAAGGCCATCGGGAGAAAGAGATTCCGGCAGTTCTTTCCCGACGAAGTGAAGAGCCGCAACAAGCAAGGAGCAGAAACAGTGACGCTCTAAAAACGCGAAGGCCCCGCTAGAACGGGGCGCTTCGCAACACCAAAGAAGGGAGACACTGACGTGGAGCAACGTCAGAAAGGATACTACCGATGTCCAGAATCTCACCCACGTTAAAACTTGTCAACTCCGAGACGCCGACCGACGAGTACGTGAGGCCCGGAACGGGCACATACGATACTCGAAAACCTAAAAAACCTGAAATACATATAATACATAGTATCAACCCGTCGCTCGCCGCCGGATTCTCCACGGAATGTGAACTCTTCCTTAACGGCGACTATGGCAAACTAGACCAAAGGACGTTCCTTCGGCTGGCAAACGAGTTCGACCGGGAGACGAGCAAAAAAGGCGACCACCCACCGGCTTGGGATTTCGCACGATACTGCACAGCCTATCCGCCATTCGCCCACAGGATACCAGAAGAAATTTTCGACCTGATTGATTGGGACAATGACACCGACTACGACGAAGAAGAGAGGGAGAATTTTATAACCTATTCCCACAATGCTCTTTTTGCGCCCGGCGAAAATCTCTTGACTTGGGCGTTGCGCATGGCCGCGTGGTATCCGCTCCGCAAGGGCAAACGGCCCCTCTACGATAAGTTCGTGAGCCTGGTTGGATGGATGCAAAAGCGTGCTGGTAAAGACGACATCTTTTACGCGCAAGAGGATGTCGCAGAGCTGTTAGGCTGCGCGCAGGCGACGGTTCACAACATGACGAAGTCAGCCATAAGGGACGGTTATCTGCGGAAGACCGAAGAGGCAGTACCGCACGTCCGGGCGGCGCACTACCGCTTCAATCTGGACTCTTGTCGATGAAGAACAAAAAGGAGGAAACAATATGTTTAGCATTGCCATGCCTGAAAGTTTCAAAATCGGAGACACGGCAGCGGTGAGCGTGAATAAAAAACCGGCCACGGTCTTCTGGCGCGACGCCGACACCCTGGTGCTGAACGATACGGACGCCAGGAGAATCTTACATTCTTATCTAAACGGCGATCTCCGACAATTTTATTGCACGGATGCAGACGGCACGCCCAGCGGCGTCAAAGTCTATACCGATAAGGCGGGGTATCGCCTTGTCGTCGCGAAGGATTGAAAGGTGACTAAAACAACGGAACCATGAAGGCTTCGTGTGGCTTGCGCGGGTTTCTCTTGCCGTTTTCCCGCGCAAATCCTTTACGGCGTGCGTAGCCCCGTGCACTCGATAGGAACGAAGCTAACGGGGCAATCTTAAAAAGGAGGTAGGCCGGATGATGGCGGCGCGTTCGACACCATGGAGCGCTGGAAGTAAATGAGGAATCCCATCCACCAAAGCCGTAACGGTTTTCGTACTTTTTCCGTTACAGATAGATGTGCGGCATGCGGCAAACGGCGGCTGGGCCGTCGCTCAGATGCGAAATACTGCAGCAACGCGTGCCGCCAGCGTGCCTACAGGTGCCGAAAATATCCCACCGCAGAAAACGAATGGTACACACCAGCGTGGGTCATGAAATTAGTCCGTCAGGTGATGGGGTCTATTACTCTCGACCCAGCTTCTTGCGCCGCCGCGCAGGAGGTTGTCCAAGCCGATGTTTTTTTCACCGTAAAAGAGGATGGGCTGAGCCGGTCGTGGTTCGGCAACGCGTGGTTGAACCCGCCGTTCGTTTCCTGGGGGCAAAAGTTCATCGAGAAATTGCTCGAAGAATTCGACGGCGGGCGCGTCCACCAAGGCATCGTGCTGGTGAACGCCGCGACTTCGGCGAGCTGGTTTCACAAGCTATTGGAGCGCTTCGCCGTCTGCCTCGTGAAGCGCCGCATACAGTTCTGGCGGCCTGACCGAGG
>WNGA01005756.1_pt1 | contig 18703 bp, 29 predicted proteins | sample 5400061 | NCBI WGS metagenome assembly WNGA01 (sample SAMN13153366, study PRJNA577476) | soil metagenome | isolation source: 100 cm soil or saprolite under grassland replicate 2 | place: USA:California | collected 2016-06-15 | reverse complement strand
CGGCCTCATTGAACTCGCCTATCGCCGCATCCAGCGGGGCGGTGATCGATTCTGGCAATAGCTTGCTGTATCTGTTGATCACGTCGAAGGCCCCGGCCACATCGAGAGTGATCGCCGACGACGTCAACTCTTTGGCGCCCGTGGGCGCTTCTTCATCGCCATCGTTGAGATCGAAAACGTTCGACATCACCCGATAGGCGTTCTCGCTCGCAGGCTCGTCGGCGCCGCCGAGTTCGCCGTTGAACAGATCCATCATCCCGCAGACCGCATCGCGCACGTCCGCCCGCAACTCGTCGCAGTCGAGAATTGCGACCGTCGCGTCACGGAAGTTGCGGAAGATTTGCCGGGAGCGGGCTGAAGGAGCCATCGCTTGTTTGATTTGCTCATTAAGTTCCATGACACACTTTCCTTTCAGAGTAGGCGGACTCGCGCGCCGTCCGCCGGTTGTGAGGGAAGCCGCGCTCGCGCGATGCGCGGCGAGTGGGGTTATTTGCAATCCGGTTGTTTCAGCCTGGCCAGACGCCGCTCTATGATACGGCGTCGAGCAGGTCGTCCAGGCGCGAGAGCGCGAGGCGCAGCCGCCGGCGCTCCTCGGTCGTCATGGCGTGGATGCGGTCTCTGATCTCGATCAGGTTGCGGTCGCCGCCGATCGTGGCGAGGCGCAGCAGGTCGGCGTCCGGTTCGATGTAGGGTTGTTTTTCTCTCTCTTCAGCCACTCTTCGACTCCCTTCCGAGTAACACATTGACCATCCGGGCACACTCTTCGTCTGACGGGATGTCGCGCTCTTCGTCGGTCAGCGTCTCGGCGAATATCTTCTCCATCTCGTCGGTTAGGCGGTCGAGGTCGTCGGCGATCCGGATCAGGCTGTCCGGGTTGTTCAACGGCTCTCCGTCAATAAGCTCGATGTTCAGGTCGTGCGCGGCGTCCATCACGCGTTCGTGGATGGCGTAGAGGCGCAGGATGTAGGCTTTATCAATCTCAGTCATCGGGCGCGTCTCCTTCAGTTGTTCTTGAGCCGGTCATACTTGACGCGCTCGCGCGCGATCCGGGCCAGCGCTTCTTCGCCGGCCGCGATGGCGGCGATCTGCTTCGGCGAGACGCGACCCGGGCCGAGTTTCTTGACCTGGGCTTTGCCGTCGGCGACGCGCCGGCGCAGTTGGGCGACGGTCAGATTGCCTTGGAGGATGGAGGTCAACAAGACGGCGATCTTGCGTTCATGCTCGGTCATTGGTTTTCTCCTTCGCGCGCTCGATGCGCTCGATGGCGATCTCGATCGCGGCCAAGTTTGAAACGAAGCGCTGTCCGACGTTCGCGGCGCCGCATTCGTCGAGGTGTTTGAGGCCGCGCGCCAGCACGTCTTTGAGATAGGCCAGGTCGTATTTGCCTTTGGCGTAATTGAACATAATGATCGCGATTCTCTTCTCGCCCTCGGTCATCGGTCGCCATCCTTTCACAACTTGACGGTCACATAGCGGCGCACGAACTTCGACGCGCCGCGGTTCGGGTAGTCCGGGGACTCTTCGACCACGCAACCGGTCTCACGCAGCAGACGGGCGAAGGTTTCGATGTCCGCCGGCAGGCCTTCGATCCTGATCTTGATAGGCAACTCGCACAGCGGAAGAGCCCGCGCGAGCGGGTTAACTGGCGCGAGTTGTTCACGGCCCTTTCGATTCTTCATTGGGCTTTCTCCTTCGCTCTGTTCAGAGCCTTCGCGCCGTTGCAGACGGGGCAAAACCACGTCGAGTTTTTCTTGTTCTTGAGCCAGCGTTCAAAGCCTCGATTGCCTTGCCACGTCCGTGCCAACTGCCAGGTAATCCCGCGCTCACGGCAGACGGCCAGCATTCGGGCGCCGTTGCCGCTGGCGTGGCGTTCTAGTCTCGCGTCCAGGTCGTCGGCCAGGCCGACGTAATGGCGGGCGTGGCGCAGTGGCGTATCAAGGTGAAGTAAGTAAATCGTAGACATTGGGGGACTCCTTAACGCTTGCTGCGCCAGACGCGCCGCTGCTCAATGCGAATCAAGCAACGCGGGTTCTCGACGCCGAGGCAATCGGGCAACGTGCAGCCGAGACAAATCTCGCGCTGGCGGTCATCGTCAACTGCGCTGACGTTGGGCTGCTGTTCCACGTCGGCCAGGGCGTGGTCAGGGAGTATGACGACCGGCGACGGGTCTCGCGCGAAGTCAGGCAAACTCTCCTGATAGCGGGCGACGCCGGCGGCGATGATCTCGCGCAGGGCGTCGACGGGCGATGTGTTGGCGTAGGCCATAGGGGTCTCATTTCGCTTCGATCACAGTCCCGGATCGGCGTCGCTGATCTCATAGACGCCGTCAATGATGCGCTCGCGTTCGCGCAGATACTCAAGCCGCCGTCTCTCTTCTTCTCTGCGTTCGCGTTCGTGACACCAGCAATCGCAATCAGCGTCACAGCAGGCGCGCTCGTGGTACGGACTGCGCGGGCAGTGGACGGCGCAAGTACACATCCGGCTCTTCATCAGTTCATCTCCTTCGCGAAGGCTTCGGTCCGCTCGATCTCGCGCAGTTGGGCATCGCACGGGTTGTCGTCGGCGTGAACGCGTGCGCATAGGCGGCAGTAATACTTGCCGGCTTCGTCACACTCGGCGCAGATGTCTATGGTGCGCGAACCGCCGAAGAGAGTTGAGACGGTCCGCGAACTGACGATCTCGACGCCGTTGCCGATCCCGGCAACGCGAAAGCAGCTATCGCAGGTGGTGTATGTGACTGTCCTTCGTCCCATTGGTTCGTCTCCTTACGCTTTGTGGCGGCAGTATGATCCGTCTTCGTTTTTCTTCGGGCAAAAGAATGTCCCAGGCTTCTGAGACGCCTTCATAGGCGTGTTGTGAGTAGGGCAGAGAGGCGCGCCGGCGGCTTTTGTTTCAGAAACCGGTAACGTCGCGTTACTGGTTTTAGGCGGTTCGGCGCCCGCATCGAGCAGGCGCTCGACAATGAACTTCAGATCGCCGGCGCGGCCTTCACCCTCGACGGTGATCGGGAAGCCGCGGAGTACGGCGTTGATGGTGAAGCGGCATTGCGCCTGCGGCTGCTTCGATTCGATGGGCGTTACTTTCAATGTTTCGGCTTCGCTCATATGAGGGATTCTCCTTTCGGTTACATCGCAATCGCCAGGCGGACGCGGCGAAGCATGTCGTCGTCGAGCATCGAGATCCTGTTGACGCCGAAGCGCGCCATCAGTTCGGTTTCGATCGGCAACCCGGGGGCGAAGCGCGGCCAGATGTTCTTGATCTCGGCGATCAGGTTCTCTCGGGAGGAGGAGGCGACGTCGGCCTCGAGGGAGACGGCCTCGGGCGCCGTCTCTTCGGGAAGTTCGCGGGCTATTTCGTAGAGGCGATATAAAGCCCTGTGTTTACAAGCAGATTTGCCGCCCTGGACGTATGCGGCGCACTGGCAAACGCCGTTCGCGAAGTAGGTGTTGCCGGTCTCGGTCGTGATCGCCAGGCAGTCGGCCAACTCGGTGATAATCCACCAGCCGCTCTCGACGCCCGCGACCGCCTTGTCAATCGCCGCCAGCCAACGCCTGTCGGAAGTTCTCGATTTCGCTATCTCCGCCGCTTGTTTGATCTTGAGGATGTTCATAGAGTTCGCCCTTTCTGTTATGTCCGACTGCGAGAGGAATATATAACAAGCAAATAAACTTTTCAAGCAAATAATGTTTATTTGCAGAAAAAAGTTTCTTGCCTTCTGAGGCTGATGCGGTTATCTTTACCCTCGAAAAAACTTTATTTAGGGGTTAATATTTATGGATGGGAGACAAAAAGATGCTCACAGCTAAAGAATTTGCGGCAGCCACTGGCATTTCATACCCGGTGGTCATTAAGTGGCTTAAGGCGGGGACCATTCCCGCAGAACAGGAAGAGTTCAGGATCTGGCGAATCGCCGCGTCCGTGGTCGAGCGGTTCAAGAAGCCGGAGAACAGGCCGCGCAAAGGGCGCCCAGTCGGCACTGGCAGGCCAATAAAGAAAGCGAAGAAGGGAAGCGCAAAATGACAGACGAAGAGATCCACAAAATGACCAGGGAAGAAGCCATGGAAGCCTTTGCCCAATCGTTGAATAAGCACGGGCTGGAAGCCGAATACAGAGGGCTAAAAATAGCTCTCATGTTCGAAACACAGAACCCGGATCTGACAGACGAACAGCGCAAATTACTGTCCAAGATACTCGCCGAACTATGACCGACGAACCCGACAAAGCAGAAAGCAAAAGTCGCGCTGGAAAGCGAAAGGCGACTGAGAGTTATTATGAGCGGCAAGAATACGGTTTCTGAGAAGCGTGTTGGCGAGAGGATTGCGGCGGCGTGGATCGCGTCCGTTATCAATCCCGCGCTTACAGTCCTTGCCTTTGAACAGCAGCAACTGAAAGCCAAAAACTATATGTGGCAGTTTCCCGGGCGACTGGGATCTCTCCGCCAGGTCAAGCAAATGATTCCATTCGGCTGCGTCCCGAATCTTGAGCTGTTTGAGATGTATTACCCTGTTATCAGCGAAAACATAAAAATCCGCGACGAAGAAGTCGCCCAATTAGCGGTCACATGCATGAACCTACAACGCGAAATTCTCGACAGCGGAGAGCTGGAGAAAATCTTTACGCGTCTGACTACGCCGGAAAACCTGGCCAGGTTGGGTAAAAGATTGGATGACATGTTTCCAGGCGGCTATAAGCCTGAGGATTTGGGCTGGATCGCGCAGGAAGTAATCAATCATACAGGCAATTTGCCAACCCACATCAATCATTATCCCCTTTGGAATGCGCATCAGAAAGAATTTATGGAGGTCGTGAATAGTGAGCAGGTGAAAGGGGCGGAGAGGTTGGTTGATCGGGCAGGCGAAAAGCTACTCAAGACAACTGAGCATTTAATCAAACTACTCGAAGACGCCAGAACCCGACTCTCGATTGAATACGACGTGCCGCCTAGGGCTTCTACGGATTCGATCCAGCGCGCCTCTAAGGAAGCAGTAGAACGCCTGTCTAAAGCAAAGCCTGGCGACGTGCAGGAAATAGCTGGCTCACAGATTCAACTCCTGTCGGCCTACTACCAACTTGTCCTCGACCAAGCCAAAAAAGGTTTCATTGTGGCGCTGATAATGGCGAGCGTCGGGGTGGTATTTTTCCTTGCGGCTGTATTATTCATTTTTTACTGGAATGTAAGGAACGCCGCATACGTCAGTGCGGTCGGCGGAGCGATAGTAGAAGTTATCGCAGGGCTTAATTTCTATCTGTACTCGAAAACGTCAGGACACCTCGCGGACTTTCATAACAGGCTTGATGGCACACAGCGTTACTTGCTAGCTAACAGCATATGCGAGTCGCTTGAGGGAGAGTATAAGCAGACTGCGCGAATAGAACTTGTGCGCGCCATGGCGCGCATCGACTCATCAGGGGCTACGTCGCAGGCCACTGCTGCGGCCGAAAGGAAGTAGAGACAAAGTGACCGGCGAACCCGACAAAGTAAGAAAATCGAAGAAGGGGGGCTCGAAATGACCGACGACAACACCCCAACCGCGGACCTGACGACCTCAGAGAAGCTCGACCGCATCCTTCAGCGCCTGGCCGCGCTCGAGGCCCAGGGCGCGAACACTACCAGGCCGCTCCTGAATCAGATCATTCAGGAGATGGTCGAGACGCGGGAGACGTTGACCGCCCGGATGGATGCGATGGACGCCAGGTTCGACGCCGTCGAGAAGCAACTGCGGTCGATCGGCCGCCGTTTTGAGGTCTTCAGCGAAGACCATATGAGAATGCGCGCCGACGTCCGCGACTTTGACGAGCGCCTGGGCGACCTGGAGCGGAGGCCGAATTGACCGACGAGACATCTACCAGAGAGCCGTACTGGCGGAACCAATCATCCGCCGGCGAGGGGCAAGACCTGCCGGCGGATAAGACATGTGGCGACTGCGCTCACTTCGCCCGATGCCAGTGGCTGATCGGGCGCGTCGCGGCTGACGAGACCTGCGACTGGGCGCCGAGCCGATTCTTGGGGAACAGGAAGGGGCGGCAAACTAATGCCGATATACATCAACGGGGAAGAGGCGCCGATCCCGCTCGCGCGACTGGTCGCCGAAGGCAAAGAGATTGTCGAGCGGGAACAGGTCCCGCCGTCGAAGTTCTTCGACCCGGACCTATCGGCCGCATCCCTCGCCGTCTCGCGCTACGATCTAGCGCATAGAGAATGGCTCGATGCGAACGAGGACGAACATATGCGGACGATCAGAAGGCAGGCGCAAGAGAACGTGCGCCACTTGAAGGCGAGCATCGAAGCGAAGCGAATTAACTGAGAGCAGAGAGCCAAAACTTAATGAGACATCTCCTCACAGCATTGACGGTCATCTTCGCCAGCGCCGCGGCCGGCGTATGCGTCTTGTGGTCGCTCGGATCTTTGAGCGCGTGGAGGCGGATCTCATATGACCCCGTTCTCGACTCCCTGTATCGCTATTTGATCATCGTCGGCGCCACAGGCCTCGTCTACCGGTTCGCCAGGTTGTACGCTGCGGCCGCCCCGCCCGCAGCGCTCGACAGGCCGGAGACCTGGCGCGCCTGGGCTTATCTGCGATGGGTTGCGCTCAGCGTAGTGGTTGCGTGGCTCTTCGCGGCCTGGCCCCCAGTCAGCGCCGACACGGTCGCCGAAGAGGTCATGAAGCGGACAGACAACTTCCTGAAGGGATATGCGGCGCTGTTGATCGTGGGACTCCTCGGGACCTTCGTCGGCGTAAAACAGGCGGCGCTGAAAAGGGAGCCGAAGCAATGAGTGAATTGACTGATGAATACTGGACGCGCCGTTTCGAGATCGGACGCCTGCCTGCGGCCGATCGAAGGCGAGCAAGAGGTCTGTTTGATCTGGCATCAGGTCCCGGAAAACTGCGTGCCGTTCGCGACCGAGGCCGAGGCGCAGGCGGCAGGGTATCGGCGGGCGAAGAAGCCGGCCGCGAAGAAGGCGTCGAAGAAGGCGAAAGGCTAACATGGCGACCACACCCGCAGCACAACCCCAATGGATATCAGAAAGGTCACTTTATGAAATTGCATCACCTCGGTATCACGCTATGCGCATTGCTGGCTCTTTCTTGCAGAGGATCGGCCAGCAATCAAGCAACAAACGCCACTCCGGCGCCAACAGCTACCGCCGAAGAAGAGTGGCAAGCGCCGATTGAAAAGATCGGAGCCTCAGAAATTTATCCGACAGCGGACGGCGGCGCGTATGTGATCACTCCCAACGGACGACTCTGGTACGTCAAAGAACAGCGGGCATATCGCGTGTCTGAAGCCACAGGCCAACCGGCCCGCATCGGAGCGAATATCTCCGACCGCGCGGCGGGCTTTGCTTTGCTCAGCGCCGAGCGCCAGCGATCGCGGAAACTGGAAGAGGCGTTAAAGTCGGCGAAGTTCGAGATCTCGGAACTAAAGGAGGCGCAATGAGCCGCGCTCAGCAAACCATTATGTTCTTTGGAGTGTTTATGACAGTGGCCTTCTGTTTGCGACCACCCTATAAATGGGAACGTACAACATACTTTCTCAATTCCGAGAGCGGCGTGCCGCATCAGGCTATGATCCAGATGGAAGACATTGGCCATTTGTGGATATGGAACCCGCCACGGGGATGGAACGAACAGCGGACTTTCAGTGAAAGAATCTCACACGTCGCTGTTGTAGATTGGCCACGCCTTGGTATCTATGTCGGCCTAACAGCCATAATCACATTGTTCCTGGCGTTCGCTGTTTTTCGTTCAAAAACGCTTTGGAAACCAAATTGAAAAGAACTGTCCGTGAGGAGTCGCTATATATGTCGTTTCACACTCAAATCCCAAACCCTGATGATGTGCTTGCCCTTGAGCCTGAAGAGTTAGCCGGGGCTGTTTTGGTGTGGCTAAATTCGACATTTGGTCAGAACAAATTCGCCCGCCAGAATATCGGGCAAGAGTACTCCGTCAGCGGATACCCCCAACATCTCCATCAGCCGATTCTCAAAGCCATAATGGAGGCTTGGGTTTGGCTGGAAAGGGAAGGATTTCTTGCGCCAGATCCCGGACAGGCGGGGTGGTATTTCATCACTCGCCGCGGCCAGCGCATAACGCAGGCATCGCAGGTGGCGGATTATCGACGCGGAAATCTGCTGCCAAAACAGTTTCTTCACCCATTGATCGCGGAGAAAGTTTATTCGGCCTTTCTCCGTGGTGATTACGACACCGCCGTCTTCCAGGCGTTCAAAGAGGTCGAAGTAAGAGTAAGAGAGGCAGGCAGTTTCACAGCTGCTGACCTCGGGACAGACTTGATGAGGAGGGCCTTTCATCCTCAAACCGGGCCGCTGACCGATCAGAACGCCGTAACCTCCGAGCGGCAGGCTTTGTCTGATCTCTTTGCTGGCGCAATCGGATCGTACAAAAACCCCCATAGTCACAGGAACGTCGCTCTTGACGCGAGAGAGGCGGTTGAAATGATTATTCTCGCGAGCCACCTTTTGAACATCGTTGATGCGCGTGATCCAAACTCTTGAAGGAAAGGCGCGGAATTATCCGCAGTGAGAAGTTGAGCGATGAGCGAAGACAACACCAACGAGCCCGACAAAGCAGGGAAGCCCGATAAGCCCAAGAAGCCGGAGCCACGCCGACCTGGCGGCAAGATGAAGCGCGGCCCAAATAAATGGCTGCTGCGGATCTTCCGCGGCTACGACGCCGGCGGAAAGCGGATCTACTACTCGGAGACGTTTCACGGCGGATCGCGCGAGGCCGACGATCGGCTTGTTGAACTGCGCAATCGCCACAAGGCAGGGGAGCCGCTCAAGTTCAAGCCAACGACGTTTAAGGACTTCTTCGAGAAATGGCTTGAAGACTTGGATGACGGCGAACGACGCGAATGCACCATTGACCAATATCGGCGAGCAGGCAATGCGTATCTACTTCCGGCCTTCGGCAAGTTCGCGCTGACTGATATTACCGACGTTGTCATAAGCCGCTTCTACCGGCAGATGCGCAGGGAGAAATACGCGCCCGCTACAATCTCGTTCGCTCACGTCCTGTTGTCCGCGGTCCTCAAGGCGGCGGAAGCCGACGATCTGCTACTGCGCAACCCGATGAGCAAGATTAAGAAGGCGAAGAAAGCGCCGAAGCAGCCGAAGCCGAACCCGGTGGCGATGGACGCCGACGAGACGCAATTGTTTCTCGCCGCCGCCAGTTCCCGGCCGGAAGGCTTCATGTTCGAGCTCGCCTATTTCCTAGGCGCGCGTCCGTGTGAGTATCTGGGCTTGCAGTGGGGCGACGTGGATTGGAAGGCGCAGCGAATCACAATTCAGCGCAGTTTGAAACTGCGCGTGGGCGGGGAGTGGTATACGACCCCGCCGAAGACGGAGACGAGCGTTCGCACGATCTCCTTAACCGACGCGCTTGTTAAGGGGCTCGAAGACCACAGGCGCCGACAGCTCGAAGCCAGGTTGAAGGCGGGCGCCGATTGGTGCGATGCCGGTTTCATATTCACCGACGAAGTGGGCGAACCGCTCAAGATTGCAGCCGTCAGGAAGATTCACCGACAAATCTGCGAAGCGGCCGAGCTGTCGCCTGCGTTCAAGCTCAAGGTGTCGCGGCACTCCTGCGCGTCGGCTCTGCTCAACGACGGCGTGCCGCTCAAGATGGTCTCCGATCGGCTCGGCCATGCCTCCATCAAGACGACCGGCGACATATACGGCGTGGTCGACGATCAGCGCCAGCGCGAGGTATCGGAGCGCATTGGGCAACTGTTCGGAATCGGGAAAAAGTGAGGTTTTTGCGGCGTTCGCGTCCTACTCGCACACTACGAGCGGGTTGACAGGCTCTTTGAAAGTGTGGAAGTGGCGGTGGTAATGTGGTTTACGAAGATGGGGAATATCAATATGGGCTAAAGTGAATATTTAAACCTAATCAATATCAAAGGCGGCGAAGCGGAAGAATCGCCTGCCGTCGCGAATTCTTTTTCTTCGCCTTTTATCTGGAGGGGCATATGAAAAAGATAGCGATTGCAATCATAGGAATTCTACTCGCGTTATATTTGGCGGCCTATGGCCCGTGGCGGATCGGCGGGCAAAAAGAAAAAGATTCGGCCGGCGGCTTAAATGTCGCGCAAGACGGCAGTCACCCGGCCACAGGCGCGCGAGATGTCAATCAGTCTGTTAAAGGCGTTCAACAGCCCGTCAAAGAGGACAAACAGCGGGTCACAAATGCGCAAGGAGCGAAACGGCATGATAAAGGCGTCAAACCTTCGATGGCCGGCATACGACGAAACGTGGAGCAACGGGGCCCCGACCTCGAAGTTCAGGTCATTGAGACGCCAGATGCCGAACAACTGACCATAGACGTCAGGCGCCCGACCGAAGATGTCAAAGCGGTATTCGTGGAATTCGAGGAGCCGTCCGTGGAGCCCACATACATAGAGGACATGGGAGGCTCAAGCGATTGGACCCCGGCGCACAGGATAGACGTAGCCGTCCCTGAGCCTCAGGAATGTTCGACGCCTTACGTCTGGGTCGAACTTAGCGATCCGTAGTTCTTGCGCTAAATCAGGCCACGAACATTAGTACACCGGTACAGTACCGCGCGCGTAAGCAAGCGGCCGACTCATCGGTCGGCCGCTTGCTTACGCGCGCGGTACTGTATCAATCTTGCGTAGTTCGATTTAGTCCGACTCGTCGATAGGCCGATGATGACGCGGATACCGCATGACGATCGATTGTATCCGCCTCGCTGCGGGAGCCATAGTACGCTTGGACGAGTCTCTTAGCGGGCTCGCATCCGCTGTTGACCCCTTGCTTTGAACGGCTTGCGGTGTGATGTACGAAAAGTGGAACTGTACTCACTCTATATTGTCGTCAAATATTGACCAGGAGGTGAAAATGCACAAGTATCAAGGACTATGGCTATTTTCAATAGCGATTGTCATGACTACTGCGAATGTGGCAATCGCTCAGAAACCGATAGCCTTCACGCGCATGACCCCGTTTGTTGTTACGGATAACTCTAAGGATGTGATCTTGGAGGCAGCTGTCGTAGTGAAAGCCACTGCCGTTAAACTGCTGATGCAGCCGTCGGGCAAAGAGGTCCCTTTTAACGATGATGGTGTTAACGGTGATAGAAAGCACGGCGACGGCATATATACAGCCACAATCGATGTGGCGGATGTGCGCTTCAATTTTAAGCCGGAAGATGTTAACCGGAAATTCGTCGGTTTTTTGAGAGTCTATAATGGCCAGCAACAGTACCTTCAACTCAATTTATTTGCCGACATTATGACTGCCGAGATTCCGGTCGTCAGGGTGGGACAAGTCGCAAAGAACGTCCAAGCATCTGACCACCTGGTAAACATTGTCGAACCTTCATTCTTCAAAGGGGTTCGCGAAGGAGAAAAGCAGGCGATAGGGCAGATCTGCAAAAGGTTCTATGCTTATTTCCCGGATAATTACGACTTCATCAACGTGGTCTACGCCATTCCACACTATGAGAATCGACACCACTTTGCTGTTCGCAACGATATTAAGGGGATTGGGATGCGGTTGTTTGACGAGGGCCGGGATTTTGGCAGCAAACGCCGCTTGAAAGGCATCACGGTTTTCCCCGTCCAGACATTCTTTGACGGCGCCTCGCCCGACTATCAGCACGAACTGGGGCATCAATGGATCAATCATCTGCCCGTCCATCCTTTCGACCAGGGAATCCCCCACTGGCCTTTGTCGGATCTGGCTAAAGGTATTATGGGATATGGCTCCCGGTCCCAGGGATTGGACTTCAGTTACGACCTCCGAGCAGACGGCGATGGGTACACTCTGATAAGAAGCGCCCGTCCAAAAGAGTTTACTGACCTCGATCTGTATTTAATGGGATTTATCCCTGAGACAGAAGTTGGAACACACATCATATTTAACAATCAGAATCAAAATCCGAGGGGCGGCGGCAAACTGGAAGGCTCAGTTACTACTGTATCGGCTCAGATGATCGTTGAAAAACTAGGACCACGTATTCCGAACTCCCAACAGAGCCCCAAAGAATTTCGGATAGCTACGGTGATCGTTTCCGAGGAACTGCTATCAGAGGAAGCGATGCGCTTGTACGACTACTTTGCTGCGCGGGCGGAGGAAATCAAAGCAGTTCCTTACTCCAGTGGGTTTGTAAGGGCGATAGCATTGCCGTTTCACATCACAACCGGGAAGAGGGGCTCACTTATGACCAAAATTGACGCTCCGATTTCGGAAACGAAGAAGTAACAGAAACAAACCTCGAATTCTAAACTCCATTCAAATGAAGACACCTGAATCAATCTGCCGCAGAGAGTTTCTCGTCAACGCCGCGCTGACTGCCGGCTCGGTCGCTATTATCAATCAGGACTGGCCAGTCTGGCCCGCGAGTGTCAGCGCCGCTCCGCTCACGACCGGGGCAGGCTGGTTTGACCGTCCCATGCGTTGGGCCCAGCTCACGCTGGTCGAAGACGATCCGGGCAAGTACGATCCCGCGTTCTGGCTCGACTATTTCCGCAGGACTCATTCCGACGCGGCCTGCCTTTCCGCCGGCGGCTGCGTGGCCTACTATCCGACCACAGTTCCTCTCCACTACCGCAGCAAGTATCTGGGCGACCGCGATTGCTTCGGCGAACTGGTGACTGGGTGTCGCAAGCTCGGCATGAATGTTATCGCCCGTACCGATCCGCATGCGGCTCATCAGGACGTCTATGACGCGCATCCGGACTGGATCGCCGTCGACGCGCAGGGCAGGAAGCGCAGACACTGGGCCGATCCGGAAATGTGGGTGACGTGCTGCCTCGGGCCCTACAACTTCGAGTTCATGACAGAGGTGACGCGCGAGATCGTGCGCATGTACAACGTGGACGGCATTTTCAGCAACCGGTGGGCCGGTTCCGGCATGTGCTACTGCGAGCATTGCCAACAGAACTTCAAGAAGTTTTCGGGTCTGGAGTTGCCGCGCACGGCAAACCCGCAGGACGAGGCGCGGCGGCAATATATCGTATGGCGGCAGGAGCGGTTGTTCGAACTTTGGAGACTCTGGGACGCTGAGATCAAAAAGATCAACCCGAACGCGAGTTTCATTGCGAACGCCGGCGGTGGGGCGCTCAGCGATCTCGACATGAAGACCATCGGGGAGTTGGCGCCGACGCTCTTTGCGGACCGCCAGGCGCGGCGCGGCCTTATGCCTCCCTGGACGAATGGCAAGAACGGTAAGGAATACGGCGCGACGCTGGGTCGCAAGGCCATCGTCGGCATCTTCAGCGTTGGTGTGGAAGAGCCTTACCGCTGGAAAGACTCCGTTCAGAGCGGCGACGAGATCCGGCTCTGGGTGGTTGACGGGATCGCGCATAATCTCCGGCCCTGGTTCACGAAGTTCAACGGCAAAGTGATCGATCACCGCTGGCTCAAAGTGGTTGAGGAACTGTACGGATGGCATTACAAGAACGAGCGCTATCTGCGGAACGAACGCTCGCTCGCCCGCGTGGCGATGGTCTATTCGCAGCAGACCGCCACGTATTACGGCGGCGAACAGGCTAGAGCCAGGGTTGAAGATCACGCGCTCGGGTTCTACCAGTCGCTCGTGGAATCGCGCGTCCCATTCGACATGGCGCATGATCGTCTGCTCGACCCGGCCCACACGGGGCAATACCGCACGCTCATTCTGCCCAACATCGCCGCGCTCTCTGCGGAACAGTGCCGGCAGATCACCGAGTTCGTTCGGGGCGGCGGAGGCCTCGTTGCGACATATGAAACATCGCTCTACGACGAATGGGGAATTCGGCGACCCGATTTCGGACTGGCGTCGCTGTTCGGCGTGTCTTTCGACGGCCGTGTCGAGACCAACATCCACAACTCCTATCTCAACGTCGAGAAGGACCCGCAGACCGGCCGTTTCCATCCTATAGTTCAAGGGCTGGAAGACGCCACGCGCATCATCAATGGTGTGAATTGGGTTCACGTGCGCCCGAATGACTCGAACGCAGAGGGGCCTCGTCAGAGAGGGTACGCGCCGCTGACGCTGGTACCGTCATATCCCGACCTTCCGATGGAACAGGTCTTTCCGCGCGTCGCGCGCACCGACATTCCAGGCGTCTTCGCCCGCCAGGTGGGACGCGGACGCGTTGTCTATTTCCCGTTCGATATTGACCGAACGTTTTGGGAAGTGCTCGCCGCTGATCACGGGCTGGTGTTGAAGAACGCCGTCGCATGGGCGAGCAATGAAGAGCAGCCGCTGGCGGTGGAAGGACGCGGCGTGCTGGACGTCTCGCTCTGGATGCAGAAGGACTCCATCACCGCTCATCTCGTGAACCTGACCAACCCGATGATGATGAAAGGGCCGATCCGCGAAATCATCCCCGCGCCGCGGCAGCAGGTACGCATTCGCGTGCCGGACGGTCGCCGCGTCCGCAAAGCGCATTTCCTGGTCAGCGGAAAAACGCCGGTCTATCGTGAAGCCGGTGGCGTAGTAAGCCTGACAGTACCGTCCATTGATCTTCACGAAGTGATCGCCCTCGATCTCGCATAAAAGGAGTAAATATATGAAAGGGAATGTGAAACCAATACCAGACGGCTTCCACACCGTAACGCCGCGGATGTTCGTCAGAGGCGCGGCCGAGGCCATTGAGTTTTATAAACGGGCGTTCGGCGCAACTGAATTGGAACGCCACGCGGATCCAAGCGGGAAAATCGTTAACGCTGATATCAAGATTGGAGATTCTATTATCTCGCTGGCCGAAGAGTCGCCCGAATGGGGTAACCACAGCCCACAATCGCTCGAGGGCGCAACGACGGTCATGACCCTCAACGTCGAAGACGCCGATGCAGTGTGGAATCAGGCAATGTCGGCGGGTGCGAAGGTGATTTTTCCACTTGATGATCAGTTCTATGGATACCGCCAGGGCAGGCTGGCAGATCCATTCGGACACCTTTGGATTATCTCCACGCGGATTGAAGACGTGGCGCCGGAGGAGATGGAACGGCGCATGGAAGCCTGGATGAAGCGGCAGGATCTATAATTGGCGGACTTCCTGGGAGCGCAGGCATCCCTGCCTGCGGGTTTCCGGCAATGACCGACTGACCGAAGCAAGCAGGCAGGGATGCCTGCGCTCCCAGGAAGTTTGCCTTGATTCTTCGATGCGGTCTTTCGGGGAAACCAGGCAAACTGCCAGTTTGCCCTACCTTTTCTGAGGAGCTTATGACAAGGAAATGGCGCGTAGCCATTCTAGGGCTGGGACATTGGTATTCGGCCTACAATCTGGCCAGGGCGTTGCGGGAGTACCCGAAAGCCGAGTTGGCCGCGGTCGCTTGGCATAACAGCGCGCAATTGGCCGCCTTCACCGGCGACTTTCAGATTCCGGGCTACCACGATTATGGCGAGCTGCTGGAGCGGGAGGACATTGATCTCGTTCACATCGCGACGCCCGTGTCCGAGATGGCGGATTGCGCGATCAGGGCCGCGCGGGCAGGCAAGCACATGATCCTGGGTAAGCCTATGGCCATGACGATGGAAGAGGCGGATCAGATGGTGGAAGCCGTGGAGACGTCCGGCGTCAAATGCGTCGCCTTCCAGGGGACAAAGCGCCTGCGCTCGGGCGATCTGAAGGCGAGGATCGAGGCCGGGGAGATCGGAGAGATCATCCTGATGCATCAGACGGCGCGATGGTCTATTGCGGAAGACTGGTATCGCTCCGGGTCGCCCGGCTGGTTCGCTGACCCAAGGCAGACGCCGGGCGGAGCTTTTATAGACGAAGGAATTTACTGGCTCGATCAACTCAGGTGGCTGGCAGGAAGCGAAGTGGTACAAGTGGAAGCGAAGATGGCGAACCTGGTCCATCGTGACATAGAGGTGGAGGATTGGGGCATGGCGACCCTCACTTTTGCGAACGGAATCATCGCCACATTGGAAGCCGCCTGGACGATCAATGCGCCGCGTCTGACCGGCCCGTCGCCAAAGCAAAACTGCGTCCTCCGTTTAGAGTTGATCGGGACGCGGGGCGAAATCATTGATGAAGGGCTGCGCGTGCCGGGCAGGGCGGTGCTCGCGGCCGGAGCCTCCGGCTGGGTCTTTGAGCGAGAGGCTGGGGAGCCTTTCGGACCGCCTTCTCCATTCCCGTTGGATCATTTGATTGAATGCGTCGAGAGTGACCGCCAATCCGCGGCATCGATCCAGGAGGCGCGCAAATCATTCCGCGTGGCGCTGGCCGCGTATCAATCGGCGCGCGCGGGGCGACCGATCTCCCTTCAGTGGTGATCGGCGCTGAGGTTTGTCGCGTCGAGAGGCTGCTGACAATACTTGTAGCCGACCCAGATCAGGATCACACCTATGAACTCAGCGATGTAGAGCAATTCCGTATGTCCCATCCGGCTGCCCATCCCGCCAATGCCGGGCAGTAGCGCGCCTATGGCGATGAAGATATTGCCGATTGAAACCTGGCGCGATTCGGGATGGCCGAAGAAACGAATCGCCGAATAGATCGCGCCGCCGACCAGAAAAAGAGCCGCCATACTATTGATGAACGGCGACACTCGCCGGATTGACTGCCAGGCGAGCGCTTTGCCGCTGAGCAATTTCGGATCCACTAAGTCCATCCGCACGGGCGAAAGAATGACGAAGATTGAAGTGACGCTGACGGCGGCGAGCAGCAAAACAACGGCGATGTGCCCGGGGCGCCTGCCGAACAAAAGGTAGATCGTGCCGACGGCGAGCGGCGCGCCGCCCAGCAGCGCCCCGGCGATGTACCACGCCTTGAACAACGCCGATTGCCAGCCGAACAACGTGACCAGCGATTCGATCAATGTTCCCAGACCGTAAGTTCCGATCCCGATCCCCCACCATAGCAGATGATACGACTGCCGCTTCAGACGATAGCGCGCCAGAATCACCCAGGCGAAAGCGGCGGAAATGATGGTCGAAAGAATGGGCAGGTAAAGGCTCAATTCGACAAGTCGCGGCATTAGTTCTCCAGAATTTGATGTAACGTCCCCCTCGCCCGCGAGGATAGCCCTACAACTGTGGGGCGTCAAACCGGCGCGGTTCGTCAACTTCGGCCGCCTCGAAATATTACAGATTTTGTAATAAAATGGCGTTGTGGAGGCGGACATGACTGGACAGCAGTTGCGGGAAGCAAGAAAACTGAAAGGTTGGAATCAGCAGCAGGCGGCGCAGCGGCTCGGCGTGTCTCAAACCTACCTCTCCCTCTTGGAAAAAGGGAGACGGCGCGTGCCGGGGAAGTTGGCGGTCAAGGCCGTTAGCGTCTACGGATTGTCTGAGGCGCTGCTGCCCGTAACATCCGCACCGGATCAGTCCCCGGTCGCCGACGAAGGCAAACTCGCCTCGGAACTGGCGGCGCTCGGCTATCCCGGCCTGTCCCATCTCAAATCCGGGGGGAAGAAAAAGAATCCCGCGGAGTTGTTGCTTTCGGCGCTCGGCAATGACAATCTCGACAGCCGTCTGGTGGAAGCTCTGCCCTGGGTGGTGTTGAAGTTTCCGAACCTGAACTGGCATTGGCTCACCCAGGCGGCCAAGTTACGCGACCTGCAAAACAGACTTGGGTATGTTACCAATGTGGCGCGCAGGCTGGCCGAACTGCGCGGGGAACGCGAAAAGGCCGCGTTGTTGGCAACGGAAGTGAATCCCTGACCGAAGCGGAAAAAAAGTGGCTGCGAAAAAACCGTCCGCCGGAAGCCAGGCATTGGCGACTTTTGACGGACCTTAGCCCGGAGCGTCTCGACCATGCCGTCTGAACAAATTCCCGAACCTTGGGCGTCTCGACCTTGACCTGCTCAGGGATCGCTACCTGAAAGAACTGCGGCCGCTGCTCGGAAACCCGGAAAGGGAAGACCTGACGCTGCGATTGTGGGTAGAGGCGATTGAAGAAGATCGGCGCCGGCAGGACGCCGCCGGTTGACAATGTTCCGAATCAGGCGCCAATGCTTTAGAAGACGACTAGCGCTAGCTGACTCGGGGGCGACTCGCGGCGCCTGGAGACAGCGTTTAGAGTACCGGCTTGCGGCCGGAAAGGACTAAGCCCTTTTCGGCCGCAAGCCGGTACTCTAAACGCTGTTTCCCGAAGGTTCTGGTCGCCTACGAGCTTCAGCTAGCGCAAGTCGTTTAGAAAGCATAGTCCCAAAAAAAAGTGAACAAACAGCCCTTGGAAAGGAGTATAGCGCGATATGACTACCGCAAAAATTGATTCATCGACTTCTCAGCCGCAGCTCCGGTTGTGGCCTGGCGTGATTGCCGTGGCGCTGCAGTGGCTGATCTGGTTTGGCGTCACCGTCGTCGAGCCCGACGCCATGATGGGCGCGGTAATTGGCGCAGTCGCGTGCGCGTTGGCAATCCTCGTGTGGTGGTTGTTCTTCAGCCGGGCGCCATGGGCCGAGCGGCTGGGCGCCATCGCGCTGATAGTTATCTCGGTGGTTGTGACAAAGCGCGTCGTTCACCCGTCCATTGCGGGCGGAATGATGGGAATGATGTTGCCCATCTTCTCTCTCCCCGCCCTGAGCCTCGCGCTCGTCGTCGCGGCGGCGGCGGGCCGTCGTCTGTCCAGCGGACCGCGGCGAGCGGCGATGGTCGCCGCGATTCTTCTCGCGTGCGTCGTGTTCACGCTCATCCGAACTGGTGGCATCAGCGGCTATGGCGTTTCGGATCTCCACTGGCGGTGGACGCCGACTCCAGAGCAACGGCTCCTCGCCCAAGCCGCC
>WNGA01016603.1_pt1 | contig 18705 bp, 16 predicted proteins | sample 5400061 | NCBI WGS metagenome assembly WNGA01 (sample SAMN13153366, study PRJNA577476) | soil metagenome | isolation source: 100 cm soil or saprolite under grassland replicate 2 | place: USA:California | collected 2016-06-15 | reverse complement strand
CAATCCATTCAACACGGCGGACAATACGGTGCGAGGCGTTCTCTCCAACGTGCCGGAGGGGAGTGGATTGAGGAAATGGGATGAAGCCACGCAATCCTACCGCACCAACCTGTTCAGCCTGGGCCGTTGGTCCGACGAGTCGATGACCTTGAGACCCGGGGAAGGCGTCTTCTTCAGCAATTCGCTCGCCCAGTCTCTGAGTCTGTGCCTGACCGGCGAAATCCTGCAAGGCGACCTGAGCAACAGCATTCCCGCGGGGCAATCCATACGCAGCTCGATGGTGTCGCAGCGCGGGCTCATTCAGACGACGCTCGGCTATCTTCCGCAGGGCTCGGACACGGTCCAACTTTACACGAGCCCCAGTTGGCAGAATTACATCTTCGACGATTTTGATAACCAGTGGGTTCTCAATGGGGTGCCTGCCGAGCCGGTGCTGGAAGTTGGCGAAGCGGTGTCTATCATCTCGCAGAGCGCCAAATTCTGGCGGCGGCGATTTTTCGTCTGGCCTTGAGGTGGCGTTCACGCCGCTGCCCAAGCCCGCACCGTTTCCCCTGCGAACCAGGACAACTTCCGCGTGACACTTTCCCCGCGCCCGCGAGAGACTCCCCGCGTGCCTGACGCCATCAAGCTTTCCTCTCCCGACACGCGCGAGTTCTGGGAGATTCCAGTGCTCTTTGAGGACGAATACCTGCTGGCCCTCGACAAGCCCGCCGGCCTGCTCACTTCGCCCGACCGTTACGACCCCGAGAGGCCCAGCTTGATGAAACTCCTCCACGCCGCCATTGCCGCGGGCAAGCCGTGGGCGCGCACGCGCGGCCTGCGCTACCTGGCCAACGCCCACCGTTTGGAACTCGGGACCAGCGGCGTGATCCTGCTCGCAAAAACCAAAACCGTCCTTATCGCGCTGGCCAACCTCTTTGGCGCGGAGAAGCCACAGAAGACCTACGTCGCCCTCATCCAGGGCGCGCCCGCCGAAGAGAGGTTTGAAGTGGACGCCCCGCTCGCCCCGTTTCCCGGCCGGCCCGGCGTGATGCGCGTGGGCCCGCTCATCGCGGGCATCGCGCTGCACGCCGAGCAACTCGCGCTCGCCCATCCCGTCACCAGTGAGCCGCTGTCGATCACTGCGCCGTGGCCGAAAGACTTGACCGTAGCAGTGAAATATTTGAGGCGCTATGCGGCCCGCTGAGCAAGGAATCCTTCCGTGCTTGCCCCTCGCACGGCTTTGCCTAAACTGGCCATATGATTTCACGACTCATTGCGGCGCTATTCCTGGCTTCAGTTTGGTTCGTTTCGGCGGCGGACCAACAAGTTGGCTACAAGCGGACGGAAGACGTGCTCTACGGCCGGCGCCCGGGCATCGCGCTGACGCTCGATGTGTTCGAGCCGGAGAAGAAAAACGGCGCGGCCGTGTTCTTCATGGTCAGTGGCGGCTTTTTCTCCAGCCATGAGGCGATCAACGCAAAAATGTATTACCCGCTGCTGGAGCGGGGTTACACGGTGTTCGCTATCGTGCATGGATCGCAGCCGAAATACCAGATCCCGGAAATTACGCAGGACATCCATCGGGCGGTGCGTTACGTCCGGTATCATGCGCGGCGCTGGGGCGTGGACCCGGAGAAGTTCGGCATCACCGGCGGCAGCGCGGGCGGACATCTCTCCCTCACGATGGGCACGCAAGGCGCTCCGGGCAAGCCGGACGCGAAGGACCCGATCGACCGCGAGAGCAGCGCCGTGCAGGCCGTGGCGTGTTTCTTTCCGCCGACGGATTTCCTCAATTACGGCAAGCCCGGCGAGGACGCCGTGGGCGTGGGGATCCTGAAGCAGTACAAGCCGGCATTCGGAATGCAGTCGGAAACCGAAGAAGGGCGCCAGAAACTTGGGAAAGAGATTTCACCGATCAACTTCATCACAGCCAAGCTGCCCCCGACGTTGATTATCCACGGCGACGCGGACACTCTGGTGCCCATTCAACAGGCCGAATCCTTCGTGAAACGCGCCGAGGAAGCCGGCGCCGTCGCCAAACTCGTCACCAAGCCGGGCGCGGGTCACGGTTGGAAGGACGTGGCGCCCGACCAAAAGGCCATTGCCGACTGGTTCGACGAATATTTGCGCGGGATGAAGGCGAAGGAGTAACGTCATGCCCCTTTACGAGTTTCATTGCGGCAAGTGCGGCGCGGATTCCGAAATCCTCGTTCGCTCGACCAGGTGGAAGGGCGCCCAGTGCCCGAAGTGCGGCTCGACGAAGCTGACGAAGCAGTTCTCTTCGTTCGCCTCCACCGTGGCGGGCGGTGCGGCTGCGGGACCGGTCTGCATGGGCCAGACCAAATCGTGCGGGCTGTGCGGCACGGGCAAGCCGCACTCGCACTGATTTGACTGCTCCTGGCAAGTCCCTCCTCCCCGCCCTGGCGCGGCTTGAGCCGGATATTTCTTACGCGCTGTAGCCGCCGATGTGAGGAGAAACTACAGCCTGTGGCCGGGCATCTTCACCTTGACCCGGTAGGGCGAGGCTCCTGCCGAGCCGAAACTTCCGGTTTGATCACGGCTCGACAGGAGCCTCGCCCTACCGGCGTCATGGATATGCGGATTGAACCAACGCATATACGAATCCGCCTCCTCACGTCGGCGGCTACGGGCCTTGGGCGATCCATGCGAGCTATGAAACATCCAGCTTAAGTCCTCCCGGTTTCGGCCGAAAACCTGAATGAGGCTTCAGCCGAAGACCCATTGCTTTGGCCGGGCCGACAGCCTGTTGCCGAAAGCCGATGCTATGAGTTTTCAAAACAAACTTCGGATGCAGGGCGACCTGCCCTACAATCCCGCCGTGCCCGACCCGCTTCCGGACGCGCCCCCTGCCCCGCCGACCGCCGCGTACGCAGCCCCGGTCCAATCCACGGAGATTCTGTCCGAAAGCGAATCTGACATCGCCGCCAGCCTCGACGCGCAGCAACGCGAGGACGCCCGGGAGGAAAGCATTCCCCAGGCGGTTCTGGGCGGATTGGCGGCTGCGGCCCTGTGCATCGTGCTCGCAGGCGGCTTCGCGGCGCTCACGCATTTCTGGCACAAAGCGATGTCGGTGGGCATCGGGTTCGCCGTGGCGTGGGTCGTGAAACGGTTCGGGCGGGGCAATGACATTCGCTTTGGACTGATTGGCGCATTTTGCGCGCTGGTTGCCTGCGTGGGCGCCTATCATCTGGCGTGGGCATTCGTGCTGGCGGCGAGCGTGGACATGTCGATATTGGATTACATCAGCAGCATTGACGACTGGGGCGAATGGATGACGGAAATCCTCGGACCGTACGATTTGTTCTTCTACGCCGTCGCGACGTACTGCGGCTACAAGTACTCCTACGACGCGGTGGCGGATAAGTATTGAAGCGGCACCTCGTAGTATTCGAGGGCCCACTCCTGCATGTATCGGACGCGCGTCGGCCGGATGCGGTAGACGATCAACTCCGGGTTGTCGATCGTGCCCAGATACTGGCGCAGCAGCGGATTCGCCTCCCAAATCTCCCTCAGCAGCGCCGGTTCGGCCAGCACCTCGGCCACGCCGGTGAGGCGCACCTGGTTATGCCCGTCATCCAAATAGCAGAGTTCCACTTTCGGATTGGCGGCAATCTCGCCGGTTTTGTGGTAGGCGCGCAAGTTCGCCACGTAGACTGTGAAACCGTTCACGCGCACGGGTGACACAGGACGCAACCGTGGCTGATCGCCATCCATCGTGGCGAGATACGGGAAACGGTCGGCCCGGAGGACATCGAGCGCCAGGCGGACGAGTTGATCGGGCGCGATTGGCCGTGGTGTGGGTTTGGGCATGCGCGGACTGTAGCGCAGTCTGCAAGCGCGACCAAGGCCCGGGAGGGATGGCGCGCTGGAGGAGTGGAGGAGTGGAGTAGTGGAGTGCTGCCGTTCTGATGACTCCATTACTCCATCACTCCATCACTCCAATACTCCATCAGCCCGCCACTCCGTCGGTCCGAACTCAAGCCGCCGATTTCGAGTTGCCAGACACGCGGCTTTGGAGCAAATAGGATAACGAAGTTCCGCGCAACCGTGTGATCGAACGCTAAGCCCGGTCCGCGCGGCTCCGATAAACCAGTCATGGCACGATTGAACCTGCACCGTTGTTGGCGAGTGGCCTCGACAGCCGCCCGACCAGTGCTGCTCGGCGCCCTTGGCGCCGCGTGTTTCGCCTGGCCCGCCTTCGCGGCGCAGGATGAAGAGGACGATCAGCCGGACCTCAACGCCCTTCGTGCCAAGGCCGAAGCGGGCAACGTGAAGGCCCAGACGCGGCTGGCCGATTTCTGCATCGCGTCGGACGATTTCACCAACGCGGTGCTCTGGTATCGCAAGGCCGCGGAACGGGACGACGTGACGGCGCAGCTCTCTCTGGCCTCGCTGCTCATGGCCGGGCGCGGGGCGGCGAAGAATCCGCAGGAGGCCGCCAAGTGGCTCCGGGCCGCCGCCGACCGCATCGAAGGAAAAAAAACAATCGCCGCGGAGAGTCCTGCCGCGGTCCAGACCAACACGGCGCCGGCTTCTCCGCCGGCCGCCATTGTGATCACCCGCACGAACACCCCCACCACCACGAACGCGCCGCCCCTGGTTCCTGCCCGGGCGACCAACGCCGTCGCCAGAGTTGTCCCTTCGACCAATTTCACGCGCGTACCCCGCGCCGACGTGCCGCACCTGGTCGAACCGAAGCTCCAGGACACTCAGCCTGTGTTGCGTCCGCCCGGTGAAGCGAGGTGAGTGCCATCAGTAGTCAGTAATCAGTAATCAGTATTCAGTTTTCAGTATCCAGTGAATCCTCGGGCGTCGCTCGACCGAAATTCTGAACACTGATTACTGATTACTTCTCCACCCCGGCCGCGTCCCCACTTTCCCGATTGACGCGCCCGGCTGGTTTGCAATCCACTCAGCCCCGTGAATCCACACTGGCGCCTACGAATCATTCCCGGTCTCGCTCTCCTTCTCGCCGCAAGCTCGGCGCGCGCGGATGTCAAGCTCCACGGCCTTTTCTCGGATCACATGGTCCTCCAGCGCGACATCGCCGCGCCCATTTGGGGCCGGGCGGACGACGGCGAGCAAATCACGGTCGAATTTCGTGGCCGCAAGGTCACGACCAAGGCGGCTGGCGGACGGTGGATGGCCCGGCTCCCGAAGCTCGACGCCGGCGGCCCGGACAAGCTGACCGTGACGGGCAAGAATTCCATCGCGCTCGACGGCGTGATGGTCGGCGAAGTCTGGATCGCCAGCGGCCAGTCCAATATGGAATGGCCGATGCGCGCTACATACGACGCGACGAACGAAGTCGCAAAAGCCACCGACGCGCTCGTCCGCCTCTACACCGTTCCAAAGCTCAAATCCGGCACGCCGGTGGACAACGTTCCGTCCGCCTGGCAGCCCTGCTCGCCGGCCAGTGTGTCGAACTTCTCCGCCGTGGCCTACTACTTTGCGCGCGACCTTCAGAAGGCCCTGGGGGTGCCGGTCGGCATCATTCACACCTCGTGGGGCGGCTCCCCGTGCGAAGTGTGGATTCGGGAAGAGGTGCTCACCTCGAATCCCGGTTATCGGCGGGACATTCTTGGCGCCTATTCCGAGGAACTCCAGCGCGCTCAGCCCGCCATCGACGCGTGGGAGAAGGAGAAAGCCGAAGCCGAAGCAGCGAAAAAGCCGTTTAACAAGCTCCGCCCCGGCCCCTGGAAGCCGAGCGAACTCTACAACGGCATGATTGCCCCGCTCGTCCCTTACGCCATCAAGGGCGCCATCTGGTATCAAGGCGAGTCTAACGCCGGACGCGCCCACCAGTATCGCACGCTCATGGCGGACATGATCTCGAATTGGCGCCACGACTGGAAGCAAGGCGACTTCACCTTCCTCCAAGTCCAGCTTGCGCCGTTCAAGGCCTACAAGGAACAGCCCGACGAGAGCGATTGGGCTGAGCTTCGCGAGGCGCAGGTTCACGTCAGCAAAGTGCTCCCGAAGGCGGGCATCGCCGTCATCACCGACGTGGGTGACCAAAAGGACATCCATCCGAATAGGAAGGAACCTGTCGGCGCCCGCCTGGCGCTGGCCGCGCGGCGCATCGCCTACGGCGAGAAGGTCCCTTGTTGCGGGCCGACTTATCACTCCGTGAAGATCAAGGACGGTGAGGCGATCCTCAGCTTCGACCATATCGGCGCCGGTCTCGAAGCCCGCTCCCTTCCACCGCGCGCCGGCGACACGAACGCTCGTCCCACGCTGCTCTACAACGCGGCGACCGGTCACCTGGTGCAGCCGCTCGTGGGCTTCTCGATTTGCGGCGAAGATCGAAAATTCGTCTGGGCCGGCGCGCGGATCGTCGGCGACAAGGTCGTCGTCAGCAGTGACCAGGTCGCCAAACCGGTCGCCGTTCGCTTCGGCTGGGCGGATTTTCCGGTCGTCAACTTGTGGAACTCGGATGGTCTCCCGGCCTCGCCGTTCCGCACGGACGACTTCCCGAGGATCACCGCGCCCAAGGCGGCGGAAGTCCCCGTGAAACGTAAAACGTAATTCCGATTCGGACGCTCGAACTGGCCCGCGACTTCCTCACCCAGCTTACGTTTCACGTTTTACGTTTTACGCCTCGTGTTTTCCACGGTTCACTTCAGCCGCGCATGGACTCGACCCGCACAACACTAATTTCAGTGGTGGGCTTCGGCGCATTGCTTTTCTCCAGCGGATGCGAGACTTCCAAACCGGCCCAAATGCCATTGAGCGCGCCCTCGATGGCACTGATTCAGTCCGAGTTCATCTACGAAACCGCCCCGTTTCCTTCCTGTCACGCTTCCACCATCGCGGAAACGGCCGATGGTCTCGTCGCCGCGTGGTTCGGAGGCCAGCACGAGAAGAATCCCGACGTCGGCATCTGGGCCGCCCGCCGCGACACCAAAGGCTGGACTGCGCCCGTCGAAGTCGCCAATGGCGTGCAGGACAACCAGACTCGTCTTCCATGTTGGAACCCGGTCCTCTTCCAGCCCAAGGATGGCCCGTTGCTGCTCTTTTACAAAGTCGGCCCCAGCCCCTCGAGCTGGTGGGGCATGCTCATCACTTCGGCGGATGGCGGCAAGACCTGGGGTGCGCCCCGCCGCCTCCCTGACAGCATCTTAGGACCAATTAAAAACAAACCCATCGCGCTCCGGGACGGCACGTTGCTCTGCCCCTCCAGCACCGAGCACGACGGCTGGCGCGTCCACCTCGAACGCACCTCCGACCTCGGGGCGACCTGGACGAAGACCGGCCCGCTCAATTCCGCGCAGGAATTTGGCGCCATCCAGCCTACCGTTTTGTTCCACCCAAACAACCGTCTCCAAATCCTCTGCCGCAGCCGTCAGAACGTCGTCACCGAATGTTGGTCAAACGATGACGGCAAGACCTGGGGCGCGATGAAGGCCACCAGCCTGCCGAATCCCAACTCAGGCATCGACGCCGTGACCCTTCGCGACGGCCGCCACCTGCTCGTCTACAACCCGAATCGGAAAGGTGGCGACGATCGCACGCCGCTCGTCCTCGGCCTGTCGGCCGACGGTAAATCGTGGAGGCAGGTGGCCACCCTCGAAGACCAGCCTGGCGAGTATTCCTATCCGGCAATTATCCAGACCCGCGATGGCCTGGCGCACATTACCTACACCTGGAAGCGGCAGCGAGTGCGGCATGTTGTGGTGGATCCGGCGAAGTTGGAGGGAAAGACGCCGTAGCGCGGGGGGGGTGAAGTGGCTGCCTCGTGCGTGATGCGTGATGTGTGTTGCGGGAAAGCCGGCGACGAAGGCTCGAGAAGCGGCGCACGCCTGCGCCGGATTGACGGATGAGAATATTTTACGCGGATTATCGAACTAGCGAGAATGTCTCCTGCGATGCAGCTGTTGAACTTAGCTTCAGCGAATCGCGCCGGATCTTGAACCGGATAGTCTCCGGCCGTGGGTTTATCGGGGTCATTTTACATTCGGGCGTGACTCTCCAGTTCTACCAAGATGATTCGGAGCTTTCCGTTGAGATGGTGGACAGTAACGCCCGGCGGATTGACCAAGCCAAGATCAACCTTCCGCTGGCAGAATCTGCTCTTGAAGCTGCGTTTGGAGGAGGCGACGTTCGAGCGAAGTTGAACGAATCCTTCGTCAAATGGGAACGATCTGTCATTCCCGATTAAGATAAGCACCTCCACGCACCACGCGTCACACATCACGCACTTTCACCTTTGCACCTCCCTCGCCACCCTGCATCATCCGCAGCCGTGACACACGAACCGATCCTTTCCCTCGACCTGCCCGGTTTCACGAAACTCAAAAGCGGCAAGGTCCGCGAGATTTTCGACCTTGGCGATGCGTTCCTGTTGGTCGCCACCGACCGAATCAGCGCGTTCGACTGCGTGATGCCCAACGGCATCCCGCGCAAAGGCGAAGTGCTCACGCAGCTCTCGCACTTCTGGTTCGAGCGCAGCGCGGGTTGGATGCCGAACCATCTGCTGGCCCGCGCCACCGACCCGCTGCCCGCCAGACTCCAGCCCTTCGCCGCCCAGTTGGCCCGGCGGAGCATGATTGTGAAAAAGGCCAGTCCGCTCGCCATCGAATGCGTCGTGCGCGGCTACCTTGCCGGCAGCGGCTGGAAGGAATACCAGAAGTCCCGCACCGTCTGCGGCCTCGCGCTGCCGGCCGGGCTGTTGGAATCTTCAGGCGCGCGAGTTCAGCCTGCGTCTTTACTCGGACGCCCGCGCCTACGCCCGCGAGCGCGGCATCCTCATCGCCGATACGAAGTTCGAGTTCGGACTGTTCGACGGGCAGCTCATCCTCATCGATGAAGTCCTCACGCCCGACTCCTCGCGCTTCTGGCCCGCAGACCAGTATAGGCCCGGGCGCGGCCAGCCGAGTTTCGACAAGCAGTTCGTGCGCGACTACCTCGAAACGCTCTCGTGGGACAAAAACCCGCCCGCGCCCGCGCTCCCCGCCGACGTGGTCGCCAGGACTTCCGCGAAGTACGTCGAGGCGTACGAACGGATCACGGGACGGCGGCTGGATGCCTAACCTGAGCACGACAAAGTTCAAAGTTCGAAGCTCGAAGTTCAACAGAAGTTCCAATGCGAAAGCGCCAATTTCCAGCCATCCGCGACGGCCTGCCTTTGGAACTGGAGCCTTGGCCTTGAGATTTATTTTAAACTTTGAACTTCGAACTTTGAATTTCCACCGAACCCCGCATGACGCCGGCACTTTTCTTCACTTCGCCGCGGCCGGCGGTCGTGGATTTGCCCCATCTCATCACGGCGATGGACGCGGAGTTGATTGGCCAGGTGGCCCATCTGACCAAAAGCAAACCCGGTCTCTGGGGATTGTCCGCGCCCTACGACGAAAACGACGTGTTCGACCCATGGCGCGAGACGGCCCCGTTCCGCCAGTGGGAACTGCCCTCCAACCAGGGCGAGTTGCTCGCTCTCGGCCGCTTCGCCGCCGAGGCGCTCTTTGGCACCAAGGCCATCCTGCTCGACTCTGCCATCGACGAAGCCGCGGTGCTCCCGCTGACGGACGTGCGCGGTCAGCGCCGCGACAACGGCGGGTTTTACGTCGAGGGTCTGCACGACCTGCCGGCCCTGCCACAGTTGCTGAAATTGACCCGCTGGTCACTGTCCGCCTGGCGGATGAATCGTTGCTCCCGCGCCTCCAGCAACGCCTCGAAGCCGCCCGCCGGATGCGCCGCGACGTGGAGCAGGCCAAACGCAACGAGCGCGAGCCGGCTTGAGGCAATCTCGTGCAGGCACTCGTCGAGGACTTCATCCAGCACCTGCGCAACGAGCGCGGCCACTCGGAGAACACGCAGCAAACCTACTTTGGACTCCTCAAAAGCTTTACTGCTTGGGCAAGTCGCGAAGGGATCAACGACTGGCGTCAAGTCCAGCTTCCGCATCTGTTGAAGTTCCTCCAATCCGAGCGCACGCGCCGCCTGGCGCACGAACCAGAGGAAAGCCCCCGCCGCCTCAGCGGCCAGAGCCTTTATCTGGAGATCGCCGCGCTGCGCGCCTTCTATCGCTACACGGAGAACGAGAAGCTGCTGCCGGCCAATGTGGCCGAGCATCTCTCGATGCCGCGCCGGTGGAAACGCCTGCCCAAGGACCTGACCAATGAGGAAATGGATCGGCTGCTCAAACCGATCCTGCCCGAGACGCCCGCCGGCCTGTGCGACCAGGCCCTCCTCGAACTCGCCTACTCCTCCGGCTTGCGCATTTCCGAGTTGAGGCACCTGCGGCTGGAGCAGCTCCATCTGGATGCCGGCTTTATCAGCGTCATCGGCAAGGGCAACAAGGAACGCGTCGTGCCAGTGGGACGACTCGCGGCCGAGGCGTTGGACCACTACCTGAATTCGGGCCGGCCCAAACTCGTTACGCCGCGCACGCCCGCCAACGTCTTCCTCTCGAAACGCGGCACCGCCTTCTCGCGAGTCGCTTTGTGGAAACGGATCAAGGCGCGCGTGAGGCTCGCCGGCATCCCTCGCAACGTGACCCCGCACATGCTCCGGCACAGCTTCGCCACGCACATGCTCGAGCACGGCGCCGACCTGCGCGTCATCCAGGAACTCCTCGGCCATACCAGCATCAGCACGACGGAAATCTACACGCACGTGGGCGGCAGCCGATTGCGCGACGTGCACCGGCAGTTCCATCCCAGAAAGTAACGTCAAAAAACTTGCTGCCCCGCCCGCTCCGTTCGGCCACAATCCAATCCATGTTGTCCAAAGCCTTTCTCTATTCAGGCCGCACCCCGGCGCGGCCGTTGGAACTGCGCGCCGGACCCCTTTCAATGCGGTTCGAGCCGGACTCGGCCTTCCTCCGGCACATTCGGCTCGGCGATCACGAAGTCGTCCGCGCCCTCTACGCGGCGGTGCGGCACGAGGACTGGTCGACCGTTCCGCCGCTAATCACGATTCGGGAGCGGGAAATCCAGTCCGACTCCTTCCGACTCGTGTTCGAGGCCCGCTGCCGGCTCGGCCCGGTGGATTACGCCTGGCAGGGCGTGATGACGGGCGAGCCGTCCGGGCGGATTCGCTTCAAATTCGATGGCCAGGCGAATTCGGATTTTCGGCGCAACCGCATCGGCATTTGCATCCTGCATCCCATTCTCGAATGTGCCGGCAAGCCAGTGGCCGTCGAGCACGTCGACGGCACGACCGAGCAGGGCAATTTCCCGCGCGACATTTCGCCGCACCAGCCGTTCTTCGATATCCGCGGGCTGGCGTACGAGGTGGCGGCCACGGGCATCACGGCGCGGCTCGAGATGGAAGGCGACACCTTCGAGATGGAAGACCAGCGCAACTGGACCGACGCCTCGTTCAAGACTTATTGCACTCCTCTCGCCCTCCCGCTGCCCCAGCCGGTCAAGGCCGGAGACCGCGTGCAACAATCCGTGACGCTAAGCCTTGAGGGCAACGTGCGCCCGATCCTGCCGGTGAACATCGGCCGGCCCCCGCAGCTTTCCATCGCCACGACTCCCGTCGTCGCACTGCCGCCGCTCGGTTTGTGCGTGGCCAGCCACCGCCGCCCGCTCAGCGCTCGCGAAGTCGAACGACTCCGGGCGCTCAAATTGTCGCACCTGCGGGTGGACGTGCGGCTGGACGATCCGGCACATCCGAAGCTTCTCGAACAAGCCGCTGCCGAAGCCAACGCGCTGGGCTGCGGCCTGCACGTGGCCCTGGGGCTCTGTGAGCACACAGAAAGGCTGCTGCCGGATTTCCTGCGAAACCTCGAACGGGTGCGGCCCAAGGTACTTCTCTGGATCATTCTCCATGACTCCGAAAACCCCGCCAGTGAGCGCACGGTGCAACAGGTCCGGCCTGCCCTCCAACAGTACGCCCCAACCATTCTGTTCGCCGCCGGCACGCGCGATTTCTTCGCGGAGTCGAACCGTGTGCGGCTTCAGGCGGGCGCGGCGTCGAGCCTCTGTTACTCGAGCAATCCACAGGTCCACGCCTTCGACAACACGACGCTGGTCGAGAACCTTGCCGGGCTGGTTTCCAACGTCGAAAGCGCGCGGCACCTCACTCCCCGGCCGGTGGTCGTCTCTCCGATCACGCTGCGCATCCGGGCCAACGAACGCGCCGAGGACGAGCGGCCCGGAGCGCTGGCGAGCCTGCCGTCCGACGTGGATCCGCGCCAACTCTCGCTCTTCGCCGCCGGGTGGACGCTCGGCAGCATCGCCAGGCTGGCCGCCACCAGTTTCGTTCACAGCCTGACCTACTACGAAACCACCGGCTGGCGCGGGCTGATGGAAACCGACGCCGGATCGACCCTGCCCGCCGAGTTCCCAAGCGAACCTGGAGCCGTCTTTCCGATGTATCATGTTTTTGCCGACATCGCGGAGTTCGGCGCCCGGCAACTCTACCCGACGCACTCCACGCATCCGCTGCTGGCTGAAGGGCTCACGTTGTTCGATGCGCAAGGCCGGCGCCGAATCCTCGCGGCCAACCTCACGGGCGACCCGCAGGAACTCAAAATCAAAACCGGCTCCTGCACGGCCCGCGTCCGTTACCTTGACGAAACCACCGCCGAACAAGCCGTGCGCCAGCCGGAGGAATTCCGAAAGCGCCCGGGCGAGGAACAATCCTCCGTCTCCGGCAAGATCGAGTTGAAGCTCCTGCCCTTCGCAGTGGGGCGTGTGGACATCGGGTAAGGTCCAGATTTGAAATCTGAGATTTGAGATGTGAAATTTGAAATTTGAAATCTGAAATCTGAAATTGAAGCGCCGAAGTGCCAGTGCCACGCTGCGATAGATCAACGCATGAACGGCTAACCGATTCCACACCCTGACTCGTGCCCCAAATTCCCATCATCATGCCGCAGCTTGGCGAGTCCATCGCCGAGGCCGCCGTCATTAGCCTGCTGGTCCAACCCGGTGCCAGCGTCGAGGCCGACCAGGACGTGCTCGAAGTGGAGACGAACAAAGCGACGATGAACGTCACCGCGCCGTGCCGCGGCAAAGTCGCTAAACTCCTCGTGAAGCTCAACGAGAGTTATCCCGTCGGGGCGGTGCTCGGATACGTCGACGCCACCGCTGCGGACGCCGAGCGCCTGGGCCTCGACAAGCCGTCGCCGGAGTCGTCCGCCGCAAGCTCTGAAGCCGCCCCGATGGTTGAGGCGAAACCCGGCAACGGCCCGCCCAGACAAGGCGTCGAGCCGACCGTGCGAGGCCTCCCGGTGCCGGCACATGCCGCCGGCGCCAGCTACATGTCGCCGCGCATGAAGGCGCGAATGAACGAGTTGGGCTTGCACGCCGCCGACCTGGCCGGGCTTGCCGGCAGCGGCGCCGCGGGCCGCGTGACCATCCAGGATTTCGAGAAATTCATAGCCCACCTCGAGAAGGACAAGCTCACTCCCGCTTCCACGATGCGCGTTGCCGTGGCTGACGCCATGCGCCGGAGCTGGACCCGGCCCCTGGCAACCGTGGCGTTGCCCGTCGTCCTGGACGCCATGCTCGCGCATCGCAAGGCCAGCAACCCCAAACCCGGCCCGGCCCTCTACGCGCTGCGTGCGCTGGCCATCGCACTATCAGAAAACAGCGCGCCAGCCGGCCGGCTGATCGGCAATCACATCGTTCACCCCAAGGCCATCGACGTCGGATTTGCCGTCGAAGCGGAGGACGGCGTGCTCGTTCCCGTGTTGCGCACGGTGGACAAACGTCCGCTCAAAGAACTCGTCGACCCGTACAACAAGCTGGTGGATCTGGCCCGCCAGCGCCGATTGCCAACCGAGGCCACCGGAGGGTCCATTGCCACGGTGACGAACTTCGGGACGTTCGGCCTCACCTGGGCGACGCCGATTCCGCTCCCGGAGCAAACCCTCGTGCTCGGCATGGGTGCGGGCCGCATGGCGCCGAACTGGGATCCACAGCAAGGCCAATTCGTGCCGGTGACGGAAGGCAACCTGACGCTCAGCTTCGACCACCGCGTGCTCGACGGCGGCGCCGCCGGCCGGCTGCTGGCGCGCATCGGCGCGCTTATGGGCACGCCGGAGAAGTTGTGAAATCGTGAACAGCCATCGCGGCCATCGCGGGTGTTGACAAAACCCGGCGGTTTCCCAATCTTTTCGGCTTCTTGAGTGCCTCGGTAGCTCAGTTGGTAGAGCAGTTGACTCTTAATCAATTGGTCCTAGGTTCGAGTCCTAGCCGGGGTACCACTTTTTTGGGGGATTCGAGGGTTTCTTCCGGTAAGCGCCGCGACGGGAGCCGTTCTCCCGGTCAGTGAGTTTCGAGCACGCCATAGAAGCGGTGCGGCGTGTTGCTCGCGTTGGTGTCCACGAAGTTGAACAGGTTGGTTGGCAGCACGTTGGTCACGAGGCTTTGCCAGGTGACGGGATTGGTCCCCGCAAGGTTAGTGGTGAATTGAAAAATGTTGGTTTTGCCCGGCACAATTCCGTTCGCGGTGAATTGCATCCATTTGTTGGTGGTGAACGCGGGCGCGGACAACTGAATTCTGGGCTTGAACAAATCGCTGAGGTTCGTCCCGCTCTTCGCCGCGTAGAGCAAGGGCACATGGAAGATCTCCTGAAGGGTGCGAAAGGTGGCGGTGTGATCGAGCCGGTTGGTCATGCGGTAACCGCCGCCCTTGGCCAAGGCCGACAGCACGATGGTGCCGAATGGGCCGGCGACGTTGCCGGTGCCTTCGTCCCAGGTGATGATGATCGCGCCGTTGTTACTGTAGGCCTGCGAGTTCATGATCCTGGGGATCTCGCTCGCGAGCCAGGTATCGCCGGTCAGGATGCGGTTGGCGGGGCAGCCTGTGCCGCCGTGCATGCAGTTACACAGATTGGGCGTGATGAAATTGTAACGGGCCACGGTGTTGTTGGTCAGGTCGCGAGCCAGTTCCGTGTAAGGCCGGATGTGGTTGGTGCAATTCGTGGCGTTGAGATAGATATCGTCAAAATAGACAAATGGGTTGTGGTAGGCCGCGTAAAGCCCGCTGCTGGCCGTCGGGCAGGTCGTGCCGCTGATGTTCTCCTGGTAGGCCTTCCACGAGATGCCCGCGTTTTGAAGTTGGATGACCAGATGGTTTGTGGTGTTGAAGTGGTGTGAGGCCGGGTCGTTGCTGTCGGTCGCGAGGCCCCAATTCGTGCCCGATTCGAGCCAGAGATATTGCGGCAGGCTCCCGAAGGTTCCCGGCACGATGAACATGTTGCAGGCGTAAGAGGATTGCGGGAGCAGGACGTTCTGGATGTACGGCGCACTGGTGCCGTTCACAATGTCGGGCCAACTGACGTTCTCCATGAGAATGAGGAACAGGGTCTGGATATTGGTGTGGCTGCTGGCCTGCGCGCGAGAGCAGCCGCAGGCCACCATCGTGAGCGCGAGAATGAATCGAGTCAGGCATTGCATAGCGGCTCCATAAGGCGGCACGATGGCAGGAGTCTCGCACCGGCGGTGGTCGCGTCAAGCCGTGCGCCTTGCGAAAAACCAGCCCCCAGGTGACTCACGGCAAAGTATTACCGGAGGCGGAGGACCGTCAGGTCTTCGTTGACTCACGATTCAGGTTAACGAGTGCAGCCAGGACGGAGCCAATTGCAGTCGTTTGGATGTTGACGTTTCCCCCGGTTTCGGCGAGGATTCGATTGAGCCGAGAAGTCGATGTTATGAAGCGGCCCAACCCTTCCACGGCGCTCGTGGCCATCGCGAACCTGGCTTTGCTGGTTTGCTTCGCGAAGGGCGTCGTTGCGCAAGAAATCCCCAGGCCCTCAGCGCCGGCTGTCCCCCCGGCCGAGCCTTCCGTGCCGGCGGTTCAACTACCTGAAGGGGCTGCAGACATTCTGAAGCTCACACGAAGCAAGGTTCCCGACGATGTCACCGTCGCGTTCATCGAGGGTTCTGGACGCCAGTTCAAATTGACTGCTACTCAGATCCTCGATCTACGCAAGGAAGGCGTGTCCGATCGGGTTCTCGTCGCCATGCTGAGGCCACCATCGAGGCCCTCCATTGCCGCACCGGCGCCCCAGACGGAGCCGGCGCCACCAGCGGCCCTTGCCCCGTCGCCCACGCCATTCTACGGTGCCGCGCAATCCGACGCGGCAAACGCGCCGCAGCCAGTTTACATGGCTCCAGGCTCCGCGCCGTACTCCTACGCTTCATATCCTTACTACTCGTACGCCTCATATCCTTGTTACGGGTACGGCTATCCGGCATGTTCGCTGGGTTTCTCCTTTGGGACCGGCTGCGGCTATTATGGAGGTTACTACTGCGGCAACGGTTATTATTACTATCCCGGCAGGGGCTACTACCATTACGGCAGCGGTTACCATTACGGCAGCGGTTACCATCACAGTAGCGGCTACCGTCAGGGCTATAGTTCCCAAGGCAGCGCTCACCACTCCGTTGGCGGAGCCCCGGCGATGGCCGGGAAAAACGCCGCGTATGCTGGTGGCGGCGGCTCGACCCGAAACTTTGCCAGCGGCAACAGCCCCGTCAGTGGCAATCCGAGCGGCGGCAGTATGTCCCGTGTCACTCACGCAAACGCACCCGGCCCCGCTCAAATGCGAGCATCTGTCGTCCCTCGTCCGAGCTTTTCCAGCGCCCCGGGTGCGAACGCTAGCGCGGTTCGTCCGATCTTCGCCAGCGCCCCTCGTCCGAGCTTCGCCAGCGCCCCTCGTGCGAGCTTTTCCGGTGCCGCTCGTGCGAGCTTCTCCGGCGCGGGGTCACGCGGTGGTGGTGGCAGATACCGTTAATCCGGCAGGCACTACGCTTCTTTTTTCCAATACCCTCGGTCCTGCGGAATTCAAATCTTCATCCCGTGCGGGATCGAGCCGCCCTTGGGCACGATCACGATGCCGTCGCGGATCAGGTACAAGGGGTGATCCAGGTTGTCGGGCTTGCCTTCGGGGGTGATCACCACATTGTCCCCGATGCGCGCATTCTTGTCGATGATGGCGTTCTCGATGTGCGCGTTCTGGCCGATGCCAATCCGCGGTTTGCCCACCAGCTCGTTCTCCATGATGCTCGAGTGGCTCTCGTAGTAGTCGCTGCCCATGCAGACCACCCGGTGCAGTTCGCTGCCGTTGCCGACCAGGCTGCGGATACCAATGACCGAGTGGCCAATGTTCGCATGGTTGATGATGCAGCCGTCGCAGATGACCGCGTGGTCGATCTGCGCTCCGTTGATCTTGGAGCCTGGCAGAAAGCGCGGGCGGGAGAAAATCGGCGACACCATGTCGAAGAAATTGAACCGGGGCAGCTCGGCCGTGGCATCGAGGTTGGCCTCGAAAAAGGAGCGGATGGTGCCGATGTCCTCCCAGTAGCCCTGGTAGACGTAGGAAAAGACACGGCGCTCGGCAATGGCGCCGGGGATGATGTGTTTGCCGAAGTCGGCGTGTGCGTTGTCGAGCTCCTTGACGAGCACGTCGCGGTTGAACAGATAGATGCCCATCGACGCGAGGTAGAACTCCTCTTCGCCTTCGATGTCGAGTTTGCCGTAGGCGTTGGGGTCGAGCTTGAGCGTATCGAGCACCGCGGGATCCTTCGGCTTCTCAACGAAACGGGTGATGCGCCTTTCGGGATTGATCTCCATGATGCCGAGCGATTGCGCGGCGTCGCGGGAGACTGGAATTGTGGCGATGGTCAGGTCGGCGTAGGTCTCAATGTGCTGGGAGATGATTCGCCGGAAGTCCATCCGGTAAAGCTGGTCGCCGGAGAGGATCAGCAAATGTTCCCAGTCGTGGTTGAGCAGGTGAGCCAGGTTCTTTCGCACAGCGTCGGCGGTGCCCTGGTACCACGAGGTGTCGGTAAAGGTCTGTTCGGCCGCGAGAATCTCGACGAAGCCGCCGGTGAAATGATCGAACTTGTACGATTGCGAGATGTGACGGTGGAGCGAGGCCGAATTGAACTGGGTCAGCACGTAGATGCGGCGGAGATTCGAGTTGATGCAATTGGAAATCGGGATGTCCACCAACCGGTACTTTCCGGCCAGGGGCACGGCCGGTTTCGACCGCTCGCGGGTGAGCGGAAAGAGCCGCTTGCCCTGCCCGCCCCCCATCACAACCGAGAGCACGTTGCCGGTGTTGGGCGACATTCGTCTGGCCTGCATCATACGTGAGTCCTTTCTTGAGAGTGGCAGCGGCCTCTCTATAACCTGCCCTCCTCATGCAGGGCAAGCGGCAACCGATAAAAGCGGGGGACCGGCAGTGATGGAGTGATGGAGTGTTGGAGTGATGGAGTGATGGAGGGCGTCTCCTGGCCCAATACTCCAGCACTCCAACACCCCATCCTTCAGGACTCCAACACCCCATTCCCGCGTTCTGGCCTATGTGCGGCATCATTGGCTACGTTGGCAAACGGCAGGCAGCGCCGATCCTTCTCGAAGGACTTCGGCGATTGGAGTACCGTGGCTACGACAGCGCGGGGCTGACCGTGCTGGACGAAGTCCAGTTTCGCACGTTCAAGAAGAAGGGCAGGATTGATGAAGGCCTGGGCCACCTGCTCGACTCGCGGCCAGCTCAAGGCCCGACTGGAATCGGCCACACGCGCTGGGCCACTCACGGCGCGCCGAGCGACGAGAATTCCCATCCGCACTGCGATCAAAGCGGGCGCATTGCGGTCGTTCACAATGGGGTCATCGAGAATTTCGAGCGGCTCAAGGAACGGTTGAAAGCGCACCAGTTCTGTTCGACGACCGATACCGAGGTGCTTGCTCACCTGATCGGTGTGCACTACGAACGGATGTTGAAGAGCGCCG
>WNGA01005895.1_pt1 | contig 18705 bp, 16 predicted proteins | sample 5400061 | NCBI WGS metagenome assembly WNGA01 (sample SAMN13153366, study PRJNA577476) | soil metagenome | isolation source: 100 cm soil or saprolite under grassland replicate 2 | place: USA:California | collected 2016-06-15 | reverse complement strand
GCGGCGAGTATCCGTCGTGGTCACCGGACGGCACCCGGATCGCCTTCAACTCGAATCTGACCGGCGACCATCTCATGTTCGTGGCGGAGGTCGACGGCTCGAAGGTAGTGGGACCTGTCGGCGCTGGAGAGGGGTGGCAGGTCGACTGGTCGCCCGACGGGCGGTCCATCCTGTTCACGTCGCATCGCGACTACCCGGACCCCAAGCACAGGGACCTGTATGTGATGCGTCCCAACGGCTCGGACGTGCGGAGGCTGACGTACCAGGGCGCGGAAGCCCCGGCGTGGTCGCCGGACGGCCAGCACATCGTGTTCTCCTACGGGGGCCTGTTCGTCATCAATGCGGACGGCACGGGCGTGACGCCCCTCCCGACCGGCGTCGGAGAGACCGAGCTGCCCGACTGGACCGGGTGAGGCGGCGGCGTGCCCGGGCATCGTCTCGTCCGATTCGTACGCGGGCCGGCGAATGGGCAGTCGCCGTCGCCTTGGTGCAGACCGGCGACCGCGACCTCTTGACATCGTCTTGCGAGACGCAAGGGAAATCCCGGAGGTCCGGGATTGCCAACGATGCCAAGCAACCAGGGTTGAAAGGACCGGATCATCGAGCGACTGCTCGAACACCGCCTGGATCAGTTCCATGACTGCGCTCCTGCTCGTTCAGGCTGAGGTTGAAGCTTGCCCAGCCGTGGCCCTTGGCGAACGACGGAGGAGTCCCTGGACGACAGCAGTGACTGTCAGCACGATGAGCAGCAGCTCGCTCGCCATGATCCCGGCCACCGCGAAGGTCGCGAAGAACATGTGAGGGTTCTCGGAAAAAATTGAGTAAGGTGCGCTGAAGAAGCCCCGCTGCGCCACCGACACCAGCTCGCCGGCGTGACCGAAGAGAAAGGAGGTCTGGCAGAGCAGCATCAAACCCGCGATCACGCGCAGGGCGAGGTGCGAGGGCTCGCGGACGAAACGCCAGACCGCCCACCACCCGGCGGCCGCGATCGGCAAATAGATGAGGTGGAACACCGCATGGCCCCACAGTGCCGTGTAAGGCACCACGATCCCGGAGAGGAACAGGAACGGTAGGACCACAAACGGCACGAACACGAGCAACCAGAGACGAACGATGCCGACGACCGACGACGAGATCCGGGTTCTCTGGATTGCTGCCATCACGTTTCCTCCGAACAGCTGCAGCCCGTGAGCTGCGAGCGGGTTGACGGGGACAGGCGCGAGCTCATTTCTCCGTCTCAGGCTCGAGGCGGAAGAACGCTCCGGCCGACGTGATGTACGTCCGGGCCGCTCGATAGAGCAGTCGCGTCGGCAATGCCTTCTGCTGACTCGTGTGCTGTCGAATCGCGATGTTCCGTTCTTCGCCGGGCCCCAGCAGGACGGCACGGACGGCGGTCGCGCCAGCGCGGGTGATCACCCTTGCCCGGCCCGCGGCGACCAGATTGAGCACCCAATTCGCACTGTCGCCGTTGGGGTGGCCGACATACCAGAGGCTGCCGACTTGTGCGAGCACGATCAGAACGCGACGGTCGTGGCCACTCCTCCGACCGACGATGACGAGCTCCTCGATCGGGCCGATCTGGATAGCCTTCCTGACCGCCCGCACGGCGGGGGTTGGCACGAGCGCGAAGAAGATTCGGAACACCCGGGCCCACGTGCCCCGGGCTGCGTCGAAGCGCTGAAGCGTCTGGCTCGCTGCCGCCATCGGAGCACCTCCATATTCGTAGAACAGCGTTGTGCGGCGAATATACACGCTGCTATCGTGTGTGTCAATATCGATCGAACAGTTGCGGCCGGTGAAATTGCCAAGAAGGAGGCGGAGGTCACTAACAGCGCCGACGCCGGCACCGGATCAGACGCCGTGAGGACGCGGCGGCGGTACCGCCAACTCCGTCGCGCCGAGCTCGAGGCTCAGACCCGGCTACGAATCACCGAGGCGGCGATGAAGCTTCACAGTACCGTCGGCCCACTCCGGACCACCGTGACGGCAGTCGCCGAGGAGGCTGGAGTTCAGCGCGGCACTGTCTACCGCCATTTTCCAGACGAGGATGCCTTGTTTGGCGCTTGCTCGATGCACTGGTTCTCCCTCAACCCGGCGCCGAGTCCGGACGCTTGGGTCGAAATCGAGGATCCATCCCGGCGTCTCCGGCGCGCTCTCGCAGAGCTTTACCGCTGGTATGAACGCAATCAGGCGATGCTTGACAACGTCTTCAGGGACGCGCCACTCGTGTCCGCTTTGAAACCTCCGGTCGAGGGTTTCCAACGCCAGCTCTCGGCAATGCACGCCACGCTGATGCGGGGACGGCGACAGCGAGGCCGGCGGCGCGCCCGGGTCGGCGGCGCGGTCGGACACGCGATTGGGTTCGGGGCCTGGAGCTCGTTGGTCCGAGAGAACGGACTCGACAGTGCCGAAGCCGTCGACTTGATGGCAGCGATGGTTGGCTCAGTTGGCGCGCGATAGATCGCGGAGACCGACCTACCCGTACACATTTCGGACGTGCCGTGCCGACGCCTCATCAAGCATCCGGCCCTGGGAATAGAGCGGCCTACATCCCGTTCTTCGTCAACAACGTCGACTGCCCGCTCGACGTGCAGCTGTCGGCCGGGGCGAGCTGCCACGTGCAGGTGGGCTTCGGCCCAACGATCGCCGGCAACTACTCCGGCCAGTTCGCGATCCTCGACAACGAGCCGGACCTGCGGCATCCAATCGGCGTAAGCGGCACGGCGAACCCCATCCCGGTCGCCCCCGCGGGCTCAGGGATCAATCACCTCTAGCCAGACGCTCGCTCGTGTCCCCAATCTCGCGCGCGATCTCGTCCTCGTCGGCTGTCAGGAAGCCTGCCCTCCCGCACCACTACGCGGCCGTTGACGACACGACGTGGCGATAGTCACTACTGCGGTCATTTGGTGGGTGGTTCCCCAGAAATCTGTGACCCGGCTGTGACCCGCAACGGCGCTCTTTGTGCGATTCCAGATCAAAACGAACGGAGGGGCTGGGTCGGCCGTCCAGAGTTGGGCGAATCTTTGGTCGAATTCCTACACGAACTGCTACATCCATCCAGCACTCAGTCGGACAGTCTCACTCGTGGCGTGAATGCTCGGTTCAACGTCCGCTCGGCTCAACCGTCAGCGAGATTCGCCCTCGGCTCGGGTTGTGGCGACACGCCCAGCTTGGTGGTCGGCGTCAGGTCCGGTTGGGCCTCCTCTTTCGGCCCCACCTCAAGCACGACCGTGCCCGCAGAGCCGTCGACTGTAACCCGCTGACCGGTCGTGATCTGCTCGGTGGCACCGGCCACTCCGACGACGGCGGGGATGCCGTACTCGCGGGCCACCACCGCGCCGTGCGACATCATGCCGCCCATCTCCATGACCAGGGCGCCCGCGGTCAGGAAGAGAGGGGTCCAGCCGGGATCGGTGGAAGGCGCGACCAGGATCTCTCCCGGCTCGAGCCTCGCTCCCGCCGGCGAGTGAATCACGCGCGCGGTCCCGGAGACGACTCCCGGGGAGGCGGGTGAACCTCGCAGTCCCTCGCCGACCGACACCAGCGCTGCCTCCGCGTCGGTCCCGTCGGAAAGGAGCAAGCGCGGGATGCGCCGGCGCCCGTGCTCGCGGTCGTGGGCATGCCGTCGGGCGGCGACCAGTTCCCGCATGTCCTCGCCGCCGGCGGCGAGTCGCGCCTCGGGCAGGGTCAGGAAGAAGATGTCGTCTTCGTCGGAAAACAGGCCGCGCGCGACCAGGTCGCGACCGACCGGCTTGAGTAGCTCTCGCGAAGGCGTCGCGAGCAAACGGATGATGTGGAACTTCGGCGCTTCTCGGCTACCGATGAGGGCACGCACCCGACCCAGCACCACTCGGAGGATCGCCCGCCGTGGCCCATGCACCCTGGTCAGCAGCGAGGCGATCATCGCCTCCGCCTCCCTCCCGCCCTTCGCAAACTGCGCGTCGGGCGCCAGCGCGTCGTCGCCGAGGCGCACGTAATTCGCGAGCGCGCCGAGGATGTGCTCCGGGTTTTCGGACCAGCGCTCGACGCCGATGTCGATCTCGCCGATCGATCGAAAGCCGTGAAGGGCGAGAAATGACTTGAGGCCGGCCTGCAGGCGCGGTGGCAGTGTGCCGCGTTTATAGCCGGCGGCCAGCTCGCCTGGCGTGCGCCGGATCAGCGCCTCGCGTGAGTCCGCATCGGCGCGGACATCGGTACACAAGGCCCAGAGCGCCAGGTCCATCTCGGTGGTTGGGTTGTGCGGCGCGCCGCGAGTGATGATCTGCAGCTCGTCCATCCGCGCCTTGCCTCGCAGCAGCCGTACCGCCAGGGCGAACGAGAGCATCGCCGGCAGGATGGTCCCGATCATTCGCGGGAACAACCGCGGCGACGCCGTGAGGATCAGACGCTCGAACGCGTCGAGGCGCTGCTCCGAGGTCGCATCGTCGGGCAGATCGATACGTGCGAACTCCTCGATCTCGCGGACGTAACGCGCGCGGGTCACCTCCGGTGACCGCACTACTCGCAGCGCGGAGTGAGGAACGCCTGCCCGCATCATCGCTCCGGCGATCGTGCGCACCGAACGAAAACGGGAACGCCTGGCGAGCGAGAGACGCGGATCAGAAGCGAGCTGGACGAGAACAGCCGAGCTTCGCGCCTCGCCCATTGACGTCAGCGTCACGAATGCGCGACGGCCGACCGGATCGCGGACGATTGGCGTTACGTCGATGTAAAGCCTCATTCCGGGTTCCTTGAGGATTTGTGAGCCGGCCACGGGGTCCTCGACCGGGAATCCAAGCATCCCGGACACGGCGCCGCTCAGGAGGCGGAAGAACTGGATGCCCATCGGCGTGATCGGCTCGAAGTAGCCCTGGAAAACGCTGCCCGAGAAGTAGACGCGAAGCTCCCGCTCGGGATCAGGCGCGTCCTCGGGCAGGGGATATAGCGTTGTGATCGGACGCGACTGGACGAGCCAGACATGCCGCTCCTGATCGAGTGCGAATTCGATGTCCTGCGGTGCGTTGAAGTGGCGTTCGACGCGATCCCCGAACTCGGCCAGGGCGAGCGCCTCCTGGTCGGAGAGGACGGATCCCTGGCCGGCGGCCGGGCGCTGGACGACCTGGTGGCTCGCGATGTCGACCGCATAGTGGTCGGGGTCGACCGCGCCGGCGACGAGTTTTTCGCCGAGACCCGCGACCGCGTCGATGGCCGCGTGCCGGCGACGTCCTGTGACGGGGTCGGCGGTGAAGAGGACGCCCGCCGCGGAGGCATCCACCATCTCTTGCACGACCACGGCAAGGCTGACCCTTGTGTCGTCGACGCCATGGGCATGCCGGTAGGCGACCGCTCGCTCGTTCCACAGCGACGCCCAGCAGCGGCGGATCGCGTCGAGGACGCTGTCCTCGCCGGAAACGTCGAGGTAGCTGTCCTGCTGGCCCGCGAACGAAGCGCCAGACAGGTCCTCGGCAGTGGCCGACGACCGCACGGCGACGCGCCCAGCGTCGAGTGCGGCGTAAGCCTTGCGAGCGGCTATCGCGATCGCGTCCGGCATCGGCGCGGCACGTAGCCGCTCGGCCGCCTCGGCCGGTCGTGCGGGGTCGACACCCGCGGCCTCCGCGGCCAAGGCGTAGGCGCGGGTCGTCAGCACGAACCCATTGGGCACCGGAAAGCCGGCCCTTGCCATGTCGCCGAGGTTTGCGCCCTTGCCGCCCACGAGCGCCACAGCGCCCCGGTCGATCTCGCCGAGGTAGACCGTCAGCGGCGCCGCGCCGTCCACGACGGCCAGACTACTCGTCTCTCAACCGCGCTGGGTTTCGAGTCGGAAGTGGCCCGTGATCCGGGGCTCATTTCGCGTTGGCCGCCCCGGACAAGGCTGACCTCAATCAAGACATAGGCGAGCGCAGCGATCCCCCCGGCGAAGGGGACCGTCGGTCCCGATCCTGTCGGCGAGAGGCTCCAAACTTAGCGGCGGTTTCCTGACTTGTTGCGTTGACACTCTCTCAAGGCGGACGTAGGCTCGTCGTGCGAGAGCTGCCATTCGAAGGTGGCACCGTGGCTTAGGGGAGAAGAGCGATGGGGGATTCCTTGAGGCGGCGGGCGTTTGCGCTTCTGGCCGTGGTGGCGGCGGTCGGGATGACGGCCCAGCCGGTTCTCGCCGCGCGCCCGACACCGACCAAGCAGGAGACTGCCGTCGGCATCGGCGGCGCCGCGGCCAGCGTCGACCCATTGGCCACCAAAGCTGCCATCGATGTTCTGCGCCGGGGCGGCAACGCTGTAGACGCCGCCGTGGCCGCGGCTGCTGTCCTCGGAGTCGTCGAACCTTTCTCCTGCGGCCTGGGCGGCGGTGGCTTCATGGTCGTCTACAGCGCGCGTGACGGCCGCGTGTTCGCGCTGGACGGGCGCGAGAAGGCGCCGGCAGCGTTCCGGCCCGACAGCTTCATCGATCCTTTGACCGGGCGACCTATCTCGTTCGCCGAAGGAGTAACCAGCGGGCTGGGCGTGGGCGTGCCGGGAACCCCGCGGCTCTGGGAGGAGGCGTTGGCTCGGTTTGGATCGATTCCGCTGGCGCAAGCGCTCGCTCCCTCCATCGGGATCGCTCGGGGTGGCTTCGAGGTCGACCAGACCTTCCATGACCAGATCGTCTCCAACCGGGATCGCTTCCAGGACTTCACCTCGACCAGGCAGCTCTACCTGCCCGAAGGTGATGCCCCGCCGGTGGGTTCGATATTCCGCAATCCCGACCTTGCGCAGACCTACCAGAGGCTGGCCGGGGGCGGAATGGATGCGTTATACGGGGGCGCCCTCGCCGACACCATCGTAACGACCGTTCAGCATCCGCCGCTGGCACCCGGCGTCACCCGTACGGTGCGGCCGGGCCTGATGACAGCCGGCGATCTCGCCGGCTACCAGGTCATCTCGCGCGCGCCGACGGATGTCCGGTACCGCGGATACGACGTCTTCAGCATGGGCCCGCCCTCGAGCGGGGGCTCAACGGTCGGCGAGGCGCTCAACATCCTCGAGGGCTTCGATCTCGGCGCGCTGCCGCGGGCCGAGGCGCTGTACCTGATGCTGGAGGCGGAAAAGCTCGCGTTCGCGGATCGCAACCAGTACCTGGCCGACCCTGACTTCGTCAACGTGCCACTACAGGGCTTGCTCTCGGACGCTTACGCCGCTCAGCGCCGAGCGCTCATTGGCGCCACCGCACTTCCGGTCCCGGTCGCACCCGGTGATCCATCGCTGTTCAACGTGCCGTCATCGACCACGCACCTCACGGTCTCTGACCGCTTTGGCAACGTCGTCTCCTACACCTTCACGATCGAGCAGATCGGCGGGAGCGGCATCGTCGTACCGGGCTATGGGTTCTTGCTCAACAACGAGCTCACCGACTTCAACTTCGTCCCAGGCACCGCGAACTCACCCGCAGGCGGCAAGCGCCCGCGCTCGAGCATGTCCCCGACCATCGTGTTGAAGGAAGGGAGACCGATCCTCGCGCTCGGCTCGCCGGGCGGCGCCAGCATCATCACTACCGTCCTTCAGCTCCTGCTCGAACGGCTGGATCTCGGGCGAACCCTTCCTGGGGCGATTGCCACGGCGCGGCTCTCTCAGCGAAATTCCGCCACCACCCAGGCTGAGCCCACGTTCCTCGGCACGCCAGAGCGAGCGCAGTTAGAAGCCCTTGGAGAGAGCTTCAGCTCTACACCCGAGATCGGAGCCGCGACGGGAATCGAGTTCCTATCGGGTGGGCTGGTCCTCGCAGCCGCCGAGCCCGTGCGGCGCGGCGGCGGCAGCGCCATGGTCGAGAAACCGCTGCCCTGATCGCAGGTAAAGACGATGCGGGAGAGCACCCGGAGATTCTCCTGTCGGTCTGCGGGGAGCGCACTGGCCGAGGGTTCAGCGCTGCGGTTATCGAATGCCCGTGTCGAACAGAAGGACTACATGGACGAAATGGCCCGTGGTGACGGTGACCGTGACAGGCTTGAGCGAAGGGGGCGGTTTCGCGACCACTTCTTCCAGCGTGTAGGTCCCCGGAGGAAGGGCCACCCGGAACCTGCCGTCGACGGCCGACGTGAACCGCGCAACCTCTCGGCCGCCGGCGTCGAGGACGGCGACGGTTCTCGAGACGGGTTCGGGCGGGCAGACCGCGCCGGGCGCCGAGATCGGGCACTGGGGATCGGCCTCGGCGATTCCCTCAACGCCCGACGTACCTGCAGCGGGCGAAACCGCCGAGCAGCCGGCCGTCATCAGAGCCGCGCACAACGCGACCGCCCAGCTGCCGGCAAATCGACGGGATCGCATAGGGCCCGTCGTCACGACCATTCCCGCAGCGAGTTGCCGGCCATCCAAATGACACTACGCCGTGGGGCCCGGTTTGTTCCGGGCCCCCACGGCGTCTACTGAGCGAGTGCTACTTGACCATGAGTGGCGCGTGATGGGTGATCGGGTCGCCCGCGACGGTGAAGTCCAACGTATACGACCCTGCGGGGTAGCCCTTGACGATCAGGTTGAAGATGTAGCCTCCGCCCGGAGCGACTGTCGTATCGAACCGGAACTTGAAGTCCGGATTGGCCTTGCTGACCAATGGCTGAGACGGAGTCACGCTGACCGCAGTCAAGACGATGGAGGCTGATGACAGGTTCACGTTGTTGTAGTCACAGATCTCCAGCTTGATGGCCGCCTGGTTCTGAATGAAGGGCTGCGTCGGGTCATACAACAGGCAGATCTTGTAGGTGACGTAGTAGGTGAATGTCTTCGATGACGCATTTCCGGCGTTGTCTGTGGCATTGACCGTGAACGTCTTGACACCCGGCGATGACGTGTCGATGTTGCTGCCATTGGGAACTGTGCCCACACAACTCGCTAGACCCGAGAGGCCATCGGTGCACCCGTAATTCGCGGCGACCGGCTGGTTGATGATGTAGACCGCCCCATCACCCGGAGTCGTGATGGTGATGTCGGGCGGCGTCTTGTCCAATCGGACGATCAGGGTCTTGGTGCTTTCCACGTTCCCCGCGTTGTCCGTCGCGTAGTAATGGATTGTCGTGATGCCCTCGGTGCCGATGAAGAGCGACGCTGAGGCACCGCTCGTCGTGACCGGCCCGTAGGTGAGCGCTCCGGTCGCATCGACCGTGATGTCCTTGACTCCGGAACCGCAGACCTGGTCGGTCGCGTTGAAGTTGACCGTGAAGTCCGCATTGTTCCAGCCGTTTGCGTTCGGCGCTGTGCTCAGGGTCGCCACCGTCACAGGGGCGACGGTGTCGGGATCGTAGGTGAACTTGGTGGCAGCTGAAGGGGCGCTGGTGCCGATCGGCGTCGTGACCGTGACGTCAACCGTCCCGGCAGCCTGGGCCGGCGCGTCGGCGGTGAGCTGCTCGGGTGAGAGGACGTTCACGTTGCCGGCGCTGACGCTCCCAAACTTCACGCCTGCTCCGAGCTGGAAGTCCGTACCCACGACGGTGACCGTGGGTGCGCAGGCTGCGGAAAGCTCGGGTGCGTGGTTGGGTGAGACGCTCGAGACGACCGGCGCAGCTGCCGTGAACCTCCCGATCTCGACGGCCCAGTTATTGGTGCTAAGGGTGTCGTAGGTGCCGAACTCTGCACTCAGCCAGACATCCTTGGGGTTGTTTGGATCCTGGGCTGCTCCCGAGTAGTCGCCCCAGCGGTTCCGTGTCGGGTTCCCGTCTTTGTCGAAGCAGAAGGTGCAGTTGTAGGGGCCGACTCCAACCTTGTAGTCGAGGCCGGGGTTCGAAGCGGCGATCGTGCCTCCGGCGAAGTAGGTGATGCCGGCTGTCCCAAACTGCGAGGTCGAGGACACGCTGTGGCCGGCGAAGAGGTTGCCGGCGTTATCGACCATCACCGCCGGGTAGAAGAGGTGAGCGCCGTTCTGGCCGAGGACCGCGTCCTGCAGCAACGACCACGAGGATGTGTTCACCTGGTGGAAGCTCAGGCAGGACCGCGTGGTGGAGTCGCCCGGCGGCGTGCAGGAGGTGTTGCCCGCGGCCCAGAGGACGTTGTTCTGCCAGACCGCTGACTGCTCGCCGGCGGTGCCTGTCTCCAGTTGGCGTGTATCGCCGTTCTGGTCGGCGTCTGGCGGGTCGTTCACCGTCCCGACCGAGAAGTCGTGCGTCGCGTAGTTCGGACTGCTCGTTGGTGTGCCGGTGAACTCGAATACCGTCAGCGTCGAGCCTCCGCGGTTGATGCTCGCCGCGAATTCGGTGCTGATATTCCCCAGGGTCACGACAGGCATCACGTTGTAGTGGCTGCTGTCGGTGGCAAAGAAGAATACAGCGACGCTCGCAGCGAGCGCGACGAGGCCGGCCTTGTCAACCTCGATGAATTGATACGGTCCGGCAAAGCCGGTGATGTTCCATGTCATCACGGCCTTGTCGTTGCTCACGCCCAGTTTCGGCTGGTCAAGGAGCTGATTGCTGTAGTTGGTGCCGACTGGATAGACGGCCCACGAGCCGGTGGGGTCCGAGCTTGCGCTGACGGCGATGTCGATCTCGCTGTTGTTCTTGTTCGCGCAGGTGGATGCGCCCCCACATCCGTCGAAGATCAGGATGGCCGCGAACCAGCGCCCGCTCACGGTGTCATAGAGGACGCGGGGATCGCTGTAGAAGGGCTGTGAGATGTTCGTCGTATCCACTGGCGCACCGAAGAAGACGCTCAGGTTGAAGCTATCGACCTGCGTGTGGGCGGTCGTCCTGTCATAGATGAAGCCCGAGCTGTTGACGAACTGGACGATGTGGTTGGGGCCGACGCCGAAGCCGTTGTCGGGCGGCGTCGGGCCATCGTTCAGAGCCCCGTCGAACTCCTCGAGCTCGAGCGAACCTCCAGCGCCCCCGCCCGTGAGAGTCTGAATTGAGGGAACGCCAGTAGGCGCGCCCGGTCCTACATGGCCGCTCGAGCGCGAGACCGTGGTGACAGGCACGCTGGGGCCGGCAGATTGCACGGCATCCTCAGCGCTGCGCTGCGGCTTCGTTGCGGGCTTCTGGTGCGTTGCATGAGGGAGGCGTCGGGCATGAACCGTTGACTTCTTCTTTTGTCTCTCGAGCTGTCCGGCCGAGTGCCCTGCACCCTGGGCTGCCGGCCGAGTACTTGCGCTCGCCGGCGCGCTTGCCACAAGCAAGCCGATCAGGAGCGCGAGCGCTGTCAGCGCTGCGAACGCCGGTCCTGATAAACGTCGGTTTCGTATCGACATTGCCGTCCTCCCCCCGCCGACGCGGAACCTGCACGGACGCGATGTAAGGGCCGGCCGTGCAATTCGAAACGTTTCGTCTCCGGCCGACGCGGACCCGGCCGTGCCAGCAAAGAGAGCACACGATTCTGGGTCTGTCAATCCCCTTGCGGCTTACTGCTTCGATCAGTCTCTCCCACAGCCTTCATTCCGAAACCTGCCCTATATCGCAGTGTGCAAACCTCCGAAAGCTACGCAATCAGGAGTGTTCCCGTACGTAAAGGCCGATTTTGGAGTGGGCCTCCAGGGCTCCCGGCCAACGCTTGCCAAATGATCACAAATGGAGTGAAATCGCGGCTGATAGCCAACGACCCCGCCTGGACCTGGAAAGGATGGAAGGCATCGACTCTCCCCAGCAGCATCTACGTCGTCTGATGGACGGCTACGTCATGACGCAACTGCTCTACGTTGCAACCAAGCTCGGTGTCGCGCAAGCGCTCGCAGACGGCCCGCGCACCGGCGCTGAGGTGGCAGAGGCGGTTAGAGCGGACCCGGCAGCTCTAACTCGCGTGTTGCGTGGTCTCGCGCTCGAAGACGTCGTGAGCGAGGAAGACGGAAGCTTCGCGCTGACGCAGGTCGGCGAATGCCTGCCGGCGATGACGGGCGCGCTGACTATGTGCGGCCAGCTCTATTACCACGGCGCCGAGGGACTGCTCGCCGCAGTCCGCGAGGGCGGCGCGTCCTTCGAGCGCGTCTACGGCGTGCCGTTCTTCACCCACCTGGAGACGCATGCCGAGGACGGTGCCGCATTCCACGCATCGATGGCCGTGCGCTCTGAGCAGGAGGCGAGTGCTGTCCTTCGGGCGTACGACTTCGGCGCGCTCCACCGGCTGGTCGACGTCGGCGGCGGGAGTGGTTTGCTACTGGCGGCCATCCTGCGTTCCGCACCGGGCCTTCATGGCATTCTTGTCGACCGCCCTGCCGCTATGGCAGCAGCGCGAGAGAGTCTGCGGGAGTTCGGAGGGCGGGCCGAATGCGATCCGTGCGACTTCTTCGCAGAGGTGCCGGCAGGAGGCGACGCCTACCTGCTCTCGCGCATCTTGCATGACTGGAACGATGTCGATGCACTGCGTATCCTCGCCGTTTGCCGCAATGCGATGACCCCGAATGCACGTCTGCTAATTGTCGATGCAATCCTTCCCGAGCACGCCAAAGACCAGCCCGCCGCGATCTGGATGGATCTCTACATGCTCCTGCTGCTCGGCGCCCGTGAACGGACCGAAGCCGACTTCAAGGCGTTACTCGCTCAAGCGGGTTTCACGCTACGTCGGACATTCCCTACCGGCTCGCCAGCCGGCCTGGGCGTCCTCGAGGCGGTCCAGGCGCTTTAAGCCCGGACCTCACGGTCCCGAAATCAGACACGGCTTCCATGCTCTTCAGGAGCTAGCGGTGACAGTGCCCGAAGATTCCGTAGACGATCCAGGCCGCGCTGATCATCGCGAGGACCGGTGCGGCCGAGGCCCAGCGCGCTCAGCCAACCAGAGGGCAGATCACTCTTTGTCGAGGAAGGCCAGGGTCACGGTGGCGAGCAGTGGCGAGCTGCCTATGTTGTAGTGGGTCAACCCGGGCAGGATCGCGAGCGCGTGACCGCCCTTGGGCCGGCCCTCCCCCATCCAGCCCCCATCGCGCAGGCCGCCGTCGAGCAGTTTGAACACCTCGACATAGTGGCTCGGCGGCGCCATGTCGGCATCGGCGGCCGCGATGAGCGTCGGAACCTGGAGACTACGTACGTCTTCGCTGAAGTCGAAGTCCTTGGCCATCGACTGGCCGATCTTGTCCAGCAGGCGCGGGAAGTCTTGCGGGCGCGGCGCGACCCGCTGGTACTCCTGGTACATCGGGGTGTCTTTCATGAACTCGGCCGCGGCCGCGCCCACCTGGCCCTGCTGCGCCAGCATCTCACCCGGAATCGCATCGCGCCTGATGTTTGCCGAGACAACGACGAGCCGGCGGATCTTGGCCGGGTATTTCACCGCGGTCTGCAGGGCAACTCCGCCTCCGAGCGAGTAGCCCACGAGGTCTGGCCTTTCGACCCCGAGATGATCGATGAGCGCGGCGATGTCGTCGGCCATGAGCCGCACATCGATCGGTCGCTCGATATCGGCAGTCCGGCCGTGTCCTTGCAGGTCGACCGTGATGACCTGGTGACGCTGCGCCAGAAGTGGAATCACAGGCCCGAACATCTCGCCCATCATCAATCCACCGTGCAGCAGAAGCAGCGGGCGACCTGTCCCGTGGATCTCGTAGTAGAGATTGATGCCGTTGACATCGGCGTACTGCCCGGTGCCCTTTTCGTTGGTCGTCGATTCAGTGGTCATCGTCATGCTCCTGCACCGGAATCAAACTGGATGAACGGCCGAGCTTCAACTCCCCAGCGCGCCCGTAAGTAGCCACGATAACGCCGCTCGGCGAGACCTGACTGTCGAGCATGCTCCCAGCCGCCCGGCATCGTTCCGTCTACGAATGGATGCTTTCCCGTGCCCAGCACGACCGGAAATGTCTTGAGCAAGAGCTCATCGACCAGGTCGTGCATGCGCAGTGTCTGAATCAGGTTGCCGCTCCCGTGCACATGCAGCTCCGGACCGTTTTCGGCCTTGAGCTTCTTGATCCGTTCCACGACCGCGCCGTTGATCAGGGGATTACGTGCGTCACTTCACCACTTCGAATCGGAAGTGGGTGGCGCCCGGTGTCTCGATAGAGCTTGTCCTCCGCAGTTCGATCCCCTCTGGGTCGAGATCCTCAAAGAGCCGGATGCCGTTGCCGAGCAATATGGGGATGAGATGGATCTGCATCTCGTCCAGCAACCCGGCCTTCAGATACTGCCTCATGATGTTCGCGCCGCCCCAGATGCCGACGTTCTTGTCGCCGGCGGCGGCACGGGCCAGCTCGAGTGCGGCCTCGATCCCATCCGTCACGAAGGTGTAGGTCGTACCGCCCTGCATGGGCAGCGGCTCTCGCGCTTCGTGAGTCACTACGAACACCGGCATCCCGAACGGCGGAGGGTCGCCCCACGGCTCGAATCCGACGTCGAACATCCGCTTCCCGATCACGACCGCCCCGGTCGAGGCATAAATCTCTTCCACGATCGCGTCATCGTTCTCGGTCTTCGAGTCGAACTTCCAGTCGTGAAGCCGATCCCCATCGTCCCCCATTCCGTTACCAACCCGCACGTTAGGTCCGGTGATGAACCCGTCCAGCGACATCGAGATTTCGGACGTGACCTTGCTCATCGCAGCCCTCCGCATCGTATCGGTCTTTGAAGAGTTGGACGGCTCCCGGATACGAGGTGGTCGAGTTTGGTGGATTAGCGAAATCCCAGGCGGCTGAGAGACGAGGCGGCCCGCTCCATCTACAGTCACCGGTCATGGTCCACTCGGGCCGCGGACTGCCTGGTCCAGCAACACGTTGAGATCCGAACGAGGATTCAGCGGCGCAGCGCGGGTCATGCGCGCGGGAAGGATTGTGTCGGACCTCACGGGTGGCATGGCGGATTCGTCCGAGGGCATTGCTTGCGGGCTCGACACACAGTTCCAGCTCGCGTCGGTGAGCAAGAGCTTCACGGCCGCCGCGGTGTTGCTGCTCGTGGACGCAGGCAAAATTTCCGTCGCCGATCGAGTGCCCAGGTGGCTCGACCGATGCCCGACTTCATGGAAGGACATGACAATTCACCAGCTGCTCACCCACACCGCAGGGCTACCCCATTGGCACGACCTACCGGCCATCTCGCTCACCCAGGCCATGGCTGCCGGTGATGAACTCGATATTTTCCGCGGCTCCGCCTTAAGAAGCTCACCGGGCGAAGGTTGGTACTACAGCAGCCCCGGGTACGTCCTGTTGGCCCACATCGTGCAGCGAAGTGCCGACCAACCCTATCGCGAGTTTCTCCATCAGCGCGTGTTCACGCCGCTGCAACTCTGGGCGACCTACGCCGGTAACGCCGGCGACCGGCCGTCAACTACCGTTGGCCATGTGGAGGGTGTAGCCGTCCCGAGCTTCGAGCTCGACACCGTGGGGATGGGAGCAGGCGACATATGGTCGACAGTTGGCGACGTCATGCGGTGGGACGCCTCCCTGATGGGCCGCGGTTTCCTGAGTCAGGCATCCCGCCGCGCCATGTTCCAGATTCACGTGACACTTCCCTCCCAGTGGCACCTGGAGGAGGGTTCACCAATCGGTGCGACAGGCTACGGCTACGGGTGGTTTCTTGGACGTGGCCTCGGCAAGGACCTTGTGGTTCATCCCGGCGACAACGCCGGATTCAAGTCGGTGAACCTGGTCGTTCCATCGCTGGGCATCCGGCTGGCAGTTCTTGTCAACGACGAGGCGAGCACTTGCAACTCCGTGGCCGTAGATCTGCTGAAGGAGGCCCTCGAGGATCGGCCCGCTTGAACAGATGCGCAATCCGCATCCCAGGGACCACACGCCTTTTAGAAACTTGGGTGCCGCTGGCCGAGTTGCTAAAAGTCTGTGACCGGATTGCTACACGAGCTACTTGAACGCATTGCTGCGGAGTTACCCTCACCAGACGTGACCATCGGGGGGTCGATCGGCACAACCGTAAGGCCCGGCGGTAGGTTCGGTCTGGACCGATCGCGGGTGCGCTTATGCTTGCTTCGAACACCGAGCGATGAAGGCGCTTTGGCCGTAGAACGCAAGCGAGCTCCTTGGCTCCCTCCACGCTGGTTCGTTCGCACCGCCTGGGTGGTCCACCGCGCCATCTATCGGTTCACCGGCGGCCGGCGCGGACTGTGGCTGCCGAAGTCTGGCAAGTGGGGCGCGATGCGGTTGACAACGATTGGGCGACACTCCGGCAAGGAGCGCAACGCAATCCTTGGCTATTACGAGGATGGACAGAACCTCGTCACGCTAGCGATGAACGGCTGGGCTGAAGCCGAGCCCGCCTGGTGGCTCAACCTCCAGGCCCATCCCGACGTCACAGTCGAGCTGGCAGACGGGATGCGCGCCGTGCGAGGACGGGCCGCAAAAGGCGAGGAACGTGAGCGCCTCTGGGCAAAGTTCCGCGAATTGGGTGACGACGTCGACGGGTTTGCTACCCGTCGCTCGGGCGAGACGGCCGTCGTGGTCCTCGAGCCCCGGTCTGAGGGGTGCTGATCAGCGGCCTCAGCTCTCGCATCGAAATCACCTTGTCCTTAAGCACGCTGATCACGCTTGGACTTCGGCCGAGAGGTCCTTGTCCTCCATCTCCCATGCGTGGTCCATGACGTGGAAGGCGCTGTGGCGGATGAGGAATGGCAGCGTCCACGACCGCATCCGTTTCCCCTCGCCGCCGTTGTAGGCACGCATCGCTGCGACATACCTCTCCCGATGGGCCACGAGGCCGTCCGGGCTGAGCGCGCCGCCCTCCGGTATCCGCAACCCCAACCGCTTCGCGAACTCTTCGCTCTCGGTGCGGATGGTGTGGCGGATGATCCTGTCGCGGTCGCGCCCACCGCCGCGCGGCCCCTTGCGCATCTCCGCGGACACCCGCCCGGCCACGCCGTCGAAGAACGCCCAGCAGGCCCGCAGCAGGCTGATCTTGCGGTCGATCTCGGTGTCGCCCATCGGCCCCTGCTCCGAGCTCGACGGCGAGAAGGAGATACCCCAGAAATCGGTCGAGCCTGTGCCGACCCGGTCTTCGATCACATCGAGGGGACCGGCGGCGTCGAACTCGTGCGCCATCCCGGCCGCGAGAGCGATCGGACGGTAGCGCTGGCGATACGACTCGAGCGTCGCGAGCGCCAGGTCGGGCGTCTTCGCGCCCCGGCTCCAGCCAGGCCAGTCGATGGAGAACGCCACCGCCTTCTTCCCCTTGGGACCGCGTTCGAGGACGGTGCGGACAGGCATCCCGGCCGATGGTAGCGCGCAAGAGTGTCGTGAGAAACGGAGGACAAACGTCACCGATGGATTAGTCGACGTGCAGTCCGTTCTATTGCCGGCCTTGTAGGTAACCGCCAAGGGCGCATGGCGAACGTAATTCGGCCATCACGCCTTGAACAGCCGCCGGCGTCTAGCCCGCCCGCCGACGCTTGCGTGACCCGGCTGTGACTAGGCGACGCTCCAAAACCGCGCTTCATCAGGAGCGCCTGTCCAGGCCGACCACCAAGCGCCAGTGAGTTCGTTCATTGCTTCGCCACGGCTGGCGTGTCCTATGTGCCCAGTCCGATTTCGACCATGTCCGTGTTTTAGCTGCGCCGACCCGAGGTCACGCCCGAGAGGCCGATAGGTCTGGATGGTGATGCCCCGGGACGTGGTCCGCGAGTTGACCAGGTCGAGCGCGACGTCCGGACCGGAATCGGGGAACAGTCGTGTGCCCTGGCCGATGACGACGGGATAGGTGAGCAGGTCGAGTTGGTCGACCAGGTCGTTGGCGAGCAGCCATCGGACGAGGGCACCGCTGCCGGGCACCAGCAGTGTGCCGTCTTGATGCGCCTTCAGATCACCGACGGCCGTGGCGACGTCGCCGTGCAGGACAGTCGTGCCCGCCCACTGCGGATCGGCGAGGCTGGTCGATGCCACGTACTTGGGCCGGCTGTTCAGCGCGGCGGCGATCGGGCTCGTGCTCGGATCGGCCATCGCTCCCCAGGAGCCGGCGAAGATCTCGTACGTCCGCCGGCCAAAGAGGAACGCGGCCGCGCCGCCGTAGACCTGGTTGAGATAGTCGCCGGTTTCGGCGTCGAGAAGTGGTATGGCCCATCCGCCGCGCTCGAAGCCGCCGCTGCGATCCTCGTCAGGTCCGCCCAACCCCTGCATCACGCCGTCCACCGAGACGTTGGTCGTGGTCGTCAACCTCATGTCGTGGTCACCTCCTCATATGCATGCCTGGTGCGCTCATGAGGCGAGATTAGCAAGCCGCAGACGGGGCGTCTTACGGGCGGCAGCGTCGGCCGAGTCGGCGTCAGAACACCCGCTGGCAGCGGCGATCGTCAGGGGAGCGGAGAAGCGGGGACTCGAGCTTTCCAAGGCGACCGACTTCGAGTCTTTCACGGGCAAGGGCGTCCGCGCGAAAGTTGATGGACGCTCCGTCCTGGTTGGTAGTCATCGGATGCTTCAGGCGGCGGGGATCGCCGCGCAGTCGCTGACCGACGCCGCCCTCCGGCTGTCGAACGACGGCAAGACGCCGATACTCGTTGCGATCGGCGGCAAGCCCGCAGGAGTGGTTGGCGTGGCCGACACCATCAAAAACGATTCCGCGGCAGCCGTTGGCAGTCTTCGGAAGGTCGGCCTTCAGGTCGTGATGATCACCGGAGACAACCACCGGACCGCCGCCGCGATTGCACGCCAGGCTGGTATTCAGCGCGTAGTGGCCGAGGTACTGCCGGATCGTAAGGCGAACGAGGTTAAGCGTCTTCAGGGCGGAGGCCGCGTGGTGGCGATGGTCGGAGACGGCATCAACGACGCGCCCGCCCTGGCGCAAGCGGACGTCGGCATGGCCATCGGGACCTGCACCGATGTCGCCATCGAGGCTTCCGATATCACCCTGATCTCAGGGTCCCTCT